>Ga0209596_1000034_pt1 | contig 121658 bp, 137 predicted proteins | sample M_130807_MF_Meta_FD_187314 | JGI IMG/M metagenome (GOLD analysis project Ga0209596, IMG submission 187314) | Freshwater microbial communities from Lake Montjoie, Canada to study carbon cycling - M_130807_MF_MetaG (SPAdes) (version 2) | ecosystem: Environmental > Aquatic > Freshwater > Lake...
ATCAACCGCAAGCGGTTGATATCAACCGCAAGCGGTTGTGGATCAGTCGAGCTCTCCGCGAAGGTATGCGCCATACAATCCGTCATTCCCAGCTGGGGAGAGTGAAGCTTCGCACTCGTCATGAATTTCTTGACAGCTGAATTTCTTGACAGCTGCGACCATGAGGCTGTGTGACGCGCGTCCGTTGTGTTCGTCGAGCATTTCTTCGACGGCAAGCTCGGTCAACTTCTCAAGCTCGATCCGCAGCTCGGCAATCGTTGCGAGTCGATCCCGCGCGATACCCTTGACACGCTCGAGCTCGTTGCGCAATTCGTCAATCGCGGCCGCGTTGTCTTCAGCATTCATGGTTTGCAGGATGGCGATTGATTCGTCGATAAGATCGTTGTTGTTCATGTGTGTCATTATAGTCGTTCGGTTAGGCTGTGTCAAGCTGGTCATTCGCGATTTGACGAACCGTGCCATGATACTCTTACCTGAATGCCATCGCAGCCATTCATATGTTGGATCACGACCAACATTTCCTACCGTACCCTTGAAGTTGCATTCCCACACTTCCGTGAAGGTGGTGTTGTGCTTGCAGGGCTTCCTGTCTGCATCATCTCTAGCCCACTTCACCACGAAGAACTCTGAACCTACCTTATAAAGTTCTCCGATCTCTCCATCACGATCTGTGATGTGTTTGACAAAGACAAACTCTGCCTGATTTGAAGTCTTGTTGTTCATGTGTGTCATTATAGTCGTTCGGTTAGGCTGTGTCAAGCTGGTCATTCGCGAGTGTGGATGGATTGTGGATAAGTCAGCAGAAGGATCCGCGATGGTTATCGAGCATTTCCTCGAGCTCCTCGCTCACTTTCGCGAGCTCAGTGCGCAGCCGCTCAATCTCATGGGCTGCAGCCTTGTTTCGATTGCAGTATGGGCAACGACAATTGTTGCCACATGCAGAATCCCGAAGTTGTTTGACGATATCGTCGGTCATGTTAGATACTCCGTTGATCGTTGATGTTGAGGAAGTCAATGTCGGTTGATGGATTCGGTTCGTTGCCCATTAGGCATTCACCTCCGCAGCGTATTCGGTACGCATCGACTTGAGGTTGTCGAGCTGGGTTTCAAGGTGGTAAACCTTGTCTTGCATCAGTTGCTTGCGACGAAGCAACTTGCCGTACTTGTTCTCAATCTTGCGCAGCTCCTTGACGAGCATCTCCTTCAGAAGCTTCTCGCGAAGCATGGCGATGGTCATGATCGGTCGTGGGCCCTTGCGGGACTTGGTTGAGGTTGCGGTCTTGGTCGTTCCGTTGCTGTTCTTGTTCTTCATGCGTTAATTATAGCAAGTCAGGCATTGTTGTCTACCCCTTGAGGCGATAAATCCGATTATATTCTCACTTTATTCTAAGTCATGGCGTAGCCGGTGGTTATGTAATGGCGCAGCCGGTGGGGTATTGGGGATGGATTGTGGATAACTCCATGGGGGGAGGGGGTCTGTATCGGTCATCACACAGTCGAATTGGGTTAGGGGGATGTTAGGGGTGTCAGGGGCTAGCGTTTTTCCCCAGCAAATCACTCTAAGTACTCTAAGTACCATATCAATATTTTTCTCGGTATATAAATAGACTTATATAAGTCGCATGAAATCATTTAAGCAATACATCTCTGAGAATTGGTCATACGCACAAAACCGTGAATGGGAAAGTGAAGATGCTGGTAAGTATATCTTTCATGTTACACATGCAGATCGTGCAAAACAAATTGTAGACCAGGGGAAGTTAATACCTTCCAGTATAAAGAAATTACAACCACACATAGATGAATTCGAGAGAATAATAGAGCGTAGGAAAACAATGGGAATGTATGGCGATTTGATCGACTTAGGCAAGACCCTTAATATTTTAAAGAGAAGAACTACGAATGTTTTCTTTTCCCGTGGTGATGTGGGGGATGAGGGACAATCAACTTCGGCATGGAGTCGAGGCGGTGTAAAAGGAAGTACTGTATTGAAGTTCCCAATTGCTAATATACCAAGAAATTTGGCAAGAAGATTCGAAGTAGATGTTCCAGGGTCTGAGGTTGCAAACAGAGAAGACAAATCACGCAATCCGTCTGCAATCACAATACGGGGAAGTTTTCCTAAATAGAACTATATAAGTCGCATGAAAAGTTTCAAGCAATACATTATTGATGGGGAAGTGATCACAGTCACTACATCGGATGGGTATGAATTGAAAGGATTGTACCATAAAGGATCATCTACCGTATTAGCGCATACTCATGGAACTGCTTCCTTCTATGGGAATGAAGCATTTGAACCCGATCTATTACAATATTGTAAAACCAATGGATATGGATTTCTGAGTTTCAATAATCGGGGTGCTCATATTCTTTCTGAGAACTCTGGAGCAGCAGTTGAATTATTTTCCGATTGTCCCAAAGATTTTGAAGCATGGTTGTCTTATCTGCAAAGTCAAGGAATTCGTAAAGTCATACTGAGTGGTCATAGTCTCGGTACGGAAAAAATAGCACACTATGTAAGAAATCATGGTAATTCTATGATTGAATCTGTAATATTCCTGTCCCCGTCTGATACAATTGGAAATCAGAAAAGATACGAAAAAAAAATTGGAAAGACATTCTTTGACGAAGCTAATCATTATATGAGCATTCAAATGCCGAATAAATTATTATCAGATAAAAAAGCACATGCTGGTGCTCTTCCCATGTCTGCGAATGCTTATCTTGATTTTTATACACCAGGGTATCCTCTGGAAAATGCTCTTCCTTTTAGAACTGGGAACATCGACGGGTTTGATGTTCCCGTAAAGGCATTTGTTCCTACCAATGATCATTATAATATCACATCAACGAATGACTATATGAACGCTTTAGAGAATGCTGGGGTAAATGTTCAAGTCTGTGACACGGATCATGACTTCAACGGGTTTAAACTGTATGCTGCTTTAAGTACCATACCTCAAATTTTCTCGGTATATAAATAGAACTATACAAGTCAAAGGAAAACACTATGAACTTAAAAGAATACTTTAAACAACGATTACTGAATATCTTGAATGAGAATGACCATCCTATTGGTCGTTTCAGTAGCGCATCTAAAGGCGTGTCTGACATTAAGCGCGCAATAGCCAAAATTGAGAGAAGAATGAGTCCTGACGGAAACGAAAGGGAAAGAGATCCCAGTACTGACGAATTTGATCGCCTTGAACGCCGTCTAAAAGAATTACACAAACAACTGAAAAGCATGTAAAAAGGAAAACACTATGAACTTAAAAGAATACTTTAAACAAAGACTATTAGAAGATATCGGAGATCATGATCTGATGGCCGCTATTGAAGCTAGACATGATGCCAAGGGTACAGACCCTTCCGATGAACTAGACAGAATTGCGACATCACGCTTCCTATATGTTCCGAATCCAAACGATCCCAGCCAACCAATGCGAGTTCATGGAGTAGTGTTGCATCCAGACTTAACAACAGCGTTGGCAAATGCTGCTCATCATGGTATAGGCATAAAACCAGAATATGTAAAAATGATCAAGGCTTTCATTGAACAACATGGACATTTCGTAGGTGCTGATGGCAGAGATGATATTGCTTATCCACCAAAATTCAGCACAAAGGATCCAAGTGGAGTTTTGAGTAATATATTTGGATCAACATTGAGTCGAAGAAGAAGATGAAGAGATGTCGTCGCTAAAGAAAAAAGATACAACGACTAATCACACTGTTAGCTAATATTAATAAAGAAGGATTCAGAAATGGATCCTTCTTTTCTTTCCACACAGATATTATATCGTTGAGCTCAATTCTTGTCAAGTGAAATCCACGAGGTTTGGAAAAAATTTGCGGTATATAAATAGAACTATATAAGTCGCATGAAATCCTTTAAGCAATTCATTACCGAAAATAAAAATCCATATTGGTTTCGTGGACCAAATAAAACGGTAGACTTGGCAGTCTTTCGGGATCATCCAGAGCATGGTAAACAAGTTCTATTGATCCAAAGAAAAGAAGGAACAACTGAGGGTGGAAAATTTGCCCTTCCTGGTGGGTTTATCAATACATCTACTAAAAAGGGAGAAGTCTGGGAAAATGATCATGACACAGAAACTCCACACGAAGCAGCATTAAGAGAAACTGCCGAAGAGACTGGACTTCAATTGAATATGAAGGATCACGGACATCTAATACACCATGTCGGAGTTTATGAAGGTGGTGGAAGAGATCCTAGAGATAACCCAGAGGGTTGGTCAAAATCTCACGCATTTACTATGACCATACCACATACACAAGGAAATGAAGTTCGTGGAATGGACGATGCTGTTGGAGCGTCTTGGCATAGTATAAATAAATTACCAGAATTAGCATTTGATCATGCTAAAATATTATCAGATGCAATGAGAGGCACAAAATGAATCTAAAACAATACTACAAACAAATATTAAAAGAAATGACAGAGTCTAATACAGATGAAAGAATGGAAAGAGCAGCGGCAGATATTCATAAATCTTGGATGGAAAGACCTGGAAATGAAAAAAGTGACTGGAATGCTGCTCAACATAAGCCATATGAAGAACTTCCAGAATCAGAAAAAGATAAAGACAGAGCACACATTAGAATACTTCAAGGACTAATGTCAAATGATTCTTCTATCGGACATATGATATCATCACCTGAGCATCATGAAAAAATTGCTGATGTTATGGGAGAAAAACTTCATAACGATTGGTGGTTAAATTGGAGATCAACTGCTCCACAAGAAGAATTAAATAAACCAAGAATGAGAGCAAGACTTGGACCTGATGGTGTTAAATCTATGGTAGATGTTAACCAACCATGGGAAAAATTAGGACCAGCAGGACAATATGATAATTATCAAGCAGGCCTCGCCGCTGTAAAGGCATACAAAAAACATTTCTTATCATAAATCAATTTAATGAAATCCTTTAAGCAATACATTACCGAAGATGATATAGAACTTGTTTCAGTGCCACGCGGTGTACGCACAGCGTTGAAAAAAGCAGATGATGAATTCAAAGACACTCCCAAGAGGAACCTTGGCGAGATCACTCCAGGTTATTCCATTCACAAGGCTGGTGGAGACTTCTACATCACTCACGATTCAAGCAAGAAGGTAGTTGGGCATATTGCAAATGAGACTCCTCACAAGAGCAGAGATCTTTTGGTGCAAAAGATAATCATTCATCCCGAACATACCGCAAAGGTCATTGGATATTCTCTTCCAGTAGCAGCATACAAGCATCTTTGGGATCATCATGGTTATGAGATCACAAGTGATTATGAGCATAGTTTAGGTGGTCTAAAGATATGGCATAATATCATTGCTGATCCTGATACCAGTAAGCATGTCCATGCTATACATCATCCATATGGCGGGAAGAAGACAGACCTTGGTCTAGCGAGTAAGTTGCCAACGAGCGACATATGGTTATCGGGTAGTGCGGGAATGAGACGCAAAGCGAGAAGGAAGGGCGTGCAAGTAGACAAGCTTGCAATGATTGGAGATACCCCTATTAATAAAGCAAGCAATGTTAAGCTTGTGTTGAAGAGAAAGATAAAGAAATGAAATCCTTTAAAAATATTATTTTGCAAACATTACTTGAGACTAAAAGAATCGTTATATCTGAAAGTGCAAAAGATGATGCATTTTTTTCCCGATATGCAAAAATACACGAGTCTCATCCATTAATTGCTGCAAATCCAACAGAAGCAAAAAAAAGAATATTGTATGTAAAACCATTCGCGGCAAATCACGATGAAGCAACATACTTATCAAACGCTGCTTTACATAATCACTATAGAGTTGGAGAAGATGATCTTGCAATTACCAATACTTTAAAAAGATGGAGAAAGTCAAAGAAAGAGGGTAAAATTTCTGAAAATATGGCAGACTTTACTCATAATAAATTAAATGAAAGATTAAATGAAATTGATCCTCCAGATTATGATGTAAATAATTCCTCTAAAACAGAGCAACCTGGAGGATCTGTTCCAGAGCTTCAAAAATTTCATATCGGAAATTTTTCAGATCCCAAACATGGAAATCTTTCTGTTTATCATCTTGGACCAGATCACTCCGCAAAAGAAGCAAAGATCTTTCGCACAAAACTAAAAACAAACTCTGCTCAGAATTGTAATTGGTGTGTATTGGATAGTCCAAGTTTTTTGCAGAAATATAGACAAGGACATGGATTTTTTGGATATGCAAATAATAAAGGAAGATTTGTGGTTGCACACGGAAACGGGGATCGTGGAATTGTAGACCCCTTTAATACTGTTATGACTGGAAAGTCCCGATCTCATATAGTTGATAATACAGAAAAATTATTAGACAAGTCTTATGGACCGAATCATGCAATAACTAAGGACTATGAAACAGCAAATGGTACTGATTTGAAACGATTAACTCCAAGTGAAGCAATTCAAAGAATTGACACTCACTTAAGTAATTATAATGACCTAAGTTATCATGATATAGTGGATGAGATCCCGACTGACCAAGAAAAATTTCATAATATATCTGACCATTTTGCTTCCAGTCCTGATACTCATCCAGAAATATTAAAAAAACTGTATGTAGCACATATGAGTATGGGCGATAGTGGAAAATATGAGTTTCCGTTCGTGAGTGATACTCCTCGTGAAGACAATGAGCAAAAAATTCATCAAATAATAAATCACAAAAATGCTCCATCAGATCTTATTCATCATTATTTAGGAATTCATCCAAATCCAGAATCTACAACACCCTCAATTAATGATCGCGACCACGATGATGTTCATTGGGATACTGTTAACAAATTTATAGCAAAATCTCCAAAAATAACAAAACAAATGGCTCTAGATGTAGTAGATAAAAGTGAGGATGGATATCATAACCCTGATAGTAATATGCATGAAATGGGTAGACAAATGATACAGCATCATGCAATTCGCGAACCAGAAATATCTAAAATAGTATCAGATAGGATAAGAGATGATAATCTGATGAAGATCAGGCACGAAGAAGAACAATTCTCTAAGCACACGGGAGATTCCCAGTTTCCTTCACCATTTGAACATGCTATGCATAGTAAATATTTTAAACCACATCACGCTAAACAAATAATTCAAGGTTTTCTTGACAAAAAAGTTACCCCAACCGATATGTCTCATCTTTTACATTCGGATATACATGCAACTAATGAAGATTTACATAAAATATATGATAACTTCGAAGAAGTTCCAGATGAAAATGATGAAAATAGAACAAGTTATGTTTCTGCAATTAGAAGTTCTGTATTAGATCATCCAAATTTTATTCCATCAGAAAAGCAAAAAGAAAATATGTTTTTGCATAATGAACAACACTCATTCCTTAAACATAAAGCTCTTAGTAAACCTTGGATAACACCAGATCATTTGGATCTTGCAATAATGGATTCTGATCCGAGTATAAGAGAAAAAGCATATTCTCATCCAAGAGCAACTCAACAGCACATGCAAGAATTAAAAAAAGAAGACTCAAGAGACTTTTTACATACGCAGTTTGATACTGGTTTTAACAATTTTAACAAACGGAGAGAAAGTATAATATCAGATTTTAATTTAAGAAATAAAATAAAGGATGACATTACTACTGTCGTTCGTAAAAAAGCAATTCAAAGACCATCATAATTTAAATTAAACAAATGAAATCCTTTAAGCAATACATTACCGAAGATGATATAATGGGTGGTCATGACCCCAATAGCACCATTAGTATTCATCGTAAAAAAGGATCATTAATCCCCAATCTGAACTCATTGGTTGCCAAGATAGGAAATGTATTTTCTCCAACCGAAACTACTCAAACATTGAAGTTGGATGATAATCATCATATTCACATAGACCATGACAAAGAACGCAGTAGAATGTCAGTTCGTCTGATGTCCAGTAAACCTGGTCATGAAAAATCACCATTGATGACTTATCACGCAAGTCATTGGGCCCAAGAAACTATTTCAACACCAGATGGCAAGAAGGTGGAAATGTATAGCGGGACTCCCCAAAAGGCGAGAACTGATGTTCGTCGAGGTGTTGTTAAAGTTCCTAAGAATTTCTTTCATGCTATTGTGAATGCTACTGGTGTTGGCATCATGTCTGGTGGAAGTCAAACTAAGGGTGGAGTCAACATGTGGAGAAAAGCAGTTCGTCATGGACACGAAACAGGTCACTCTGTTGAATCTATACATGAAATAGGTCCAAGATTCGCCAGTTCATATCAGATGATTGGAAGAATCACTCCAAGAAATTTTCAGGATGCCTATAATCTTGATGTTAGCACAAGAAAAAAAGGAAACACATCCAGTGTTCCAAGAATGTTTAACCACATAGACCCCGAGAATCCCAAGCATCGACCTGGTGTCACTAGAGTCTTTACTCGTCTTGTGGTTCTTCCCAAGAAGGAAAGCATTCAATGAAATCCTTTAAACAAATATTGTGGGAGGCAGATTCTAGCGAACCTGATATTGATCGTGATCCACCACCAGCGCGTTTTCCAGGAAAAAAGACAACTCCACCTTCACCTCCAAACTTAAATCATCTCGAATATAAAGATCGAATTGCTGTAGAACACAAAGCGGTGTTACATGAGATTGGGATGAGAAAAGACATAGCGAGTAAATCATGGATGGGAGCGAGGGGAGAATACAAAAAAGTTTCGTCTCCTGATCATCATATTCACACGATATTGAGCAACCCCGAATTCTTTGATACCACCCATACAGAATTAGAAGGCCTTGACCCTTTGGCAGCACATGGCAATTGGTCGAATAAAATAATGGAGCATATTGGCAAGAAGGGATTTCTTCGAGTTGCCAATAACTCAATTGCATATCCTGATCCATCTCAACCAAACATCATGCATGTATATCATGTTTATAGCGTTTCTCATCATGGTTGGAATGGAGACAATTCATCCTTCGTGGAACCTCTTAAGCATATACGAAATAATATCACTAAGCACATGAATACACCAACTGATCGGGTAATGATTGATTTACATGGTGGAGCAGGAGGATTTGGATTATCATTTACCCCTCATACTAGACATATATTGAAATCGGTAGAGGATATAGATGATTTCATAGCATCCCCTCCCCCGAGATACGAAGAGTTTCAAAGAAAATCACGCGATAGAATTGGAACTCTTCCTGAAACACCACGCATTCCTAATTCCACAGAGATTCGGGACCTTATTCCAAAGACTCCACCAGCTGATTCTATAGTGCCACAGGCTATATGGAATAATATGAGAAAACTTGGAGACTCCTACCAACCTCTACGATCCTTTTCATCCTTTATACAGGAAGAGAAAAAACAACAGACTCTTGGTAATCATGTCAGTATTAAATTGAATGATCCAGAGGCACATGTATGGGTCGCTCGAAGTGGGTCCACTAAATCAGTAGGAAGTGTCACTAAAGAATTCTCTCCTCATCACTTTGGAGTGACCGTGCGAAACACAGATACATTAGATCCAAAATATCTTTATTACATGCTACAACATGTACATGGGTCTAAATATTATGAAGGGTTGGCGAATGGCGCAACCAGTCTGGTTCATATCAAGAGAGAGCATATTGCCAATATACCAATAGGATGAGTTTCATGAAATCCTTTAAGCAATACATTACCGAAGAGGCAGATCCTGAAGGTGTTTTGATTCACGGAAATAAGATCATCGTCGGTGTAACACATGAGACTCCTATTCGTATTGCTGATTCACAATTAAAAACAAAGATTCAACAACACGGAATGAACCATGGATTTTACTACGAAGGTAAACCTGGTCCTGATATAAAACAATCTGATCTGGGACTACACGATGTAAGTGACTATAAGGGTGGGTTTGATGAAGTGAGACTTCAGCAACAAAAAAGATCTCAGGATATCAAACCACATAACCTTTCCCTGATATTTGGAAATGTCAATACAAACTGGGGTAATGGTATTTCGGATCATTTTAAGTCTGGTACTGTCTTTGACGGTATTCATTCCTGGGCAAGAAGTCACTTTGGAGACTTTGTGACTCCAGAACATGTTTCTGGCTTATTGAAAGCAGCAAGTGAAAATACAGATCATGATTTTTTATCTCTGGCGAAAAAGACTCCAGCTGCCAGTGGAAAAGAATTCTTAGGGAAGATAGAAAAAATTGCATGGCCTGACGATTGGGCAACGAAGAAAAGAACTGCTGGTCCTGAAAAATTGGTGGATGCCGAGACACAAGAACGCGACACACACCTAATCCATCATATGCCAGCAGGAGTCTATGTTATTGGGGGTGGGCATTTGAAATCAATAAATAAAGTTATATAAGACGCATCATGAAATCCTTTAACCAATTCATTACCGAAGTAGTAAGTTTTAAAAATAATTCTTCATGGGCATTATCTCCATCGCATGGATTTGAAATAAAACCATCTGGTACTAAAGAACATCCAGATCTTTTTAGACATTTGGATTTTATGGGTAGAGAATCTAAAGTATCTTCGTTTTCGCGTGGTCCAAAAGAGCGTGCAACAGCATGGGGAAGAGTAGATCCTGATAATAAAGTTGTTCACATTATAACACAGAATGGAGGGCTGTCTCCTAATCGACTTTCTAGAGGATTAGAAAATGATGTATTTGCAAGATTGGAAGCTATAGAACATCTTAAAGAACGATATCCAGACTATAGAGTTCATGTATCGGGTGGTTGGGATTTTGTAGGAAAACCTACAATTGTTACTCATGGGTATTCAGAACACGAAAAACATTTGACAGGTATGCTAAGACAACCATAAGACGCATCATGAAATACTTAATACTTGTTCTGGTTCTTTTGTTCACTCGTCCTTCTATGGGAGAGACTATAATTCTTCCCGTTCAAGACCTTCTATATGAGGTTCCTAACTTTACCAACGCTCCCAAGTTCAATCTTGGTGCAGCGATCAATGGTGAGGTTGTGTTAGAGACACCCAAGAAAATAACGAGAAAGTCCAAACGGGAAATAGAGAGAAATATTATAAATATATTATGGGAAGAATATCCCGATGCTCAGAGCATACGAATCTGGCATGGAAATGTAATAATAAAAATATGAAGTCATTTAAAAACTATCTAACCGAATTACGCGCGAATCCTCATCAGGATGATTTTGGTGCTGAGCATCTTGCAGAATTTTATAATAAATTACAAGATAGAATGCATGAAACTCCATATTCGCACCCCGACACTCATGGGTCGTTTCAATTTCCCAGTATGCTACATGCGCTTGAATCAATGCATTCCTCAATTGCATATGCATCAGTAATGGATGGTGCTCCTCCACATTTAGCAAATGTCAAAGAGGTTGGAAATAAACTAGCATCAAGTGCAGTAAATTTTTATGGTACTATAAAACCACATCTCAATTCTGTGCTTACCCAAGTTAAATCTGAATATCCTGCCACACATCCAATACACAGTATGTCCAATAATATGTTATTAAATGGGTTCATGATAGCACATGGCAATGCTGCGCACGAAGATCTAAGGCACAATGCTAGTATAATTGAAATAGCTGGTGGTTCACCAGAAGATGGGCAAGTAGAACACCATGTCATAAATCATATTCTTAGAAATTCCCGTGCCATTGGGACTGCTTTGGAAAAACACCCACATCAATTTATTTTTAATGGAGCTGGAGATTCGTTAACACATCCTGATACGACTCCTCCCGCAAAGTTTGTTCCAAATATTCCTAGACCACAAGATCCTACTCCACCCAATAATAACTGATAAAAATATGAAATCTTTTAAGCAATGCATCTTAGAAACATCAGAGCAAAAACCTCTAAGTGATACTTTTTTCATTCATAAAAGTGGAAAACTTATTGAAGCGACAAAAACGCCATTAGAGTCTCAATTTGCAGATCATGCTTATATTCCATTCACTCAACCACACGATTTTGGAATGACTGAAAACCAAATGGATGATTTGACAAACTTTAGCGATCAAGAAAAATTACATTTATATAAGACTGGAAGTGCTCCATATGAAGGTCGTATATTTCACCAATTATCTGAAAGAGGATTTCTAAAGGGAGTCCATTGGGATCAGTCGGATACTAAAACACATAAAATTAGATTGGAAGCTGCTACAGGTTCTCATGATACTCGTCATGGTATTGAAGACATGAGTGAAGCAGTAAGAACATTGAGATCTAAAATTCCTGAAGGGCATAAGGCACAGATATTTATAGAAGGCCTTAGGTATCATACATCAGCGGATCTTGGTGAAAAACCAAGAACAAGATTAAGTGAAGACCACATAAAGGACTTAATTACTCACGGTAGAGTGCGCTTTCAAAATGTCGAGGAGTTGGATAGATTTTTGGGTAACAGCACCAAAGTATCTAGAGATCCAGGATCTGGTGTAGATCAAATTCCATCTCCAGAGGAAGCGAGAAGAAAAGCAGGAGATACTGGTGAACCACCATCAATTCAACGAGGAAGATTCTTTAAAAGCGAGTCTTATAATCATATGAAGTCGTTCAAGGACTTTCTATCTGAAGATGAAATTGAACCAGTGAAACCAGTGGTTCCCATTCGACCAGACCCTCCCAAGAGAAAGCAACCGTATCCAAAACCAAAACCTGGGGAGAAGGAAACTGAACTTCCTGTACTTCCTGAGAGAGAACCCGATAGATTTGATCCAACCAGGGACTTTCCAGAGTTCAAACCATATAAAAGAAATGCCAACTAAATAATATTATAAATAAGGTATAAAGGGACAATAAATGAAAAACTATTCTAAAAATTATTTTAAGACAAAATTCACTCAAGATGTTCTGGGTGAAGAAGTTGACAATTCAACAAAAATCTTGATTAATGACGCAATTACTAAACATAATAATATCAACGAGGGATATAATCCTTACGGTCGTGATCGTGGTTCAGTAACTACAGACGCGCGAGTTGAATATATTAAAGAATTTACTAATTTTATCCGAAAGGAAATAGGAGATTCTGATATATCATGGACAACTGCTAAATCCATTCATAACGAATTGCTTGAACAATCAAATCAAAATTTAGTGAATTCATCCTATGTTTTTAATTTTATGGATTTTATAAACTCAGAAACAACAAAAAATTTATTTGAAAATGAACAACATGAAGAAAAGAAAGCTTCGTTTAAAGACGATTTAAACGAATCCATTGATATGGGTGTAAGAAAACCAGATGAAATTGTATTGACATCGCATGGTGATAATTTTTCTAGAAGAGATATACTGCATAACGCAGCGAATAATCTTGAACATCATATGAATAAACCCATAAATCAAAGAAGTAAGACTGATACGCATAAGCTTATAGCAACAATGAAACGATATTTGCCATCCGATAATGTTGCTGCTCTGATCCACAAGCATTTTCCAAATCAGAACTAAAGAAAAATAACTAGTTAACCGAAACACCCAAACTTAACAGGTTTGGGTGTTTTCTTTAAAGGCATGGTAGCTTCAGTCGGAGTCTTATCACCCTTTTTCCGATTGCACTTTAGGCAGCAAGTCACGACATTCTTCCACTCATGTTTTCCTCCACGGCAACGGGGAATAACATGATCTATTGTTGCTGTATCGGAATCTAACTTGACAGAACAATATTGGCAGGTATAATCATCACGCTTAAATACATTCTTGCGTGACGAACTTATTTCCTTATATGGAATATTCACATATTTTTTTAAAGCGAGGTGGAGCGGTAGTTTGAATATACCACTACTGGTACGGATCTCAGCAAACTCGTCTTCTGTGCAGGGGGAAACTTTTCCCTTGAGCAGCAAAACAACAGCGTGCTTCCAATCTATTTCCAGTAATTTCTGGTACGATACATTATATAAAGAAATTGATTTTATCATACCTCATATTTATATGTTGACATACATACTGCTGTGTGGTATAATAGAAAAACTGGAGCAAATATGAACGACGAAAAATATGTTTATTATAAAGTAAATTTCAAATCTCCAAATATTTTATCCATCGACGATGATGAGGATTGGGAAGATCTTGAAGAAGATACCCATTCCGATGATAATCTAGATGAAGAAGATGAAGATCTTGACGAAGATGACGACGACGATGAAGAAAATTGGGATGACGATCTAGACGACGACGAAGATGATTGGGATGATGAGGATGAGGATTGGGAAGATGATGAAGAAGACGAAGATGATGAAGATGATGAAGAAGATCCACTTGGATGAAACCAAAGTTGACTGTCTCAGATCAAATTGCTGCATGTTATGACTATGTTGAACTTGCAGAGTTTTCTGCAACGAGTGGTGATTTGCAAAACAGCAATCATCATTTTAAACGAGCAACAGACATAGCAATTTATTTGCTAGATACTTACAACTCTGGAACATTCTTGGACGAAGAATATAACTTTTTAAGACAAATCTCAAAACATTTTAAGGATTATTGAATGCGTGACAATACAATTGAAGTTTTTATCAATGAAGATTATGGATACCGCAAGCATATTTGGCATCCAAATATGACAGAAGAAGAATTTATCTCTTGGTGGGAGAATCTTGCAGATTCAGATATCATCAAGTATTTCTTCAACATCAACTCTCTTCCAGGAACCTTGAAGAAATATGTTGATAAGAATCCAGTTGGAAACTCTCTCCAACGAGAATTTGGAGATCCTAAGTCTCATCGTCCATATTACTATTGTCATTTCCATGATATACACGATTCGTATATCTCAATTGGAAATAATGTCTACAAGTTTCGCAGTCGTATGAGATACGACTGGAAGGAACATTGGTTAGATTATCAACTTAAGAAACCCGTTAAGGTTTAAGCTAAGAATCCAAGAACATTTCCACCAATTGGTGTGATTGAAGAACAACTTATTGGATAGATTGTTCCAGCAGCACCCACAGCAATCGTCAACGGCAATCCACCTGTAAATGGTGCAGTTGCTCCATAAACGAACGGAGAAGTAATAGTTGCACTGGTCGCGCTTATAACTTGAAATCCAATAAATCCACTAGAACTACCAGTGGTTGTAATTAACTTTGCTTTCTTGTAGGCTTCAGCCATTATTTAATCTCCATTTATAAATATGTATATGAAAAATAAGAATCTGGGTGGAAAACATTGGGCAGAACTTGATTTCAAGGTAGCAAGCGACTATACTTATGGTAGTCCTGAATACTATAGAACATTATTGCGGCAAATGTCAGGAATGTCAAAACTTTTACCAGGAGAATCCAGTGAGAATACAAAACAAACAAGACCTCAACAGACCAGCTCTAATAAAGTTTCTAACAGAAGGTATATGTGAGATATCTTTTACTAAAGTGAAAGATGGTACTACTAGAATGATGTATTGCACATTACATCCAAATATTATACCTTCAAAATATACAATCACAACTCAAAAATTAATAACTGAAACTAATCCACCAGATTCAGATCTACTTCCAATTTGGGATGTTGTTGAAGGAAAATGGAAAAGTTTTAGAATTTCTAAAGCTGTTTATTTCTTAACACATGACGAGTTGACGGATGAAAATCCTAATGGGCAAAGCACCGAATCCAAAGATGCTAAAAATATAAAGAATAGAACAAAACAAGTCATGAAATCCTTTGAAGAACGAGTCAGTCTTCTTAAGGAAAAAGCAGCGCAGGCCAAACTTAATATTACTGGAGATAACAATGAAGATTAAGCGCAATTTTAGTCACAGCGGAAATCGTAAGTTTAAACAAGAACTGTATCAGAAGACGGTACATCGTAAACAGAACATCAAGGGTAATGCTAACAAAAAGGATTCATAATGGCAAATACAACTGATCGTGAAGCAGCATACAAACATCGTGTCAAGAAGCGTAAGTGGACTGCAAAGAATCAATCAATGCTTGCCAACGCAAAGAAGAAGACTCTAGAAGAATTGTATAAGCAAGACCGTCTTCCGAAATTCCTCTATCACCGACTTGGACTATGAACATATTCATTCTTGATGAAGATCCGTGTATCTCCGCACAGATGATGTGCGATAAACATATAGTTAAGATGATTGTGGAGGGCTGTCAGATGCTCTCCACGAATCATCGTCTATCTGGCAGTCATAATGTCTATACCATTCCTGTAAATCTATACAAGCAAGCATTTGCCAATCATCCTTGCACGGTATGGGCAAGGCAAACCAAAGAGAACTATATGTGGTTGGCAGATCATACACTTGAACTCTGCCATGAATACACACGAAGGTACAATAGAGTACATTCTTGTGAAGACATGTCTGTTTGGTTCTCCAAGTATTATCCGCTCAGGACTCCTGATGGAGACTTGACCCCATTCGCACAGGCAATGCCAGATGAATTTAAAGTTCATGGGGATGGTGTATCTGCGTATCGTAAATATTATATTGGGGTAAAGTCCAAGTTTGCCAAATGGAAATATACAAAAATTCCAGATTGGTACACAGAGGGCTTGACAAACGCTCCAGTTTTGGTATAATATGCGTATGTACTGGAAGAGTTACTCTTCCCAAATAATATAAAGGATTTAAATTATGATAAATATTTAAAAATGTCAGGTTAGATTTTGTATATTATTATAATGTAATGAGTTTGATGATTTAGAGAAAATCATCATTGCGCATCCTTATAGTTTCTAATACGCTCTTACATACGAAACTAGGCGTTAAACATACGGGGGACTCGCCACCCCCTGTTTCTTTTGCCCCCATAACTCAGCGGTAGAGTAGTAGCCTTTTAAGCTAACGGTCGTAGGTTCAATCCCTGCTGGGGGTATTATAAATAAGTATATGCGGGATTAGCATATTGGTGATGTCCTGGTTTTCCAAACCAGTTAAACGGGTTCGATTCCCGTATTCCGCTTATGAGTAATGACAGAAGACATTCAGCAGGAAAAGGCGATAGACCCAGACCTATTGACTACCAAAAGTGGTCTGATAACTGGGATAATATCTTTGGTAAAAAAGGAGAATCCAATGGCAAGCGAAGCAGAAGTAAAGTTCTACATAGAAAGAAGAAACAAACTCCGAGAGATTCTTGATAATATTAACGATGAAAATGAATATCGCAAGTTGTTGGATTCTAATAAAAACGGAGCAGACTAGTGGAAGACGATACCAATAAAATAATTCAAGATATGATCTATGAAGTAAGAATGCTTACTGGAATTGTATTTCTTAACTTTTTAGTGACTGTTGTAATTGCTGGTGGTATTATTGGTGTGTATTGGTTCTCTTCTAAATAAGTGTAGGAGATAAACAATGAATGAGGTAAAACCAGGAACAAAAACAACTGAGTTTTGGATGGCCCTTGCTCCCGTATTCATGGGATTGATTGAGGGAAGAAACGATCCTGAAATTTTGAAATACATTATAGTATGCTCTTCCTGTCTTGGAGGATTGTATATCGTCAGCAGAACGCTGGTGAAATGGAAAAAGTAAAACTGCTCGTTTTACTTTTTGTTATTTTAATCCCGTGGAATTCCACGGCATTGACCAGTCTTTTAATACCACCCAGGATTCGCATAACTACTAATATACCTCATACGGCAATATGTAAAATGGAAATCCAAAATGGTAGATAAACTCATAATCGTGTTTGCTTTCATTATGTTGATGGTAGGAGTTTATAGAGTATATAAAGCACTATATGAGGATTGAATATAATGGCAAAAACACGCAAGGTTAAGGCGACAAAAAAGAACACTGAGATATATGAATTGCGTAACGAGATTTCTCAACTCAATCAAGAGAATTCTCAACTTAAGCGACAATTAATTGATATGACAAATGCTTGGAAATCGGTTAGATCAATGTTGAATGCTTTGGAGAACTCAAATGATTCCAGAAGAAGAAATAACAATACGAATCAACAAGAAAAATTGGAAGATTAAAATTGTAAAATCAACAGAACTTTCCTCAACAACTTGTGGGGAATGTGATGATCCCAAATATGCTAAACCAGAGATTTGGGTTAAGAGAAGTCTCAAACCAATTGATCTCATGGATACAGTAATACATGAAGTGCTTCATGCTATTCGTCCAGAGTTATCTGAAGAAGCAGTTCTGGAAACAGGAACTACTATAGCAAAAGCATTGTGGAAGCTAAACTATCGCAAGCAGCCTAAAGAGTGAGCTAATAGCTCGCTCTTATTTTTTTGGGTCTGAACTTTTAAGAACTTTAAAAAACTTTAAATACATCGTCCCAAGGGCTTGACTTCCTTGCCAGACTTGTTATAATATACACAGTTAACCGAACAACAAGTGACTCAGGTAGTTCGGATGGTTCACGAGTCAAAGACAAGCAAAGGATTTTATCGTTATGGCAAATACCAACACCCTCTCCAAGAAGCGTCAAGTCATCAATCATCTCTCCCGTGGTTGGGGTATCGACTCGCGCGAAGCAAAGACCAAGTACGGAGTGCAGAACCTCCGCGCTACCATGAGCGACATTCGTGAGCAGGTCGAGCAGTACGGGAATTGGGAGATTGAGTCTGTCGAGAACGGTAGCACCACTCGCTACTTCATGCGCGATACTCACCCAGGTAGTCGTACCTATGGGTTCCGTAAGGACGGTTCGCGCTTCATGATCAGCAACAACGCTTGATCGTAACAACTTAATATTCGCGAAGGTGTGGCAGAAATGCCACACCTTTGTTTTATGACAGACTCTGATACAATCTTAAATTTCGCCTACCCTCTGTGTCTTGAAATCAAGAGACAGAAGAAGCATCTATCTCTCATCTTTCATAAGAAGAAACTACTCTCTATTGGAAGAAATTGTTTCAAGACACATCCAGAAGCAAAGAAGATTGGATATCCATATGAAGAGATGCATTCTGAATTAGATGCTTATCAAAAACTTCCAAAGAAATATCGTGGGTTGAAGTTGATTCTTGTAAATGTAAGATTCAATCGGTTTCGTCAACTTCGTATGTCAAGACCATGTGAACTATGTACTCCGTGGTGTCGTGAAGTGTTTGATTCTATATACTATACAGACAATGAAGGCATTCAAAGAATGGAATAACTCATGAAAACTTTTAAAACATTTATAAATGAAGAACACGAATCTCCTATAATGCTTAGAGATGATGGACATTATGATGCCCATGGTATTACTAATGAACACATTAAATGGTTGTCAACCGTACCCGAAGTATTAGCAGCAAAAGGTCCAGTGACTTTACAGATACCCCAGCATCTTTCACCTGTACCAAACTCATTGATTGGTCCTTCCACGGGACATCCCGCAGTTGAAGAAAGCCAAGTTCATTATGCAAATAGAGGTGGTGGAAGACCATATGACTCTCGTATGATTCATGGAAAAGCAACTCCTTCCAGAATGCTTACAGTAATCGCCAGACCCCACAAAGATACTGGCAAGCCTTTTTTGATTACAGCTTTTGGCGGAACTCTTTCACCAAAGGAAGTAGATGATCCAACTCATACTCCAGAATCAAAATTAGAAGCACAAAAATTTTGGGCAGACCATGCCCTTCTGACTGGATCTGAAAAGGGTAACTCATGAAATATGTACTAAAAGAAACAAAAGAAACTTGCGTGATCGTTGAAACCTTTACCGATTTATTTGGCGATGAAATGTGTAAGATTCAGACTGAGTCTGGTCAAATCATGGATGTTGCCAAAGAAGATCTTGTTCATTTTTTACAGGAGTGACTATGCCCTACAGACTACACATTGACATTCCACTCAACATGAGTGAGGATGAAGCACGAACCGCCTCCATGCAAATTCTAGGACTTCTCGCTGAAGAAGATACTCAGGCAATCATTCTCAATGCCATTGGTGTTGAGGAGATTAATTATCGTCTTGGTCACGATGATGATCGTCAGAAAAGCAACTACATGCACAAGAATGACAATGGGCATGTGAACAATAAGAAATCCAAGATTGTTGTTCCAAAGGTCTTGACAGACGATTCAAATCTGGTATAATATGTTTAACGCGCCACGGGAGGTCTTGGTTATCTCAGCTCGACTTATAATCGAGTAAGACTTGGTTCGAATCCAAGGTGGCGTATTACGGTCCCATAGATTAGCAGGTTAAATCGTCAGGCTTTCAACCTGAAGATCGAGGGTTCGACTCCCTCTGGGATCACTATACATAAACTATTCTCTGATAGCTCAGTTGGTAGAGCTGCGAGCTGTTAACTCGCATGTCACTGGTTCGAGTCCAGTTCAGAGAGTTTTAATCGTCATATGGACCTTTAATGCCTTTACCAGAAAATATATGTTTAATATAATCCGTAGGTGTTTCTTTTTTAAAGTAAACTGATTTTCCTATTTTTCTTCTATTTTGTAATGCTTTCATTCCTGCCTGATCTGCCATTACTGCACCATCATCGTCTAGATCATATGCTAATCCAATATCAGTATCCCAAATTTTTTCAGCTGTCATTTGTTGACGAAGAGATGGAAATGATCCAGGTCCACCATTGGGAATAAATCCAGTTGCTATTGTTAGTGCTTGATCATGTCTATTAACCGTATGTCCATCGCTCCAACTTTCACCTGGACCTAATACTCTAGATTGAAGTTTTAAACTATTAGCTACCGAATTTCTTTCTAATTTATCTTTATTTTCTTGTTTTCTTTTTTCTTCAGTTTGCTTTGTGTTATCAGTTGCTTGTGTATTAGCTCCAAACTCTGCACCCGCTCTAATATTTTCTATGGAATCATAACTACGATCACCCGTATCTGTTTCAGAACCGCGCAGTTTGGTCTGTTCTTCCAAATGTTGTTTAAAAGTTTTCATATATCTATATAGAATGCCATCTTAGCTCAGCGGTAGAGCAACGCTTTTGTAAAGCGTAGGTCGTGAGTTCAAATCTCATATATGGCTTGGATTATATTATGACATTACCTAATGAAATGTTCACATCTTTACGCGCAGCAAGATCCTTTATGTTGGATTTGCTTGATCCCTCTGTATACCCAAAACTGCCAAAACAGGTTCGTATTGCAGCGAGAGCTCGTCTGAAGCATTTTCCAAATGAACATGATATTAATAAATTGGAAGAAATGTTCAACAATGCACACCAAGACAAGAATATCATTATTGGTGAAACTAATAAGCAACTTCAAAAAGTTGCCAACGAAATTCTCATAGCACAGTCAACCCTAAGTAAGTTGACGGGTGCGTTACAAAACTTTATAAATCACAAGGAAAACACTAATGAATGATCTACAACCAATTGGTAAGACTGTCATGCTTGAACGAGATTTTGGTGGTCGAAAGACAACTGATGCAGGAATCATCTATGATGATAAAGTGACTAACAAAATGGTTTGGTCTAAAGTTCTCGCTGTTGGTAATGCCATCACAGAAGACATCAAAGTCGGTGATCGCATTTTGTGGGATATCACCAAGATTAAGGGAATCCATAATGGATATGATATAGTACATCAAGATTCCCTTTATATGGTTTCTAGGGATTGACATTATACCTAAATATGATATAATGGAGTCTCAAGTATGCCAAAAGAAATTAACAGATCAGATTTAGTCTTTATTCAAGCAACCAGAGATGGTCGTTGCATTGATATGTTGTTGCCCATGAAAGAAATAGAAAAGGGTGTATCTAGAGCAATTGATCCAAAGAATACGGATTTGATTCCTGATAACTGTTGCACCTGTTGGCCTATTGAGAAACCCCCAAATTGTACATTTTGGGATCGTCTATTATTTAATTGCCCTAAAGAGAATGGATAACATATGAGATTTATATTATGAAGGGCGTAATACTTGCTGGTGGAACGGGAACAAGACTGTATCCATTGACCATTTCGGTCAACAAACATCTGTTACCCATTGGTGAGAAACCAATGGTTCTTCATTGCGTGGATAGACTCGTAGAAGCAGGAGTGACTGACATAATGATTGTCACTAATCCCGAGTATGTCGGTGACTTTTCAATGTTGCTCAAGAGTGGCAAACAGTTCGGTTGCAATATTACCTACAAGACTCAGGATAAACCAGATGGAGTCGCTGGGGCCTTGGCATGTGCGCGTGAGTTCGTTGGAAACGACAACTGCGTAGTCCTGCTTGGAGACAACATGTTTGATTTCAGTATCAAAGATGTTGTGCAGTCGTTCGTGGGTGGGTGTGGCATCTTCTTCAAGATAGTTCCTGATGGACATCGTTACGGAATCGGCCGATTTCGAGATGGAAAGTTGATCAGTATAGATGAGAAACCAAGCGATGTTACAAAGGCTCATGCTTGTATAGGAATCTACCTGTTTGACAACAATGCATTCAATACTATTCGTACATTGGTTCCATCTGATCGTGGTGAATATGAAATATGCGATGTGATCAACGACTATCTTAAGCGGGGTTTAGTTGTTCATACTTTCGTGGATGGTTGGTGGACTGATGCTGGAACTATGACTTCCTACAAAATGGCAAACGAGAAGATGAACAATGGATGAAACTATAGTAATAACTGGCTGCGCTGGATTCATCGGTAGCCATGTGACTGATCACTTCCTTGCTAACGGATATACCGTAGTTGGATATGATGCATTCACATATGCTGGCAAGGTGGAGAACCTCAAGTTTGCCACAAACCATCCTAGATTCACTTTGGTCGAAGGTTCGATCAATGACACGAAACTCCTTGAGGAGTCCGTGAGAAAGCATGATGCCAAGTGGATTTTGAACCTTGCAGCCGAGACTCATGTGGATAACTCTATCAAGTCCTGTGATGTGTTCCTACAGACGAATGTACTTGGTACTAAATCCGTTCTGGATGTCTGTAGGAACACAAGTACCAAGTTGCTGCACTTCTCGACCGATGAAGTCTATGGAGTACCTCATGGGGAAATCTCTTTCGTGGAGGAATCCCCACTTAATCCTAAGAATCCGTATTCTGCAAGCAAGGCTGCTGCGGATCATCTCATCATGGCATATGCAAATACTTACGGTTTGCAGTACATCATGGTTAGACCATCGAACAACTTCGGACCAAGGCAGCATGAGGAAAAGTTTCTTCCAAAGATGATCAAGAACTTGCTTGCAGGAAAGAAGATTCCCGTGTATGGTGATGGATCGCAGATCCGTGAGTGGACATTCGTGAAGACCACGGCTGCTGCGACTAGGTTCATTCTTGAGAACTCCAAGATGAACGAGATATACAACATTACGACAGGAGAGTTCATGCGGAACATCGATGTGGTGAATCGGGTTTGCGAGATGGTTCAACTCCATGCACCAGACTTCATCGAATATGTTCCTGACAGGCTAGGTCACGACTTTCGCTATTCGATCAATGCGGACAAACTCAAGAAGTTAGGGGTTGAGTTCTGTGATGAGTTCAAGAAGAGGCTTTGGGAAACCATACAGGAAACTCAATGAATATAACAATATTGGGAAATGGATATGTTGGAAAACATTTATATGAAACATTATCCAAACATTATAATGTAAGTATACATTCAAAAATTAATCTAAATTATCATGATAAAAATAATCCAATGATTAATGCACTTTCTGAATTGGAAGCATTACAAAACTGTTTAAAAAGTAATTGACAAGTAACATCGTTGTGTTACAATATAACTAACCAAGGAGTATATCATGAATGTGAAGATTGTTCGTTTGACTAGTGGAGAAGAACTTATTTCAAATGTTACCGATAACGGAGAGACTATTACTCTCAAGGATGCATCGGTACTTATCCCATCACCAGAAGGTAAATTGCTTCTGGCACGATGGTTGCCATACGCAGATACCAAGGAAGGCATTACGCTTGAGAAGCGTCATCTTGTCTTTACCATTGATCCGCAGAAGGAACTTGCCGATCATTACACAAATGTTGTAGTGAACGGACTTGTAATTCCTGGTAAGAAGATCATTGATCCTCTTGCAGGATCGGGTCTTAAACTGACAGTCTAAAGCTTGACAAGTAGTGGTTTCTATGGTATAATAGGAACATATTCCTGTAACTCAGTTGGATAGAGTAACGGATTTCTAATCCGTTGGTCGGAGGTTCGAGTCCTCCCAGGAATGTTTATTATGAACAGACACAATACATCAATTCGTAGAGTTTCAAACCAACTCTTGTGGGAACTCAGGATCAAAGGCAATAAATGGGAGTGGTATCCATCTCACCATCGTGCGGTGAACAATTATTATCATTTCAAATCGAAAGGAACTAAAATTATGAAGAATCGTAGTGTTATTATCGGACTTGCATTTGTAGGACTCGCAACGCAAGTATTCCCCCTAATTTGTGCAGGTGCGCTCAAGCAGAATTACATTGAGGCATTCAATGCTGCTTCAGTTATCACTCTCTTCTGCGCATTCATTCTCAATGTGTGGTCACAACCATGCACAAAGGATAAGGATTATGAGCGCGATGCAATTCATCGTGACTTTGATGCGGTCTATCGTCACATTGACGATAGTGCGCGGGATCTTCGCGATGATATTCGTGATGCTGAGTCTAACAAGTGCTGCAAGATGCCTTGTGGAAAGAAGTGATTCCATAAATATGGGTACATGCTAAAAGCAACATATACTTACTCATTTCTTGAGTTAAGTGGAAATCCCAAAAGATTTATAGAATCAAAACTTGAGTGTTCAATCAAGGGTTACGGTGTCTCAACAGATGCCGTAACCCTTTGTGTTTTATATGAATCTGTGGATGCTTTCAATACTATCAACAAAACAATGCTGGATAAGTTTAAACTTACTCCAATTAATATTAATATGATTTAGAATGGTCTTCCGTAGAAACTATTCGTTATGTTGCCGCTTTTATTGATTACACCAGAAAGTTTTGACGACATGTTCATTGAAGATGCTATTGCACTTGTCGTTTGTATAAGAGTGTCATTGAAGCTTCTTTGTGTTGCGGTATCTGTTTCAGGTGTGGCACAGAATCTATTCAGAGTTATTTCTGACACAATTCGCCGTGATGGACTTGATCTGAATCTACATTGGGATATTGTGTGATTATCAGCGCAAGATATAACTACGCCATTAAAATATTGAACACACGCTCCAGTTATTGTTTCTGTCACATTTGGTGGAGCAATAAATGGATCAATCACGGGCAGATATATGTCTATCTTTGTCTTTGAATTTGTAAGATCTACAGGATCTAGATCTTTGTCTACAACAATATATTCATTTCCATCTGAATCTGTATTGATGTCCAACACTTTAACTTGTGATGAAATATCTGTTATCTTAATATAATCTCCAGCTCTAATACCAAGATAATTAAATGAATTCTTTGTGTTTTTACCAAGTTTATTTTTAATTATTGTTTTTATTTCTATTGGAGTGGATAGTGTCTTTGCAATAATGTATGGAATTTCATCAAATCTAGTTTTATCATATCTGTTTATTTTAGGGGATAATGATTCCACTGATGTTACATCTGCTTCAATTATTCCATTGTAATAACTGCGAAATACATAATCGCCTCCAAGATCGGCTGTCGAATTTGAATTTGTATCCGTGTATGTGCCATTAAATAAAGTCAATCCAGTACCAGTTTGAATCTGAGAAAAATACTCCTCAATTTTTGTAGGTATATCTGAATTTGTCTGATTTGAATAATCAATCAGACATTTTGTATTATTTGAATAATACACAATGGATGGAGTGGAAACTATTCCCCGATTAATGGATGCTGTATCTTGCTTTGATTTCTCAATCACCAAACCATAAAGAACACCTTCACGAACAAAGACTAATTTCTCTTTGTTATTTTGTTTTGCTGAAGTAGTTGTTGATCTATATGATCTCATTAGGTTCCAATATAAACGAGTGTAGCAGTTCCAGTAGCAGTTCTAGCAAACAATGATCCAAGAGTAGAGACTTCAAGATAAATTGATTCACCTGGACTTAAGATATAACCAGTCGTAGATGATACGGTTACGGAACTACCAATGTAAACATCAACAGAATTGTTATTTGGTGATTTCACAGTAACTCCAGTTCTAAGACTATTGGTTCCCATGATTGCTGGAGATGTAGTTATAGACTTCTGACCGTGTACAATCTTGCTTGGTCTATTGATTGAATTTACTACAACCTTAGCACCATTTCCAGAAGAATTTATCAGATTTAATATATCAAGAGCATATCCAGCATTTGTGGCAACAGCACCGATATTTGTTTTCAATGAATCTATTTCTGCGATTAGATCATCATCATTGATTGATACAGTGCCAGATATTCCAACGGGAACCGCTGTAAATGCTCCAATTTCTACAGCACCACCAGCAAGACTACCTTTGATTGTCAGAGGATTTCCTGTACCAGTGAATCCTTGTATTTGTAGTGGACCTCCAGAATTTGTTACACCAGTTGTTGCAGATACTGTAACACTGAAGGTGAATCCTGCGTTAGTGACTGCAACTTTAATTGCATCTCCAGACATGCCCACTGCGGTATTTCCAGCGTAAATGTTTGCGTGAATCCATGTAGATCCAGCTGGACCAAATACAGATATTGAATTGGTTCCTGCTGCCAAAGCAAGACCACCACTTATACCAACATTTCCAAAAACACTGATGCTGTCGGTTGTGGAAGATAGTCTTCTACCACCAGTTACGGCAATTGCTGTTGCACCACTGATACCATATATTGCAACTTGATTTATAATGCTGACAACACCAGTAACACCAACTGCAACACCATTAGCTACACCTTGTATTGAACCTGTAATTGCTACTGGGGCATCTGTGGTGAAGGTTGAACCTCGAATTATAAGTGGTATTGTTGGATTTGTTCTAACAAAGAAATCTCCAGTTCCAGTTATTGTTCCACTGATTGGAAGTGTTGAACCAGTTATGCCATAAATCTTAATTGGCATTGGGTAGGCTTCGGAAACACGATATGTGTTACTAGCATCGCCCCAAGTTAATTTGGAAATTTGAGCATGTGATGCAGTAAATCCATCTCCACTTGTACCGTAGTCGGTGGCAATTACTGCTGTACCAGTAGCAATTGTTATTTCAATGTTGTCTGCGGAATACCCTGATGGAGTTGGCATATCTAAATCCTTTTATAATTATATATACTAACGCTTGACTATTATTTTTTATAGGGTATACTAATCAACATGATATTCAAAGTAACCAAAGAAGATTTCTCAAAACGAATTGAGAATTATGTACTAGAAACGAATTCTTCATATATTGATGCGGTTGTTCATTATTTTGAAGAATATTGTTACGATTTTTCCCTTGCTCCAAAACTTTTAACTCAACCTTTATTGGAAAAGTTAGAACAGGAAGGAAGAGAATTAAACCTTTTACCAAAGGTTAAAAACAAACTACCCTTTGCTTGACATTGGGTATATTTATGGTATAATACAGAAGTGGGGAGTTCCCACCTAGTAATTTAGTCCAAGGTAGATCCTTGGGGAAAGTTAGGTTATATGGGTTTTAATGATCTGAAGAAGAAGTCTAAGTCTGGTATTGATGAACTAATTAAGAAGATGGATGACCAGACAAAGGCGAAGGACGGGTTTAAGGATGATCGGTTGTGGAGGCCAGAACAGGATAAGTCGGGTAACGGATTTGCAATCATTCGTTTTCTTCCGACAGCAGATGGTGAAGATGTTCCTTGGGCAAAGGTTTATAACCATGCATTTCAAGGACCAGGTGGATGGTACATTGAGAATTCTCTGACAACCATCGGTCAGAAAGATCCAGTTGGTGAACTGAATAACCAACTTTGGAACTCAGGACTTGAGTCGGATAAGGATCTCGCGCGTGTTCGTAAGCGCAAGTTGACTTATATCTCAAATGTTTATATTGTATCGGATCCATCAAATCCTCAGAATGAGGGTAAGGTGTTTCTTTACAAGTATGGTGTCAAGATTTACGAGAAGATTCAGGAAGCGATGAAACCTGAATTTAATGATGAAGAACCAATCAATCCGTTTGATTTCTGGAAGGGTGCAAACTTCCGAATCAAGATCCGTAAGGTTGGTGGATTCACAAATTACGACAAGTCTGAGTTTGATTCTCAGTCAGTCTTGTTTGATGATGATGCCAAGTTGGAGAAGATTTGGAAGTCTGAGTATCCTCTGCTTCCATTCCTTGATGCTTCAAACTTTAAGTCGTATGACGAACTTAAGACGAGAATGCAAGAAGTGCTTGGTGGCGATGTTCGTGCTACAGCACCCAATGCGGCGAAGACTGCGGAAGATGTGGCAGAGGAGATGGTTGAGAAGAAACCCTCTCTGAAGTCAAAGAAACCCGTTGAACAGGATGTAGATGACGAGTCCGATGCTCTGAGTTATTTTCAGAAGCTTGCAGAAAACTAAGCACATTTTTCTCCATTATCCTATAACAACCCTCCAACTAGGAGGGTTGTTTTTATTTGCAAAAAAATAATGAGGATCTGGTACTTCATTTATATGATCAATTTCTCTTGGTTGGTCCTTTGCGGTATACGATCCCATTTCAGTGTCTTGAAATAACGGTGTTGTTCCCTCAATAAAATCTTCTTCTTGAATTTGTTGGAGATTATCCGCAGCTGCCATGTGTTCAATTCTCTCGTAATCTCTTTTAGATTCTAGTCTAGACGCAGATGCAGTTTGAGTTAAAAGTTCATTCAGAGTCTGAGTTGTTGATTGATTCATTGTAGAATTATCAATCATTACATTTCCACCCTGAATTGTCGTATTGGTCGTTTTGTCTATTGAGCTCTGTGGCGACATATTTGATATAGTTGAATTCATATTCATAGAAACATTTGAAATATTTTTTAATACTTCATACCTTTCTGCCACTTGGGGATTTCTATCCTTAAGCGAAGATTGGGTATATGTGTAGTTTCCTTGAGTTGGTGTAGTGAATGTTTCCAATTTTAATGCAGTGAAAGGTTTTGGACTTGAAGCAGCGGAAAAATTCATATCATTGCGTGCTTCAAACTTGGTTTTTTCATTCTCCCTTTCAAGATAATTGAAATGACTAATATAGTTACCTGAAGTATCGTAATGCTCCCTGCCTGAGTTTTTTTTTATTGTTTCTGGAGAAGTACTCGACAAGGCATTCTGAACTACTGACTTTGCTTTGTTTTCAATATTCCTACCAGCACCCCCACCTCCAGCGACATTCACATTCAAATTGAAATTATTGACAACATTGCCTGGGTCTGTTGTAGAAGTATCAGTAATAGGACTTGGTAGTGTGACATAGTTTTCGGGAACAGTATTCTCAAGCGAAAGAATCCCCGCTCCTAAAGTATCTCCCAATGCTTGGTTTGCTAGTTCTCTTTTATTATCTGCCATAGATTTCTGCTCTCGACTGCATAGTCTTAAGATTTTGTTCTTCTATATACTGCCTCATTTGGTCCACATATATGTCTCGTTCCCAGGGTATCATGTTTTCGATTTCCGCTAGGTTTTGTTTTTGAACATACATCAGATTAAAGTTCATCTGTAGAATATTGTTCAAATTAGTGTGGCTGAGGCTTATTGAAAAAAATCTCGGAGTCCCTTTAACATTAGAACTCTGTCTGTTCCATCTGAGGTTGTATATTTTACTTCGGTTTCCAGACGGGGACTTGTCTTGAAGAAGTCAATTAATTTTTTGTATTGTGCTGATGTTAGAAGTTCTACAAATTCTTTTAGGTACTCTTGCGATACTGTTGATGCTTCTATTAATTCGTTTGGAGTTTGAATAGAGTAAATAGACTCAATCAATAGATCAAAGTAGTCCAAATCTTTATTTTTGTTATAAATTAAAGATTCAAGAGATGGGTATTTCATCTTGACTAATATTTCGTTGGATATTTTGAATTCGTTTGAGTGGGATGATTCAAAGATAGGTTCAATTTGATCTATATTGAGGTTTATTTTTATGGATTCTTTGGTTTCTGGACATATTATTACTGGTTCAACGACTTCACCTACCGACTTACTTCTAAGTTTAAGAAAAAAGTATTCAATATCAAACAGTGGAAGTTTCTTTGATGGTGTTGGCAAGTCAAAGCAATTGTCTATAATGTCAGCAAGAGTGCTTAGAAAATCCTCATAGGAACCTGTCTGATTTGCTATAAGTAATGTTTTCTCGTCTTTTACTGTGAATGGTTTGAATGTTATCAATTTTCCAGTTGAAGGCTGGACAATATTATATCTTGGCATTGACTGTCGCATAGTATTGAGTAATTCTTTCATTTTTATCCTTGTAAATATACATAATCTTTGAATTGGAATGTGGCATTGAATGTTGGATATCCTGATCCATCAGACGCAATGCTCATTTGACTTATTGCTGCTGGATATGCTTCCTTTAAAGTTATTTCCAAGTTGTTTTTTGATTTATCTTGTGAATTTATACATCTTATGACTACTCTTCCAATACCAGATGCGTAATTGACATAATCCTCGTAGTCGGATAAATTAAATGCCGCATCTCCTTTTCCTCCAAATAAATTCCTCACATCTCCGAGAACGGCTGCAAGGGCCCCGCCGACGCGCTCATCTGCTCCACCTGTTATAGTAGTATCGGTGTTAGTATTGTTGAAGTTATCCAACCACTTCTTTATGCTACCTAGCTCTGTTGGATTATCTATAAAATTTTGACTATTAGATTCACTTGGACTAAATCCAACTCCAGAAACATTTTGATGTTTTATTATTGTGTTCATCCATGTTTCAATGTAACTTCTTTCCGCCCAATCCTGATATATCATAAATGACATATGACACTGGGTATAACCTCTTTTGTATGGTATTTTTCTGGATGGTCCCCACAAATCATGCTCATAATAGACATACTGTCTACCAGGAATAATAATATTCAGAGGATAGCATGTTATGGTTCCTGCGGGTGAGGAGAAAACAACCTCATAGAAACTTGCTATTTGCGGACCACCGCGTTTGAGTGCGTTTTCTCTAAATTCTTGAACGGTTTTGCTTATATTACCTATTGCCATCGAATAACTCTTTTTCTGTTAAAATTACAAATTTCCAAGAATGTTTATCGCAAAACTCTTTAGCAGCTCGCCACTTTGTAGTATTTATAGCATAAGTTATATTTTCATTTATGAGAGACTTTTTAGACTTCCGTTTGCCGACTTTTGGTTCTTTTGTCTGTTTATATGGTTTAATCTCTACAACCAATGTTTCTATAGTCCCCATTTTGTTTTTCTTTTCTACTATAAAGTCTGGAAGATATATGTGGACTTCATTATCTATCGGACTTAGATAGGGTATTCTTAGGGTTTCAAACGACCATTTGATAATATTTACATTTTCATCTAAAAATTTACAAAATTTTCGTTCCCATAATGAGCGACAAATTATTTTATCGTGGTCACCTATATATTTTGTAGGCTTTTTTGGTAAAAATTTGGTTTTATAAGGCATAAAATTATTTAGGGATACAAATGGGACAGTTTATTTTAGAAAACAAATTTTCACTCTTGGAGAACAATAAGAGACTGGTATATCCTATTGAGGAATCTGTTCGCCAGGCAATTCCTCTTTGGATGAAGTTTTATTGCTATGAATATTCAAATACTGTTTTGGGTAGAGCTGGAATGAAAAAATCATCAAACGGTGACGGTTCCGCAATACCAGGGTTGATGGCGAAAGAAAAAGCACAAATATTTCTTCCAGCACCTGTTAATTTTCAAACTCAGACATTACATAATTATGTTCCAGGACAAACTGATGCTAGGAATGTAATTCCAGATAATTTTTTAGTATCTGCAGCCAATAATGGTTTGGACCTGCTTTTGGACTATCTTGGCATTGATAAAGACAAGGGCTTGGCGCGGTTGGCCCGAATAAGGGAGATCCAAAAAAATCTAGAGAAGAATTTGAGTATTAGTGGATTTGCTTCTGATATGAGCTTTGATACTCTTGATGCTATATATGTTGGTAATGGTCCTTCTAGAAGTTATGAAATAAGAATGACTCTTCCCTGTTTTACTACTGCCGATTCTAAAGCAGCAGGAGCAATTATACGAGCATTTGAAGCATTATCCTTGCCAACCGCTAGAGGATTGGGATTTACAGTATTATCAAAATCTTATCATCCACCGTTATGGATATTTGGAATAGGTCCAGGAGATGAGTATAAATTTGATCCAGAATGGTCTGGTCAACCTCAAGTTTGTGTTCTCAAAGGTGTAGCACATAAGAAAACAGCATTTGAAACAAATTCTCTAGCGGCGGTTGGTAGTGGAACTGATTTAAAACCTGTCGCATACTCACTTACTCTGTCATTCCAGGAATTAGAACCAGCATTCAGATTTACAACTCCTGGATCTGAAACATCAACACAAATTACAAATCGTTCTGGTATTCTTATGACTACAGGATCAAATGTAGGTGTAAGGAAATCTTAATATGTTATTTAACAAATATCCTCAACTGACATACAAGTTTGGAAATAAAGATATTCAGGTAGTGGATATATTTAAAAACATATCATTTTCAAATGTGGATACAAGTTATGCGTTTCGCGACTATTACATTGAAGATGGAGAAACTCCAGAATCGGTAGCAATCAAACTTTATGGATCTTCCAATTTATCCTGGTTGATCCTGCTTGTAAATAACTTTACAAGATTACAGGACGACTGGTTTGTTTCTCAATTAGAATATCTTGGTCAACAAGAATCAAAATTTGGTGGTAACGCATATTATGTACCAGCACTTCCAGATCTAAAGATAGGAGATATCTTGGTAAGAGTAACTGGAACCGCAGGAACTGCTGCGACATCTGTTGACTCAACATCATATTTCCATGTAGCAGACTATGATCCATATTTTAGAAAAATAAGAGGAATATGTGGTGGCACTGGAAGCATATCCAAAGGGGATCTTGTACTGATTGCTAGACAAAATCCAGAAAATGGAACAGTAGCTCCCATATACTTCAACAATCAAGGCGATCCTTCACAACTTACTAACTATACAAATATTCTTTATAAGGAATCATATAATAAAAGTGTTCTTTATTTTTACGATTCATACAGTGTCATACTAGATCCGTATAGATTTTCTATATCTGGTAGAACATCCATTAATTCTAATACAACATATTTGAATACAACAGATACCACCACTGAGAATAACTTTGCTTTGTGTTTATTATATCGTTATGGTATATGTGGAGGAACAATGCCTGTAGGTGTTTTAAAGAAAACCTTGGGTGAAGACGAATTTGCTAAATACATTAACAAGCAAAAAATAAAGGTATTAAATCCAGAGCATGTTGCAAATGTTCTGAGTGTCATAGAAAGTGCTATAGAAACTGACACCGTGTCTAAAACATTCATAATAGAAATATAAAATATGCCAAGTTTTCCTAAAGATCTAGAAAATCAAACAAATACAGCGCAGATGTCACCATATACATCTGCACAAGATTCCATTTTACATCCAAATGAATCTAGAATAGAATCCTTAGTACTTTCCAAAAAAGATAAAAGTGGTAAAGACATTGAGTTTCAACTATTACCATGGCCTGGTTCTAAGGTGGTTCTTCGTCCTCCATTGTCTCATATTTCATTCACAGAATCAATACCAAATAATTGTATATTTGGAAGTATGGTTGTATATGATGATAGAAATTGGATTGATGAGTTTAGATTTACTGGAAGCGAACAAGTTGAAATTAAATTCAAGATTGGTCCAAAAAAAGAAAATGATGAATCTAAGGATTCCGATAAACTTATAACTCTTAAGTTTCAGATCTACAACGCCAAATCAATATCAGACGAAACAGATTTTACTCAGACAAATACACTAGATGAAAGATTAAGTGTTTGGAAACTTGAATTTGTAAGTTCTGATGTGTTCTATAACACATATTTTTCTAAAATTCAAGATCAGTATAATGATACCACATTTGTTGGTCGTATATCTACTGGATATACGGGGGACATTAGTGCTAGTCCAAATATAGAGGATAGAGTAGAAAAAATAGGATATATTGATACCTTATTTAAACAGTTGAAGTTTAAAGTCAATTCAGTTGATTCATCAACCAATTATATTTGGTTAAAACCGCACAATTTATCATACCCCTTCATGAAGTCCCAGGGAAGATTAAAGTTGTTACCTCTTTTGAATTATATTGCTAATTTTAGTTGTAACGATAAAGATAAAACTGTGGATTATGTTGTATGGGAAGATAGAGATGGCTGGAATTTTAGATCCATCTATACAATGGTAAAAGATGAAAAGGCAGTAGATGGATTTACAATAACATCAGATTTGACAAATCCTAATAGAATACTTGGATTTCAGGTGGTCAGTGAATATAATATTGAAAATCTTTTAGAAAATGGTGGATTATTTTCTAACTATATGAGAGAAAATCCATTTTATTCTCCTCATGCCAGCAAGTCACAATTTACCAACTATAATGGATTTGTACAGAGATATGAAAATACAGGATTTGAAAGTCCAATTTTTAATATGGATGTAGGCCTTCAGTTTCCTCAACATGACATTTTATATAATTATTTTCATGGTAAAGACTCAAAACCTTTAACAAAAATTGAAAACTATCCTCTAGTTTCTAAATCCAATTTAGACAACATTTTCACAGAAGTAACTCAATATACCCCAGATGGTGCTGGAGATGATGCATCATCTTTTTTATCCTTTGAAGTAGGTAATAATGTTTATGGATTTATGGATAAATCCATTAGATTGAATAATCCATATCCAGCAAATTCGTGGAACCAATATGGAGATAATTATATTCCAGATTTGCCATTCAGCGATATCGCTTATGTTCCACAGTTTGACATAACCAATTCGTATGAAACGGGAGATGGCAAAGACTTAATCAACTATTATCATTATGTTAGAAAACCACTATTAGAGAAAAGATCAGAGTATAAAAGACTAAAAGATATTAAACGCAAATGGGAAGTATATCGTTGTACCATTTGTTGCCATGAAAATGGTGCTTTAGGTTCAACTGCTGACATTGCGATTCTACAAAATCCAGGAGGCGCAACAGGAATTACATATTCCTTATTGTTTGGTCCAACTGGAATCTACGCATCAAAGGATGACACTTATAAGGTTATTGCTGCTGGATCCTTTACCGATACTCTAAATTATCAAGCAGGAAATACCTTCTACCAGAGAGGATTGACATATTCATACGATCTCACTAAAGCACCGTACAATGAAACTCTGGGTCAGTTCTTTAATCTAACTGGACCAACTGCTCCAGAAGCATATACTAAATTTGTAATTGATAGAGCAACTCAACAATATGATATTATAATTTCAAAATTTGAAGAACGCAAGACTGATCTTGAGGCGTTTGTTAATACAAATGTTGATCGCTATAAGAAAACTGCCGATGATATATTTGCTTCGGTACAAATCACCAAAGTGGGAGATCCACAACGAGATCTCGTCGCTCCTCAACCACGACCAATAGATTTACTACAAGGAATCTCAAACCGATTCATGGGAGATGCCATAATCGGAGAACAACTTACTGATTGGCCAATCACTTCATATGAATTTGGAATGGTTCCACATTCCAAGGTTGGAGTGAACACAGGAATTGCTCAAGTAGCATTTGGCGTTGATCCAACTCCCGCACTACGATCAACGATAACATTTAGAAGTCTTGATGGTGGACCAGTCGGTGGTAATAACAATTGTAATGGAACTGAAAGATGGTGTAATTGTTGTTCTGGAGGAATCCTAACTAATGATTTTATTTGTATTGAATTTGGAGATGATTTCGAAGAACGAATCAATGCAGCAACACAAGAATGCAAAGATAGAGATCCATGTAACTGTCGGCTGATTCAGGTGGTGGATGGAACCGTCCCCAGTGGTCCCTTTGTTGGTCCGTGTACGGTACAAGTACCTCATGTACCAGTACCTAGTGATCTCCGTGACTGTATTCCTATACCACCAAATGAGAATGGATGTCAAGATAATACTGTTCCTTGTTGTTTCACTGCGGACAATGAACCTGGATCGTTTTGTTTCTGTCTGGATCCTGTTATATGCGAAACAATACAAGGATCTCAAGTAGATAATTGTTCCCTTTGTTTGGAAGGTGGACCTAGTGGTGGACCTAGTGGTGGACCTAGCGGACCTGGCGGACCTAGTGGTGGTGGCGACAATGATATTATTGTAATTATCATTCAGGGAAATACTGGTCCAACTGGTCCAACTGGTCCAACTGGTCCAAGTGCTCTTCCAACAGAAAAAGATGTAATTTACATTCCAGTAGATTCTTTACAAGAATGCTCTAATGATAAAATCATTCGTGGATTTATCAAGCACACAACAAAGGAAGCAGTTGGGCAATATAATCAAATATATGTCTATGCTGCGCCATACCTCTGGGATGTAGAAGTCAGCGATTGGTCATTCTACGATTATGGTACAGAATCTGGGTTGATTCCTGGTGTTGTAGATCCCATAATTAAAGAAAATACACAAAATTGTCTTTTATCCTCAGGTTGCTATAATACCACATGCTTGAGTTCTGTCGCACTTGAAGTGTTGAGAAGAACATGCGTAGCAGAAATACAATTATTGAGTGTAGAACTTGAAATAATGAAACAACTTAAGGAAAAAATTCAAAATGAATATAAGAGTGCATGGATCAAGAACTACGCAGAATGGCATACAAGAAATTCATTCTTCTTCTCCAAGAATCCTGGTTCCTCTATCTTCAAATCAGAAGTAAAGGAAACTGTTTCTTCTCCACTTTCGCTTCAAAATATAAAATCCATAACTCGTAAGGAAATTCGTGGAAGTAGATATGAACTTCTTTCTAATAAGATTGGCATAACTGGAGCATCTGCTGGTCAATGGTTATATAAGATTTTCTTTGGTGGACAAACTGGATCCACTGCTCATCCCTATTATAGTCAAAAATATAAGGAAGAGTCATTCATAACATCTAGAAAACCACATTCTTGGTTTGGATTTACTGACGCAGATGGAACTGATGATAAAACTTTCTTTATTGATGGTGGAAAATTTACATACGAAGGACAACCTGTAGATTCTAGTCCAGATTATCGTGGAGAGGAATATCGCGAACAGGGAGCAATTCATATTGGATCAAATGATTTACAAGATCTGACAACAATAACTTCAGAGGCAAATCCAATTTTTGATTATGGTTATGCGCAATCAGATTTGAGCAAGCAAGATGGAGCAGCATCAATACTTTCTATTGAAGATCTCAAGAAGTATAGAAATACATTCAACTTCTACCAAACTGGAGCAACAAGCACACCACCCAATATAAAGAAGGAACAAATTTCTTCTTATGTTAGAATCGAATTCGCAACTCCAATTGGATTGGATAGAATCAAAGATTTTCCAAATGGATTTGTACGAGATGCTGGTGTTGAATATTTCTTACCATATCTTGTAAGTTTGACGGTTGGACCATTAGGAAGACAAGCACCAAAATATAATGTTGCTGTAATTGGAATGGATCCTTTTGGATTTGATGTTGCGGTAAAGAAGATTAAAGATGATCTTCCAACAAATAGAAAACTACAAGGAATAGATAAAGGTAATTATTATGATTGGTGGAATCATGATACTGGATCCGTACTATCAAAAGCAAATTACTTAACATCAGATTATAATGGAATGGATCTATGGCCAGAAGCAGGATTTGAAACAGAATTCCCATATTATTCATTTGATCCAACCGAAGACGATTTGCATAGTGGTGGACCAGATATGGATTTTCATATGGGTGGTGGATATAACTTTGAAAATGGTTCCCAAAACTGGATGGAATCTTTATATCATTATGGAATGAGTAGCGGTAAACAATTTGATCCATTGTATAGAACTTCTGTTGTTGGATCATATATTCTTCCAAACAGTTATAGAAAATTAAAACCACATCGTTCTTGGTGGTCATTGTTTGTTCCTAGAAATCTGTTTATTCCAATACGCTTTGCCAATATTCTCAAATCTCCAAATACAAAAGCAAGAGACATGTTTGGTGGAAGAGGAATATTTACAATTTCGCCAAATTATTGGAGAACTTGGTATGGAAATGAATTTGCAAGTTGGATAAATCCAGATAAGATAAATTTAGAATCTTTAGTAGCTGAGAAGGCTCCAGATTTGAATTTCCTTGTAGATGACCACGATGAATATGCGGGTGAAGTTCAAAAAACCTATATTTCTGCCCACAAAGATCCAAATGTACATGGTTCTGGTTATTTTAGAGATTCGTTGATGTATTATCTGGCAGGAAATTATAATCTATACAGACCAGGATTAGTCAAGACTGAACTATGGCAATGGGATTTGAGTGGAGAAAGTGATTATGGATTGATCACTCCACCAGTGGATACTGAATATGAACCATTTGACCGAAACTTCTCTGTACAGTTTGTGGTTCATGGTAAGGGAATCCGAACATGTAAGGATATTGGATTGGAATGCGTGAATCCAAGTGCCATTCAAAATGGTCCTGTTCTTTCTGCTAGTGGATGCACTGCAAGTCCATATTGTAATTGCCCAGCGCAGTATAATATACCAATAGAAGCAGAACCAACATATCTTGAAATTCAAAAATTATATAATGAAATAAATGAATGCGCCTTGATAGAAAATGTAATGGGTAAAGATTACTTAGGTTGCGATTATAAAGATCCAAATTTACATTGTAGTTGTAATTGCCCAGAGCAAGGAAAACTCTATAATTCCTTTAATGCTATGACCAAAACATATGCGACTTTCTGGAACACTCCCCCAGGAGTTCCTCTACAACGAAATGCGGAAATGGTACAATTAGAATCGCAAAAGTTAAGACTAAAGATATATCCAAATCCAAAGGTTAAAATTGGAAAGATTGTGGAGATATTTGATATAAACGACATACCAGAAAATACCAAATACAAATATAAAGCAATTTCTGGAAGATGGATGGTATATGAAATTTTCCACAGAATGACTCCTTCTTCATATTCTATGGAAATTATATTGGTTAGAGATTCACTACCGTTTGATCCAGAGCAAGCACAAGTACCTACAAAAATATTGGACGCTAATAATTAATAAATAATAATATGATTAGTAACAGACCAAATTATACAGATTTACCATTTTTTCTTTCAAAAAATGCATTTACTGGAGACTTAAATACAGTAAAGGATCTTTCCGCAATTCGGCAAGCTCTTAAGAATTTGGTTATGAGTGATAATGGAGAAAGACCATTTAATTATGATTTTGGTTGTGGATTTTATAAAACTATTTTTGAAAACTATACAATGGAACTTATGATGGATATTCAACAGAAAGTATCCAGCAATATACGAATGTTTGAGCAAAGAGTGATTATTAATAATATAAGAGTTGTTGATGCCCCAAAGCAAAATGCAATAAATGTTTATATTGATTTTGGTCTGCCAGATGTTAATATTCAAGACACAATAAGTATAGCACTAACAAGGACAAGATAATGGCAACAAATAGCAATACACCAACAACACTTGGAAGTCTTGAGTTTTCCGAGATTAAGAGAAATCTAACAAGTTATTTGAAGAACCAATCTGTATTTTCTGGATATAATTTTGAAGGAAGTGCGTTACAGTCTGTAATTGATTTATTGGCATATAATACTTTTTATTATGCGTATTACGCCAATATGATTAATGCGGAAGCATTTTTAGACAGTGCTCAAAAAGAAGATTCTATAATTTCTCTTTGTAAGCCTCTCGGATATACAGTTCCTGCTAGAACTTCCTCACGCGCATCTATACTTGTTTCTGGATTGTCTGGAGTAAATACAATTGCATCAGGAACTGTATTCCGTTCTTCAGATTCTAATGGAACTTCATATAACTTCTACACCTTAGAGGATATTCCAGTAGTAGATGGTCTTGCTTCTGCTTTTAATGTTTATGAAGGAATAAATTATATTTCATTTGATGCTCTTCCAAATTTTGACTATGAAAATCAAAAAATAGCAATTGCTGCTACAACTGTAGATCTTGATACTGTTCAAGTTACAACAACAGATGATGCGGGAGATGTTCGGGTCTGGAGCAAAGTAGGAAATATTGGATATACTTCCAGAATAGATGAAAATATCTACTTTATAGAAAGAACAAGTACTGGATTTGCGATTCTATTTGGATCTGTGAATTCAGTTGGAAAATCAATAGATTCTACCATAGAAAAATTAAATGTTCGTTACTTGACCTGTAATGGTTCTGCTCCGAATAGTCTTTCTGCATTTTCTTCACCAACACTCAATGGTGTTGTTCAAGCGGTAAGTCAATCTTTTGGTGGTAAATCAAATCCAGATCTTGATGAAGTTCGTTTTATTGCTCCAAAATGGTTTGCTGCTCAAGAACGAGCAGTCACAGTCAATGACTATAAAGCATTGCTTCTGCAATCTGGTTATTTTCAATCTGATCAACAATTTAATGTATTTGGTGGTCAAGATCTGATACCACCAAAATATGGAAGAGTATTTGTTAGCGCAAATCTACAAGTTGGAAATGAAGGCGATGACGCAAAAATAAGAGACATTATGAATTTTCTCAAGGATCGTAGCGTAATTACAATCTTCCCTGAATATGTAATAACTGAAGCATTAAATGTATATACTGATTTTTTCTTTGGATTGGGACCAAGTACAACAAACGACGCAAAGACACGAACCAGTTTATTGGGATCGGTTAAATCTTTATTCAAAGCAAATTACAGTGTAACTGGAAAATTCAATGTTTCATTTAGTGCATCCGATTTCATCTCTTTATTGAGAGGAAACTCAAGTACAGATATAAGCACCATTATTATTTCTCCTGATAATTTTACAAATTATGTCAGAGAGACTTTAGTTGCAGATAAAGAATATCTGTTTAACTTGGGAAATGAATTATATCTTCAACCATTTACTTCGGTGAATATCACGGAACCATTTGATACAGCACTGAACGCAGTTGGAACTAAATCCGTGCTAAGAATGTCAGTAAGTTCAAATTCATCCAAAAACAATAAAACAAATCTTCAGTTATATCACATAAATCAAACAACTGGAGAAGAAACTTTTGTTCCTGGAGATTATGGATATTTTATAGCAAACCAAGGTGTTATATCAATCAATAAAGGTTTGATATCAACAACAGCAATAATGAATGTTGTATTCGCGAAAAAGAGTTTTAATATAAAGTTCAATAACTTAGTAACTTTTGATTATAATACGGTAGCAATAGTCTAATGTTATCATCTTCACTAAACAAAAAAGTAGTAACTGTAGATAATAGTCTTGCTAGATTGTATGACACAATCAGTGAACTAAATTCTACTTTATTTAATAGTGTTTGTCCAACGAATCATGATATAACTAATCAAATACCATTGTGGGTTATATTTGAAAAGGAAGATAGAATATCTAATGGCAATAGTGGATTAAATCTCTATGATTTCCTTCAAAAATATTATGATTGGTTATATTGTGATGAAACTGCTGGAGCACAATATGAATTGTCCAAAAGATTATTAGATATAGTTGATGTTGAAAAAACTAGAAGTAAGTTTCTAGAGCGTTTAGCAGGTATATACGCAACTGGATTTGATGTAAATTCTCTAGAATCGTATGGTGGTCTGGTTCGCGAAGAAAACTTAAGAAAATTCATAAAAGGAATCAGAAGAACATTCTATCACAAGAAAACGACTGAAGATGGTATTCGTTATTTCTTTCAGACTCTATATGGAGTTGATGAAGAAGACATACAGATACAGGTTCCAAAAGAATTTATACTCAGACTGAATGGTGGAAAATTCTCAGATCCTAATTTCCTTTTCTCTGGTCAAACTGGAGGGTATACTGCTACAAATGCCTTAAGTGGAAGTTATCTCAATGGATCGCGATTACAGGATGGAAATTGGATTCAGGATTGGTCATATCTGCTGAAGGTTGGAATTTCTTCCTCCAAGTATAAACAAAACTATCTTGATATCGCACATCCTGCTGGATTGAAAGTAGTTTTTGAAAAAACACTCGCAGATTATCAAGGCCCAACATTTGACGATACTGTTGCTACAATTTGCGATTCTGCGTATCTTAGAAATTATACTCCATATGGAATTTCTTTCAATTATTCCTCATCTGGAGCAACATCATCAAATACTTACTGGTCTACTGTCTCTGGATTGACACTCATAGGTCTTGCTAGAAATACGGGTTGCTGTGGGGCAAGTTATTCTGGGTTCACTGGAACTACCCATGTATTTCCAAACTGGTCTGGGCAATATTCTACAAGTAATTTTAAGGACATATATATCAGCACAATGTTTGAATTGTGCTATCCGACAGAATCTGGAGGATCTCCGAATTCTGGGTATGTTTGTATTTAATTAGGAATTAAAATGAGCACTAAAAGCATAAATGTTAAAAACTTTGTAAAAGACGCTGGAGTAAAGAACCAACTCTTTGTCTTTGCTGGATATAATCCAAATGTTGCAATTTCTGAAACAAATCAAAGTTCTATTGATATTTGGAATTATTCTGATTTTTCTGTTCGTATTGGTAAACCAAATATAATGCCCGTTGTGCCAAATGTAAAATGGAATCAATCAAAACCATATACGCCATGGTCATCAGTCACCCCAAACTCTGGCAATTTTTATGCTCTAAATGAACAAAATGGATATGTTTATCTGTGTGTCAGTGATAATTTAGCAAATCGTACAGATCATAATGGAACTATGGTTTCTAATATAAGACCAACTCACTCAGCAGGAATTGAAAGATATTCTGATGGATTTGCTTGGAAACCATTATATAAGATCACTCCTTCTTTGGAAAAATTTGTATCAAATTCGTGGTTGCCAGTTGTGTCTTTTGAATTTTTTGATTCATCAACTCAGGAAACATTTGGAAGATTGACAAAGGCATTTTGCAGTCCTGCTACACCTAGCAATATAGGTCAATGCGCTTTATATGCGAAGATCGCTTTAAATCAAGATGACGATACAACAGTCACGGAATATGAAAAGGGAGACTTATTTTGTACGGCAAACGATTTGTCATGTTCGCAATGTTATTATTTAACGGTAAATGACGATAAATATGAATCTGTATACTACGAAGATGGCGAAACAGTCCCACAAACGAAACAAATACTTGATAATTATGATTTAATTTCATCGTATATTGATACGGGGGAAATAAGTCCATCTTCTCCTTATTATTATTTGTATCAAATAAATGCTAATGATAATTTAAATGAAGGTGGTGTTGTATCTGCCTTCATTGATCTTTCTGGATTCAGTACATCTCAATTGATTACATCATCTTCAAATCCAGAATTTACAATTACTAGTAATAGTGGGTATGGCGCACGCATTAGATTACTCACCACCATCAATAATAATTCATATATCATATCTGGAATTGAAGTATTGGAAGGTGGATCTTACTATAAAGATATTACTTTAGAAATGGATCCAAATAGCATTTCAATTGATTCTGATATGTTGGTTTCTGCTATACAAGTTAATCTAGACGCAATAGATGGTTTAGGATTTGATCCAGTTGATGTATTGAATGCACAGCATGTAATGGTAGATGCTAGAATAGAAAAGAAAACAATAAATGATACAACAAGTATTATACTTCCAGATAAATTGAATTTTTTTGGTCTTGTTCAAAATCCATCATCTACAGTTGGAACAAATATAATCACATCTGGATCTAATAAAAATCAAAAGTTAGATATTGTCTACAGAACAACTATATTGGCAGAAGTATCTACAGACACATTAAATTCCCTTCCAACAACAGATAACATATACAACACACAGGGAGTAAATTCAACAAATTCCAGTGTAACCTCAAGTACAACAAATGGTGTTTTTATTGGTGGTGTAGGAAATATAGGTGAAGGTGGAGCGGCATCTTTTTATATTGCAAGTGAATTAAAAAATGTAGCATATGCTAAAGCAAATTCATTGGTTGGAGTCACACTGGCAAATAATGTAACTATTACGGCAGTATACCAACAACCAGAATTTATTCAATATACTGGTAAAGTTCTGTCAGTTAAGAAACTAAATACAGATCTGCCAATAAGTGATGTGGATTCTGTAATTATTCGTATAAATATGATAAAGGGAATGTAACATGCCACAAAGTCCTCTAGGTTCAGATTTACCCCTAAGCGGTTCACCATACCACAGTAGAGTATCTTCACACTATGGAAGTGAAGATAAGAATTACTATATGGTGGCATTTACCCCTGGATATGCTTTACAAGCATCAGAACTTAATGAATTTCAAGAATTATTCTTTTTGAATCAAAGTCTAACGCAAAGAATGAATAGTAATTGGTCAGCAACTGCTTACAGTACTCCATTTTGGGAAGGGTTGATTCCACTACAATCAAATGGATGTACAGCATCTACTCCAATTATCGCTGCCGATATAGGCACTAATTTTAATCAGGCAAGCACAAGTGTAACTTTTAATGCTGGTTGGTATCTTTGGACGGAATATTCAAGCAAATTGAGTTTTTGGATATATTTAAGTAGTACATTACGAAGAACAGTACAAACTACTGCTGTGGGTGGAGTAGGCACATTTTATATTGGTCTTGATGGATCAACCAATCAAATAAATTGCTGTCCATCAGCAGAATGTTCAGATACTCAAGATCCAACACTTAGAGACAATTCTAGAGATGGAAGCACCAGTAATTCTTACTTTACTTGTGGTGCTGCAAGATTGGGAATAACTTTTGGATCAACTCCAGAAATACGAAATGCGATTGCTTCTAATTTTTATCCAATATTTAAATTTAGCATAAATGGTGCTACGGCAACAGTCAAATTCATGGACGATCAACAAGTTTCAACCTAAGCGGATTAACTACAAATGGCATTTAATACTAGTATTTCAAATTTAACGGGAACTTCTACCTTTTACGATTGGTATCAAAAAGAAAATAATGAAATTATTTCAAAATTAAATCTCGCCCAAATTTCAAGTATTACTGGTGGAGATGGTATTCTTGTTGGGTTAAGCGCATCTAGTGGTCTTGCTACTCTTTCCATTGGTGGAACATCTGGAAATATAGCAGCAGGATTAACTTTTAGTGGTTCAATTTCTTTCTTAGGTGAAACAGTATTTCCAAATATTTCCTATAAGATTACAGGAGTTACTACGGGAACTTCTGGATATACTTTTGGTAGTGTAGTTAGAATTACATCAACTGGTTATACTCTCGCACAGGCAAATGGTGCGGACAGTGCTGAAGTTATAGGTGTGATTTCTTCAATGAAGTCTTCATATTCTGTGGTTTCTCTTTCTGGTAAGATAGATGGAAACTTTACCACGGTTGCTGGTGGAACTCTATCCCCAGGTTGTGTATATTTCTTGGATGGTCAAACTGCTGGATTCTTGACAACCACAGAACCAAATACAATTGGATATGTTTCAAAACCAGTCATGATTGGTATCGGCGAAACAGCAGGAATGATTGTTCAGTATCGTGGAAACTTTTTAAATTCAACATCTTCTGGATCTGGTCTTTCTGGTTCAAATATCATTTATGTTGCATTTCCAAAAAGTCCAGATCCAAGACTTCTTGGATTTACATTAGGTACTTTCCTCTCATATGCTCCACATGTCGCAGGAGCATCTGCATCTGTAAATGGTGCAACATTCTTTAACCAAGTATTAGCAGATACTGGCAGAACTGCATTAAATAAAGGTTGGTTTATTAGCGGAAGTAAGAACTTTATCAGTAGATTATATACTCCAGGAGCCCCATTCTATAATTTACCATGGGAAGATGATTTTGTTGTTGGAATGATTCAGGGTATGGTAACAACTGGTAGTGCATTCGTTTATGAAATTGTAACTAAAGGATATTCAACTGTAATTCCTCTTGGAGTTAGTTCACGCAATCCAAACGATGGTGTATATTATCTTGCTGGAACCACATATACAGTTGCTGCTCTAGGCGTTACTGGACAACTAACATTAGGTGCTACATCTAGTAATTCTGCATATCAACCAGTTTATCAACTTGGTCGTAACTTTACATCTTCAACACGACCTTCAAATTTCTTTGTAGATATTCGTCCACTGATGAATAGTCCAATTACAAGTTCATATAGATCCACTGCGGTTCCAGAAACTCTTACCAATGGATCAAATACGACATACAATGGAGATTTCTCTATATGGCAAAGAGATGCTGGAAATAAATCTGGAGTATATACGACATATGGTGATGTTTACTTTGCCGATGGATGGATTCGTAGACAATCTGGATTTGTATCAACTACTACAAGTTCACAAAATTTACAAAAACAAACATTTGCCAAGACAGATACAAGTGTTGAAGGAACTCCGACAAATTATATTGATATTAAATGCTTAGAAAGTCTTGCAAGCACATTAAGCACAACAACATCAAATCCTGTATATTCTATTGGTCATGTTGTTGATGGAATCAATACTTTTAGTAATACTGCAATAACGGTAAGTTTCTATGCCAAGACAGCAGTATTTGATAACAACTACAAAGTAAATGTGTATTTTGCACGATATGGAAATGGTGCTCTTGTTGAGAAGAATATCATTGGACAGATAACTCCACAATCAAATTGGACTAAGCATACACTCAATTATAATGTTCCAGCATATACAGATGTGACAAGTTATTCAAATGATTATGTTGAAATTGGTTTGGATTTGAATCCATTGATTCGCACTGCGTTTACCAGTTTAGTCGCATCTAGCACAAATGTAACTATTAGTGTTGCTTCAATGTGTGTATATCCAGGAACATTTACTGCTCCTCCACATATGTTCATGACAACTACAGAGAAATTAAAAGTAGCACAGAAATATTACTACACAACATATTCTGATTCACAGACTGTTGGATCTCAAACAATGTCAAGTCCAAGTGAACCCGAATTGAATACTTATAGTTTTACAGTACTCCCAAATGCTCAATTTTCTATATTTAAGTTACCAACTAAAATGAGAGCAAATCCAACTGTAACTGTATATTCACCATCTAGCGGGACAGCGAATGAAATGTTTAATTATACTTTTGGAAATGACTTAAGAAATGCTGCGGGGTCAAGAGGGTACAATGGATCAGTTCGTACAGCACCTCTGGGAACACAAACAACATCCACATCATCCGATAATCCCGCAACAAATGTTAGATTGAATGTAAATTCTGGTGCGGTGTTTTACGATGTAGTCAATTGTAATTTAGTAGTAGATTCAAGTTATCCAATTTAATGGAGAAATAAATGGCAAGTTGTAGCAACAGTTCAAATATCCAATCGTCATTGACTTCCCTAAGTGTTGTTCAGGGGGGATCGCGACTAGTTACTGACATCACACGAATTTCTGGTCTTACAATTGGAAATGTGATTCGTTATGATGTTGCAACTACTGGGTTTACTGCTTCTAAGGCGAATGATGCTCCAAGTTCAGAAGTATTTGGTGTAATTGAATCTCAGAATGTTTCCACAAATACATTTAGTGTTGTCATATATGGTTCAATTAATCTTGGAGCATCTTATCTCGCAGATATGGGAAGCGGTGGGGGATCTGGTGGAAATGACATTTACTTCGTAAGTGGAATTACTGCTGGAACTCTTCAAAATCTTGCACCCACAAGTTTGAATCATATAATCAAACCAGTATATCAAGCAGCACCACATGGATCATTTTCTGGAATTGTAATGAATTATCTTGGATATAAGATAGGTGGAGATATAGAATCTGTTCTTGAAGATACAGAATTGGGAAATATTCTAATAGTTCTTGGCACAAATGAATTTACAGAAGGTTATGTTGATGCTTCAATTTCACACGAACTTGCAATAGCAGATTATGGCGAGTTTTATTCTAAATTTGGAACACAATACGGATATGTTGAAAAGATAGTTGTTAATGAAGCTATAGGTGGTACTATACAAGTTGGAATGAAAGCAAGACAACCATCATCTGGATATGTGGGAACTATTGTAAGAACAGATAGTGCAAATGCAACTTTATATCTTTATAAATCACCAACTTCAAGTCTAGCAAGCACTTCTAAAAATTTGATTGTTGATACAAGCAGTAATACAACTCAGACATTCACTATCGTTTCTACAGAGATATATGCTGTACAATCGCCAGTGATTACTTTATCACAACCGTTGAATATTAGTGGTAAAGATGGAACAAATGTTGTAACCCAAAAGGTAAATACTGCAATAAAGGTAAAACCCCAGGGAATAAAAGTAAATGTTCCAAGGTCAGTGACAGTCACATCTTTAACGGCATCTAATATTGCTCTTGGCATTACATGGGCAGATGTTGGAACTACATTAACAAGTTATGATACAAGATTAAGAGCACTTGAGGCAATAGTTAAACCATAATGTTTTACGGAAGCAGTCCATATCTTCAACGAAAACTTCTAGGAATTCTTGGAGCAACTGGTGCTACTGGAGCAACTGGTGCTACTGGCGCAACTGGTGCTACTGGTTCTCAAGGATCAATTGGAAATACTGGTCCTGGTTTAACAGGAATGACTTATTCAAACGGAGCAATAATCCACACATATACTGATGGATCAAGCATTAGTGTTGAATCTCCAAATGGAATACAAGGATCTGATGGTGATTATTATATCTTTGCTGATGGTGAGAATATTGTAGCAGGAACTCCAGGAATATTTTCTGGATTATCTTTGAATACATCTCTACCTCAAGATAGAGATGGTATCTTCACAATATCAAGATTGAATATTCGTGGAATAACAACAAGTTCACAAAATAGTAATCTTACATTAATTGGAATTAGTAGTTCTGTAGAATCCAGGATGATAAATGTTCAATATAATTTATCAGGTCTTCCATATCTTGGATTGTGTGGTGGATCGGAAGGACAACTGGTTGTATTTCAGAGTGGAACCAGATTTGTTGGATTGACTGGCACAAAGTATAATATAGATGCAAAAACGGTTGACCTACAATCTCTAAATTATGGAGAAAGAGTTCAATTTGTAAGACCAATACTAAAAACATTATCCTCAACAACAGGAACAGATCAAAGGTATTTCTACTGGCCAATAGATTGCCAAAATGCCAATACATTTGTTTTAAATTCGTTTCAAGATCAACTTATAGTTGGAACTAAAACAGTTGCTCAGGTAGTTTTAATTAAGAATCCACCAACTGCTAATATAGCAAAAGCAATCACTATAGTTGTACCATCAGGAATCACTGGTGGATTGGTAACTAAATTTGCTGTTGCCGATGATGTATCTGGATTTACACTAAACGATGCCGATTTCTCTGTATCTTGGCCATTGACATATCCTCCATGCTTCACTAGTGGAATAGATGTGATAAATTCTGTACATTTTGATGGAATTTGGTATTCTAATTATGGACTATACAATTCAGGAACAAGTTCTGTTTCATGGAATACATCATATAGCGATTGCCCAGGATCATATAATATACCAGATCCAGACTATCCAGCCTATGATCCAGTTGGTCTTTGCTGTGTTGGTTGTAGTGGTGCATCCGCTTCATTTGTTGGCACACAATCATCTTGTCAATTGTTAATATCTCAAGGATTGGCACAATTCTTTGAAGGAAAAGATGGAACATATAGTGGATGCACATTCAATGATGCTCCTGTTGGAATTTGTTGTTATAAAAATGGAAATAATTCCACAATCAAACATCCAAATCTACTTAGATTGTGTGATTGTTTAAGACTGTCTAGAAATTCAAATGAACAACCATGGTCATATTGGCAACAAATAGATAGTTGTTGCAAGAATATAAATTGTGTAGATTGTGATGCTGCGTTTAACGATACTGGTGCTTGCTGCAATGGTGTTGGTGGATGTGAAAACAATACATCTCGCGCTTCGTGTGCTGACAGTGGAAAATATTGGCAAGGAAAAGGAACAGTGTGTCAATATTTTCCACCTAATCCACCAGATTTTCCTGCACCTATAGAGATCTGTAAAACAGGAACTGCTGGGTGTTGTGTGACAGGAACATGCTCAGATGTTTCTAGACAATCTTCTTGCTCTGGATTATATTATGGATGTGGTCATACATGCGGATCATTTGATTGCGTGGATAATCCACAAGTTATATGTCCTTCATGTCTTGATTCAAATCAAATATTCCAAGTTAAAAAATATAATTCTACTGGCAGTTTTATTGGATTTACTGAAGTCAAAATTGGTGATTTCTTTGCAGGTGGAATTGTTGCTGGTGTATTTAGTCCAAATGGAGCAACATGCTTAGGAAATAGATCTGCATTTGGTGGATTGTATGATGGATTACCTCTTGGTTCTTATACCGATGATGCGCTTAGAAATTCAATCACTGGACCATTAGTATTTAATGAATTAAATTCTGGAACTGAAAAAACATCAAGCGCATATAGAAGTGTGTATGATCCAATGGGATATGGATTTACTTTGCCAGAAGCACATCAATCCAACTGCGATTCATGGTTAATGATTGTTTCTCCGTGGCCTGCTAGAATACGAGAAGATTGGGATATAACTACTCATCAATTCACAGCAACACCATTTGTAGATTCTACTGTTTCACCAGATACAAGTATATTGCCAGCTGCAGACTTCGTACTAAATGAAATTGGCGAAAATCTAGTATACTCCAGAATAATTAATTTATTCACATGGAGTCATGGTGGAACATCACATTGCTTCACACTCGATGATAATTTAAATTCAATTTTTGATGGACAAGTATTATCTGAATCATGTGCATTCATTGGAACAGGGATTCGATCCGATGGTGCATATGGAACATTGCCTATACTAAAAAATGGAACTATGGGCAATACTTATTGGGGAAATGCTACAAGTTTTGATACATGTCCAGATGTAAATCTGTGTGTTGATTGTGAAGATTCCCCATTAGCAAGAACTAGTTTAGGAAGACCTTTCATATTTACCAGAAATACTGGATGGTGGTCAAGAAATTGGGGTCTATACAATTCTTGTAGATTGTTCGGTTCTGATGTTGCTGAATATTATCTCAGATCTGGAAATGGTATTGGTGGGCCACAATTTGCCAATCTTAAAACAATATTTGGTGCTACAGGATATGCTGGATTTACAGCAAATTTCTTTCATACAGGAACACCTACAGCAAAGACAACTATTGCTGAAGGAACTAGCGTATATAACAGATATTATTATTCTTCAGAACAAATGAAATCTGAAGGATATCCACAAGTATCAAGATGGTATGTTCCCAGCATAGACGAACTTTCATTCTTAGCAAAACAATGCGTAGATATAAATCTTCAAGAAAAACTATACAATTATGGAATAACTTATGGAATTCCTATTGGAAGTTCTTCCATAGGAGCAAATGGATATGTTTGGTCATCTACTGGAACATTTGATGAAGGTGTCACACGACAATACATTCAAGCAACTGGTGGATCGCCATGGCCAAATTCTGGAGAAAATGGATCAGAGGTAATATTACCATCCGATTCAAGATATGGGCAGATATTAACAAACCAATTTACCAAGGCGTGGGTATTGAAATTTCCAGAACATGATATTGACACACAATTACCACCATCTCCAAATTCGTTTAAAGTTAAAAAAGCACACGACTTTGACGATAAATATGAATTGAGATTGGTAAGACTTATTCGTTGTGATCAAAGATATTATGATAATAATTCACCTGAATTTTTAAGAAATAGAACATGGATGGTTCCCAGACTAACTGATGCTGCGGTATGCAATGGAACAAATCAAGAGATAGATGGAATCAATCCGCAGTACAGTTCTGCCAATTTTACTCTAGATCCACAGACATCCACTATATTCAGAAACGCAACATAATATGATTTACGGGTCATCCAGAATTGTACAAGTAGTATCGGGAAATGTTCCAGGGGCAACTCAAGGACCAACTGGTCCTACTGGGTTTACTGGTCCTACTGGTCCTACAGGGTCAACTGGGTCTACTGGAGTTCAAGGACCAATTGGTGCGGGAATTACTGGAGCAACTGCGATAGGTTCCAATGTTGTATTCTTTGGTAATGGACTCTCATTCTCATTTTTCGCCAGAGGAAATACTGGAGTTTCAACGGGAGATGAATATTATAAAGTGAACGGTTTAGGTGTCAATACCGAAAACAAATCAACAAACATAATATACACATCTCAAGAAGATTATTATCCAGCAAATAATGATATTGTTAATTTTAAATCATTTAGACTATCTGGTGGACTTGGTGCGACATTTGTTGGAATGAGTGCGGATGCTGGAACTGTATTTTTGTTTGGAGCAACGGTTTCAGATTCTCAGATACCATTTGGAAATACAGGAGAAATTCTGTATATAAACAGCAATGCTGGATTTGGAACAGGAACACTAAAAGCAGCTGCTGCTCCAAATACAAGTTTCACTCCAAGCACCCAACAATTAATAATTGATCAAGTATTTTCAAGAGAATCTATATTTAAAAATAAAAACTGGTCAACAATTGGAACTATTCCATTTAGATTCAACAATAGTATTCCATTTTCATATTATGGTGGATTGACTACTGATACATTTGGTAAATCTGTTGTAGAAAATAATATTTTACCAAAATTTATATTTGAAGTTGGTTCCAGATATAAACTCGCAAGTCCAGTTGATAGTATCTCGCTTGGTCAGAAAATATTCTTAGGATTTACCAGTGGATCTACATTTGATACAATCACTTTCATTAATTCCACAGGAATATCATACACCAATACATATCTTCCACAAAATGTGACTAGAGATAAAATAGGATCTTGTTGTTACTGTAAGACGAATGTGACAGGTCAGGTTTGTTTAGATTATGTTTCTCAAGATTATTGCAATGCTATTTCTGGTGTATTTGGAGCAAGTGCTTGTGTTGAGAGATCCACAAGTTCAGATTGCTATTCTGAAGGTGCTTGTTGTGTATATGATCCAGAAACAGAAAGCGTTCGTTGCCTCAACACAACCGCTGCGCGATGTGAACAGTTTGGTGGAGTATTCAATGAAGCAAAGACATGTAGTTCTGTATGGGTAAATGGGCAATTATTCACATGTCCAACAAATTTATGTAATAGTGGTGGAGCACAAATAGGAAAATGCTGTGTTAATGGAAGATGTTACAATCTATCTAGCGGAGATTGTGCGTCTATTGCAGGATCTGTATTTGTTGCTGGACAATTATGCACATCTGAAGAAGGTGATTCTGTTTGTTGTTCTGTAAGTTATGATCTAAAGGGTGCTTGCTGCACGGGTAGCAATTGTATAGATGATGTTCTGCCTCAAAATTGCAATGGAATCTATCAAGGTGCTGGAACAAAATGTAAAGAGGTCAATTGCTGCGGGTATTCATTCTCCGATGATTATTTCAAGGGAGCATCTGGAACTAAAAATGCATGTAAAGCATTAGGAGCAGATCAAATTTATTCGTGTCTTCAACCAGGAGATAAACTTGGTGGTGGATATTTTGTAGGATTCGTAGGTATGCCAAATCCTTGCGATTCATTCCTTTCGCCATCCTTGGCATTTGGTGAACCACTTGAATGTATGATCTATCCAAGAGGTAGATTGGAAAATGTTCCAAGTTGGTATCTCAAGACATGCAAGGGAATAACAGGAAATGATAATACAGGATCTATTGAATACTTTGCACGAACATATCCAAAGATTCTTCCAAAGAATGCATTGGATTCTCGCTGTATGCTCAAGGCAGGAGCACCATTTGTTCAACAAGCATATGCATTGAATGGAGTTGTTTGGCCATCAGAATTGATGTTTGAGGGTGGAACAAATTATTCCGCAAATCGTGGAGCATTCTCGTATTCATTAGTTGGTTCAGGTCTAGCAGTAGAATACTTAGATCAGAATAATGAAACATTATACAAATATCTCTCACAAAGAGTCTATGGAGAATCAGATATTCATATTCTTTGGGCATTGATAATTGGACCAGAGGATGTTGAAGTTTCTACAACACCAAATGGAACAGATGGTGGATCTAGACTTCTCAGTTGGGGAATGATGCAAGGAGCACATAAACCTGGAGTGACTGGTGTTCCATTGGATATAGTGCTGGAAGAAATTCCAACCTATCCAGTAGATGGATTACTCAATACAAGAATTCACGATTCGTCTTCAAAGAATAAACCAGAATATTGGTTCAGAGGAACTGGAACTACAGATGCAAAAGCATATATGCGCTTCTCATTTGGAAATGGTCCAGCATGGACATCAAGTGTTAGAGAATCTCAAATTACAACAAACATAAATTCATTTAAAGAAGCATATACTGAAATGTGGAATAATAAAAATCCACTATCCTCTGCTATAAGACAAATTTCTAATATAAATGAATCTGGTCTTTATGGACATAATGATTGGTACATTCCTAGCATCATTGAATTGAACTACATCTACAATAATCTTCCACAACTAAATGCCGCATTTGCGGTCAATGGCGATCAACTATTGTCGGGAAGCGAATATTGGAGCTCAACAAGTGTTACTCGTCTCAAGAGTTGGAGTCCTTTTGTTCCTCTTGATAAAGATCAATATGTTTTAGAAAATATTGATCCCCAAATAGAACCATATCTTTCTGACAATAGGTTAACAAGTAATAATATTAATTTCTTCGCCAATGAAGATGAAGCATATAAATTCACAATGGCAGTTGCTAATGGACAGAAAATGCTCACGCAGGTATTTGATGGCAATTCTACTACTGAAGGTATGATCAAATCCCAAAATAGAAATGCTAGAGTTGCTAATCTAAGACCAGTTAGACGAATTCCTTTAGTGGTTACTTGTAATAATTTCTACTATAGTGCATCTATTCTAAATAATTATTGGTCATCAGGATCTACAGGATGTGCGTCTTGTCTTGACATTGTAGAAGGAATGTGTACATGAGTAATAGTCCAATAACTAATATAATATCTGTAGGAAAAACTGGATCAGTAGGACCAGTTGGTTCTACTGGTGCTACTGGTAATAGAGGAAATACTGGTAATGGTGGTATTACTGGAGAACGAGGAATACACTTTTTAAGTTCTCGCGGATTTGCGAACGGAATAACATTAACATTCTCTGATTTAAGTACAATTGCTGTAAATGGGGCTTTCAGAGGAACAACATTTATTGATAAGACTTCTGGATTAGTTCAAGGATCAAATACAGCATCAAGTTCCTTCCTTACACAATATGGATTATTTTCCGCTGTAAATGGTGGAACATTTCAATTTAAAGGATTGTGTGCTTATGGTTCACTAAGAGCATCTTTAACTGGACCAGCAAATGAATATATTTCCATTGATACGATCTATTGGGGTAAAGATCTTATAGGAAATTATGATGCTGGTACAATGACTCCTGGAAGATTAACATTTCTAGGAACTCCAACAGTAGTTAATGGTTCTGGAATCACACATACTCAATTAAATAGCGATAATATTAGTTTTGGTCATACTGGTACATTTAATTTTCAAAACACATTTTTTAGTTCTGGAACATCAGATGATACAAGTTACAACTTAAATGCTGGAGCAAAAGTATCTACTATTGGACCAATTCGTAAAGGAGCATTTTCAGGATTAACTGGAAATAATCCAATTGGTGGAGTTGGGACCACGCAGGGAATATACATTGACGCAAATTCTGCTGGCGCATTCATTCTTCATACACCAATTGGAATACGAGGAATCAGCGGAAATTTCAATTCAAATGAAGTTGATTCAATAACACTAGTAATTGATTCTGATGATGTGTGGAAATTTCCAGAAAATATTTACTTTGAACCAGATGAAAACTATCTTTCTTGTGGTAAGAATATAATTGGACTCATGACATATGATGGTGGTGAAACCTGGTTGGCAACTGTATCGCATCGTGGTCATGGTGTGGCAGATGTAAACAGAGCATGTATTCCAGGATATTTATTTGGTTCTTGCTGTTATAATAATCCAGATGGTACTCTTGAATGTTTGGATTATACTTCTCGTTCAACATGTGATAAATTATTTGGAAATTTTAGTCCAGCGAAGTCGTGTGAAGATTCATGTGGTGGCGAAAACGGAATTTGTTGCTCAAATGGTAAATGTTTAGGTGAAATTACTGTTGCTTTATGTGATCAATTTGGTGGTCAGTATTGGAGTGGACTCAATTGTACAGACTACACTGGAAATTTGAATTACCCAATTGGCGAACTAAGTTCAGATCAACTAAAAGAGCAAGGAAGTTTTTGTTATAATAACTGTAATGATACTCCAGTTGTTTGCTGTAAGGATGGTCAATGTTTAGGAAACTATACAAGAGTTCAATGTGAATTGATTCTTGGTGGTAGATCATTGACCGCTGCGTCTTGCTCTGAAGCAGATTGCTGCGATTATGGGACAATTAAGGGTGCTTGTTGTAAATGTAATTCTGTTAATGGAATTATACAATACGAATGTATACCCGATTTATCTCCATCAGCTTGTAAATCTCTTGGTGGGTCTTTCATGGGTCCAGGAAAACAATGCAATGAGGTAAGTTGTGGTTGTGTTTGTGGACCAATTGGACCCTCTGGACCATCTGGACCCTCTGGACCATCTGGACCCTCTGGACCTAATGACGCTATTGGAATTTGTTGCAAAAATGGAACATGCCTACCAAATATTGGAAGCAAAGCAGAATGTTCTGCCGCATGTGGAAATTGGTTAGATAAAATTTATTATGATCAACAAGTACCCACCCCAGGTAGTTATCAGTTTGGATCAGACCCAAACGACTGTGAATTCTGTGCGTTACACCGACCTGTTATGGTTTTATCGCAATTTTTAATCCCTGGCGATTGCAGTCCTTTTATTCAATTTCTAAGATTTTCTATGTCTATTGGCGATAGCAGTTGTGCAGTGTACCCCGAGTTAGATTTATTCATCGCTGACCCTGGTGACCAAAGACCTCCAATAACTACTATTAATACACCTAGTGATGATCTTAATATGACAGGTGCTAACATAGCCTTGATTTCTGATCTATTCTTCAACATATATGGTGTTACAATTCCCTTAAGGTCGGCAGTAGGTGTAAGACAACAACTAATTGATTTAATGTCTTGTCCTCTCTCAACTGAAAATTTAGAGATTATAATTGAACTTGGAGATAGAATGTTGAAGGCCTGGCTCGAAGCTGAGTGGATTATAAATGGATGGACTCCTTGCTCACAGAAGTGTTGTACATGTGAGGGTGAGAACCCTACGGCGCCTGGTTTACCTTTTTGTCTACCAATTGGTGACGACCGAATGACTGTTCGCAACCTTTGTCAATACAGAGACATATGTCTTGATCTAGGGATTGCCAATGACGCGATGGGTAATCCAGGTTGTCAGTGCGGTGGTCCTGAGAATACTGGAGATTCACCTTGTGGAAAGCCAATTGCTGAAAGACTGAATTGTCCTTCATTGGACCACCCTGATTCTGAATATTGTAATTGGTCCGAAATCAATACTTGTCAGTGTTCAAATTCAGGTCTTACTGATGATCTAATTAAGAGTGTAAAGATGTATCTAAATAGTACAGATTATGTTTGTGTTCCTGTTTCATATACAGATTTCTCAGGTTACGAACTCTGCGACGGGGAATCCTAATGTCTTCAGTACAGTTTAGATCAAGAATAAAACCAGCATTTGACTACTCAGATAAACTGAATAGTTATGGTGTTTGTTGTGGGACTACAGGTGCAGACAATAAAACAATAAAATCGTTTACTGAATGTTTTAATGAAGGTGGATATTTTATTCCTACACTAGATGGAAACGCTGACAGTGTTTCATGTCCAGATAGAGATACTCGTCTTGGATGTTGTTGTGCGTGTTCGTATGTAACTCCAGGAGAATTAAATCAAGTACCTACTTTGGATAGCGAGGGAAACACATCAACTCCATATCTTGCATCGGGAACAACAAGTAATGTTTCTAAATGCGAATGTGACCGAGTGAATGGAAAATGGACAGAAGGAACTTGTCCAATATTGACAGCAGATACTTGGCAAACTCAATGTTTAAACTCAAGCAGATTAGATGCTAGAGCACCAAGATCTTGTTGTCATTTAGAATTTGATGAAGATACAGGTTGGCCAACTTCTATTACATGTAAAGATGTTTGTTCTAGTAGAGATTGTGCGCTTTTGGGAACTGAAACATATCCATCGGTGTTTGGAGACAATAGATGTACTACACCGCTCCGAGAAGGCGATCAAACTACAACATGTATTGATTCACCGTATTATTCATATATGCTTACAAGGTCTTCATTATATGAAGGATTTGTAATGGGGTCTTGTTATATCTTGGAAGATAACAATGGATCTTTAGAATATTCGTGTTCTATAACACCACAAGCATCGTGTGCTGGATATTGGATCGAAGATCAGGATGAAAACAATTCTTTCTGTACTTCAAGTTTTCAACCAATCAATCCACAAAAAATATCAGGAAAATATCAAGTCCAAACGATGGGTCTTACAGCATTTAATAATTTAGGATTGACTTCTGGAGACACATTTCAAGGTGGAATTTATATTGGAATATTCAAACCACCAGTATTAAATGGTAAAAGCAGTGAATTATATGGAAATTTAAGTTTTGCAAATCCAACATTGACAAACATGTATGCCGATTCTGTCGGAGGTACTGCTTCACAGTGGGCATTGATTGTAAATGAAACTAAATATTCTGTACCATTTATAACAGCAAATGAAATTGATGTAGACTATACCACTTCACTGTGGGATGGATATTACAATACTTATGGAGATGGAGTATTCAATGGAATTAATAATGCTCTGACCAATACAATTAGATACGCTGATAGGGGAGGATTTATTGATTATTATCTACCATCAATATATGAATTGTATTTCTACAATGCCTATCTTTATAGAAATACTAAAAATATATCTGGAAATGTAATGTCGTCTTCCATATTCAATACTAAATACTTAAACAAGACCACACAGAAATCAAAGATATCTGGAAAAGGATTTGTGTATGGAGTGGGTATGAGTATCAATTATAGTGTAAATTATAAAACTTTACTTATAGAAAAAACAAATACAGAGAGTGCTTTATTTTTTAGAAGAATCGTATTACAATAAGGATTTTTTATCATGGGATGTAATTGTAAAAACAAGAATACTGGTGGGGAACAACCACCCCAAGAACCCGCTCGCGCAGCAGCACCTGCGGATATCGTTTTCCGTTCAGAACAAGCAATTCCTCAGGGGGGATTAAAACAAAAATTGACCATGATGCAAAGCTTTGCCATGGCGATTACCTCTCGTGGAATGAACAACGAAAAGGTCACAAAACCAATCAAACAACTTCGGGTTTTAAGTTGCTTTGGCAATCAGGGTCAGGGTGGGGTACTACCACAATGTGAACATCTAAAGAAAAGTACAACAGACGGTAAGTTTTTCTGTGGTGGATGCGGATGTGGTGACCGTAAAGGTACATGGTTGACTCCAGATGATCCAGAATACAGTAAACTGGATTATCCAAAGTTAAACTGCCCATTACAGATGCCTGGATTTACAAATTATGAAAAGGCAAAACCAGATGAATCTGCATCTCCAATAACAAGAAGATATTACATTGAACAGTTGCCATATAGAGATATAGAACACATAAAAGTAACTACGCACGAAGTGCCTATACAACCACCAGAAGTTTTAAAATAAACAAAAAAACTCTCCTTATAAATAAAGTAAGGAGAGTGTTTTAATGTCTTCAGTAAACGCACCAAATTCAAGAGAAACGCTTATAGAACATGCTCTTCGTGCTCTCGGGCATCCCGTAATCCAAATAAATGTAGATCAGCAACAATGCGAGGATCGTCTTGATGAAGCATTGCAATATTTTACCACCAGACACTATGATGGTGTTATAAAAATGTTTTTCAAGTATCAAGTAACTCAGACGGATCTGGATCGCGGGTTTATAAATGTTTCGGATATTCAAAACCCAGCTAGCGATCCCAATGGACCCGATGGCACTAATATTGTGTCTGTTGTTAAGATATTCAGATTCGGCACTCTTTCTGGTGTTAATATGTTTGATGTCAGATATCAGTTGGCATTGACCGATTACTTTGGAATCAATCGTGGGTTGAACGGAAGTTCATCAACTCCTCTTGCTGGGTATCAAGCGACTATGTCTTACATCAGTCTTCTTGAACAATTTTTTAGTCCAGAGAAGTCATTAAGATTCAATAAAGTAACAAATAAAATCTATGTGGATGCTTTTAGTCAAGATATAGATGCTGGTGGATATTTAATAATTGAATCATATGCAGAACTAGACCCAGATGTGTATACTAAAATTTATGATGATCGCATGGTGAAGAAGTATGTCATTGCTTTGATTAAAAAGCAATGGGGTGCAAACATGTTGAAGTATGATGGTGTTCAACTTCCAGGCGGCATCACTTTCAAGGGACAACAGATATATCAGGATGCCATGGCAGAGATTGTTGCGATAGAACAAGAGTTTGAAAGATCATACGAACTACCGATAGATTTCATGATTGGATAAAAAATGGCAACAAATCCATATTTCAACGAATATATCGGAGAACAAGATCTACTCATTGACTTGACGGTTGAAACCATCAAGGCTACGGGTAGAGATATGATTTATATACCTAGAGAATATGTCAATAAAGATGTTATCTTTGGAGAGGATGTGCTATCGCAATTTAAGGACTCTTATACAATTGAAATGTACATTCAGTCTGTTACATCTTTCGGTGGACAGATGAACATCATCAATAAATTTGGTATCAACATTACTGATAAAGTAACTCTACAAGTAGCAAAAAGAAGATTTGATGAAGAAGTGGTTGCTAGAGACTCAACCATCACACATCCACGCGAAGGCGATTTAATCTATTTTCCATTCAATAAAAGTTTGTTTGAAATAAATTATGTTGAAGATAAAATGCCATTTTTCCAATTTGGAATTCTGACAACCTATACACTCACATGCGAACTCTTCACTTATTCTTATGAAACAATAAACACTGGTATTGCTACTGTAGATGAAGTAGAAGAAAAGAGAAAATACAATATGTACGAATTCCAAATTTCAGGAGCTCCAATTACGGGATCTATAGTATTTAAACGAGGAGATACTGTTTATCAAGTTTATGGAGTAACTGGTGCTGGAGTCACATACTCTAATGCTACAGCGGAAGCAACACTTGTTGAAATTACAGGAGCATATGCGTATATGAAAGGTATAAGTGGAATATTTGCAACAGGTCCAAGTGGTATACAATCTGTCAAGAATACAACTACAGGAACAGAATATTACCTACTGAATTACAATACAACAAATGTGAATCTTTCAGTTGACCCAATTGCTGGAGTTAATGAGATTGAAAATGATATCTACGCAGAAGCAGCGGACAACGAACTTAATTTTAGCAGAGATAATCCATTCTCAGAGGAATGCTCATAATGTTTAAGGTAGGTCAATCATATTATAATGAATCCATTAGAAAGGTAGTTTTAACCTTTGGTTCTATATTTGAATCTGTGTATATTACTCGTTATAATGTAGATGGTACAGAAAAAGAAAAAATACGAGTTCCTTTGAGTTATGGAAGCAAGGAAAAATTCTTCTGGAGACTGTCGCAAGAGAGCAGTCTGTCAAAGAATAGTAGAGTTGAAATTGTTCTTCCAAAAATGGGATTTGAAATTACAACATTGATTTATGATCCAAGTAGAAAATTAAATAGAACTTTACAACGAACAAATATTGTTGATGGAAGTGTTTTGAAAGCATATGCTGAAGTTCCTTATATTATAAATTTTGCTCTCTATGTTTTTACCAGAAACATGGATGATATGTTACAAGTCATTGAACAAATAGTTCCATATTTTGCTCCAGACTACACAGTAACTGTAAAGATGAATAATTTGAATGAAACTGTTGATATTCCATTCGTATTAAATAGTGTAAATATAGATGAAAATTATGAAGGAACTTTTGATACAAGACGATCTCTTATAAGTTCATTTGATTTTTCAGCAAAAACTTACATCTACCCAAATATTTGTGGTGGAACTGGTGGACTGATCTTGAGAACTGATATAAACATGTATGATGGTGAAGAAGTTGCTGGAAGTGAATACTGGGGTGATGTTGGATATACTGGTGATTATATTACAGGTTCAAGTACTGCTGTGCCTGGAGAGTGGCCATGAGTGACGAAAAACTAACAGCAGAAGAAAAGTTATCTGAGGTTCTGGACATAGAAATTTTGCCCAAGGAAGAACCAAAGACTATAGTTCAATCTGAAATCTTCATAAAAGAAGTAAAGATAAAACGAAAAGACCAAGTGCGACAGGATTATGATTCTGCTCGTAAAAATATGAAAGAACTCATAAATCGTGGATTTGAAGCTCTAGATGGAGTTATGAGGGTAGCAGAGGCGGGCGATTCTCCTAGAGCATATGAGGTCGCCTCTATTCTTATGAAAACTGTAAGTGAGATTAACACCGATCTAATGGGTATTCACAAAACTACTGCGGAAGCATTAGGCGTAAATAAAGTCGTAAAGACCACCACAAATAATTCAATATTTGTTGGATCTACTCGCGATCTTCAAAATATTATTAATCAGTCTCGTAGTCAATTGAAGGCGATACCAACCGAAGAAGTGGAATATGACAGCTAAAAAAGATGGTTATCTTGGTAATCCAAATTTAAAACCCGTAGGTGTGCAACAACAATTCACACCAAATCAGGTAAAAGAATATATTAAGTGTGCAGCAGAACCTGCCTACTTTGTGGAAAAATATGTAAAGATTGTAGCAGTAGATAAGGGTCTTGTTCCTTTTGCAATGTATAACTTTCAGAAAGACCTTATTGATATACTACATCATAATAGATTCGTAATAGGAAAGTTACCTCGTCAGGTAGGTAAGACTACCACCGTAGGTGCTTACCTTTTACATTATGTTCTATTCAATCAAAATATGAATGTTGCAATTCTTGCAAACAAACAATCTACTGCCATTGAAATTTTAGGCAGAATTAAGATGGCATATGAATATTTGCCTAAGTGGTTGCAGCAAGGCGTAATTGAATGGAATAAGGGTTCTATTGTTCTGGAAAACGGATCAAAGATTCTAGCAAGTGCCACCTCTTCGTCTGCAATCCGTGGCGGTTCATTTAATTGCATCCTGCTCGACGAATTTGCCCACATTCCTACCCAAATTGCTGAAGAGTTCTTCACCTCAGTGTATCCAACCATCACTTCTGGTCAATCTACCAAGATGTTCATCATCTCCACCCCAAACGGTCTTAATATGTTTTATTATTACTGGAAGGGTGCTATAAACAATCAAAATGGTTATGTGCCATTTGAAGTTCATTGGAGTCAGGTTCCAAAATATCCAGGTGGTCCACTCAGAGATGATAAGTGGAAAGAGGATATGATAATCAAGACTTCCGAGAAACAGTTTGAACAAGAGTTCGAATGTGACTTCTTGGGCAGTTCCAATACTTTGATATCATCTGCTAAATTACACACTTTGGTATATAACAAACCAATTTTAAGAACCAAAGATGGAATGTGTGTATATCAGGAACCACAGAGAAAAGACCCCGATGTGGAAAAATCTCAGGATCATCTTTATTTTATAACTGCCGATGTCGCAGAAGGTCAAGGCAAAGACTATACCGCTATGACCGTAATAGATGTAACTGAATTCCCATACAGGGTAATTGCCACCTATAAAAACAATACAGTATCACCCCTTCTATTCGCATCAGTTCTTAGAACAGTTGCCAAGAAGTATAATAACGCATATGTTCTAGTTGAGATTAATAGCATAGGCACGGAAGTTGCCAATATATTACACACCGATCTAGAATATGAAAATATAGTTAAAACCACCATGATGGGTAGAAAGGGTCAAATTATTACAGAGGGATTTGGTCCTGGAAAAAAGATACAGATGGGTGTTAAAACTTCAGTATTGACTAAAAAGGTTGGATGTCAAGTACTAAAGAACATGATTGAAGAAGATAAACTCATTGTTGAAGATGCCGACATTATCTCAGAATTTACAACATTTATCTCCAAAAAACAAAGTTTTGGAGCAGATGAAGGACATAATGACGACTTAGTGATGTGTTTAGTTTTATTTTCATGGGCGACTCGTCAACAGTATTTCAAGAATTTGACCGATATGGATGTTAGACTTGCGATGTATCAGCAAGATATTGAGAAAATTGAAGAAGATATGTTACCTTTTGGTTATTTTCTTGACGGAATCGAAGATTTTGAAGATGAGGCAGAAGACAAAAAATGGGGTATGTCTTCAGAAAATTGGCTTATAACAGATAAAAAAAATTATAACTTGCCATGGGATTCGTATAAAAAATAGTTTAGGGCATTTAAAATATTAAAAGTAGAATTTAACTACATATAAATAGCAACTTAAACCAAGGAGAGAAGAACATGCCAAGACCAAATATAAGTTTTAGAGTAAATGATGAATCTATGGTGGTTCCGATCACTGAAGGATTTTCCACAACTATTGGTGCTGTATACAACCCAACACTCAGTATGAAATCGTTAGCAGGAAACACAAATGAAAGAGATCTAGGATACTATTTAGTACCTAATATTTCTGACTGGTATGGTCGGTTAACTGACTTTATCATCAGAACAGACGGTGGACTTTCAGCATCATCAGGAATCACATTTTATAGTCCTGGATATTGTGCTTCCACTTATCTAAATGGATTATATGCTGGCACTGGAATTTGTGGAGGATTCTCTGCGGAATGGTGGGCAATAAACAACTTTCTTCAATACGGATCAGCCTGCTATGTTGGATTCGGAAATGGATTGGCAGGAGTAACAGCATTCTATAATATAGGATTTGATGTTATGTTTCAAGGAGCACCAGGAGGACTTTATCCAACAGCAGTGACAACTGTAATTGATGTTAAGTCTAGCACAGATCAACCAGCAATTGGTGTTCTTGGCCTAACTTCTTCTGCTAACGCATTTACTACAGCTCCAACTAAACCAGCAACAAATAAAGATTACACCATAGTCTATGGTGAAAAATTACATTTAGACACTACAGGGTTGTATACAATTGAAACTTCGCTTGCTCCAGATGTTGCTGGGTGTATAGTTCGCACAGATAGAGATTTTTATCCATGGTTCTCACCAGCTGGTGCTAGAAGAGGAAGAATCCTCAATGTTCTTCGTTTAAAGAGAGCACTTTCTCCAATTGAACAAGATATTCTCTACGATGCTGGAATTAATCCAGTTGTAACTTTTGCGGGAGAAGGAACAATTCTCTTTGGAGATAAGACAGGAGAACCTGCAACATCTTCGCTGTCGAGAATAAATGTTTCAAGACTGTACATGTACATCAAAAAGGCACTAGCACCAGTTGCTCGCTCTATACTTTTTGAGCAAAATGATGCTGTAACTCGCTCTGGGTTTAAGATTGCTGCCGAAGGATTCTTAGATAGAATTGTTGGACAACGAGGTATTACAGAGTATAGAGTAATTTGTGATCAGTCCAACAACACACCAGCAGTAGTTCAAGCAAATTACTTTGTTGCTGATATTTTAGTTAAACCAATTACTTCTATTAATTATGTCAGAATAACCCTAACAAATAAAGATCTGTCAGCAGTATTACCATAAATAGAAAAAGAGGTAAATTAGAATGGCAAGTTTAAACGAATTCAGAAGTAACTTTTTTGGTGTAAGACCAAATCGTTTTATGGTCCAAGCGAATTGGCCATCGGGGGTTCCATCACCTCCAAATGTTAATGACCTCTTCATTTATGTTAAAGGTGCGGATTTACCAGGTTCTACCATAGGAACCATAAATGTCGCTTGGCAAGGCAGAGTAATTAAGTTCTCAGGTGAACGAAATTATTCCGATTGGGTTATAAATGTTTACGATTCCAATGTGCCAACAAAGGATCTAAGAACGGGATTTGAGCGTTGGATGGAAGTAATGGATGGTAGAAATACTCACCAAATTAATTATAACTTGGTAAGTGACTGGATCATTCGTTATAGCGATGTAACAATTGGTGAACAATCTACTCCGTCAAACACTCAAAGTCCAAATAATTTTAATAAAGCAGTTAAATTGAAGAATTGTTTCCCAACAGATATTGGTCCAATTACATTGAACTATGATGTTGCCGATACATTCAGTGAATTTACAGTACAACTTGCGTATGATTATTGGGAACCAGTGGATTCGTGATTTATAAGGATTAATAAATGGCATTTGATATTTTTGGTTTTTCTTTTGGCAGAAAAGATGAGGGATTATTCCCAGATGGTGGGTTGACGGGTTCATCTCCGTCAACCCTATCTTTTACTGCACCTGAAAATTATGATGGAACGCAAGTACTTGAAACAGGTGGATTTATGTCCTCTGTTTATGACTTTGGCGGTTCTTTCATAGATGAAAATTCTTTGGTACGGCAATACCGTGGTATGTCGCTTTATCCAGAAGTTGATATGGCAATTGAAGATATAGTAACTCAAGCAATAACTTATGATAAGCAAAACATATCACTTAGATTAGATTTGAACAATACTGAATTGTCTGATAATATTAAATCCAAGATTAATTTAGAATTTATCAATATTTTGAAACTGTTAGATTTTAAGAACAGAGGATATGATATTTTTAGAAGATGGTATGTGGATGGACGAGTATATTTTCAAAATATTATTGATATGGAACATCCAGAAAAAGGCATCCTTGAACTTAGAGCAATAGATCCTATAAAGATCAGAAAAATCAGAAAAGTTCAAAAGGAAATAAAAAGAGTAAACAATACTACTGTTCCTATTGTTAAGAAAGTGGAAGAATATTTTGTATATACTGATTTTGAAATGAGTTCTGTAGCAACTTCAGCAACATCAAATGTTGGTGTTAAGATTGAAGTTGATGCAATCACATACGCACATTCAGGATTGGTTGACCAGACCTCTAAGAGAATCGTAGGATTCTTACACAAGGCAATTCGTCCATTGAACATGCTTCGTCAGACCGAAGATGCGATGGTCGTATATCGCCTCGCTCGCGCTCCAGAGCGTAGAGTGTTTTATATTGATGTAGGAAATCTGCCTAAACAAAAGGCAGAAGAATACATTAAGACTCTGATGACTCGCTATCGTAATAAACTTACATACGATTCTGCTACAGGAGACATCAAGGATCAAAAAAACCATATGTCAATGTTAGAAGACTATTGGTTGCCTCGTAGAGAAGGTGGTAAGGGAACTGAGATTCAGACTCTTCCAGGTGGACAAAATCTTGGAGCAATGGAAGATGTTGAATATCTTCTGCGTAAGGTATACCGAGCACTCAATGTTCCACTGACCCGAATGGAAGTTCAAAGCGGATTCAATCTTGGTCGCAGCAGCGAAATCACAAGAGATGAAGTTAAATTCTATAAGTTCATAGAGCGTCTTCAGAATAAATTTAGCAATATGTTCATAGACATTCTCAAGAAGCAATGTATTCTTCGTGGAATTCTAACTCCAGAAGATTGGAAGAATATATATCAAGATATCAACATAGTTTATAGCAAGGATTCATATTTTACCGAACTCAAGGAAAATGAAATTCTTAATGAACGAGTTAATATGTTGAATGTCCTTGGAAATTATAATGGCATGTTCTTCTCAACGAATTATATTAGAAGAAACATTCTAAAGCAGACAGATGAAGAAATAGCAAAAATGGATATAGAAATTGAACAGGATAGACAAAAGCAGTTACAACAACAACTACAAATGCAGCAAATGGGTCTGGACCCACAGCAAGAAAAATAAAATAATATATAAATTAGGAGAACCCCATGTCAAATAGCAAACAAATTATAGAATCACTTTTTGCCGACGATCTATACACAGCAAAAAAAGCAATCACCGAAGTACTCACTAGTAAAATGGCACAAGCATTAGAAGAAAAATTAATTGATTTTGCGCCAGAAGTTTTCAATGAAAGCTCAAAACCAGATTTCCTTGATCTTGATAGAGATGGAAATAAAACAGAACCCATGAGAAAAGCAGCCAGGGATAAAAAGAAAGTGGGTAAAAGAGTCAATATGAAAGAAGATATTGAAGATCTTGCTGAAGATTTTGAAAATCAACTTAAGTCATTAGTTGAAGAAATTGAAGAAGAAACTGGTGAACAATTATCTGAAGAAGAAATTATTGATATTGCTAATATGCTTATTGATATGATCGCTGAAGATCATGTTGATGGTGACGAAGATCACGACGATGATGAAGACGATGACGACGATGATGATGACGAAGACAATGACGAAGACCAACCAACTGCAACCAATTATCGTCTTGGGACTAATTCCGAGTATTGAATAATTCAGAAAGACTTCCATGAAACTAATCACAGAAACCGTAGAAGATGTAGAATCCATCGTTGAATCCAACGAAGCGGGTGCTAAGACATATAAGATTCGTGGGGTCATGATGGAAAGTGATACCCAAAATAGAAATGGTCGTATCTATGAAAATAGAATATTAATCAAAGAAACTAGACGATATGTTATAGAATATGTAAATAAAAATAGAGCAATGGGTGAATTAAATCATCCATCTGGTCCAACTGTCAATCTTGATCGCGTTTCCCACATGATTGAATCCCTTAAGGAAAATGGAAAACAGATAATCGGGGAAGCAAAGATTATTGATACTCCAATGGGAAATATTGTTAAGAATCTAATTGATGCTGGTGCTAAACTAGGGGTATCTTCTAGAGGCATGGGAAGTTTGGAAAAACGCAATGGTGTAAATTATGTTAAGGAAGACTTTACTCTCGCAGCAATAGATATTGTTGCGGATCCATCAGCACCAAATGCGTTTGTAGATGGCATTCTTGAGGGTAAGGAATGGATCTGGAACAATGGAATTTTAATTGAATCTGATATTGCCCATTACGAAAAACAATTAAAAAGAACATCAAATCGTAAACTAGAAGAAACTGCTATAAACTTATTTTCTGATTTTCTGAGAAGAATATGAATAATAATAAAAAACTATTATCGGAAGAAGCAATATCTGCAATAAGATCTAGAATTCCTACTATGTCAAAGGACATTCATGAAGGAATAGTCAGTGATATTGCGGGTCTTGCCAGAGTTGCAGGAAGTGCAGTCGCAGCAGGTGCTAGAGTTGGAGCAGATGCGCTTGCTAGAGGTACTGGAACTGTAGCAGACGCTGCATTGAGAGGCACTAGAACTGTAGCAGACGCTGCATTAAGAGGTACTGCGGTTGGAGCAGCTGCGGTTGGTAGAGGCACTAGAACTGTAGCAGACGCTGCATTAAGAGGTACTGCGGTTGGAGCAGCTGCGGTTGGTAGAGGCACTAGAACTGTAGCAGACGCTGCATTAAGAGGCACTAGGGTTGGAGCAGCTGCGGTTGGTAGAGGCACTAGGGTTGGAGCAAGAGGTGCATGGAGAGGCACTAAGGCTGTAGCTAGAGTTGTTGGCAAAGATATTGCTAAAGATATAATTTGGGGTGGTATTAAGGCAGGAGCAGCAGAACAGGCTGCTATCGTTGCAGCACACACACATCAAGAATTAAATAGACATCAGCATATTCTTGAACAAACTTATGCTCAAAGACTGGGAATGAGTCATGCAGCTCTACGAAATATATTGGCAAATGCTCCAGATCAACAACCAATTGCTCCAAATTTATTCATTCCTTTGCCGCGCGGAGTAAGTGCCAGAGATTTGAAAACGGATTTTGATCAAAAGCGTAGTTTATGGAATGCCAAAGTAGATTTATCTCATTCAATTGCTGGTATTCACGCAGCAGATCCAGAGTTACGACGAACAGCAAATTTTGTAAATGCATCGCGACGATCATTAGCACGAACAGCAAATATACAACACCAGGAACCTTGGTGGACAAATCCACAGGCATATAACAGAGTATGATAAAACAAAAAATACTTAAAAACAGAAATCTTCTAAATAGACAAATAGACAGTGTAAATATTAATTCATCTAAATACTTTTAAACAATATGGAGAACCACATGGCAGATAATAACCCATACGCAGAATACTCATCAACAAAACTTTATATGGACGCTACTGGAAAGGGAGCAAAGATAGCAGAACCTATTGCTAATCCAGCAAACTCAGCAGTCGCAAGACACACAGGAGCCCCTATGACTGGAGCAGCAAATCAATTACAAGACGATTATCTTGAAAGTTTGTTCAATGGTGAAAACTTAAGTGAAGAATTCAAACTTAAGGCAGAAACCATTTTTCAAGCAGCAATCAATGAAAAAGTTGCTATAATTGAAAATAACATCCTTGACGCAGCAAAAGAAATAATTCAAGAAAACGCACAGAATCAACAAAACTCACTCGTTGAGCATGTTGACGGTTATCTTAATTATGTAATTTCTGAGTGGATGGAAGAAAACAAAATAGCAATTGAACGCGGTCTTCGCACTGAAATTGCTGAAAACTTCATTCATGGACTTAAGTCATTGTTTGAAACTTCATTCATTGATGTTCCAGCAGAGAAGTATAATATTCTTGATGATCTCTATGAAGCAAATGAAGAACTTCAGAAGAATGCTAACAATTTGATAAAAGAAAATATTCAACTCAAAAATGAGATCACTGCTCGTCTTTGTGCTGAAGCATTTATGGAAGAAGCAGCAGGACTTGCTGACACTCAAATTGAAAAACTTGCTAAACTTTCAGAAGGAATTGAATTTACAAATGTAAATCATTACCGTGAAAAAGTTTCATTGTTGAAAGAATCGTATTTTGGTCAAAGAATGTCTTCAACACCAGAAACCACCTACTATACACCACAATCAGCAGGACAAATGTTGACTGAAGATTCATCCTATGTTTCTGCGGAAACATCAGATTCAGCAATGAATAATATCGTTAACGCCATCACAGCAATTAACAAGAATAGACCAGCAAGACCCGCACTTAAGTCATTAAGTGATTCACTAGTAAATACTCGTATCCAATCAATCATGAACCCAAATATGGGTCTGTCCCCCAAGGACAATTTGTTCTAAAATTTTTAAAAAACTAAATACTAAAAAGGAAATAGGAGAGAAAAACATGTCAAATGAATTCAATCAAAGTACCGCAGCAGATCTTCTTGTTGAAAAATGGGCTCCAGTTTTGGACCACGAATCTTTACCAACAATCGGAGATGCCCATAAGCGTAGAGTAACGGCAATTCTTCTTGAAAACCAAATCAAGGCAATGTCTGAAGAAAGAGTAACAGGTAACACTAGTCTCTTTGAAAATACAATGGGACCAGTCGGTATGGGTGGTAATTTTACCACAGGTCAAGTTGGCGCAGCAGGTAACTTTGCTGGATACGATCCAGTAATGATTTCACTTGTTCGTCGCGCAATGCCGAATGTTGTCGCCTACGATATTGCAGGCGTTCAACCGATGAGTGCTCCAACAGGACTCATCTTTGCAATGCGTGCTCGTTACGGCAATGATTCTGGTGGTTATACACAAGGAACCGAAGCACTCTTTGACGAACCATGGGCTAAATTCTCTGGTGTATGTGGTGCATCTGGTCCTGGTGGAGCTGGATATGCAAGTATTCTCGCTGGGTCATCCGCTGGTGTTCTTAGTGGTGTTCTTGGGACCGCAGGTGCTACATATATCACTCGTGTTGATCCCTTCACAGCATTCCGTGGAATGTTGACCTCAACTGCTGAAACTCTCGGTGCGTCTCCATCAACAACGGATTTCCGTGAAATGGCATTCAGCATTGAGCGTGTCGCAGTACAAGCTCGTTCACGCGCTCTGAAAGCAGAATATACCACAGAACTTGCACAAGATCTTCGTGCAGTTCACGGTCTTGATGCCGAAGCAGAACTCGCTAATATTCTCTCAGTTGAAATCATGAATGAAATCAACCGCGAAATTCTCCGAGCAATGTATTTTGTTGCTAAGACAGGTTGCGTAAATGACGATCTTGCTGGTTATGGATCAGTTGCTACACCAGCTGGCGGCGTATATGATCTTATCCAAGATTCTGACGGTCGTTGGTCAGCAGAACGCTATCGTGGTTTGATGTTCCAAATTGAACGCGAAGCAAATCAAATTGCTAAGGATACTCGTAGAGGTAAGGGTAACTTCATCGTATGCAGTGCAGATGTTGCATCAGCACTTGCAATGGGTGGATTCCTTAATCTCTCACCAGCACTCAATGTTGATATGCAAGTAGATGATACTGGTAATGTCTTCGCTGGTGTTCTTAACAATAAGTTTAAGGTATTCATTGATCCATTCGTTGCCAACAATGTCAACTTTATCACTGTTGGATACAAGGGAACCTCACCATATGACGCAGGATTCTTCTACTGCCCATATGTTCCACTACAAATGGTCCGTGCTGTTGGCCAAGACACCTTCCAACCGAAGATTGGTTTCAAGACTCGTTACGGTCTTGTCGCCAATCCGTTCGCTCAAGGTCGCGATGCATTTACATCAACACAACTTGGCAACGATGGTCTAGTTGCATCTACAAATGCATACTTCCGCCTCTTCGCAGTCAAGAATCTCCACGGCAATACCGCCTGATAGAGATCAGTAAATAATTAAGAAGACCCAGGGATGAAAGTCCCTGGGTTTTTCTTTTATAAATACTAGTATGCCAAACAACAATCAGCAGATAATCCGAGATAATGTTCCAGCGAGCATTTTAAAAGATTTGCCTGGAGATATGTTATTTGAAAATAACTTTCAACCAACAACAAATAATACTTTAACAAATAATAAGTTTAGATTTGTTATGACTCGTTGCCCAACTATGACATATTTTTGCCAAAGAGCAAATGTGCCATCATTGAGTTTTGGAACAAGTATTCAATCAAATCCAACTGGTGTGACAATCAAAAGACCAGGAACCTCCTATGTCTATGAGGATCTACAAATAGGGTTTTCTGTTGATGAAAATATGAAAAATTGGTTAGAAATTCACAACTGGATAAAGGATCTTGGTGTATCGTACAATAGCGCAACTGAAGTTTTAAATGAACATCAAAAGGTAGCAAGCGCATATTTACTTGTATTAAATAGTGCGTATAGACCAATGATTTCTTTTACATTTAAAAATGTATATCCAACATTTCTAAGTGGTATTGATTTTGATTCATCATTAGCAGATACCGACACAATCATAGCAACCGCAACATTTTCGTACACTCACTATGAAGTGAATGTATTCACAAGCGAACCTTAATCCCCTATACTTTACATTATGAACATTGACCAAATAAAAGCACAAGCGGAACTTGATACTGTAATTGATGTCAACCACCTAGACGAAGAGTCTACGAAGGTTCCTCAGATTCACAATAAATATCTTTGTATTCTTATGGATGAGAAACTCGTTCTTGAAAACTTTGAATCTAAACTCAAAGTACTCAAGCGTGATAAATGGTTATATTACTCTGGCAAATTGTCAGAAGAAGAACTAAAGAAGAAAGGTTGGGAACCATTTGGTCTTAACATTCTTAAGCAAGATCTTGATCGGTTCATTGACAGCGATTCTGAAGTCATTAACCTTTCAAATAAAGTATTTCTTCAAAAAGAAAAAGTAATATACATTGAAAGTGTCATCAAGATCATTTCAAACAAAATGTGGAATATTCGTTCAGCCATTGAATGGATTAAGTTTACCCAAGGCGTATGATTAAGATACATCAAGTAGATTCTGTGTATATCGAAATTGAGTGCGAGAAAGGTATCGCCAAGGAGTTATCCTCATTCTTTACCTTCAATGTACCAAATTCGCAATACAATCCAGCATTTCGCAAGAAGCGTTGGGATGGCAAGATTCGTTTGTTCAGTATTCTTACAAACAAAATCTATGCTGGATTGCTTTCATATGTTCTGACATTTGCTTCTGATCGTGGTTACAAAGTAGAATATCAATCAAGTCTATCGCGAGACACCACTTGCTTAGAACTGCCTACAGTCTATTCTGGAGGCAAGGTCATTCAACCGCACGACTACCAGATTGATGCGATCAAACACGCCCTTGAAAATCGTAGGACTCTCCTGATATCGCCAACGGGCAGTGGTAAGAGTTTGATCATCTATATGATTATGCTTGAACTTTTAAAGCGTACAAAGAAAAAGATTCTAATTGTTGTACCCACCACAGGACTTGTTACACAATTAAATTCAGACTTTCAAGATTATGCAAATACCAAGGCAATTGCCAAACATATTCATTTAATATATGGTGGTCAGGAAAAAACAACTGAATGTAGAGTTATAATATCCACATGGCAAAGTCTTTATACACAGGATGAAAGATACTTTGAACAATTTGATAGTATCATCGGCGATGAGTCTCATTTGTTTAAGGCAAAATCTCTAGTAAAGATCATGAGTAAATTGAAGACCTGTGAATATAGAATCGGAACCACAGGCACGCTTGATGGCACGCAGGTACATCGGTTGGTTCTTGAAGGATTATTTGGTCCTGTGCATCAAGTCACATCTACAAAAGAACTTATAGATAAAGAAGTACTAGCTCAGCTAAATATTGAATGTTTGATTCTTCGTTATACTGACAAAGATATACAGGAGATTAAGCGTGCAAAATATCCTGATGAAATTGAATGGTTAGTTCTCAATGATAAACGAAATCAGTTTATTACAGATCTCGCAACTAGCATTCCTGGTAATGTGCTCGTTCTTTTTAATTTTGTTGAGAAGCATGGAATACCTCTATATCAGAAGATTTCAAAGGCAAGTAAGAAACAGTCATATCTTATCTGTGGTAAAACCGAAATTGAACAAAGAGAAGAAATACGAAAGATTGTAGACAAGGGCAACAATAGCGTTCTTGTGGCATCCTATGGAACATGCAGCACAGGTATTAATATTAAAAACATTCACGCAATTGTATTTGCTTCCCCATCAAAATCAGTTGTTCGTGTTCTTCAATCCATTGGTCGTGGTCTTAGAAAGTCAGATACAAAGGAAAAAGCAACGGTATATGACATAGGAGACGATCTCAGTTGGGGCAAGTATAGAAATCATGCTCTCCGACACCTAGATGAGCGCACTACCATATATACTAATGAAGAGTTCACATTCAAGAAAACTAAAATTAAATTAAGTTAGGAACTAACAATGAATCTTAAAATCCTGAAACTTAGAAGCGGTGAAGAAATAATAGGTCAGATTCTTGAAGAAACTGAATCCTCAGTAAAAATCTTTCAACCTATGTTCTTCAACATAATTCAATCATTTAATGATGATGGTAATCCTTGTGATATCACCACAATTCATGATTGGTTGGTAAATACCGATGAGAAAAATGTTTCATTGCCAATGGATCATGTGGCATTCATCAGTGAACCAAATACGAACACCAAAAAACTATATGAAATTGAAAGTGTCAAAGAATTTGACAAAGATAGTTACAAGACTTCTGTCGAAGAAACAGAAAAACCACCAGCATCTTCTATTAAAATGAATGAAAAAGATGCAGATGTGTTTGGTATGTTCTTGGAACAACTTATTAATCAATCTTTGGATTATACGCGACCTCCTACTTCTCATAGAGAATCTTCTAATAGAGAAGGTCCAAAGAGAAAAAGAAAACCAAAGAAGGACTATCTTCCACCAGATATGTCAGATGAGAGCGAATTAGAGCGTCATATGATTATGATGCAACTCTACATTCCAGCTGAGGCAATTATGAATATGGTGACCAGTGGTCTTCTAGAACCAAAAGTTCTACTTGATATGGTAAAAGAAGTCAAGAAGCGTAATAAGTTCACTGGTGATGAGAAGGATCGTGGCGATTTCGGTACTAAGTTTTCCGATTGGAATCCCGATCCTAAGTCAGATGACTATAACTAATAGTTAGCTACTATAGGGATCCTTCTTTATTACCACACAGAAATTATACACGCAATGTACGATTCTTGTCAAGCCCTTATCATCAAGTTTACCAAAAATAGTATAAAACACTTGAAAGATTGGTTTTCCATGCTATACTTGTATTACGAACAGGATGACCATGAAAAACGAAAATGAAGATCCAAAAATTATAGAACAAGAAGTAAAGACTCTGAAACATTACATAGACAATGTAAAGTTTTGCAAGTCAATGACCGAATGGAAAAAACTAGTGCATATTGCAGAGCAGTGTGGAGAAAAGCGTCCACCTGTTACTGACTATATTGCAGAATCATTTCTTAAGATTGCAGAGCATCTCTCGCATAGACCAAACTTTATCAATTATCAATTTAGAGATGATATGATTGGTGATGGTATTGAGAATTGTCTTCTATATGCTCATAATTTTGATCCTGAAAAATCATCAAATCCATTTTCATATTTTACTCAGATAATTTATTATGCTTTTCTTCGTCGCATAGAAAAAGAAAAGAAACAAGCATTTATAAAATATAAGTGCTTGCAATTAAACGATCTTGATGGTAAAGTGGTGAATTGGTTGAAGCAAGATGGAGAGGCAAGTTCATATGGTGAATTTTTACAAAAACATTTTGCATTAACTGAAAATGATATTGAAAAGTTAGAACCCAAAGATAAAAAGAAAAGGAAACAAAGGAAGCGCAAGTGAAATTAGCATTTATTTGTGATACCCATTTTGGTGTACGAAATGATTCGCCGTTCTTTTTGGATAATGCCCTATCTTTTTTTGAAAATCAATTCTTTCCATTTTTAAAAGAAAACAATATTACTCAAGTTATTCATCTTGGTGACTTTTTTGACCGAAGGAAGTATGTTAATTTCAACACGCTTTCTTTGGTCAGAACACGATTTGTGAATAAGTTGCAAGAACACAATATCACTTTTCATATTACCATAGGAAATCATGATACTTATTTTCGCAACACAAATGAATTAAATTCTTTGCGTGAACTTTTGACTGATCGCTACGATAATATTAAACTTTACGAAAAACCAACTACAATTAATTTTGACGACTTCTGCTTTGGAATAGTTCCTTGGGTGACTAAGGATAACGAAGCAGAAGTCGTTGATTTCGTTTCAAAATGTCCATGTAGAATGATTGGTGGACATTTTGAAATCAATGGATTCCAAGTAGTCATGGGTGTCAAGCATTCACACGGATTCACTACAGAAATCTTCAAACGATTTGATCGTGTTCTATCTGGACACTTTCATATCAAACAATCACAAGGAAATATTCATTATCTTGGGACTCAATATCAATTGAATTTCTCAGATGTATATTCTACAAAAGGATTTCATGTTTATGACACAGAAACCGACGAGATGGATTTTATTGAGAATGCTGGCAATATATTTCATGTGTTTAACTATGACGATTCCAATCAAGATGAAGTCAAGCGTATTGTCAAATTTATAAATGAAACTAATCTAAAGAATGGGTTTATTCGTGTCACTGTAAGATCCAAGGCACGACAAGAAATCTTTGATAAATTTATTGATGCTCTTTGGGATAAAGGAATTCAAGATCTATCGGTAGTGGAAGATCAAATAGATCATAAAACATCTGGAGTTGAATTCAGTGAATCTGAGGATACAATGAGCATCATAGGTCGTGAGATTGATGCGATTGAACGCGATGTAGATAAGGGTAAACTTAAGACTTTGATTCGTGATCTTTATATGGAAAGTCTGAAGATATGATTAAATTTGAAAAAGTAAGATTCAAAAACTTTGGATCTTTTGGAAACAATATCACAGAAATCGTGCTGGATAAAAACAGCACAACTCTTATCTGTGGAAGCAATGGAAGTGGAAAGTCTTTTGCTTTTCTTGATTCCATTACATTTGCGTTGTTTGGCAAACCATTTCGTAAGATCAATATTCCTACACTCGTCAATTCAGTCAATGAAAAAGGGTGTTTAGTTGAGATTGATTTTAGTCGTGGATCCGATAAATTCATGATTCGTCGTGGTATTAATCCGCGCGTCTTTGAGATTTATAGAAACGGTGAACTTATTGATCAGGATGCCAAGAGTCTTGATTATCAGGAACTTCTTGAGAATCAAATTCTTAAGATGAATTACAAGACATTCACGCAGGTGGTAATTCTTGGTAGTTCTTCATTTGTTCCTTTCATGCAGTTGTCGGCAGCAGATCGTCGCTCTGTTATTGAAAATATTCTTGACATCAATATATTCAGCACAATGAATATCGTGCTCAGGGGTAAGATTCTTTCATTAAAGGAAATGATCAAAGAACTCAGCATGAAGATTGAAATTGAAAAGAACAAGATTAATGTTCAAAAGAGTTATATTGCTACTCTTGAAAAGAAGAACACCGAAGATGATGATGTAAAGAATCAACGAATTACTGAACTAGAGACAAAGATTAAAACAATTCAATATGATTTAATATGCAAAAATCTTTCGGTTGAGGGTCTACAAGAAGATATTAATAATGCAAAGAAAATTTTAAAAGACAAAACCAACAGAATTCAAGATTGTCGTACCCATATCGTCACATTGAAGACTTCAAAGGATCAGAAACAGAAGGAGATAAACTTCTTTAAGGAAAATTGTACCTGCCCAACTTGCACCCAACCTATTGATGATAAAGTCAAAAAAGAAAAGGTGTTGATGAATAATTATGAGATTTCTAATTTAGAAGATGATATGGTAACTACCAAAGATCATAGCAATTCTCTTCAATATGATATCACTAAATTTGAAAGTCACATTCAGGATACAACCAATCTCATATATGAAGTAACTTCCTTCAACAAAGAAATTGAAGCGTATAATAAAGAGATTGAACGGATTCGTAGCACTATGCATAAATCCGCAATCAAGGATGATCTTGTAGAGGAGAAAGAAAAACTCAAGATGTTTGAGGGTGGACTTGCTGCTTTAGATGAGGAAAAGTTAATTCATTCGAGTGATCTGATGTATCATGAATTCGCAGGTGAGTTACTTCGCGATGGGGGAGTCAAGGGAAAGATCATCAAGTATTATCTTCCTCACATGAATAAGTTCATCAATAAGTTTCTATCGTCCATGGATTTCTTTGTGCAGTTTCAACTGGATGAGGAATTCAATGAACAGATTAAATCTCGCTATCGTGATGATTTTAGTTACATGAATTTTAGCGAAGGTGAGAAAATGCGTATAGATCTGGCACTATTGCTAGCATGGCGAGAGATCGCAAGACTCAAGAATAGCGTCAGTTGTAATCTCTTGATTCTTGATGAGGTGTTCGACTCCTCTCTAGACTCCGTTGGCATGGACGAACTTATGAAACTTTTAAAACTTATAAGCGACAAAGCGAATGTGTATGTTATTAGTCACAAAGCAGATCAACTTGTTGATAAATTTTCAACGATTATTTCCGTTGAGAAAAAGAATAATTTTAGCAAGATCATATATAGTTAAGACATGTCTAAAGTAGATACACTTAATTTTAGAGGAAAATTTCGGCAATATGATGTTGATGGTCATCCTTATATTTATTTTATAGGTGATTCTGTTGAACACAATTCTCAAATTTATGTTTGTGTAAAGGCAACAACCACTAAAATTCCAGGAACACAGGAAGGTTCAGCATATTGGAAAGAAACTGGAGGAAATTTTGGTTTCTTTATTCAAGAACAATTACCAAAAAATGCTGAAGTTGGAGATAGATGGTATATTCCGTCTACAGCGATAATGTACACTTATGTTAAAGAAAGAAATAATGCTTTTTGGGTTGAATTATGATTAAAACATGGTATAATAGGACAAGTTATGAATAACACCAATACGGGGCGTAATGAATTTAAAGAAAAGCCAAAACCACCTAAACAATTGAAATCTGTTTCCCGTAAGGAAAAAGATTCAGAGAAGAATAGATCAAAACAACAACTGAAAAATTATGTCCAAAGCAACTTTGAGGACGATAATTTTGAAGATAACTTCATGAGGTAAATTATGAGCACTGTGACTTTTTCGAAAAATACCCTAACAATTCTTAAGAACTTCTCAAGTCTAAATTCCAATATTCTAGTAAAACCAGGAAATGTAATCAAGACGATTACACCATCCAAGACAGGTATGGCAGTCGCTACCATTGAAGAAACCTTTAATGTTGAGTTCGGCATTTGGGATCTCAATAAATTTCTTGGTGTAGTCAGTCTCTTCAATACTCCAACATTCACCTTTGGAGATAAGAGCGTCAAGATCAAGAATGGTGGAGATTCTGTAGTCAATTATTACTACTCAGAACCACGACTATTGACATGTCCTACAAAGGATGTCAATATGCCAGAAATCAATGTGAGTATTATTCTCACCGAAAAGAACTTCAATGAACTTCAGAAAGCAGCATCCGTGATGCAACTTCCTGATATGTCGTTTAAGTCTGACGATGGTGACATTGTTGCTATGGTTTCTGATCTTGGAGATCCTACCAGTAATTCATATAAGGTAATTTCTGGGACAAAGTATAATGGTCCCGAATTCTTGTTTAACTTTAAGATGGAGAATATCAAGATTCTTCCTGGAGATTATAAGATTAACTTTGCCAAGAATGTTGTGGGTGAATTCATTCACCAGTCTATTCCTGTCAAGTACTGGTATGCGATGGAAGCAAATACCTCTAACTATGGATCTTAATAATGAAACCAGAAAATTTTCTGTGGGTTGAAAAGTATCGTCCGCAGACCATTGAAGATTGCGTTCTCCCCATGTCGCTGAAGTCTACCTTCAGCGACATGGTTGCTAAGGGAGAACCTCAGAATTTGCTCTTCTCTGGTACTGCTGGTGTTGGCAAGACAACAGTCGCAAAGGCACTCTGCAATGAGATGGAGTGTGACTGGATTATTATTAATTGCTCAGAGGAAGGAAACATTGACACGCTGCGAACAAAGATTCGTCAGTTTGCCAGTACCGTATCTCTGAGTGGGGATACTAAAAAGGTGGTCATTTTAGATGAGTTTGATTATTCAAATGCTAATAGCATTCAACCTGCTCTGCGAGGTGCTATTGAAGAATTTGCAAATAATTGTAGGTTTATCCTTACTTGTAACTATAAATCAAGAATTATTGAACCTATTCACTCTCGTTGCACTTGTATTGACTTCGTACTTGCTGCCTCCGAAAAACCAACCATTGCCGCAAAGATGATGGAACGGTGTTCATATATTCTTAACCAAGAAGGTGTTAAGGCAGATAAGAAGGTTCTTGGTCAATTGATCATGAAGCACTTTCCAGATATGCGTAGAATTCTAAATGAATTGCAACGGTACGGAGTGTCTGGTACGATTGATGTGGGAATTCTTTCCTCTATCGCAGAGGTAGAGATTAAGAACCTGATGACTGCACTTCGCAACAAGGATTTTGTCACGGTTCGTCGTTGGGCAGCACTCAATGCTGAAACCTCCCCCCAAGAGATCTATAGGAAAATCTACGATGCCCTTGGTGAGCATATGGAGAATCAGACCATTCCAGAGGCGATCTTGATAATCGCAGAGGCACAGTATCGCTCTGCTTTTGTTGCTGATCAAGAGATCAATCTTGTAGCGTGTCTAGTCCAGTTGATGATGTCTTGCGCTTTCAAATAATATGCTTTCCGATATCTTAAACTCAATCAATCAGACCAAGGAAAATCTCCTATCCAAAGACCCCCGTCTGGAGAAGGATTATGTTCCCTTTGTCATCAATAAATGCTTTTCGTATTTTCCCGATACCATCTTTTATGCCAATAGAATGAATCAGTCTGCATTCTTAGATAAAAAGATGCAATATGACTATTATATTCACTCAATATCCAAGCGTAAGCGTTTTTCCAAGTGGATCAAATCCGAGGAAAGCAAGGATTTAGAGGTGATCAAGGAAGTCTATGGGTACTCAGATGCCCGTGCTAGGGAGGTAATTGACTTGCTTCCTATGGACAAATTACGCGAATTAATACAAAAAGGTGGTCAAAAACGGTAAAACCCTAAATATTTTCTATAATATGGAGCATTATTATGGAAGATATTTTTGAGGGATTGGGCGTGGAGATAACATTGAAAAGTGAAGAAGATTTCCTTAAAGTTAAGGAAACTCTCACTAGAATCGGTGTATCTTCTAAAACTGAAAAGAAATTATATCAATCGTGTCATATACTACACAAGCGAGGTAGATATGCTATCATACATTTTAAAGAAATGTTTGTTCTTGATGGTCTTGACTCTGATATATCAGAAGACGATCTTGGGCGAAGAAATACAATAGTTAAATTACTGGTAGAATGGGAATTGGTGAATGTGATAGATCCAAAACAGTATGAGCAACCACAACTTTCTCTTGCTAGATTGAAGATCATTCCGCATAAAGAAAAGAAAGAATGGACTTTGATTCCTAAGTATCACATCGGTAAGTGACATATATAAGTGTGGAGATTTTATATTATGAAAAAAATGCAAGCAATTGGTGCTCCATTTCAAATAGAATATTCATCAAATTCTAATTTATTGCCACAATCCTTCAGTTGGATCGCGGAAGACTTTCCTGTAAAAGTTTTTATAGATGGTGGAATTGCCATCGGAATGTCTTATCAAAAGAAACCTGGAACACTGAAAATAGCATGGGTTTGCGAATCGCGTGCTATTTTTCATGCAATGAACTTTCCAAGAGAAGTTTGGGAAGAACAATTTTTAAATATTTGCGATTCATATGATCTTCTTTTTACTTCTGAGAAGAGTTGGTTGGGAAAGCATCCAAATGTAAGATATTGTCCAGCAGGAAGTAATCTTCCATGGATAAAGAACCAAGATATTTTTCCAAAAACAAAATTAGCATCTATGATTGCTTCTCCCAAGAAATTTGCATTTGGACATGCTATTCGTCATCAATTGGCAGAACAATATAAAAATAACCTTGATCTGTATGGTGGAGTTCTTGGATCTCGTAGATTAAGTCCAGGTGTTCCGTGGGGCGATAAGTCTGAAGGACTGAATGATTATATGTTTTCTATTACTGTGGAAAATGATAAGTACAGTACATATTATACAGAGAAAATAACTGATTGTTTTGCTACGGGAACAATACCAGTATATTGGGGAGCACCAGATATTGGTGATATCTTCAACAAAGATGGAATTATAGAATTAACTCCAGATTTTGATCCAAAAACATTGACAAAAGAACTATATGAAAGTAAACTTGATGCAGTAAGAGACAACTTTAATCGGGTTAAAGAACTTGTTTCTGCTGATGATCAATTATTTAAATTAATCAATGAAAACTGAAATTGTATCCTTTTATTGTGATATAGATGATCGTACATACTATAGCGATCACGCGCGTCGTCTGAGAATCAATTGCAATGAGAATAATATTCCACATGATATTCGCGAATTACCTTCGCGTGGTGAATACCGTTTAAATTGTCTTGCTAAACCAAGATTCATTCTTTCTGTGTTGGAAGAAAAGAAACGACCATTTGTGTGGATGGATGTTGATTCTTTGATTCATGCTGAACTTTCTATATTTGATACCCTGAAAGACAACTGCGATATGGCATTTGCATATCAAGGCAATCCTCCAGATGTGAATCCCAATTTACCCAAAGCATCACCAATTTATGTAAATTATACAGAAAAGACTATACAGTGTTTGACTTACTGGGTTGAACGATGCGAATTCAATGAAATGAATTTGGGTGTGAAATTTTTTGATCATGAAGTTCTGATGGGTGAAGTATTGCCAGAATTTTTATCCAAGATGCGAATTGGTATGCTTGGACATCCATATGCCATATGGCCTGGAACATCATTGCCAGAAGGATTCACGCCAATGATAACAATGGGAATTGCTGATGGAAAATCCAAAGAAAATTCACTGAGAGAAATGGGACTTCGAGAAGAAATCGTAAAATTTAACTTAGTAGGTAATGCAAGTGAATAAACAAGTTTTATTTTGGCAACCAGCTGGCATTGGTGATATATTCTTCTTACAGAAGGCAGCAAGACATTTTATATCTTCAGAATATGAAGTCATATGGCCTGTGATTCCAGAATTCCTATACATCAAGGATTACATCAAGGGAATCAATTTTGTAAATGTAAATGAAGATTTTCCTCGTAAGGAATTATATAAGACACCAATTGCAATCAATACAGAAGAATTCATTTATATTCCTTTTGATATTTCACATCATAGATTTGGTGTGCTACCGATGAAGGGCAAGTATCTGTTGATGCAATTCCTGGGATTTGATGTCAATGAAAATAATTGGAAAGATTATTTGCAATTTGAACGAAATCAAGAACGAGAGATTCGTTGTAAGGAAATCCTTGGTATAAAGAACGAACCATTTATTTTTGTGAATAATATGTTTGCTTCTCCACCTGATATGGTATACAGGGAAGTCAATATTACAAATTCAAATATAAAGTGTGTATACCATAAACCAGAACATATCAAACTATTCAATGTATTTGATCTATGCTGGGTTATTGAGAATGCTGTAGAGATTCATACAGTTGAAACTTCACTTTGCTATCTTGTTGAAAAACTAAATACTAAAGGAAAACTGAACATGTATTCGCGAAAAGTGAATGACAGATTGCAGAATCCAGATTTTTCATATGTTGACCATATTTATAAAAAGGATTGGAATTATATAATATGATGCTTGAAGTTTCTATTGGCGAGGCAATTGACAAATATACAATTCTTACAATCAAAGAAGAATGTATCAAAGACGAGAGAAAACTCGTAAATATTAAAAAAGAAAGAATGGAAATTGAAAAATCCCTGATAGATCAGGGATACTTTTATTCATTCATCGAAGAGATGGCAGACTTGACTAAAGTAAATAAAACTCTTTGGGATATAGAAGATCAGATACGAATTAAAGAAGCAAATAAACAGTTCGATCATGAGTTCATAGAACTTGCAAGATCTGTTTATATTACTAATGATAAAAGATTTGAAATTAAAAATCAAATCAATCAAAAGTCAAATTCGAATCTCAAAGAAGAAAAGTCGTATGCCAAATACAATTGATATATCAGATATAACATTTCTTGGAGTGGACGGTGTTGGTAATGATGCAACTATATTGCGTTCATTAAAATACAGCAAACAATTTTTTCCAAATGCTAAAGTTAAATTTTTAACTTCAGGAAATCATCATTCAATCGATCCTGATATTGAACATGTGCAAATACGAAATCTTGGATACGATGAATTTAGCAAATTCTGTTTAACTGAATTGTATCGGTATTTTGATACTAGTTATATGATATATTGTCATGGTGATGGGTTTGCCACAAATCCAAATGCATGGACTGGTGAATTTTTAAAATATGATTATCTAGGAGCACCTTGGCCAAGATCTAATCTAGAAAGAAGTTCAAATAGATGGGAATTGGTTAAAAAAGCGTACTACGAATCACAAAAAACTTATTTTGTTGGGAATGGTGGATTTTCATTTAGATCTAAAAAATTAATGGAATCTGTAAGTCAACTGTACAAAGATGAATATTATGGTATACCAGAAGATCTTGTCATAGCAATAATCATGCGAAAACAACTGGAAAAACAAGGATTTAAATTTACAAGTGATATAGGAGTTGCTGGTAAGTTTTCATGTGAAGCACCCTTTGTAGATGGATACATACTTTCATCGGATGAGAGTTTTGGATTCCATTGTGGTGGAACTCATCCCCACAAAGTGAAATTATTGGAGACTGTATGAAGGTTTTAATTACTGGTGTTGCTGGTCTTTTAGGTTCTCGTCTTGCTGATTGGTTGATTGAGAATGACAAAGCAACGGTGTATGGTATTGATGATCTTTCTGGTGGATACATCCAGAATGTAAATTCTAAAGTTGTTTTTTACAACTACGACCTTACAAGCAATAGCAAAAAAATAGAATATCTTTTCAAGGAACATAAGTTTGATTATGTCTTTCATTTTGCCGCATATGCTGCTGAAGGGTTAAGTCCTTTCATTCGTCAATATAATTATGAAAATAATCTGATTGCAACTACAAAGTTGATCAATCTTAGCATCAAGCACAAGATCAAGAGATTTGTATTTACATCGACCATGGCAGTTTATGGCAATGGTGAAGTTCCCTTCAAGGAATCGCATCAGCAAGCACCAATAGATCCATATGGCATTGCAAAATATGCGTGTGAGATGGATCTCCATGTTGCAGGAGAACAGCATGGTCTTGATTGGTGTATCTTTAGACCTCACAATGTATATGGTGTCAATCAAAACATCTGGGACAAGTATAGAAATGTTTTAGGTATTTGGATGTATCAGCATCTTAACGGTATGCCAATGACGATCTATGGTGATGGAGAGCAAACCAGAGCATTTAGTTATATTGATGACTGTGTTCCATACTTTTGGATGGGTGCTATTGAAGATAAGGCATCAAAGCAAATATTCAATATTGGTGGAGATGATCATATTTCTATAAATGATGCTTGCAATTTGTTAATTGATGTGATAGGATCTGGAACCAAACAACATCTTGAACAACGACATGAAGTAAAACATGCATGGGTGACGCATGATAAGATCAAGGATGTTCTTGGATATAAGCAAGTAACAACTCTAAAAGACGGATTGAGTAAGATGTGGGAGTGGGCAAAAACTCAACCAATGCGTGAAAGAAAACTATGGTCGAAGTATGAATTAGATGTGGGCATTTACAACTATTGGAAAGTGAAATAATATGGCACAAGGTGTACATAAAATTACAGAACAGTTCGAGGAAAAGGTAGCAGAATATACTGGTGCGCCTTATGCTGTTGCTCTTGACAACATGAGTAACGCATTGTTTCTTGCTTTGTATTATGAGAAAGTTCAAGGACTTGAGATCACAATACCAGCAAGAACTTATATGTCAGTTCCCTGTGAAATTATTCATGCTGGTGCAAAAGTAAAATTTGAACCAGTCGAAGGAACCAAGATCAAAGGTGGGTATCAACTAAAACCAACAAAGGTTTGGGATTGCGCATTGCAATTCACAACAAACATGTATGTGCCAAATACACATATGTGTTTATCTTTCACTGGACCATATAAGCATCTTAAATTGGGCAAGGGTGGCATGATAATTACTGATGATGTGGATGCGTACAAGTGGTTCAAGAAAGCAAGATTTAGTGGAAGAAATGAGTGTTCTTATCACGAAGATACATTTGATATGTTGGGGTGGAACTTCTATATGATGCCAGAGATTGCTGCCCGTGGTCTTCTTCTGATGACACAGTTTTATAATCTTGATGGCACTCCAAAACACAATCCAGATCTTGAATTACCATATCCAGATCTTTCAAAGCATCCAGTATATACAGATAGTAAATAATGATTCATATATTTTTTAGACATTATAATGTTGGTGGAAGCAATAATGCTGCAAGACAAGACAATCGTTATCAAGCACGATCTGCTCGTCGTTGGGGAAATGTAGACAATTGGTTTAATTATGAAAAAGTATTTTTAAATCTTCTTCGTACTACTGCTGGTGCTAATGTTAAGATTAATGTTGTTATGGATGGCATCATCGAAGAAAATTGGATTGCAAAATACAAAAATAAATTTACACCATATGAAATTGTCGGTGGAACTGATTTTGCGTCATTTTTTCCAACAATGGATATTGTAAAAAATGATACATCTATTCGACAAAATGATATAGTTTATCTTTTAGAAAATGATTATCTTCATGTTGATGGATGGGTTTCAAAGGTAGAAGAACTCTACACAATGTACAATGATAATGTAAGTTATGTTTCACTATACGATCATTTGGATAAATACATTTATGATCATTATTCGCATTTGAGGGAAAAGATTATTATAACCAGAACCCATCACTGGAGAACTACCCCAAGCACAACGGGAACATTCATGTTAAGTAAGAAAATCTTCGATGAGGATTATGATGTTCATTCGACACGAAAAGAAGATCATGGTAAATTTGTATGGTTACAAGAAAATAGAAAAAGATTTCTGTTGACTCCTATCCCTGGATTATCAACTCATTGTGTTGGAGAATGTTCACCCACAATTGATTGGCAAGCAATTAGCGATAGAGAGGTAATACAGTGAATACAGTTGAAGAATCGTATCGTGCATTGTCTTTGAGTGCATCGGATATAAATGATGCTTGCAATTTGTTAATTGATGTGGTAGGATCAGGTACTAAACAGCATCTCGAACAGAGACATGAAGTAAAACATGCATGGGTGACGCATGATAAGATCAAGGATGTTCTTGGATATAAGCAAGTGACATCTTTAAAAGATGGATTGGGTAAAATGTGGGAATGGGCAAAGACCCAACCCATGCGGGAGAGAAAGTTATGGGATAAGTATGAATTGGATAAAGGAATTTACAACTATTGGAAAGTGAAATAAAAATGAATAAACCAAATTTAAAACAAGAAAGAATGCATGGAATGGGAGATGCTGGTGGAGTTAATTATATAGAAGGATTAGATGAACTTTGTTTATTTTTTAAAATGAACAAAAATCATAAAGTTCTAGAATTAGGTTGTAATGATGGAGTTAGCACATCTTTATTTGCATACTATGCTGATGTTGTTGATACTGTTGATATAGTTTTAACAGAAAAAATGAAAAATATTTTAAATTTTCATAAAAACATTAATTTTAAACAAGGAAGTATTTCTCAGATAGTTCCAAATTTAATTGATGATTATTATGATTTTATTTATATTGACGCAGATCATTCTTTTCATTCTGTAGTACATGATATAAATGTTAGTCTTCCAAAATTAAAAAAAACTGGAATAATGTCTGGACATGATTATATACCAGATAGTCCAACATTATTTGGAGTAAGTCAAGCAGTAAATAGTTTATTTAATATTGAAAAAATTAAAGTTTTTTCTGATTATAGTTGGGCAATTATTGGAGAATAAAATTCATGAAATGTTTAGTAATTGCAATGGTCTTACTATACTGAAACGAGTTGGTTCATGATAGATTTATCAAAAGTAACTTTAGTCACTATAGATGGTACTGGCAAAGATACTTCCAAACTTATTGAAGTAATCGATATCTGCACTCGTAAAATAAACTTTGGGTCTGTTATTTTGATTACAGCAGATCCAGACATTCAGACTACTGCTAAAGTGACAATTCATACAATTGACAAGATGTCATATCCAGAGTATAATACATTTTGTATAACGGATTTGAATAAATATGTCAATACAGAATTTTGTTTGATTGTTCAGACTGATGGATTTATCTGCAAACCAACAAACTGGACAGATGAATTTTATAACTATGATTACATCGGTTGTCCGTGGATGGATGCCGAACCTGGATATTTTCCTTGGGTTACTGAACCAAAGTATCAAGTTGGTTGTGGTGGATTTTGTTTCCGTAGTAAGAAATTACTACAAACAGGAGCAAATATAAGCAGGGAATTTATCTCAAGAATGACACACGCAGGAATGGGTGAGGATGTAATCATATGTGTATCACTGAGGGATTATTTTGAAAAAATGGATTGTAAGTTTCCAACAGGAGAATTTGCAAAGAAGTTTGCACTAGGGAGTGCTCCGCTAAAGGAAAATCAATTGGAAACTACATTTGGATTCCACAGCAATGAATATATGTCGGAAGTTAAAAAAATGATTGAAAGATGGGATGAATATGAAATTACAAGAAATACTAACAGAGGAAATTAATTTATGAAAGTTAGACCAATGCGACCACTTGAAGGTGTACAAGGATTGATTGATATTTGCGATTTTGTTTCTAGTAACATTAAAGTAGAAACTGCTTTAGAGTTGGGATCATATATTGGAGAATCAACTGTTACATTTGCTAAAAATTTTAAAGATTTAAAAATTTTGTATGCAGTCGATCCGTTTAGTTTAAATTTTAATTCTGATAATTTATTTGATGAAGAAAATATAGAAGGAATAATGAACATTTTCTATAAAAATATTGAACAATATCCATCAATCAAGCATATTAGAAAAGATTCAGAAAACGCATCAAAAGATTTTGAAAATAAAATTTTTGATTTCATTTATATTGATGGTTGTCACTCATTTGATTGTGTGATGAAGGATGTTAAATATTGGAAACCAAAAGTAAAAGAAAATTGTTATATGTCATTCCATGACATTGATTGGTATGAAGTTGTATCTGCATTATCTTTACATTTTGATATCGATAACGGGTATATGACCAAAGACAACAGCATTACTTTTAGAGTTCAATAAAATTAAGAGGAATAAAAATGCAAAGAAAAATATATGATTGTTTTCAATTTTTTAACGAATTGGATATTCTTGATATTAGATTAAATGAATTGGATTCTCAAGTTGACTATTTTGTTATTGTTGAAGCAGAATTGAGTCATCAGTTAAAACCAAAACCATTATATTTTAAAGAAAATAAAGAAAGATATTCTAAATTCTTGCATAAGATCATTCATGTTGTTGTGCCAGCAGATAAATTTGTATCGAATACGGTTCAGCATTTTGCTCATCATAATGATCAAATTCAAAGAAATTCTTTGAGAAATGGAATAGAAAATGCCAATGATGAAGATTTTATTATTATATCTGATTTAGATGAAATTGTTTCTAGTAAAAAAATACAAGATTATAAAAATTCACAGTATTGGGAATCTCCAATACCTGTTATATTTGAACAAAATTTTTATTTATGGTATTTGAATGCAAGAGCAGACGGATTCCCTTGGATTAATTCTGGAATGTGTTTAAAGAAAGATTTAGAGGAAATTGGAACAAGAGGATTCAAGGATAACAAAACTTGTTTTACATTTCCTAGAATTAAAGATGGTGGTTGGCATTTTTCTTATATTGGAAATCCTAATACTGTAAAAACAAAACTTGATAATTTTGCACATACAGAATTCTCTCATCTAACTATTGATGACTTAAAAAAGAATAGAGAAAATTTAATCGACCCATTAGGGAGAAAAGACGAAGGTATAAATATAGTTGTAGACTCAATACAGACTATGCCACAGTATGTGCAGGATAATATAGAAAAATTCAAGGACTTTTTAATATGAAAAATATATTGGTTTTGGGTGGTGGGGGATTTATTGGTTCTCATCTCGTTAAACGACTTAAAAATGAAGGAAATTATGTAAAGGTATGTGATCTTAAATATCCAGAATATTCTGCAAGCACAGCAGATGATTTTATGATTGGAGATTTGCGCGATCAAGTGGTGTGCGACAAACTCTTTAATATGCATTATGACGAGGTTTATCAACTCGCTGCTGATATGGGTGGTGCAGGATATATCTTCACTGGAGAGAATGATGCAAATGTAATGCATAATTCCGCTCTTATCAATTTAAATATTGTTGAGCGTTGTATGCGTACTGGAGTAGGAAGAGTGTTTTATTCTTCATCTGCTTGCATGTACCCTGCATACAACCAGGAAGATCCAAATAATCCAAAGTGTTCAGAATCTTCCGCATACCCTGCTGCACCAGATAGTGAGTATGGATGGGAGAAACTTTTCAGCGAAAGACTTTATCTATCTTATGCTCGCAATCATAAGTTGAATGTAAGGATTGCAAGATATCATAATATCTTTGGACCAGAAGGCACATGGAAGGGTGGCAAGGAGAAAGCACCAGCGGCACTTTGCCGTAAGGTTATAGAAGCAAAAAATGGCACGATTGATGTGTGGGGTACTGGAGAACAAACTCGGTCATTCCTATATATCGATGAGTGTGTTGAAGCAACTCTAAGATTGATGCGATCAGATTTTTCTGGTCCAGTGAATATTGGTTCAGAGGAAATGATAACAATTAATAATCTAGCAAAGATGGTTATTGATATCTCTGGAAAAGATGTTAAGATACACAATGTGAAAGGACCAGTTGGAGTTATGGGTAGAAATTCTGATAATAAACTCTATAAGGAAAAGATTGGTTGGGAACCATCGCAACCACTTTCTGTTGGTATTGAGAAAACTTACAAATGGATTGAAACTCAGCATGAGGATTGTTCGTCATTTACTAGCGTTCCAGTTCATGCAAATTCCGCACAACTGGACATGGAAGATAAACATAGAAAGTAAAATGCATTACATCATCGTATATGAAGATGGTAAACCATTCTTGTCAATACCGACATATGAAAAGAATGTTGATGTGGACAAGATAGTCAAAGACTACAGATTGAATAAAACTGTAGTAATCAAAGTAGAAGAACAAGATAAATTTATAGGATGGTAAACAATGAAAATTGTATTTTTTAATCATCACCCAGATGAAATGTATTGGCATATTAAAACTTTTGAAGCACTTGGTCATGATTGTCATGTTGCTACTAGAAAATTAACACTAGAATGTGGAGAGAATTATTGCTCTTTTGACGAAGAGGGGCATGTTCAAAAAGGTCCAGTATTCTATAAATGGGAACATCTTCACCCAGACATGAACTTGAAATTTACTGACACTATTCATGGATTTGATGCTGCTGTTACAATCAGTGGAAAGATTCCATATGTGCTCGCACCAAAAATGAAAGTCTTTGCTTGCGTAGTAGTTAAGTTTGATATTGATAAGTTTAATGGTGTGGATAATATCATCAAGATCATAGCACATCCAGATGCTAAACAATGGAATGGACATTTTGTTCCAAAGTTTGTTCCGCAATATGGAAAGATCGGTCCACAGACTTATATCAGTCAGTTGATGGAGAGATATTATACCATGTATCTTGCAGACTTGATGAAGTTGAAGCAAGAAGGATTCCCAGTCATTGTTTCTGGTGCAATCGAAGCACCAGATGGAGTTGTTCACGATCTTCGTCTATTGGAACAAACTAGATTTCTAGTTCACGACAAGGCATATGGGATTTCATGTGGTGCTGTTCTCAAAGCATTGGACTCTGGATGTAAAATTTATATGACAAAGAAAAATAGAATTGAAACTGGTCTTTCTGATATTCCAGATGAATGTTTCATATTTAATGATGATATATCAATTAAAGATGCATACGATAAGTATGCTGATTATGATAAATCTCATATTCAAACCTTGTTTAGAAATGTGAGAAATTTAGATAATGCTGTCAACCATTTATCCAATTTACTAAAATGATATCGGTATTTGGATCTAGTGGATTTATTGGGTCTAGATTTGTTGATACATTCAAAGACAAATGTATCGCTATACCTAGAGAATGTAATACACCACAATCTAATACTGTTCTTTATTTAATAAGCACAGTTGATAATTATAATGTATATACAGATCCATATTTGGATGTTAATACAAATCTCATAAAACTAATAAATGTTCTTGAACAGTGTAAAAACTTTTCAGAACCATTAACATTTAATTTTATCAGTTCTTGGTTTGTGTATGGAAAGACTAATGAATTTCCAGCAAAGGAAACTTCAATTTGCAATCCCAGAGGATTTTATTCGATTACTAAATATGCAGCAGAAAGAATGGTTGAATCTTATTGTGAAACTTTTAACATCAACTATAAGATAATGCGATTGACCAATATAATTGGTCCTGGTGACAAAAAAGTATCCAATAAGAAGAATGCATTGCAATATATGTTCAATCAGTTGAAATCCAATGATCAGGTCAAATTGTATAATAATGGAGAAGTTATTAGAGATTATATGGGTGTTGATGATTGTTGTAATGCTATAATGACATGTATTGATAATGCAGATAATAAATCCATAACAAATATTTCCAATTCAGAACCAACAAAGATAAAAGATATAATCAATTATGCTAAAGTTAAGTTAAATTCTCAAAGTGAAATATTATCAATAGATACACCACAATTTCATAAAACTGTTCAAATTGAGAACATGTATCTTGACAATACCGCTCTTTGTATGCTAGGATATACACCAAAAAGCACTGTGTATCAGTGCGTAGATTCTATATTGAAAATAAACAATGATTAATTTAAACACTGATAATCTTATTAAAGAAAAGTTATCAAAATTGATAACAGAGATTGTGATTTCATCTAAAAAAGAATGGATTCCAGGTATTGATTGGATTTCATATGCTGGATCTTTTATGGATGAAAACGAGTATATTGCTGCCGTCGAATGCCTATTGGATGGTTGGTTTGCTCTCGGTGAAAATGGTATTAAATTTGAAAGACAATTTAAATTTCATATAGGGAAAAATTATGGGTTATTGACGAATAGTGGATCTAGTGCAAATTTATTGATGGTTTCTGCGCTTAAATCTAAAAATTTATACAATTTGCCAGTAGGATCAAAAATAATAACTCCATGTGCTGGATTTCCAACAACAGTAAATCCAATATTGCAAAATGGTTTTGTTCCTGTTTTTGTGGATATAGAAATTGAGACTCTTAATATTGATTTGGATCAATTTGAAAAGGCAGCAAAAGATGGAGCAAGTGCAGTAATTTTTGCACATGTTTTAGGTAATCCTCCAAACATGGATCGTGTTATGGAGATCGTAGACAAATATAATCTTATTTTACTTGAAGATTGTTGTGATGCTCTTGGTAGTTCTTTTGATGGTAAACTTTTGGGATCGTTTGGTCAATTTGCATCATGTTCTTTTTACCCAGCACACCATATTACAATGGGAGAAGGTGGATTTGTTGGATGTAGAACAGAAGAACAAGAAACAGTAATTAGAAGTATTCGTGATTGGGGTAGAGGTTGCTATTGCTCTGGTAAAGGTTCTGCTTGCCTGAAGAATGGAATGTGTAAAAAGAGATTCAGCAATTGGTTGCCAGATATGCCAGATGTAATTTTTGATCACAAATATATTTACGATGAAATTGGTTATAATTTAAAACCACTAGATTTGCAAGCAGCTATTGGTCTAGTTCAGATTAAAAAAATACCTGAAATTATAAAAATAAGAAAGAATAATTTTAACAGATTATATTCTATATTTTCGAAATATGAAACAATATTTCATTTGCCCAAAGCAACTCAAAATTCAGATCCTTCATGGTTTGCATTTCCATTGACCGTGAGGGATGGTGTTCAGTTAAATAGATCTGATTTTACTTTATATCTTGAAAATTGTAAAATACAGACTAGAAATTATTTTGGTGGTAATTTATTACTTCAACCAGCTTATCGTGGATTGTATAGTGGAAACGCAATGATAGATTTTCCAGTTGCAACAAAAATTACAAAAGATACTTTCTTTTTAGGTACAAGTCCAGTAATTTCAGATCAACAACTTGTCTACATAGAAGAGAAAGTGAATGAATATTTTCAGTCAGTCAAGTTTTAAGAGTATTAATTATGAAACCAAAAATTGCACTATCTATGATCGTTAAGAATGAATCTCATATTATTCATGAGTGTTTGAATTCTATTTACAAGTACATTGATTACTGGATTGTTTCCGATACTGGATCCACCGATGGAACTCAAGATATCATTAAGAATTTCTTTGCAGAAAAAGGAATTCCTGGTGAGATTCATCAAGATGAGTGGAAGAACTTTGGTCACAATAGAACACAGGCACTTCGCCATTGTGATGGTAAGTGTGATTATATCTGGATGATTGATGCGGATGACTGCATAGAAGGTGATTTTAAATTTCCATTAGAAATGACAGCAGATGGATATGTGATTCGCATGGGTCGCGAAGATTTCTCTTGGTGGAGAACTCAAATTTTCCGAATGGATGCCAAGTGGGAATACAAAGGTGTTCTTCACGAATATCCAGCATGTGCTAAAGAACAACCAATGCTTACAAAGATTGAAGGAAAGTATAATCTCAATGCACGAACTCTTGGTGCAAGAAATGTTGGAATTACTCCAGTAGAAAAATACAAGAGAGATGCCGATATGCTTGAAATTGCAATGGTGGATGAACCAACCAACACTAGGTATCAATTCTATCTTGCACAATCGTATTTTGATTCTCAGCAATGGGAAAAGTCTGAGGCAGCATATAAGAAGCGTGCTGAAATGGGTGGATGGGCAGAGGAAGTTTATTACGCACTTTATCGTGTTGCTGTTTGTCGCGCAATGTTGGATAGACCGTGGCCTGAGATTCAAGCATCATTCCTTGATGCATATAATTATCGTCCAATTCGTTCCGAACCGTTGGTCCATATTTCCCAAGTTCTTCGTCAAAAATATAATCAACCAGCAGCTGCATTTGTGTTTGCACGAATGGCAGCAGAAATGCCACTACCTCAAGGTGAGATTCTATTTGTTCCTGATGCCATTTATAACTTTGTGGCATTAGATGAACTTGGAGCAACAGCATTTGCTGCTGGTAGACCAGAACTTGGATTTCTTGCGTGTAAGAAACTTTTGGAAGAAAATAGACTACCAAAGGGCGAAATTGACAGAGTTCAGCAAAATTATAATCAATATAAAACAATTCTTGAACAAATAGATCAACAACGAAAACAATACGAAGCACACATACAAAAAACACAACCAGTTCCTGAAATTAAATCCCAAAAATTTAAGGAACGAAAGAAACAAAAAGTTAAATAATTTTGTATAAATAGTGCTATAGTAAACTATGGCATTTCCAATAAATCCAATTTCAGGAACCACACACGGCGTTAATAGTCGTGTGTGGTCATATAATGGCATCGCGTGGGATAGACTAGATCTAGGAACTAGCACAGGGGGTTCTGGTGGTATTAGTGGTCCTTATGTAATATCCATAAACGGATTCATTGGTGGGGTCACGCTCTCAGCGGGGTCTGGTATCACTCTAAGTGGTACTGGTGGAATTATAACAATTTCCACTACTGGTACTGCTGGTCAAGGAACAATATTCTATTATCAAGCTACTGGTCCAAGTTCTGGTATAACTACTGGCGACAGGTGGATGGATTCCGATACAGGAATTGAATTTGTATACATCAACGATGGCAATTCTCCACAATGGGTTCAACCATTAAATGCTGGAACCGTGGGACCAGCAGGTGCAGCAGGAAATACTGGTAATACTGGAAATACTGGTATTCAAGGAAATACTGGTAATACTGGAAATACTGGTTCTCCAGGTATTCAAGGCAACACTGGTAATACTGGAAATACTGGTTCTCCAGGTATTCAAGGAAATACAGGTAATACTGGTGCTACAGGTATTCAAGGAAATACTGGTAATACTGGTTCTCCAGGTATTCAAGGAAATACAGGTAATACTGGTTCTCCAGGTATTCAAGGAAATACTGGTAATACAGGAAACAATGGAAACACAGGAAACACAGGTAATACTGGAAACACTGGTAATACTGGTAACAATGGAAACACAGGTGCTACTGGTTATGGATATACTGCTGCTGGTATTTCTGGTGGGTTCCTTTGGATATCGCCAGTAGATGAATTTGGTATTCGTGGAGCATCATTCTCCATTGGATATGTTCAAGGTAATACAGGTAATACAGGAAACAATGGAAACACAGGTAATACTGGAAACACTGGTAACAATGGAAACACAGGTGCTACTGGATCTGGTTATACTGGAATTGGTATATCTGGTGGATTCTTGTGGATATCACCAGTAAATAATTCTGGTAAAGGTGCTTCTTTTAGTATAGGATATGTTCAAGGAAATACTGGTAATACAGGAAACAATGGAAACACAGGAAACACAGGTAATACTGGAAACACTGGAAACACAGGTTCAACTGGTGCTACTGGTTATGGATATACTGCTGCTGGTATTTCTGGTGGGTTCCTTTGGATATCGCCAGTAGATGGATTTGGTATTCGTGGAGCATCATTCTCTATAGGATATGTTCAAGGAAATACTGGTAATACAGGAAACACTGGTAATACAGGAAATACTGGAAATACAGGAAACACAGGTAATACAGGTGCTACTGGTAACACAGGTTCAACTGGTGCTACTGGTTATGGATATACTGCCGCTGGTCTTTCTGGTGGATTCTTGTGGATATCACCTATAGATGGATTTGGTATTCGTGGAGCATCATTCTCTATAGGATATGTTCAAGGTAATACTGGTAATACAGGTGCTACTGGTCAAGCACCAATATTCTATTATCAAGCTACTGCTCCGACTTCTGGTATAACGACTGGCGACAGGTGGATGGATTCCGATACAGGAATTGAATTTGTATATATCTACGATGGTAACTCTCCACAATGGGTACAACCATTAAATGCTGCATCTCAAGGTAGTCAATATCTCTACGAGTTGACTCCCGCTTCCGCTACTGCGACAGGAACAAAAGGAGACATTGTTTACGACACAAACTACATCTATGTCTGCATAGCAACTGACACTTGGAAGCGGACAGCAATTTCTACTTGGGTGTGATCGTTATGGACTATAAATATTAAAGGATAATACATGCCATTAGATTTCCCTCCATCCCCAGCACCGAATTATATTTATACCTTTGGCACTTCTTCTTGGAAGTGGACTGGTGATTCGTGGACAGTTTATTCTACTCCACTTTTGGGTAACACTGGTGCTACTGGCAACACAGGTGCTACTGGTCCAGTTGGTGATTATGTAATTACATTCAATGGAAGAACTGGTAACATTCAAGGTGTGACATCAATCAATGGTGCTACAGGTACTATAATAAATGTGGCATTTACAAATCTAGGAAATACCTTTACTGTCAGACAGGTAATGAATGCTGGTCTTACGACTTCTTCTATAAATGTTGCTGGTGTAGCATCATTCAATCCATCAAACAGCGGACAGAATACTTTAGGCGGAACAAGTACCACTCTTGCATCAACTGCCACGACAGTTCAGAATACAGCAGCACTGCTGACTATTTCAACCACTTTCTTACCAGGAAACAATGCTACGCTCAGACTACAGGGATCTGATGGAAGTGGTGAAACTTCATATACTAATGATATTAAACCCCAGACTACACAGACTGGAAATTTAACACATACTCTGCCAGCGACTACAGGAACATTACTGAATGATAAATTACAGTATGTTGCTTCAATAAATGGAAGAACGGGTGACATTCAAGGTGTGACATCAATCAATGGTGCTACAGGTACTATAATAAATGTGGCATTTACAAATCTTGGAAATACCTTTAGTGTTTGTCAAGTATTCAATGCTGGCATAACCGCCTCTGGTGGAATGACATTATTTGGATCATTAAATTCTTATAGTGGAATTTCTGCTTCTGGCATCACATCAGATTCTGGGTATAAAATAACAGCTGGTGCAATCAATGCCCAAACAGTAAGTTATACTATGCTAGGATCAGACAACGGCAAAATCATAACCATGAATCCTGCTTCTACAGGAATCACACTTACTGTTCCTACTGGATTGCCCATCGGTCACACAACAACAATTATTCGTCTTAGCTCTACTCTAAATGTTGGAATAAGTGCCGCTAGTGGTGTGACAATCAATAGTTTCCAGAATCAGAAAAATATTGCTGGTCAACATGCTGCTGTAAGTTTGATTTCTTATACCACCGATACATTCAATCTTGCAGGAGGACTGACAGGATGATACTTCCTAATTGTCGTCCTGCATATTTAACACCAATACAGATCAAAGGATCCAATACTCCAGCAGCAGTGAATTGGACCAATATAAGATTTACCGCGTCTTCGGGAACACATCAATTCACAGAACAGCAAATAACAGGAATTTCAACTCCTATAGTTTTAAGTGTGAATGGAGCATGGGGATCCAATAGTACATTATATTATCGTGTTGCTCCAACTACAACGCCATTGCCAAACCCTTTACTCAATAAAGATGTATTTGTAGGAGTAACAGCATTTGATTACGCTGTAGGATTTGGATCATCCTCACAAGGATTCACTGCATGTCTTCCATTCAATAGTACTGGAAGCACTTTTGCAGTGAATAATAATGATTTTGTTGCATTTATATGCTGGGGTGCTGATCAGGCGCCTGGTCCATCAGTTATATTCCCAACATGGACAGTTACAGTCAATAACGAATCTGCTGGTGCAGCTACTTTGGATACTTTTGACGCAATAACAAATCCATAAATATAACGGAGAAATTATATGCCAGCATCACGGTACGATATTCAAGCAGATCAGGGAGCAACATTCAAGTTGCATTTGCATTATAAATTTTCTGGTGGAACTGGAATTGATATTGGAAACTTTACAGGAAGAATGCAAGTCCGAAGATCCTCAAAAGATCCAAATGTTATTTTATTCTTAACTCAAAATGGTGTTACTGGTGGTGGTATTACTGGAGAATTTGCTATTGGTAGTGGAATTGCTGGTAGTGGTGGAATTAGTTTCAATACTTCTATTTCTGGAGCAACAGCATTTACTGGTGGAATATTTCTAAGAGTTGATGCTGATACTATGACTAATGTTCCAAATGGAAAGCATTTTTATGATCTTGAATTAAAGAATTCGCTCAATGAAGTGATGAGACTTATGGAAGGTTCATTTGAAGTCTCAAGAGAAATTACGAGAACATAACAGATGGCAGAAGAGAAACCAATACTGGTAGTAACTCAAATTCCTCCGAACACAATTGTTACGGAGAGTTCTGCTAATAACTTAGTAGTCAATAACACATTACCATCCACAGTATTGATTGCTGCTGCATTGGGGCCAGCAATTGCTGGTGGTGCTGGTGCTCAAGGTATAAGAGGAACTACAGGTGCTACTGGTGCTACTGGTTCTGGTTATACTGCAATTGGTCTTTCTGGTGGGTTTCTTTGGGTTTCTCCTGTAAGTAATACTGGAGTTCGTGGAGCATCATTTTCCATTGGATATGTTTTAGGATCAACTGGTAACACTGGAAATACTGGTATTCAAGGTAACACTGGTAACACTGGTAATACTGGTTCTCCAGGTATTCAAGGAAATACAGGTAACACTGGTAACACTGGAAATACTGGTTCTCCAGGTATTCAAGGTAACACTGGTAATACTGGAAACACTGGTTCTGATGGTTCTCCAGGTATTCAAGGAAATACAGGTAATACTGGTTCTCCAGGTATTCAAGGTAACACTGGTAATACTGGAAACACTGGTGCTCCAGGTATTCAAGGTAACACTGGTAATACTGGTTCTCCAGGTATTCAAGGAAATACAGGTAATACTGGAAACACTGGTTCTCCAGGTATTCAAGGAAATACAGGTAATACTGGTTCTCCAGGTATTCAAGGTAACACTGGTAATACTGGTAATACTGGTTCTCCAGGTATTCAAGGAAATACAGGTAATACTGGTTCTCCAGGTATTCAAGGAAATACAGGTAATACAGGTAATACTGGAAACACTGGTGCTCCAGGTATTCAAGGAAATACAGGTAATACTGGTTCTCCAGGTATTCAAGGAAATACAGGTAACACTGGTAATACAGGTATTCAAGGAAATACAGGTAACACTGGTAATACAGGTAATACTGGTTCTCAAGGTCCATCTGGTGGTGTTAATTTTGCTTTTGGTGCAACTGCTCCTTCCAACCCAACTGGTGGAGATCAATGGTTAGATAGCAATACTGGAGCATTGCTCACTTATTTTTATGACGGAAATTCTTCTCAATGGGTTCAATTCCTTAAAGGAATTCCTGGTCCTCAAGGAGCAACTGGTCCGAGCGGAGTAGTCTCTGGTGATTATGTTGCTTTGTTCAATGGAAAAACTGGAAATGTTGGTATTTCTGCTGGATCGTTCATAACAATCACTCAAACAGGAAACACATTTACAATATCTTCTAGTGTAGGAACTGTTGCAGGTTCTACAGGAAATACTGGTGCTACTGGTTCTCCAGGTATTCAAGGTAACACTGGTAACACTGGTAATACAGGTATTCAAGGTAACACTGGTAACACTGGTAATACAGGTATTCAAGGTAACACTGGAAATACTGGTAACACTGGAAATACAGGTATTCAAGGTAACACTGGTAATACTGGTAACACTGGAAATACAGGTATTCAAGGTAACACTGGTAACACTGGTAACACTGGTATTCAAGGTAACACTGGTAACACTGGAAATACAGGTATTCAAGGTAATACTGGAAATACTGGAGCATGTGGTCCAACCGATATACGATCAACAAATTCAGCATCCACATTCTATCCATTATTTGCTGGAGGTTCTGGAAATACTTACATTTATATTGATGATGTCACTACACCATTTACATATGTCCCAAGTAGTGGTGCATTAACAGCAAAGATATTCGCCATAGCAACTGGAGTTAATTCATCCTCATTGAACGCAACCTATGTTGAATTTAATACTAGTACAGACTCATCAAGTGTTTCTGCTACCAATATTGGTAATGTTGGATCATCACCATTTACAGTTCAATCAAATGTTAAATTAAAATTAACTGCTCCAACTATAGAATTTTATGGATCTGGTTGGGGATATACATTCCCTGCATCAAATGGAACTACTGGTCAAGCATTACTGACAAGAGGTGATGCTGGACTTTATTGGGGAACGGTTTCTACATCTGGTGGTAGTGGAACAACTCTATTTGCTGGAAGAGGAATTACTCTAACTACAGCATCCGCAGGAACTACAGTTGCTACTATTCTAGGAATGACCAGTGCGAATGATGGATTCTTGATTTCTGGTGGTATAACCCAAAGAACTCTTGGATTTAGTGGTGGTGATGTGACAATTGAAGGTGGAACATTTGCATCAGTAATAACATTCCCAACTGTATCTACAACACTTGTTGGAATTCACAATGCAGTAACTTCGTTCAATGGATCAACTGGTGATATTACATTCGCTGGTGGTGTTACTGGAGTGAATGGTAAAACTGGAAATGCTTTTGTGTTTGAATATTATCTAGGGTTTACTTCCACCGTAAACACTTCAACATATCCAGAAGGTGGAACTGCTAATTATGCGTCAAATCAACCAGTATATTACAGTTCCTCACCATTTAATGATATAATATCATCGGGTAGAGCAAAACCAAATAGAGTTTATTTTAATCCATTTGTAATTCCAACCCAAACAACAATACAAATATTGCGACTTAGTGGATATCAAAACGGATTATGTGGTGGAACTGGAAATGTATTTTTAGGAATATATAATGCAAATTCTTATGGTATGCCAAAAGACAAACTATATTCGTCCAGCAGTCTAGTAGTATTAAGTGATTTTGCCAATACTCATGATTATAATCCTTCTGGATTGATTACTCTATCTCCTGGATATTATTATCTTGCAGCAGTATTTAATAATAATCCTACACTATATTCGTTTACTACTGGAGCGCAAACCAGTACAAGTCCATTTGGATCTCAAAATCTTGCTGGTGGATATCAGAACCGAGCTATTATTATAGATCAGGGTGGATTTACCTTACCGATAAGTGGAATCACTAGTGGTGCTAGATTTGTTGATTATAGCGTTGGTGGAACATATACAAATCTTATGGTAAGTCCACTAATAGAATTTAGGATTCTATAATGAAAGTATTCAAACAATACAGTTTCAACGAACTCACACAAGAATCAACTTTAATAGATGATAGAGATTTTTATCATTGTAAACAATTTCAATTAAAAGAGCTAAGAAATATTGCTAACAAACTGATTATCTCTAGTGTTCCAGAATATAAGCAAAGAAACGCAGCACTTGGATTGCTGTCTGATGAAGAAACACAACAGATTAAAGATTCAATACAAGCAATAAGAACAATATCAAATCAAAAAGAAGCAGAGATACTCGCAGTTGTTTGGGATGGACAAGAATCCACAAGAGCAGAAGCGTGTGATATAGTTCAGAGGATATTCTGGGAATAAATAATTAAACTACCATGCCACTAGATTTTCCTTCAAATCCAACCCTCAATTTACCATACACTTTCAACGGAACTCAATGGAAGTGGAATGGTTCTGCTTGGTTGATTGTTGGTGATAATTTTGGTACTACAGGAGCAACAGGACCAGCTGGAAATACTGGAAACACTGGTAATAATGGAACAACAGGTAACACTGGTGCTACGGGATCTGGTTATACTGCTGCTGGTCTTTCTGGTGGATTCTTATGGATAACTCCAGTTTTATCTTCTGGTATACTTGGAGCATCATTCTCCATTGGATATGTTATTGGTTCAACTGGAGCAACTGGAAGAACGGGAACAACGGGAAATACAGGAGCAACAGGATCTGGGTATACTGCTATTGGTATTTCTGGTGGATTTCTTTGGATATCACCAGTAGACAGTAGTGGAATCCAAGGTGCTTCATTCTCTGTGGGTAGAGTTCAAGGAACAACTGGATCTACTGGTCCTACTGGATCTACAGGTGCTACAGGTAATAATGGAACAACAGGTAACACTGGTGCTACGGGATCTGGTTATACTGCCGCTGGTCTTTCTGGTGGATTCTTATGGATATCTCCAGTATTGAATGATGGAACTAGAGGTGCATCATTCTCTATAGGATATATTTTAGGAACAACAGGTAATACTGGAAACACTGGTAATAATGGAACAACAGGTAACACTGGTGCTACGGGATCTGGTTATACTGCTGCTGGTCTTTCTGGTGGATTCTTATGGATAACTCCAGTTTTATCTTCTGGTATACTTGGAGCATCATTCTCCATTGGATATGTTATTGGTTCAACTGGAGCAACTGGAAGAACTGGTACTACTGGATCTACAGGTGCTACGGGATCTGGTTATACGGCTATTGGTATTTCTGGTGGATTTCTTTGGATATCACCAGTAGATAATTTTGGTATTCGCGGAGCATCATTCTCTATAGGATATGTTCAAGGAAATACTGGAAACACTGGTAATACAGGTAATAATGGAAGTACAGGTAATACTGGAAACACTGGTAATACAGGTAATAATGGAAGTACAGGTAATACTGGAAACACTGGTAACAATGGAAATACTGGCAACACTGGTGCTACAGGATCTGGATATACTGCTATAGGATTATCTGGTGGATTCTTGTGGATATCACCAGTAGATGGATTTGGTATTCGTGGAGCATCATTCTCCATTGGATATGTTCAAGGTAATACAGGTAATACAGGAAATGACGGAACACCTGGAACAATTAGTGGTTCATATGTTCAGACCATAAATGGATTTACGGGTGGTGTTACATTGGCACAAGGAACCAATGTTACAATAAATTCTGTTGGAAATATAATAACAATCAACTCATCTGGAGCTGGGGGTGGAGTAGATGGAGTTTCTACATATGATGGTAGAACTGGTAATATTTTCACACCACCATTAATTTTATACGCATTAGGAATAATTTAAGGAAAATACAATGGCAACAACCGCACAATTTGTCGCATCACCTATAATTGATATCACACAAATTGGTCCTACAGCAAATACTGGAAGAACTGGTGGTGGAACTATTGGTACTGATATATTTTTAGTATGTTCTGGACCAACATTCTCTGGTGGATCTGGTGTTGGAAAAAGAATCACTCGCGGAGTAATTCATGGGGTCAGTGGAACTTCTAGCGGAATTGTAAGATTTTTTCTATCTCCAGACAGTGGAACAACGCGAAGAGTCATATTGGAAAAACCAGTATATGGCACAACAGTTTCTTCCACTACTTCAGCATATAGAACAGAAATTCCAGAATTAGTTGGAATGGTAGTTCCAGGTGTAAGCGGAGCAAACGCATATCAAATATATGCTTCAACTCATGTAGCGGATACCTATAATATAATTATTGAGAGTGGAGTTCTATGAATCAAGGGATATATGGATTTCCTTCTACAACTGGAATAGCATTACCAAATATAATCAGTATTACTGAATTTGACGCAAATGCATCTTACGCTATTCCGCCTACTGCTGCATCATTGCAGATTCTTTTAATTGGTGGTGCTGGTGGTGGCGGTGGTGGTGCTGCTGGAAATAATAACAATGCAGCTGGTGGTGGTGCAGGATCAGGTGGAAGCATTATATATCTTGACTGTTTGGTTGTGGAAGATCTTCCTTCAATAACACTCAATGTGACGATTGGTGCTGGTGGTGCTGGCGGTGCTAGTGCAATTCCAGGTACTAGATCTGCCACAAATGGTGGACCTGGTGGAAATTCTAGTATATCAATGTCTGGGTTTCCAGGATTATTCATCAGAGCGCAAGGTGGTGGTGGAGGTGCAACTAGTGGAGCAACCACCCTTACAGCAGGTGGTGTTGCTGCTGGTGGTGCAAGTAAACAGTCAAATTTTGGATTTGTGAATACACCAAATTCAAGTGGGCAAAACGGTGGATTTTCTAATGCATTGCTTCCTGTTGTAATATCGGATGCAAGAAATAATAATGGTGCTGGTGGTGGTAGTTGTACTTCAGCATCCATTGCCTTCACAGGTGGGTCTATTGAAATAGCAACTAATGCAACAGTATCATCTCAACCAATTCTATATCATTTAAATTTACCACTTGTCGGTGCTGCTTTTGGAATAACAGCAGCGTTAGGTGGAGCTATAAATGCAGGTCCAACATTAGGTGCTGGACAAAACGGTACATTTATGATTGGAACTAGTATGAAATTATTGGGTGGTGGAATTGGTGGTGCGGGTGGTGGTGGTAGTATTAGTGCTGGAGCAACCCAAGGTGGTGGTAATGGAGGCAATGGGTTTCGCGGTGGAGGCGGTGGAGGTGGAGGGGCAGCTAGAGCCACTGGAGTTCCTGGTGGAACTGGTGGGAATGGTGGAAATGGTTATTGTTGTATAGTAGCAAAGATGTAAAAATATGTCAGCACCAAGTCCATCATTAAATTCAGGAGCGATTGATCAATTCTATAATAGAGTTGCAATTGTTCGTTCTTCTGACAGCAGAGTTATTGATATTGTTGTGTCTGGTGGTTCTGTATTCCCAGATGCATATGGTGTGACAGTTGTTGCTATTTCAGTTTTATCTACTGAAACTTGTGAGATATATTGGATATATGATGAACTTGGTATTCCAAGATTTTATAGTGATGGAACAAATTACGAAAGATCTTTAGAAGTACCAATAACAGTATTTCCAGGTTCTATAGCAGTTGGAAATAATCCACCTATATCAGATCGTGGATTCTATGTTCAATTTCCAGATGGAACCACACAAGATAGTGCAGTAAATAGAACAAGACTTACAACATTCACTGCTATACAAGAATTTGCTGCTGGAATTTCTTCTGGTCAAATAATCGCAACAGATACAACTGATGGTGTTGGACTTATAGCAGCAAAAGCAATGTCTGGATCTAATTCCAGAATAGGTGCAATTCGTTTAGGATATGTCAATGGTACTTCACAGTACAATACATTGCTTCACAATTCATCTGGAACATTCACGATCTATAATGGATTCAGTTCAACTGGTTCCAACCTTTTAAATATCAGTTCTACAGTTATGAATGTAAATGTTCCAGTTTCTGGAATGACATTTACTGGAAATATTTACGCACCTAATATCGTAAATTCAGTCAATGGTTGTACTGGAATACTTGGAATCACAGGAACAACGGGAGAGATAGAAGTAACAAGTATATGCCCCAATATTATCATTGGTCTTCCAAATAATGTAACAATTTCTGGTAATTTAAATGTTGGAGGGGATATTCAAATGTTTGGTTCCATATACATAGACGGAGGGACTTACTAATATGTCAACAATTCGAGTTAAACGATCAACATCATCTACTGCACCATCAGGCCTTACATTCGGCGAACCAGCGTTCGTTGATGGAATAAATTCATTATATGTCGCAAAGAATGATGGAACATCATTGCGAGTTGGTGCAGAAATTGACACCACCGTTACTCTAGGCACTAGTGATAATAAGATTCCAACCCAAAAAGCAGTAAAGGTCTATGTTGATAATAATATCGCAGGAGGTTCCATATCTTCATTGAATGGTCTTACTGGTGCGGTTAATATTTATGGTGGTTCTGGTGTCTCCGTTGCTGCTGCTGCTGGTGGAATAACCCTAACGAACACAGGCGTTGTATCTGCGGTTGCAGGAACAGGAATTTCCGTATCGGCGGCCACAGGAGCGGTCACCTTTACAAATACTGGTGTTCAGTCTGCGGTTGCAGGAAACCAAATAACAGTTTCTGGTGCTACAGGAGCAGTTACTGTTGCGGTAACTGCTACTCCAAGTTTCACCACAATCTCAACCTCTGGAGATGGTACGGTTGGTGGAAATTTAGTTGTTACTGGTAATCTGACAATCAACGGAACTACCACCACCGTTAACAGCAATACGATGACCATAGACGATCCGCTGCTTACCCTTGGAACCTCGGGTGGTCTACCGATTTCCGCATCGGATTCAGGAAAAGATCGTGGTATTGTATTTAATTATTATGATACTGCTGGTCGCACAGGATTCTTTGGTTGGGATGCAAGTGCTGCTGAATTCGTATTTCAGAAGAATTCAACGGTTACTGGTGAAGTGGTCACAGGAGTTTCCTATGGAAATCTTCATGTTGCAAGTTTAGTATTACAAAATGGTGCGGTTACACCAGATACGGTTATTGGCAGTGCAGCAGGAAATCAAACTCATACATTTAGAGATTACGGCGGAACCATTGTTACCGTCAATGGTGAACCCACAACAGGATATATTCTCAAGGGAAATTCTCTTGGAGCACACACTTGGCAAAACCCAAATGCCGCAGGATTTACTGCATTCGCAGCGACTAGTTTAGCAACTGCTCGTACATTCTCCCTGACAGGTGATGTCACGGCAACTGGAATCACCTTTGATGGAACTGGCAATGTCACACTGTCCACAACGATTGCAGCTAATTCAGTAGCACTCGGAACTGATACCACAGGAAATTATGCTCAAGATGTTAGTGTTGCTGGTTTAGGTCTTACTATAAGTGGTGCAGCAGGAGAAGGCACACAATACATCATAACATCTGGTGCGACTTCTGCAAATACAGCATCTCAGATTGTTGCTAGAGATGCTTCTGGTAATTTCACAGCAGGAACAATAACCGCAAACTTGACTGGAAATGTTTCTGGTAGTGCTGCTACACTAACAACTTCTCGTACAATAGGTCTTACTGGCGATATATTTGGATCAGCATCCTTCAATGGATCTGCTGATGCAACTATTACTGCTACTATTGCGGCAGGATCCATTCTTGATGCAGATATTAATGCATCTGCTGGTATAGTAGATACTAAACTTGCTACTATATCTACTGCTAATAAAGTTTCTATATCTGCATTGGATATAGATGGCGCAACATCCGCAGGAAACATCGTAGGAGCTGACCTCTTGATTGTGGATGACGGCGCAAACGGCACAAACAGAAAAGTCACGGTTGACAATCTATTCGGATCAACCAGCACTGCTATTGTTGATGGTGGAACATACTAATAAATACTATGGAGGTATATAATGGAAGAAGTGAATTATAATGATAAGGTCGTGCTACCATTCTTAGAGAAGAAGTGTAAAGACTTATTAAGTCTAAACCTTGTATTTGAGGCGAAGTTATTGATTGAGCAAAACAAGGTAAAGGACTTTGAGGCTTTTGCAAATCAAGAAAATGAAAAAGTAGAAGGTCTTGTCAATCAAATAGAGAATCTCAAACTCAATATAGAGAATATCAATAAATCTATCGGCGAGTATACATCTGCCAGAAACGATGCAGTAAATCAGTTGAATCAACTGCAACAGGATATGTCCAATCTGAATAATAGATTTATACGAGAAGAGTCAATGAAGAATAATGCCATTGGAGAATATGATATTCTACAGAAACGGTGTTCTGCTCTTGAACTTGAGAATTCGCAATTGAAGAACACTATTGCTGAAAGCAAAGAACTAAATATTAAATATTCTGCTCTTGAAGTTGAGAATTCGGAATTGAAGAACACTATTGCTGAAAGTAAAGTTAAAAAACAAAAAGTAGCAGTGTAACACATGGCAAAAGTTTTATTAAAGAATTCCTTTACATCAGCATCTGTTCCTGCTGGTCTTTCTGCGGGTGAACTAGCGGTAAATGTAACCGATAGAAAATTATTTGTTGGAAATGCCGTTGGTGGCGTTGTTACTCTTATTGACCCAAATGCACTTGTAACTTCAGTCAATGGAGCAACTGGTGCAGTAACAAACATCAATGCAGCAACTGTCACTACCACATCGTCCAATAGTTCTTCTACATTTTATCCCCTATTTGCTGGAGGAGCAGGAAACACTGCACTCTATGTGGACGATGTCACTACACCATTTACATATGTTCCAAGTAGTGGTACATTAAATATAAGAAATTTAAATGCCCTTAATGGAAACACGGGTACTTTCCTTACTACATCTAACTTAGGAGTAGTGAATTCTCTTGATAGTACTGAGTTATCTATAAGTGCTTTAAATCATGTACCATCCTCATCAAATTCTTTTACTGTCAGTTCAACAAATTCATTAAAATTATCAGGATCAACTGTGCAATTTTATGGATCTGGTTGGGGATATACATTCCCAACATCAAATGGAAGTGCTAATCAAGTACTGACAACCAATGGAGCAACCCCAGCAACATTGACTTGGTCAACACCATCGAGTGGTATTACAACGGGGACTGCAAATACATTCACCGCACTCCAAACATTCTCTGCGGGTATTACCTCAACTACACTATATGCCTCTGCTGGTGTGACATTTAATAGCACATCAGCACACACAGGTCTTGGTACATTCTCTGCTGGTATTACCTCAACTACACTATATGCCTCTGCTGGTGTGACATTTAATAGCACATCAGCACACACAGGTCTTGGTACATTCTCTGCTGGTATTACCTCAACTACACTATATGCCTCTGCTGGTGTGACATTTAATAGCACATCAGCACACACAGGTCTTGGTACATTCTCTGCTGGAATAATCGCAACAGATACAACTGATGGAATTGGTGTTATTTCCACAAAAGGTGCGCTTGATACATCACCTGCAAGAAACGGCGCAATTCGTTTAGGATATGTCAATAGTACTCCGTCGTATAATATATTGCTTAACAATGCATCTGGACTTTTTACAATTTATAATGGATTTAGTTCAACTGGATCCAACCTTCTCAATATTAATTCAACAGTCATGAATGTAAATGTTCCAGTTTCTGGAATGACATTCACGGGCAACATCTCAGCACCAAACATTGTTACTGGTATATCTGGAGCGACTGGACCTATTGGTTTAGTTGCTGGTACAAATATTACTATTGCTCAATCGGGAAAAACATTTACTTTTTCTTCTAGTTCTAGTGGTGGAACACAGGTAGGAGTCACATCATCTGGTCAATTATTTGATGTTAAGAGTTGGGCTTTTTCGTATTGTGATTTCCATGGCGGACCAGGACCATTTGGTACTGTTCTTGGTGCTAGTGGTGGAGATGTTGTTTATTATGTAGATTCACCAGGTTCTCACATTTTCACTAATTATCAAAAATATACTGGTGTGGCATCTTTAAGAACTGGAGCGAGTGGAAGTTATGTTGCATTGGGTTGTGTAACACCAAGTGCTTCATATAGCACAGCTGTTGGACCATTTAGTATGGGTCTTACATTTGAATTTAGAACAAGAATTAGTACTGATTATGGTAACGATTCTACGGCTACAAATAATTTTACTATTTATGCTGGTGTGGATGAACAGTCTGCTTTGTATCCAACTTTTAATACAAGTAATGGAGCAGCTTGTTGGTTTGAATATAATCACGCTTCGAATAGTGGAAATTGGACTGCCAACCTTTGTGAATATTTTGGAAGAACTGCTTCTGTTGGTACTACATTTGCCTATACTAATGCTGATAATAAATTTGATATAATAAGAGGTATGAGTGGTGGAACAGGACACTTCTTCATGTATATCAATGGTGTTACTGTTGCTGGATTTAGTTTCGACCAAGGACTCCTTGGACAAGGTCAAGGAAATGCCAGAATTGTTGTAAGACGAACTGCATCTGCTGCCAGTGTAACTAGAAGAACATTCGTAGATTATCTTTCTATACTTCAGCAAAGGGGTACATAAACTTTATGAGATACGCAATACTCCGAGATGACACTAGAGATTATGTGATTAATATAAGAGATACTGATATAGTATATGATTCAGATCAGTTAATATTATTAAATGATGGTGAAGTATGTGGTAAATTTTATAGATATTTCCCAAATGAAACACCAAGATTTTTACCACCATTACCATACCATGTGTATACAACATTTCAATTTTTATTAAAATTTACTGCGGAAGAACGAGCAGCAATGCGATTGCTCGCACAAACGGATACTAGTTTGGCAGATTTTTTACAATTATGTCAATCCGCACAACAAATAGAAAATATCCATCCCATGACATTACAGGGAATGAATTATTTGGTTTATCTTAATATCATTAGTGAGCAAAGAAAAAATGAAATATTAGATTTGAATGATAATAATGATTAATATCACTAATATTATCAATAGTTGACTCTTGACTTGAATTGTATTTATGGTATAATTGAGTTATGGAATTAAAACTGTTTAAACTTCACAATAATGTCCATGAACCAAAATATGGTTCAGAGAATGCGGCATGTTTTGATCTCAGCGCATTTTTACATTATCAGGGATCAGTAAAAGCATACACCAAAGAAAATGATCTTATGGAAATGCTTGTAACTCAGGATCCTGCTGGTAAGAATTATATTGATATTCCTGGTGAATGGAGAGTATTGATTCCTACTGGATTGATCATGGATATTCCATGTAATCATTCTGTAAGAATTTATCCAAGATCTGGGATTTCTACCAAACAAGGGTTGAATCTTATTAATTGTGTTGGTATAATTGATTCTGATTATGTACATGAAGTTTTTATTCCTGTGTATAATACAGCACAGAAAAAGATCAGAATCTATGATAATGATAGAATTGCTCAGGGAGAAATGGTCTTTAATTACAAGACCTTAATTAATTTTACAAATGAAAGACCACTTGCGAGAGGTAATCGTGATGGTGGGTTTGGATCTACAGGAATACAATGAATACAGCAAAACTTGATGATGTTGTGAACTTTCTGAAGAAGTTCGCTGGTGATGATGGTATACCAATTATTGGTGGAACTGATTGGGAAGAGATGAATACTCTCTTCAAGAAAGAAGAAATCAAAGAAGGAATGGCAGAATATATTTCAAAGTATTCTGTATTATTTCCTTTTAGACAAATTCCAATTGAAGACTCCGAAAAGAAATTTCGTGAACTTCGTGCTGCTCCGCATATGGAATTTATTATGCGTGAATCGGGAGAAGTCGTTGAAAAATATGAGGATTACAAATATCCATATTCAACTCATGGTAAATTTGTAATTTCATTTGGTCATTATTTCAATGACATTAGCAATTACTATCATCAACGCAATCGCTATGATTGCGGATCGCATGGATTTGTTTCTCCAAATGAATACTGGTATTCTCCCGACCTACTCAAGAAAATGAATTGGACATTCTGGAGAATGGAAGATCGTGGAATCAATCATGGAAAGATTCGTGGATCCTTTCGTCTTGGAGCATATGTTGCTACTCAGTTTAAACCACAAGTAGCAAAGACAATCTTTGATTTTGTTAAGTTCAAGGTAAAGGCTCATCAATTCCGTGTTCTTGATTTTAGTATGGGGTGGGGAGATCGCCTTGCAGGATTTTATACATCAAAGGCGACTCAGTATCTGGGAACAGATCCAAATCCAAGTGTATTTCGTGTATATAAGGATCAGTGTATTGCATATGAAAAACTAATCAGTGGTAAGGATCCAATTATCACTGATTTTCAAAAAGAAGTGAATGGGCATTTCTATGATGCTTTCCGTTGCGTTGGTTCTTCTGGTAAAGAAGTGATTGTGTACAATGCTCCTGCTGAAGATATCCTTGATGTTGTTCGCGCTAATAAATATGATTGTATCTTTACATCTCCTCCATATTTTGCAACTGAACTATATGATGAGGGTGGAGATGATTGGAAACAGTCTTGGTTTCGTTACAGCGAATATGACAATTGGTGGAATAAGTTCTACGCACCAGTAATGAAAGCGTGTTATGAATCCCTTACCGACAATGGAGCGATGATGATTAATATCATGGATCCACATGTATATGGTAAACGATATAATACATGTGATCAGATGGTAGATTATATCAAGAGTCTTGGTGGAACATTTGATGGTCAGATTGGAATGAGAATCAAGCAGCGTCCAAAAAATGTTGATGCTGCTGATCTTAAAGAACATTTAACCACAACCTTTATTGAGAATATTTGGTGTTTTTCCAAGAATGGATTTGACTTATCCCCAGGATTTGCTACACTAGAAGGACTATTTGGAGACTAATATGACTCGTGATGAACTTTTTAAAATGCATGAAGATATGTGTTGCTCTGCACTTGACCTTATGAGAAAAAAGAATGCAGACTACGCTGGCAGTGGTAGTGATCCCTTTGCGAACTTTCGTCGTGCAGAAGCATTGGGGGTTTGCTCCACTGAGCAAGCATTCCTTGTTCGCATGACCGATAAGATGTCACGATTGACATCATTCGCCAGCAGAGGGAAATTGAGTGTTGAAGATGAAACCGTGTATGATACTCTAGAAGATTTGATCAATTACTCTGTGCTGCTTGCAGCATACCTAAAATCCAAATGAATTTCTATACAAATGTATTTTATGATTTCAAGTCCATTCTTTATGCAGAAAAAGAGAATGGCATAACTGTCTATAGGAGTGAGGAATATGTTCCAAGCGTTTATCTGCCGTCTAAAAAGAAAACTGATTCTCTTTCGATTCATGGTCAGTATGTTCATGAAATGACATTTGATTCTTATCAGTCATACAAGGAATTCTCTGAGAAGTATGCTGATGTCCCCAATTTTGAGATTCATGGTGATATTCAAACCGAATATCAGTTCATCAATCGCAAATATGGAACTGATATTTCCTATGATTTTTCACAGATAGACATCATGTATATTGACATTGAAACCACCTCTGAGAAGGGGTGGCCTTCAATTGAAGATCCTGAAGAAGAGATCATTGCGATTACTGTATTTTCCAGTAAGCATGGAAATGCAACTTTCTGTCTTGGTATATTCAATCCTGGCGATATGGATATCAAGGTATTTGAATATCAAGATGAACAGAAACTACTCAGAGAATTCCTTGAATACTTTGCCAAGAATTATCCCGATGTTGTGAGTGGTTGGAACATTCGTTTCTTTGACTTTCCATATCTCATCAAGAGAATCAAAAAGGTTCTTGGACATAAAGCAGCAAAGATGCTTTCTCCTTGGGGTATTCTAAAGGAAAAGTATATCACTCGCAATGGTAAGGAAGATCTGATGTATGATATCATCGGAGTCTCCATGCTCGACTACTTTGAAGTCTACAAGACATTCACATATGTCAATCAGGAATCTTATCGTCTTGATCATATTGCGTATGTTGAATTAGGTCAGCGTAAATTGGCATATGATGAATACGAGAGTATGAATGAGTTCTACAAGAAGGATTTCCAGAAGTTTATTCAGTATAATATCCGAGATGTTGAACTCGTTCAGAAATTGGAAGAGAAGTTAAAGCTTATAGAACTCTCTGTGGCACTTGCATATTCAGCAGGAGTTAATTTTCAGGATGTATTCTCTCAGGTTCGTACATGGGATGTAATCATCTATAATTACTTGAGCAAGAAGAACATCGTCATTCCTCCCAAGAAGAGGGGACGAAAGGATGAGCAATATGCTGGTGCTTATGTCAAGGAACCTCTTGTCGGTATGCATGAATGGGTAGTATCCTTTGACTTGAATTCACTTTATCCGCATCTCATCATGCATTATAATATTTCCACAGAGACAATCACACCCGATGAAGTGCGTGGTCTTATTTCACCAGATGCTATTCTCAAAGGTGATGTTGTTGCCACTAAATTAATACAACAATTCAAGGAAAAGAATCTATCCGTTGCTGCCAATGGGACAACCTATCGCAAGGATATTCGTGGATTCTTACCAGAACTTATGGATACGATGTATCAAGAGCGTAAAACATTCAAAAATAAAATGATTGAATCGCAAAAACATTTAGAGGAAATCACTAAGGAACTCATGCGTAGGGCATTGACAAAGTAAAGTTTTCTGGTATAATAGACGGATGGAAACGAGGAACATTATTGACTACTTTCATTACTGGACGCACGAAGCGATTATTGCAGATCTTGATGCAAAACGGAATAATTTTACCGTTCTTTGCAGCAATCTTTACAATGATTTCAACATCGCTACAGTCATTCGTAACTCAAATGCGTTCCTCGCGAAGCAGGTGATCCTATACGGATCCAAGCAGTATGATCGCCGTGGCACTGTTGGAACACATCATTATACTAATTTCATTCATGCCAAGACTTTTACCGAACTAGATGAAAGAATGAAGATTCTTCGTCAGACCTATGGTACGGTAAAGATCATCGGCATAGATAATGTTCCAGGTGCTACGGCGATTGATACTTTTGAATGGAACACAAATACACATTATGTTCTAGCGTTCGGTCAAGAACAAGTCGGTCTACCAACAGAAATCCTCGACATCTGTGATCACATCTTGTATATTAAACAATATGGAACTGTCAGGAGTCTGAATGTAGGAACCGCGAGTGGTATCGCAATGTACGCACTCGCAAGTAATGTGTTTTAATACCCCGTGGTGAAATGGTATCACAGAAGCCTTTGGAGCTTCTTTTCTTGGTTCGAATCCAAGCGGGGTAGTTTTTGGGGATGTAGTCCAATGGCAGAGACAAATCACTTAAAATGATTCCAGTGTGGGTTCGAGTCCCACCATCCTTATTAAATCGGAGACGACGATAATGTATGGAATTATGACCAAACTGAACAACTTCGTTGACGACAACCTGAAAGACTCCTTGGGAGTACCTCGTAAGGGCGTTCTGGCATTTAAGAAGAAGACTAGTGCGGTCACCGAATGTGATGCCCTGAATGACCTCCTGACGACTAAGAAAACTAAACCATATGTGGTTGCCAAGTTTCCAGAAGATGAAACCTCATCATATGGATTTATTGTGGATGGTGTGTGGAAGCAAAAATTATAAATACTTCATAAGAGGAACAATTATGGAATGTATTTCGAAATTACTGACACTTCAAAACCAACTTCGCGTTCACCATTGGCAAACACCATCATATGCTGAACACAAAGCATTGGGTAAGGCATACGCAGGATTGGATCCACTAATTGATACCTTTGTGGAAACATATATGGGCAAGTATGGAAAAGATACACAGCAGAATAGAAGTATTGATCTACAAGGGTACGAAACTGCTCATCCAATGCCAGTATTGAAGTATTTTGAAAATTATTTAATCAATGAACTTCCAAACGATTTGTCTGAACAAGATACAGAACTTTTAAATATTCGCGATGAAATGTTAAGTGTTCTCAATCAGACTAAGTATCTCTTGACTCTACATTGAGTTTGTAGTATCATGTGTGAATGATTTACGAGTTTAAAAATCCAATTCCTGTAACCACACCTATGGGTGATGGTTATATTTTATATGTTCGCGATGGCGGAACATGGGAAAACGATATTTTCGCCGTGGTCTTGACTGAAGGTGGAACGATTCGGCATTTTAGAAGTGATCAGTTGAATGTTTGGGCGAATGCCACCTTTGGAATTAAAAAGGATTCTACATTATGTCAAAAGACTACTCCAAGTTCACCGATGCCCAACTAATGGCACTGAAAAAACAAACTGAACATGATATATCCAAGTATCATAATTTTCAGTTGGTTCGCAAGATTCAGTTAAACTCCGCTTACGGTGCGATAGGGAACCAATATTTTAGATATTATTCTACCGAACTCGCAGAGGCGATTACTCTGTCGGGTCAATTGTCAATTCAATGGATCGGTCAAGAACTAAACAAATATCTCAACAAGATTATTGGCACTACCGATGTGGATTATGTGATTGCATCAGATACAGATTCTGTTTATCTGTGTCTTAATAATCTAGTCTTGAAGGTATTTCCAAACACAGGTCTTTTTGATGGAAAACCAGTTTCGCGACCACCGACAAAGACCGTAGTTGATTTCTTAGATAAGTCTGCGGAACAGGCGATCATTCCATTCATTGAGAAGAAGTTTGCTGAACTCGCACTCACCATGAATGCATACGAGAACAAAATGCAGATGGGTCGGGAAGTCATTGCCGACAAGGGAATATGGACTGCCAAGAAACGGTATATGTTGAATGTTTGGGATTCTGAAGGTGTGCGCTATGCAGAACCTAAACTCAAGATCATGGGAATTGAAACTACTCGTTCTTCAACTCCAGAGTTTGTCCGTAAGCATCTTAAGAAGGCTATCAATATTACCATGAATGGCACTGCACAGGATATGATAGACTTTGTTGAGAAGTGTCGTAATGAATTTTACGCACTGCCTCCAGAGGATATTGCATTTCCTCGTAGCGTAAACGGATTGGAAAAATATATTGATCGTTCTGCAATTTATAAAAAATCAACACCTATTGCCGTAAAGGGTGCTTTGATTTACAATCATTATCTTGCTAAATTCAAGATTGGTAAGAAATATAGGAAGATTATTGAAGGAGATAAGATTAAATTTCTAATGCTCAAGAAACCAAATCCTGTTGGTGGTTGCATTGGAGAAGATCAGGTTATTTCTTTTCCAAATGTTCTTCCAAAAGAATTTGAACTTGAGAAATATATTGATTATAAAACGCAATTTGAGAAATCTTTTATTGATCCTCTGACCGCCATTCTAGATACTATTGGGTGGTCAACTGAAAAGAAAAATACATTAGAAAACCTATTTGGTTGAAAGGAATATTATGAGTGATTTTTTATCGTCTATGGTTAAGAATTCTGGAAACAAATACGCATCACTGGTTTCCGATGGTCTTGAGGGAAGTGATGTAAATGGATTCGTGGATACTGGATGTTATATTCTGAATGGACTACTGTCGGCATCCATTTATAATGGAATGCCAAATAATAAAATTACAGCGATTGCGGGAGAAACATCCACAGGAAAGACTTATATCGCTTTGGGAATTGCCTCTAAGTTTTTACGGGATAATCCCAATGCTGTTGTTTTATATTTTGATTCTGAACAAGCAGTTACTTCTGAGATGTTCAAGAATCGTGGAATTGACCCAAAGCGAATTGCAGTATTTCCAGTATCAACGGTGGAGGAATTTCGTCATCAAGTAATTACGATTGTGGACAAATATATTGACCTTCCCAAAGGGGAACAGAAACCAACCTTCATCGTTCTTGATTCGTTGGGAATGTTGTCCACGACCAAAGAGATGACTGATACCGCTGATGGAAAAGATACAAGGGATATGACCCGCGCACAAATCATCAAGGCTACATTTAGAGTCTTGACGGTAAAACTTGGTGTGGCGAAGATTCCTCTTCTGATGACAAACCACACATATCAATCCATGGGAATGTTCCCAACGGCAGAACTTGCTGGTGGTCAGGGATTGAAGTATGCGGCATCAACTATTCTTTATCTTTCCAAGCGAAAGGATAAGAATTCTGATGGTGAGGTTGTTGGAAATATCATTCATTGTAAACTTTATAAGGGTAGATTCACCAAAGAAAATAGCATGGTGGATATTCGGTTGAATTACGAAACTGGACTTGACCCATATTATGGTCTTGTGGATGTTGCGGTATCTGCTGGAATATTCAAAAAGAATTCAACGCGCATTGAACTTCCAGATGGAACCAAAGCGTTTGAGAAGACGATTTATGATAATCCAGAAAAGTATTTTACCAAAGATGTTCTTGCGTTAGTGGAGAAGGCAGTGTATACTCAGTTCAGTTATGGTGGAGAGAAAACCATAGAGAACACCGATGACTGATGTTGAAAAACTAATTCTTCACAACCTTCTCAAGAACGAGACATACGCACGAAAAGTTACTCCCTTCCTACAGAGGGAGTATTTTCATGATCGTGGACTACGATTTGTTTTTGAGACTATTCATGAATTTATTCTAAAATATAATAACCTTCCCACAAAGGAAGCGATCTATATCATTCTTGATAAGAACAAAAGTATTAATCAAGAAGAGATGAAGCGCATCACAAATTATGTGGAGGAGATTTGCAATTCAAAGGAAAATGTTGATTCTGAATGGTTGATGACAGAAACTGAAACTTTCTGCAAGGATAAGGCGGTATATAATGCGATCATGGAATCCATTCAGATTATAGATGGAAAGACTCAGCAATCTCAGGGATCTATTCCTGATATTCTATCCAAGGCGTTGTCGGTATCATTTGATGTTCATATCGGTCACGATTATATTGAAGACTATGAGAAACGATATGATTTCTACCACACGGTAGAGAAACGAATTCCATTTGATTTGGATGGATTCAATCAGATCACAAATGGGGGAACTCCTGCAAAGACTTTGAACATTGTCATGGCAGGAACTGGTGTTGGTAAATCATTGTTCCTGTGCCATCATGCTGCAAATTGTCTCAAAAAGAATTGTAAGGTTCTATACATCACCTGTGAGATGGCAGAGGAAAGAATTGCAGAACGCATTGATGCAAATCTTCTTGATGTTACTCTTGATAATCTTCGCGAACTTTCAAAGGTAATCTATGAAAAGAAAATTCAGAATCTGAGTGCTGGAGTTCAAGGTAAACTTATCATCAAGGAATATCCAACTGCTACAGCAAATGTAAATCACTTTCGGTTTTTGTTGGATGAACTTTGGTTGAAGCGTAAGTTTAAACCCGATGTGATCTTCATTGATTATCTGAACATCTGTGCTTCAGCAAGAGTAAAGAGTGGAAACAATGTAAACTCCTACACTTACATCAAGTCAATTGCAGAGGAGATTCGTGGTCTTGCGGTTGAATATAATGTACCAATTTTCAGTGCCACGCAAACTACTCGCTCTGGGCATTCAAACACGGATGTTAGTCTTGAGGATACTTCCGAGTCATTTGGTCTTCCAGCAACTGCTGACTTTATGTTCGCCTTGATCTCTACAGATGAACTTGCGGAACAGAATCAGATCATGGTGAAGCAGTTAAAGAATCGTTACAATGATACAGCAACCAATCGTAAGTTCTTGCTTAACATTCAGCGTGCTAAGATGAAACTTTCCGATATTCCACCGCAACACACAAATCTCATTACTATTCCTATTGCTAATCAACCAAAGCAAAAGGGTCAAAAGTTTGAAGATTGGAATTTCTAATGTCTGCTTATCTTGATCGTAAATATATCAATTTGGTTTCTAATTCCCTTGTGAAATTTAAATGGAAGAAGGTAAATCTTGCTAACTGCCGTTGTGTCTTTTGTGGTGATTCCGAGACAAATAAGAACAAAGCGAGAGGTTATTTCTTCAGCAGTAAGGATAGTTATTTTTATAAATGTCATAACTGTGGGGTTTCATATAATGTGTACAAGTTTCTTGAAGTGATCTCTCCTGC
>Ga0209596_1000036_pt1 | contig 121048 bp, 122 predicted proteins | sample M_130807_MF_Meta_FD_187314 | JGI IMG/M metagenome (GOLD analysis project Ga0209596, IMG submission 187314) | Freshwater microbial communities from Lake Montjoie, Canada to study carbon cycling - M_130807_MF_MetaG (SPAdes) (version 2) | ecosystem: Environmental > Aquatic > Freshwater > Lake...
TGGTAAAAAAGATGGATTAAGAAAGGGTTGTAGGTATTACGGAACGGATGGAACTATATTCCATGCTGATATAAATGCAGCAATTAATATAGCTATTCGTTCTAAACACCCTGTATCACAAGTTGGCAAAGCCAACTTGACTTATGGGCAGGCCAAAGTCAACAGGCCAATCGTGAATGGTTTTCAAAAACCGTTTGCAAGCTCACAGGCTTGTCCTGTGAGTAGTTGACAGAAAAATCCTCCTACTATATAATTATGTTTCTTTTGGCAAGAAAATTATTTAATTCTTTTGCAGCCCTTGCCTTGAAGTACATGATAACGAACACTGTTTTCATTACTCATCACGGATGTTGCCAATAAGACACGTTTTGATTTTATTTCAAATATTAGTTCTTTTTTATTAGAACCCAATTCCGGCCATACATCAAGATATCCATTATATCCAGATTCATACACCTCTGCCAATAAATCCTGAGTTCCACGTTCCATTTGAATTTTTAGCGTATATTTTGCACGTTCTTCTATGGTAATAGGTTTTAACATGAGTAGTAATATTGAAATTTATTATGTGAATGTTTCATGGCTTTGTAGTGGAAGACAACCAATAGAAGAGAGGGATAGTAAATTAATGTGTGCATTATTATAGGGTTGTAATATTACAAAGAATGTTATATAATGATAACCATATGGAAACACCTAAACTAACAAAAAAACATTTGAAAATTTTACAAAACAGTCAACTGGATATTCAAAATGCCGATAGCATTGATAGCTTGTTGGAAAATAAAAACAATATTATTACCGATGTCAGTTTCTCCGAAACTACAAATGTAGAATATATTAAGTTGCGGAAGCATATCTCCTATTCCGAAATTTCTACATGGATGGATTGTGCATATCGTCATAAATTGAAATATCTAGATGAAATCAAAACAGATAAGGATGGGCCTTCTGTTCATACAGAATTTGGACAAGCAATCCATGATGCCTTGGAAATTTATATCACCACAAGAGTGATGCCTCCTATTAGCCAAGTACAAGATCAAATCTTGGAACTTTTTAAAGTATTACCTGATTTTGATAAAATCAAAATGTCTGATTGGTTAGATGTTGTAGAACCAATCCTATCAGAAGTGCCAGAATATATGGAAAATGTATTCGGTAAAGATTGGGAGTTTGTTGCTGCGGAATATCCATTGATGGAACAAATCGATAAACATGAACATATGTTTAAAGGATTTATTGACGGTGTCATTAAGGGCACAAATAAAAAGGGTGAAAAACAATTTGTTTTTATTGACTGGAAAAGCTGTGGATATTTTTGGCCGTTAGCTAAACGCACTGATCCAAAGAAAACAATGCAACTTGCATTTTATAAATATTTTTATTGTAAAAAATACAATATTCCATTGAAGGATACTAAGTGTGGATTTTTCTTGCTGCGTAGATCAAAGAAAACCGGCAACTGCGAATGGGTAGTTGTATCAGTTGGTGAAAAGGCGGTAGAAAAGGCTTTAGGAACTATCGATAACATGCTGGGCTATATACAAAAAAGAATGTTTCCAAAAGATAGAAGCAGCTGTACTTATTGCCAATTTTCTGGCACGGAGCATTGCAAATGAGTTTATGTATTGTTACTGGTGGAGCAGGTTTTATTGGTTCTAATTTAGTTGAGCAATTGATTAAAGATAGTCATGAAGTTATCGTTATTGATAATGAGAGCGCTGAATGTCATGATAAATTTTACTGGAACGATAATGCAAAAAATTATCGTTATGATATATCTGAATATAATGAGATAGCGCCTTTATTTAAAAATGTTGACTATGTTTTTCATCTTGCGGCAGAGGCTCGTATACAGCCTTCTTTGATCAATCCAATTCTTACTGTAAAAACAAACGTCTTGGGTACGCTGAATGTACTTCAAGCTGCTCGAAATACAGGCGTTAAACGATTTATTTATTCTTCTACTTCATCGGCTTATGGGCGTAAGCATACAGTTCCTTACAAAGAAGAGATGGAGCCAGATTGCCTTACTCCATATTCCATTGCGAAAGTTTCAGGAGAAGAATATTGCAAACTTTATAATCGCCTTTTTGGGCTATCAACAGTTATCTTGAGATATTTCAACGTATATGGGAAGAATCAGCCATTAAAAGGCCAATATGCGCCCGTGGTGGGATTGTTTATGCGGCAACATAATTCTGGCGAACCAATGACAGTTGTTGGCGATGGGTTACAACGCAGAGATTTTACTCATGTTGATGATGTTGTCCAAGCAAATATTCTGGCTGCAACCACCAAAAATAAGAAAATCGATGGTGAATTATTAAATATCGGAACCGGCATTAATTACAATATGCTGGATTTGGCCGCAATGATTAATAAATCTTCAGCGAATATTTCATTTATTGCAGATCGTATGGGCGAATCAAGAGAAACACTGGCAGATATAAAAAAAGCTAAATTTTTACTTGAATGGGAGCCGAAAATAAAGTTACCAGATTGGATTGATAAACAATATGGAAGACTATAAAATTTAGTATGGAGAAATATAAATGACTGAACAACGAACGGGAAATGTAACTGTTATTTTAAATGGATATCGTAGGCCACATGTTCTAAAAGAGCAATATTCTGCTATAATGGAGCAGACAATTAAACCTGCGGAGGTATTTTTTTGGCAAAATAAAGCTCCATATCAAACTTTTTTTGATAAATCAGTCACCGATAAATGTGTTTCTTTTATTGGAAATTCAAATTTAGGCGTATGGGCAAGGTTTGCTTATGCTTTAATGGCTAAAACAAAATATGTTTGCGTTTTCGATGATGATACGATTCCGGGAAATCGCTGGATAGAAAATTGCATTCTTTCAAATAAACAAAAACGTGGCCTACATGGAACGATTGGTGTGGTTTTTGATAGTGATGCAGGTTATGCAGGTCCATATCATCGGATTGGTTGGGATGGACCCAATGAAGAAATTGGAGAAGCTGATATAGTAGGGCATTCTTGGTTTTTTGAAAAGGAGTTATTAACTACTTTCTGGAGAGAATTACCAGATCCTAAATTTGATAGAGCAGGTGAAGATATTCATTTTTCTTACATGTTACAAAAGTATGCTGGTTTAGGGACATATGTTCCGCCGCACCCAAAGGATGATAAGTCTCTTTGGGGATCATTACCAGACAAAGCAATGAAGTATGGCGTAGATGCAGCTGCTATCTCTATTGATCCATCTGGTTTACAAAGAATGAATGAATACGTAATGTTAAGCAAGGCCGGTGGATATAAATTTGTAAAGGATCGTAAATGAATATACTTGTTTGTTATGGCACAAGACCAGAACTAATCAAAATCAAACCGCTTTTAGCTGCGTTTAAAGAAAACAATACAGCATTTAAAACGTTACGTATAGAACAGCATACGACGCTCATTAGTGGCACGGAACAAGACGACCACGTAGTTGGTGTACCGGCTGGGTTAAATCGACTAGATGCCATATTAGGCACAATAAACAATGTTCCAGATAATGTCTTTGAAAATGTAACACATATCTTAGTACAAGGAGACACAGCTACTGCATTTATGTGTGCAATGGCGGCTTTTCATCGTAATATTCCTGTTATTCATTTGGAAGCAGGGTTAAGAACATATGACAGACAAAACCCTTATCCAGAAGAAACGTATAGGCAGCTAATATCTAAAGTTGCAACTGTGCATCTTTGCCCAACGGAACAAAACAATAATAACTTGCTTAGCGAGAATGTTCGATCTAACGTATTTGTTGTTGGAAACACGGTGCTTGATAATCTCGTGGGATATCGCAACAACGTTGATTATGGTGATGAGATATTAATAACGTTGCACAGAAGAGAAAATCATCCGATTGTTAAAGATTGGTTTATTGAGTTAGATAAACTAGCTCAAAAACATACAAAATACAAATTTGTTTTTCCAATGCACCCTAATCCAAACGTTCAAAAGTATCGTTATTTGTTAAATCATATCGATGTTGTACAACCTCTTCCATATGAGAGTTTCTTAGAAAAAGTTGTTGGTTGTGGAATGTTGATTTCTGATAGCGGAGGCATTCAAGAAGAGGCTTCGTTTCTAGGTAAAAAAGTGATTGTTTGCAGAACAAAAACCGAAAGACCGGAATCGTTGAACAAAACAAGCTTTCTTTGCAAGACTCCAAGCGAGCTAGAAACCTTGTTTGATAAATTAATTATTGATTTAAAATGCGAACAAAGCAATGTGTTTGGTGATGGAAATAGTGCAAAAAACGTTATCAATGTATTAAGGGAACTATAAAATGGCAACCAAAGATTTTTTTCAAGAACTAAAAAACATCGAACAAAGATTAAAGTCTGGGCAAAAGTTTGCGTTCTCAAAGTATGCAGATGGTGAATGGGCAATGATAAACAACTCACCTGTAGCGTCTGTTGGTGAGTTTCAATATCTTAAAGAAGATATTTTTTACTCAAACAAGCTACTTGATTCATATCGTTTTAAAGACGACGGTTATTATATTGGTATAAGTTGTCCTTGTTGTCAAGGTATTGAAACGCACAAAAGAATGTTTTTGTCTTCAAAACAAAAAGAAGATCATGTTACCTTTGCAAACGTGTTCGTGAACTCAAACTATCCTTATTACATTGAAAACATTGTTCCCTTTTATAAAACAAAAAAGGTTGTGCTGGTTTGCAATCGTAATGGCAAAATTGAGAACTTGCCTTTTACACCAGAAAAGGTATACCCTATCGACAACACTGCATTTAAAACAAACTACAGTTTGATTGAGGAGATGAAAAAAGACTCTGATGGAGTAACAGATCATCTTTATTTGCTTTGTGCTGGTCCTTTAGGGAATATGCTGGCTCATGAACTTTGGAAAACTAATAAAGAAAACGTATACTTGGATATTGGTTCAACGTTGAATCCTTGGCTGCAAGCCGAAGGTCACAAAAGAGATTATTACATTGGCAAAGATTTTAGTCGCCAAAATTGTGTTTGGGGATGAAGGGATAAAAAATGAATAAGACACTAGAAAATATTTTAATCAATTCTTATGAGGCTTCTAATCTTAAAAAATGGGAAGAAAGGATTTCGCAGGAAGTAAATGAATATTCATATTTTGTTGACATGCAAAAAGTTCATGGAACATGTGTTGATGTTGGTGCGAATATTGGAGCTTTTTCTTTTAAATATGGTAATTTATTTAACCGAGTTATATGTATTGAACCAGCAGCTGGAAATGTGAAATTTATAAAAAATTCAATTATTGAAAAAAATATAAAAAACATTGAAGTGATTAGAAGAGCTGTTTCTGTAAACAATAAAGATGTTGTTAAATTAAGAGCAATGAAAAAACTAAATGGTTTTGATGGAATTGGTAGCATTGGTGATTTAAGCACACAATTACATACATTTTTAGATCAAACTGGCTGGTTGGACGAAAGTGACAATTATGAAGAAGTCGAAACTATTAATCTTGAAAATATATTTTTAGATTTTAATTTAAAAACCATAAATCTTTTGAAAGTTGATTGCGAAGGTAGTGAATATGATTTTTTATTTGATAAAGATTTGAAATGCATTGATCGTATTGTTATGGAAGTTCATGGTTTCTTGAGTCAAGAAAAGATTGCAAAATTAATCAATCATATAAATAAAACACACAATGTTTTTCGCATCACAAAACCAACTCCAAATTTTAATATTGGTTTTGTGAGTAAACTTAATAATTCTTAGCTGAAATATCCAAATGATCACATTTACACAACTAGGCCAACATGGAAGATTAGGAAATCAATTGTTCCAATATGCTGCGTTGAAAGGAACAGCATTAAAAAATGGATATATTTGCAAAATTCCAGATCCAAAAATCATGACATGGCACGGTCAGAATTGTTTGTTAGAAAACTTTGATATAGAAACTGAATATCTGTCTGATATGGATTGTAAGAATATAAATCACCGTGTTTATGTGAATGAATCGGTTACTGGCGTTTACGGAAACTGGTTAGAAAATATCCCAGATGATACTGATATATGCGGATTTTTTCAAAACACAAAATATTTTAAAAATCATTCAGACCAAATCATAAAAGAATTAACACCAAAAAAACATATCACAGATAAAGCATCTAGATTGTTAAATAAATTTAGAGAACAAAAATCCATAGTCTCTTTGCATATACGCCGTGGAGATTTAACGGATGGCACAAACCCAATATATCTAAATCACTATGGAACGAATCCATTTGATTTAAATTCAACCATTGGTAAAATGATTAACAAATTGTCTCAAGAATTTTCAAACACAAAAATCATGGTTTTTACTGGCGGTAGTAGGTCTGGAGATGATCTACAAGATATCCAGTGGGCAAAGACCTATTTTTCAGATAAAAAGTTTATTGTTTCTCAAACAAATGATCCCATAATGGATTTTACTTTAATGTCATTATGTGACCATAATGTTATCACTGGCCCTTCAACTTTTAGTTGGTGGGCATCGTATATAAATCCCAATCCTCATAAAATTGTTATTGCTCCAATTGATTTTCATTTAGATGGACAATCCAATTTAAGAGAAGGGTTCTATCCTAAATCATGGAAGTTAATATGAGCAATATTTCAACAGTTAAAAATTTTTGGGATTCAAGACCTTGTAACATTCGACACTCTTCAAAAGAGATCGGTTCTCTTGAATATTTTGAAGAGGTTGAAAAAAAGAAATTATTCGCAGAGCCACATATCATCCAGTTTTCTCAATTTGAATCTTGGAAAAATAAATCAGTATTAGAGATAGGTTGCGGTCTAGGGACAGTGGCAATTAATTTTGTTAAAAATGGAGCAGATTACACTGGCATAGAACTTTCTGAAGAGTCTTTAAAGTTAACTAAAAAACGATTTCAAGTTTATGGATGTAATGGTAATTTTTATTCTGGAAATGCTGAAGAATTGAGTACGTTTCTTCCAGAGAAGAAATTTGATTTAGTTTATTCTTTTGGCGTTATTCACCATAGCCCAAACCCAAGAAAAATTCTTGAAGAAGCCAAACTCTATATGCATGATGAATCAATCATCAAAGTTATGATCTATGCAAAAAACTCATGGAAAAATATCATGATTGAAAATGGGTTTGACCAACCAGAGGCACAGTCTGGTTGCCCAATCGCTTTTACGTACACACAAGAAGAAGCTAAAAGCCTATTTAAAGGGTTTGAGATCCTAGAGATAAAACAAGATCATATATTTGCATATGAAATTGAACCATATCGTCAAAATGAATATGTTAAAGTTCCTTGGTTTGCAAACATGCCAGAAGCTATGTTTAAGATTTTAGAAAAAGAATTAGGATGGCATATGCTCATCACAGCCAAATTAAGCAAATAGGAATTGAAAAATGGAAAACGTATCAGTAATTGGAATAGGAAAACTTGGGCTTTGTTTTGCATTGTCTGTAGAAAAAGCTGGATATAATGTACTTGGCTTGGATATTAATCCCAGTTATATTCAAGAAATTAATGAAAAAACTCTGTCAAGTTCTGAACCAAATGTAGAAAACTATCTAAGCAAATCTAAAAACTTTAAAGCAACAACTTCATTATCAGAAATTGTTGGTTTTTCTGACATTCTTTTTGTTGTTGTTGCAACTCCTTCTTTGCCAAATGGTAGGTATGATCATTCGCAGGTCGATGACCTCATCACAAAACTGGAAGGGGTGGGCCGTTCTTCTACCCAGAAACATTTTATTGTTTGTTGCACAACGATGCCGGGTTATTGTGACTCAATCAAAGATAAGCTGAATGTATTGAACTATACGGTGAGTTACAATCCAGAGTTTATTGCTCAAGGTACAATTCTGAGAGATCAAGCTTATCCAGATATGGTTTTGATTGGTGAAGCAAATTCAGAAGTTGGCCAAATAATTGAAGACATATATGTTAAGCACACATTAAACGAACCAAGAATATGTCGAATGACTCCTCTAGAAGCAGAGATAACAAAGCTATCATTGAACTGTTTTTTGACTACTAAAATTGCTTATACTAATATGGTTGGTGATATTGTTCACAAATCTGGTGGACGCCCAGGTGTAGTATTATCTGCAATTGGATCAGATAGTAGAATAGGTGGCAAGTATCTTCGTTATGGCTATGGTTATGGTGGCCCTTGTTTTCCCAGAGATAATCGTGCTTTGGCAATCTACGCAAAAGACATAGAACTGCCAGCAAAAATTAGTGAAGCAACAGATGAATCAAATGCATTGCATTTAGTTTATCAAGTTGAAACTTTCAAAAATACAAACAACACAGAAAAAACTGTTGTCTTTGAAACAGTAACATATAAGCCAGAATCAACTCTTCTTGTCGAATCGCAACAGCTAAAATTTGCTGTTGCTTTAGCTAAAGAAGGATATTCTGTAAAGATTCGTGAAAGCAAGTCTGTTGTTGAAGAACTAAAGAACAAATATGGAGATCTATTCATTTATGAGCAAAGAGATTGATTTAAAAAAAACAACTGAAAATATTGTTGGTTGGTTAAATACCTACAGCGATAGCTGTGGATTAAAAACTTTTATTATTGGAGTCTCGGGAGGGATTGATTCTGCTCTGGTTTCAACTCTTTGTGCTTTGACAGGTAAACCAACCCATGTTTTAAACATTCCGATCAAATCGATGGAAAAAAATACAGCGCTCTCTAAATTGCAATGTGATTGGCTTTCAACAAGATTTAAGAATGTAACCGTACATGATATTGATTTATCCAACACATTTGACAGTTTTATATCCTCAATAAACGACTTGAATAAAAATGGTTTAGCCTCTGCAAATACCAAATCAAGACTAAGAATGGTTTTGTTGTATCATTATGCTACATCATTAAACGGCTTGGTTGTTGGAACTGGAAACAAAATAGAAGATTTTGGAGTTGGGTTTTTTACAAAATATGGGGATGGTGGAGTTGATATTTCTCCCATAGCAGACTTAACAAAAACTCAAGTAAGAGCATGTGCTAGAAGTCTTGAAATTCCTATTGAGATTATTAATGCAACTCCTACAGATGGTTTATGGGATGATAGCAGAACTGATGAAAGCCAAATTGGTGCTTCTTATGAAGAGCTTGAATGGGCTATGGATTACATTGATACAAATCAAACATATATTCTTAATGAAAGACAAAAAGTTGTTGTTGATATCTTTCTAGGGTTTAGAAATAAAAACAAACACAAAATAAATCCAATACCTGTTTTTAAATTTTAAAATAAAATTGATACAATAATACCAACAGACAAATCCGATGAAGTTAATACAAACATTTTTTAAAGATAAAAACCAAGATAGACATAAAGAATATTTGTTTTGTATACAAAAAAATATTCAAGCGACTTTTATAGATGAAATACATTTCTTGATAGATGAAAAAGAGTCATTAAACGAAGAAATATTAAAACATCCAAAAATTACAGTCAAACAAATAGACAGCAGATTGGAATATGGCATGGCATTGCAATATGCAAAAGATAACTTTTCTCCTGATGAGATTGTTGCCTTAGCAAATCTAGATATTTTTTTTGAAGATTCTAACTCTTGGAGACAATTAGAAAATGAATTGTTTGTTAATGATAATGTTCCAAGAGCCATGGCACTTAGTAGAACGGAATATTTTGGTGTAAATTCTTCAATAAGAAATTTCAAACAATCTTGTACAGAAGGTTTTTTTGCTGATTCTTTTAGTGTTGGTTGTTTTGCAGATAGCTGGATATTTCCGGTAAGGCATTTAGATAAATTTTTAAAAACCGAGGATTTGAATTTTTGTATAGGTTTAGCTCCGCATTGCGATGGTTTAATGTTTGGATTAATGAAAAAATATTTCATTGTTTTTAATTGGGCTGAAAAGTATGTTACTTTACATCTTGATTTGTGTAGAAAAATACGTAACATGAGCCCAATCTATACAGACAAAACTGATTGGCGAACTGAAAATCGTAAAAATGAAACTTCAATGATTTCTCCAATACAAAATTGGGAAAAAATCTTAAAAGAATCCTATAAAGGAAGTAATAGAATGATAAAAGGCGCATTTGAAGATAGATTTTTAAGAGAAGAATTACATCGTTTGTTAGAAGCCTTCAACATTGATACTATTATTGAAACAGGAACTTATAAAGGTTGGTCAACTGATTTGTTAGCCCAAACTGGTAAAAAGGTCATTACGATTGAAATAAATTCAGAATATCATGAAATAGCAAAAGATTTTAATTATGACCATGAAAATATAGAGTTTTACCTTGGTTCATCTGAAGATATTTTAGAAAAATTAATTCCTGTTAATGGCGATAATAATATACTGTTTTTTTTAGACGCCCACTGGGAAGAATATTGGCCTATTCTTGATGAACTATCGTTGATTCAAAGAAAAGGTATAAAACCAGTTATTATAATTCATGATTTTTATGTACCGGATGAAAAAGGCAGAGCAAAATTTGGCTTTGATCAATATAAAGGTCAAAATTTAGATTTTCCATATGTTAAACCAAGTATGGATTTATTATATGGCTATGAAAAATATGTTCATTATTGCATTGAAGAGAGTGAAATTGGTGCCGGTGTAGGGGTTTTTGTTCCAAAAACACTTGAAAGATAATAAAATGTTAAGAATAACCTATTCTGATAAAATCGCTTACAATTTTCCAAAATACTATTTAAATGATGTAGGATGGTACATGTCAGCAGAGCTAAACACAAAAAAGTTTTTCATTGACAACATAAAGCCAAATTTTAATATAATTGATGCAGGTGCCCAGATTGGAATGTACTCGGTATTGTTTAGTAAACTGGCAAACGAAGGCACAATTTATGCTTTTGAACCAACCGATACCATTAGCTTGTTGAACGATAATATCGTTTTTAATAACTGCCACAATGTAAAGCTTAATAAAATAGCACTTTCAAATAAAGATGGAAAATATACAGACACTGTTTATAAAATTTGGTCACAAAACATTGTCGAAACAAAAGAGTTTGAGTTTGTAACAATTGATACCTTTGTCAAAAAAAATAATTTAAAAATTGATTTGATTAAAATTGATGTTGACTCATATGATTATGAAGTCTTACAAGGCTCTAAAGAAGTTTTAATTAATCAAGAACCAATTATAATGGTAGAATTAAATCATGCATTAGGCAAAAGAGGATATGAACCTAGGCATGCAATAGATTTTATGAAAACTGTAAACTACAGCGTTAAACAAATATTTGATGGTGAAAACTTTCTTTTCACCAAGGATAAGATGTGATATGAAAAAAGCTTTAGTGTGTGGAGCGGGTGGATTTATCGGCGGTCATCTTGTTAAACGGTTAAAACAACTTGGTTACTGGGTTCGTGGTGTCGATATTAAGGAGCACGAATATGCAGATATTCGTGCTATTGCAGATGAATTTGTGCTTGGCGATCTTCGTAATCCGATTATCGTAAAAACAGTAATGCATGTTGATACAGCTTGGGAAAAAGGATTTGATGAAATTTATCAACTAGCAGCAGATATGGGTGGTGCAGGATATATCTTCACTGGCGAGAATGATGCAAACGTCATGCATAACTCCGCTACGATTAATCTAAACATCGTTGACATTGCTTCAAAATTTAAGATAAAACCAAGAATTTTCTATTCATCATCAGCTTGCATGTATCCAGCATATAACCAAGAAGACCCAGAAAATCCAAAATGCACAGAAGATTCAGCTTATCCGGCAGCACCAGATAGTGAGTATGGCTGGGAAAAATTATTTTCTGAAAGGCTCTATCTTGCTTATGCAAGAAACTATGGTCTTGAAGTTAGAATCGCTCGCTATCACAATATATTTGGCCCAGAAGGCTCTTGGAACAATGGAAAAGAAAAAGCACCAGCAGCACTCTCTCGTAAAATTGCTAGCGCTGAAAATGGTGGAACAATTGAGATGTGGGGCGACGGAAATCAAACTCGCAGTTTCCTTTATATTGATGAATGCCTTGAAGCAACAATTCGTTTAATACATAGCGATTTTACTGGACCCGTTAATATCGGTTCGGAGGAAATGGTTAGCATTAATCACTTTGCAGATATGATTGCAAAGATTGCTGGTAAAACTATTCATGTTAACCACATCCCAGGCCCTGTTGGAGTACGTGGCAGAAACAGTGACAACACTCTTTATGGAGAAAAGATTGGTTGGAAGGCGTCACAACCTCTTGTTGTGGGACTAGAAAAAACTTATAATTGGATTTTACAGCAAGTATTATCAACGAAATAAAATATTCCATTTTGACTTTCTAATATAAGCTTATCTTTAAATAAAGTAAGTAAATATGATTGAAGAGTCAGATTTGATTTCAATTCCAAATGTAATTGTACCACAAAAATCCAAAACCTTAATGCTCTCAGAACACCCATTTCATTAATTGCACTCCCACTTCACTACTTACCCTAAGAATGTGGTGGTATAGTAGCCATGACTCAAGACTGTCTTATTTGCAAAGCAAAATTTGAAGCTTTAAACTCTCAGAAAACCTGTTCTGAGCAATGCCGTATATCGCATCGTAAAAATCGCAGAAAAAAGAGTGACGAAAATATTACAGTTACAAGAATCTGTAAGTTCTGTGGTGAGTCGTTCAAAGCAAGGCGTTATAAATCAAAAGCTTTTTGTAACAGATCGTGTGCATCCAAGCATTACATTCAAAACGGAACATACGATAAGTGGAAAGCGTGTAATCCGACTCTAGGACGTATTGTACCACCAAAGCAAATAGAACAACAAAAAAATACCATGATTCAAAAACATGGTGTTGTTTGTGGTTATCATCTTTCGAAAGCTAGACGCATATCAAAACAACAACAATTGATTTATGATATCGTAAAAAACATAGACGAAACGGCCCTGATGGAAAAAATCGTACCATTCTCAAAGTATTTTGCTGATATTCTCATGCCAGAAAAAAGAAAAATAATCGAATACAATGGCGATTACTGGCATTGTAATCCAAAAAAATACAATGCTGACTATTTCAATAAAAAAATTAAAAAATATGCAAAAGACATATGGGAAAATGATTTGAAAAGGCGAATGTCTTTAGAGGAACTTGGATATTCTATTTTATGTATATGGGAATCGGATTTTATCAACAATAGAGAGTCGGTAGAGCGAGAGATAAAAGAATTCATAATCGGATAAAATAATTTTCCTAACCGTACTCCGACTCCACTACTTATAATAGAAGGGGCCTATAATGAAAAAACAGTGCATCATTTGTCATATAGTATTTGACACACCACGCTCTAATAAAACTTGTTCAGAAGCATGTTATGAATCGCATAGAAAAAATCGAAGAGAAAATAGTGACAGTAATATAATTGTCACTAGAGAGTGTAAATTTTGCGGCGAGCCTTTTAAAGCAAAACGATATAAGCCAAAAACTTTTTGTAATAGATCATGTGCTTCAAAATATTATATTAAAAATGGGACATATGATAAATGGCGTTTGATGAAGATTGAACGACAAGGATTTTATGGATCTTGTAAAGTTTGTAAAAAATCAATTTATTTAGAGCCTCGATTTAAAGAACTAGATTCTCTGGTAAAATTATGTGGAATTGAATGTGAGAAAATTCATTTTGCTTCATTGTTTAACGGAGAACAAAATCCAATGTATGGAAAAAAACTAACAATACAGCAAAAAGATAAACAAAAATATACTTTATTTGAGCGGTACGGTGTTACTAACGCTTATTTTCTAGCTAAACGGAGCACTGTTTCTAAACCTCAGAGGGATCTTTATAATAATTTATCAGAATTATATAGATGTAAACTTGAAACGCTATTGCCATTCCATAGTGTTCGATATTTTGCCGATATCTTCATACCAGATAATAATATTGTTATCGAATTTATGGGAAACTACTGGCACTGTAATCCGTTGATGTATAAAGAAGATTACTGGCATAAGAAAAAATGTCAGTACGCTAGAGATGTTTGGGAATCAGATAAAATAAGAAAAGAAACTTTAGAGAAATTGGGTTATATTGTATATTACATTTGGGAATCTGATTATACAAGAGATAAAGAAAAAGCTATAAGAACACTTAAGGAGAAAATAGATGCCTATAGAACAAGATGATTTACAATTAATTACCATACCACCAAAGAAGCATAAAATTTTAATGCTCTCTGATCATCCGTTGACATAATAGCGGATATAAAACTGGGTGAATTGCTGGGAAACCTTGAAGCTTCATGTACTACAACGCAACTAGAAATGGTAAACGTGACAGTATGAAAAACATGAGGATTAGGCAATCAGCAGCCAAGCTTCTGTGTAGAAATACTGAAGAAGGTTCAACGACTACGGTTAGCCTAAAAGCCATCAAAAGCTCATGGCGATGATCCGACAGCGCCCAGCATCTTTTTTATTAAGATGATGATATAGTCTACTCATAATAGAAATATTATGTATCAAGGTATGCACTTCTGGTGTTGGTGTACAAGCCCGGTTTCTAATACAGGGACTTATAAATACAGGAAAATATTCATTTCGTTGTTTGGGCGGGGCGGTGAAACATCCAAACTATGATACAGTTATGGTTAATCCTGATTTTGTAATTAAGCCTGTAGATGGATTTGGTAATCATGAAATTATCCGAAATATCCTAATCAGCGAACGACCAGATGCACTTCTGCTATTCACGGACCCACGGCAATTTATGTGGCTCTGGGAAATTGAAGATGAGATCCATCAATTCTGTCCAATCACTTATTGGCACGTATGGGACAATGATCCATATCCATCATTCAACAATGTATGGTATCAATCAACTGATCTTATTAATTGTTTGTCATATAAAACATATGAACTAATCAAACCTCATTTCCCTGAGAAAACAAATTATATCCCACATGCATTTCCAAAACAAGTATATAACAAATTACCAGAACAACAAGTTAAACAGCTTCGATTGAATAATTTCAAAGATCGAGCCGATTGGTTTACTGGCCTATGGGTTAACCGTAACGCAACCCGTAAAATGCCAAATGACGTACTAAATGCCTGGAAGGTATTCCTTGACCGGCTAGAGGCTGAAGAAGGGCATCGTAAAGCTCAAATGATCATGCATACAGATCCCATGGACGGCGAAGGGCCAAACCTTATTGCTACAGCAGAAATGCTTGGTATTAGTCAAAACGTACTATTTTCAACCCAAAAAGTTGATTTTAATGATATGAATGCTTTGTATAACTGTGTAGATTTTACTGTAAATGTTAGCAAGGCAGAGGGTTTTGGTCTTGCCACTTTATCTACAATGATGACTGGTAAGCCTATTATCGCTCTAAAAACTGGCGGTATGACCAGACAGGTGGTTGATCACAGAGATGGCACGGAACATGGCGTAGCGATCGAACCAGCGGCACGTACAATGGTTGGATCACAAATGGTTCCTTATATCTACGATGATCATGTGAACTATCTTGATGTGGCAGATGCTTATATGAAAGTTTACAAACTTACGCCAGAAGAAAAAGCTGCTCTCTCTGAGAAGAATATTGCTTATTGCGACTATGAATTTGGATATGAAAACATCATTCAGCAGTGGGACGAAACATTATCGAAAACCATTGATGCGTGGAAGACTGAACCACAAAAACATTGGACATGTGAACAACTACGTCCATTTGGCAAATGATAAAGGCGATAAGAAAGGTAATTAAAAAATGAAATCAGTACTTTTACGTGCACCTGTGTTGACTTTATCGGGTTATGGTACTCACGCCAGACAAATAGCCAAATGGCTATTTCGTGTTGCTTCAGAAACTCACCAGCTAGATATTACAACTGAGCCATTACCATGGGGCAAAACACATTTAATGCTAGATCCAGAGTCAGAAGATGGATTAATTGGACAAATCCTACAGGCTTCTGGCAATAAAAAGAATTTTTATGATGTCACGATTCAGTTACAATTGCCCAACGAGTTCAATCCATTTCTTGGTAATTTTAACATTGGTGTAACAGCTGGCGTAGAAACGGATAAATGTAATCCAGCTTGGATTGACGCTATCAATCGAATGGATATGCTTATTGTCCCGTCAGAATTTACAAAACAAACATTTCTAGATAGCGGAGATGTTAAAATACCAATCTTAGTTGTGCCAGAGTCATACCCAGAGATTTTTGATTCCGAAGAAGTATCACAGATAGATTTAGGACTAGAAACAAAATTCAACTTCCTTCTTGTTGGCCAGCTTACTGGCAATGATGTTGAAAGTGATCGTAAAAACATTCCATATACGCTAAAATGGTTTGCGGATACATTCGCAGGAAATCCAGATGTTGGAATTGTTATTAAGACAAACAGCGGCTCCCATACACATCTAGATAAAAGAAACGTTATGGGTATTTTTAGCAAATTAGTTAGTGAAATCTCAAAACCTGGAGGGCCTAAATTCTACTTGCTCCACGGCCACATGACAGACGCTGAGATGAAGGGTCTATATGTCCATCCAGACATTAAGGCTTTAGTTACATTTACCCATGGCGAAGGTTATGGACTACCAATTCTAGAGGCAGCAGCTACTGGTCTGCCAGTTATCGCTACTAATTGGTCTGGCCATCTAGAATTTTTAAAACACGGAAAATTTATTGCCGTTGATAGAATGCTTACAGAGATACCACAAACTCGTGTCGATGGTCAAATATTCCACAAGGGATTCAAGTGGGCAAACCCAATTGAGGCCGATGCAAAGCGTAGAATGAAAAAATTCTATGAAAGCCCAAGTATGCCACAGCAATGGGCAAAAGATCTACAGGCTAAAGTTAAAGAAAATTTTTCTTTTGACGCAGTAGCTAAAATACTATCAGAGACTCTAAACGAACATTTGAAAGCTGAATAATGGTAATATTTCTATCGTTTTTGTGTTTAATATTATTAATTGCATTAATTGTTGTAGTATTTTATGCATTACGATGGGCTCGTATTATATTTGTATTAGAAGATGATTTAGAAGAGGCTATTGAAATACATCAGCGTACTGTAAATGTTTTAGAAAACATTCTAAAGATGCAAATGTTTTTTGATAGCCCAGAAGTTAAAGCAGTTGTTACAGAAACTCTTGAAAGTGTAAAAATGTGCCAGTTGGCAACCCAAAGATTGATACAAAATTTCACTCAAAGAAGTAAACAGAAATATATACGAGAAACGGAAGATGAGGCCAACTGATAAATGCGAATCGGAAAAAAATTAATAAAGCGAAAACCAAAAAATGGAGCTACACCACAGGAATTTTATTTTGGTGCAGGAACACAGCAGGCAATTGTAGAATATAAAGATGAGCTTGATTTCAAAAAAAGAAATCAATTGTATGTTAATGACATACTGCCTGCATTTAATAAACTTGTAGAAAATTTAATTAATGTTTATGGCTTTCAAATACAGTATGAGTCAAAAATAGATTTACAAAATGAATGCGTAGAGTTTCTTTATGGAGTAATTACTAAATTTGATGCAACCAAGGGTGCTAAGGCATTTAGTTATTTCAATGTCGTGGCTAAAAATTGGTTGATCATAAAATCAAAACAAAGCGTTAGAAACCTTCATGTTTTTACCTCTATCGATGATACCGATTCATTATCACAGCATGACTTAGAAATCATTGAAAATTATAGTATTGCACCGTCCCCCGAAGACGTTATGACCAAGGGTAATGATAGCGAAAAACTAAAATATGTACTTGATAGAGTTTCGGCTTTAGCAGTAACAGAAAATGAAACGCTTTGTTTAAAAGGTATAAATCTTCTGTTTAGCAATATCAATGATTTAGATTTCCTTAACAAAAGAGCAATAATGCTCTATTTGCGTGAGATAACGTCCTTGAACCCAAAACAGTTGAGCGTTGTTTTATCGACCCTGAAGCGTTATTATAAAACAGCTAAACACTGCGATGACCAGGATAATATTATTGTATCTTGAGTAGAGTTAAGGTATGATTTTCTTTCATGTTCGTCCTGGCATAATATCTGGTGTATATGAAATAAGAAATCGTATATCCAATAAAAGTTATATTGGCTCAGCATCAGATATTAGAGCTAGATGGTCAAATCATGCTCGTTTGTTAAAAAAAACAACCCATCCTAATTTACACCTTCAGGAATCATTTAAAAAACACTTCGATGCTTTGGAAGACACTAGTTTCATGGAATTCCACATCATCGAACAAATGCCGTGTTCAACAAAAAAACAAAGATTAGAAAAAGAAACGTATTGGATCACTCAAGCAGTCGAGCAATACGGCAGAAGAAATATTTTCAATATCAATCTAGATCCAGCAAATGAGCAGAGTAGTATATGGGCAAAAAATCCTGAAGAAGCAAAAGAGAAAATTAGGAAAAAGGCGCTTGGCAGAAAGCATACCGCAGAAACAAAAAAGAAATTAAGTATTGCTAAAGCCGGATCAATTCCTTGGAATAAAAACTTGACCGGAGTTGCGCCTCCTGCCTGGAATAAAGGCATGGTTGGAAAATATCATCTCGGACCTCCTTCTGCCGAAACAAGACAAAAGATATCACGAGCCAATATTGGCAAAATTTCAAGTGAAGAATCTAAAAGAAAGAACAGAGAATCACACCTTGGAAAGAATAGCCATTGGTACGGCAAGGATGGGCACACAGAGGAAGCAAAGCGTAAGATCAGCGAAGCCCACAAGGGTAAACGTCTAACGCCACAGAACGAGTTTAAAAAAGGAAACATTCCATGGACCAAAGGCAAAAAACTCAGCGAAGAGACAAAAAGAAAAATAAGTAATGCAAATTCAGGAAGAGCTAGGGCAGATATTCAAGGATCAAAACATCATGGAGCAAAAGCCCTAGACCTATCAGACGATCCAGTAATTTCTCCAGGTGGCAATGAATACGTCAAAATTGAATGTATCAGAGAATTTTGTAAACTACACGGAATAAATAGCAGTTGTACATTTGGCTCTGTATTAAATGGCAAAAAGAAATCTTATTATGGTTGGATGTTAAAAAGCGTAAAGCTATCTATGAACAAAGAAACAACTATACAGAATAGTGAAATAGAAAATGAGTAATGATATTTTAATGGATGATCCATCAGCGATAGATAAATTCAATCCTCCTTCTGGCCATCAGCTAGTAGAAAAAACAGATAAAGAGCTTGAGGTATTTGTTGACCTATTAGATTCAATTAACACAATCGACGAACGATTAAAAATTTTATGGCGGCAGATATACGAAAATGCACTTATAGATCGTCGAAATGCTTATATGATATGGACGGACTTGTACCTAACAGTACACGGAAATCCAGAACAACATGTGATTCATGGCGATCACTTGGCGAAATATATGGAGCGTATGGAAAAAGCTAACACTCAACTTCTTAAACTAGCTGAACTTGTTTATAAAGCAAAAGACAGGCAAGAAGCAGATGAATTACCAAGAGGAAATTCTTTGTTCGATAGGCTTGAAAAAAGAAATAGGTAAATACTGGGTAAGCACTACTAATGCACTAGCTGTTACAGAGGAATAGCGATGATATTCGAACATGATGGAAACTCAAAACTGTCGGGGATATATGAAATTCGCAATCGTCTGTCTGGGAAAAGTTACATTGGATCTGCAAAACGTATCAAAGATCGCTGGAATATACACGCATCTTCTCTGCGTAGCAACAAACACCAGAACAAACATTTACAACATTCTTTCAACAAAGGAATAGAATATCTGAGTCACGAAGATTTTATTGAATTTCATGTTGTAGAAATAATGCAGTCCTCATCCAAAGAAGAAAGACTTGGGCGAGAAACATACTGGATCGAGAAAGCGATCGAAGTTTACGGTAGAGAAAATATATACAACATGAGACTTGATCCAAATAAAGAAAATAAGGAATGGTCAAGTAACCCTAAAAAAACTAGAGAAAAAATGTCTGCCGCTCATCGCAGTAAAAAATTATCAGAAGATACAAAGAGGCGCATAAGTGTATCGAAGAAAGGTATACCAAACACGAAAGCAATTGGTGTTCCACGATCCGAAGTCACCAAGCATAGAATCAGCAAAGCAAATTCAGGGAAGCGACGTTCGGACGAAGCAAAAAAACGAATGCGTGAAGCTAGCAGTGGGCATGTTGCCTGGAATAAAGGCTTGACAGGAAAAGCTAACCCCATACATGGACATGAAGTATCTGAAGAGACAAGAAGAAAAATTTCGATAGCTAACAAGGGTCGAGTCATGCCTGACCACATCAGGAAGAAAATGAGTGAGTGCCATAGAGGTATTTCTTGCTCAGAAGCTGCTAAAGAAAAATTGCGAAAAGCCTTTACGGGCAGATTAGTTTCTGAAGAAACAAGAATGAGGCTGAAAGAAGCATGGAAAAGAAGAAAGTTATCGAAATTCCAGGATTCAACTGAGGTAGTATCTATCTTTGTCGAAGAACAGAAATGATAAATAAAAAATTAATGATTTATTCCCGAGAATGGTATATAAAATCAAAAAATAATGTGCAGATAAATTACCTCTTGGTAATTCATCGTTTGATAGGCTTGAAAAAGAAATAGGTAATTGTCGTGGCAAGAAGTAATATTAATGCAGCCAGAATTCTGACGGGTGGTGATGGTCAGTTAAATACAAATAACATGACTGTGGAGGCGCAGACAGTTGGTAATCCGCCAGTTTTTCAAAAGGCGGTTGTCCAAGAAGTGATTTATAATCCAAAAGATTTGACAGAAGAAGATAAAACAAGACTTAAGTCAATTGTGTCAAATCCTAATGCCGTTGATCAAATTGCTGCAAATAGTATTGTTGCTGTATTGATTAGTGATGGAATGAGTCAGGCAATTACAACAAGGGTAATTTTATTTCCATATTTTCAAAGCCATTTCATGTTGCCGATACAGGCCGGGGAACAAGTTAGTGTTGTTTTTGAAGATTTTCAAAAGGATAACTTTCTCGCTGGAAGATGGATTACTAGGATTTCTGAAGGTCTCCAAACAGAAGACCTAAACTTCACTCATGGTGATAGACGATACAATAAGATTAATTTTGGAGGCGAAAGAACAAGCTCTTCACTGGCACGAACAAGTGGTTCATATACACCATTTTTTCCTAATGGCGCTGGGCAACAAAACACTTTTACTTTGCCTCAAGGTGAAAATTCTACCAATCCATATGATTTAATCTACAGAACAGCTTCTGCAAGCCTAATGCATTCCTATGAAGTTGTGCCAAGGTGGACAAAAAGACCACAAGAATTTGTTCTACAGGGAATGAACAACTCTTTGATTATGATAGGGCAGGATCGTGTTGGTTCAGTATCGGGATCTGATACTGGAAGTATAGATCAGAAGAAATATGCTGGCACCGTAGATATCGTCACGGGACGCAGTCGTTATTTATTGCTGGACACGGATAATGAAATCGCTGCAAGTTTAAAAGGACTGAAGGGTACATCTCCGTTTGTTGTAACGAACTCTCGTGGTTTGGAGGAGGTCGATAAAACTCCAAGATTAAATTCAAGAGTAGAACAAGTAAAAGAGGGAGATCCAGATTTCATTCATGATGCAGCCAGAATATATGTTTCAATGAAAACGCTTGGCGATACTAATTTTAAGCTCGCCAAAACAAATGATGGAAATGCATTAAATGCCTTACAAACAACTGGTATAAATTATCCAACTAGCTCATTATATCCGGTACAGTTCCTTTCAACAAGCAATAAAATAGGCTCATCTTATGTTATTGGAAAAGCTGACCATATCCGTATGGTTGCTAGAAGAAGTGTGCCAACAGAACAGCCTACTTTAAGTGGCAGCATATTATTACTCAAAGAGGGCAACAACAGAACGCCGGAAGATATAAATACGCAAACAGCGCCACAGGATCACTTGGCCTACCTCTATATGTCACCAGAGGGTCGTGTTCAAATAGATGGCATGCAAATATTTCTTGGCGGCAGCGCCTTGCGTGTAGATAATCAAGCACCTCCACCAGATGTGCCACTTAACCCAGAAGGATCAAACTCTGCGGTAGAAGTTGGTACTGAGAATTTATTTGCAGGAACGGAGCCATATATTAAATGGTCAGAATATAAAAATACCGTAGAGAACCTTCAGCAACAAATAAAAGATTTACGTGACGCTTATTCTGGTTTGGTTGATGATATCGGCGGTTTGGTTGGTAGGCAGGTATGTACGCCATTTGGACCGGATTCTGGTTGGCCTACTTTATACGGTAAAAGCCAAACAAGAAGATCACAACTGGATTCCAGTCTTCAAGACCACAGAACTAAAACCAACCAAGCGGTATATAAATCGAGGAGCTCTAAAATATTTGGGCAATAGAAGCTATTGCCCAAATCGTAGCTCTATGAAACATGAAGAACAAGAGAAAGATTTATTAAAATCTGGTATTTACACGCTGACAAATAAGCTAAATGGAAGAATATATATTGGATCTGCAAAGAGATTTAGAGATCGTTGGCAATCTCACAGATATTGTCTTAAAGCCAATAAACATAGCAACTGTTTTCTACAGGCCGATTATAATAAATGTGGCCCTGGGTCTTTTTTATTTAAAATTGTTGAATTAACTGATGATAAATCAAAAGAAGAAAGGTTGCTGATTGAAGAAAAATGGATTGAGCAATATTATGATTCTGGCCATAAATGCTATAATCTTTGTAAAAGAGCTTTTTCACGAGAGGGGTGCCGTGATAAAAGCACAAAAGAGACTAAGGAAAGAAAAAGAAAAGCTGGTCTTAAGAACATGGAAAATCCTGAATTCAGGAATAGGTCAATTGAATCTTTGCGTATTAATTTATTATTAAATGGACCTCCGAATCTAGGCAATAAGCATAGTACAGAAACAAAAAAGATAATGTCTGACAAGCATATAGGAAAATTAAAATCCGAAGAAACAAAGAGACGAATGTCGGAAGCGCAATCTAAACGTGCTGAAAGTAATCCAAGTTTTATAAAAAATCTTTACCTATCCAGCTTAGAATCTGTTTCAAAACCTATAATTGTAAGAAATAAAATAACCGGCGAAATTATAAGGTGTATTTCTAAAACAGCAACATGTAAAGAATTTGGGTTTAAAAATACAAAACAGTTAAAATGGTACATTGATGGTAAATGGGTTCATGATTTATATGAATTCTATGAAGAAGCTCAATAATCATAATACTAACACTATGTACCAATGTTATATTATCAAATAACATTAAATTCTAAAATTATCATTAGTTATGAATAGGAATTAATTAAATAACATGCCAGAGCAACTTCCACAACTACCATCATTGCCAACCCCTGAAGATTTGGCCAGACAAGGCACTAATACCATAAAAATAACTTCATTAGAAGCAGCTTTAAATGCATTGCCGCCTCCACTTGGACAAGGTGCAGTAGGCTTGAGCAATTCATTATATGCAGTGTTAATACGGCCACCAGAGCCTTCTGGTCCTGGGGCTCCACCAAGCTCTGATCAAGTTAAATTATTTGCATTAGGTATAGCGATGGCTATCGTTATGTTTGTATGGTGTCTTATAAAGAATTTTTTAAATAGCTTGCCAATCATCGGAATTTTTGTTGATGGCTGCACAAGTGATGAACAGGCTATTCCGCCTTCAATAACTGCCCAAAACAAGGATTCATTAGATAATTTTATTACATCTGAGGTTGAATCAGTTAAACCAAATATATCTCCTGGAGCAACAAACCCCACGGCAAAAGGAAGGACTTTTGAAGAGTTCGCTGCCTCTATTAGCGTAAATAATCAATCTGGTGCAACTGCCAATTTGCCTGAAAGTTTGGGCGGTGCTGGTTCGGCTGGTGGATTTAATGGATTTAGTGCTGGTGCTGCTGGTGCTGCTGGTGCCGCTGGTGCCGCTGGTGCCGCTGGTGCTGCTATAAATGCTGCTGCGTCGGGCTTACAGCTTGGACAGAATGCAACTGGTGCTTCAAAATCATCGGCAAATATACAACAATCGTCAGCGGACACATCAGCGGCTAGTACAGCTAATAGCAATGATGTACAAAATAGTACACCTTCTCAAAGAGATAATGCTACCCAAGATGTACGATTATCTTCCGAAGGTCTAAAGAAATTATTTGGTTTATAATTAATAGTCATGAGAAGTTTTAAAAGTGTTGGAATCACTGGCGCAGAATTAACAGCACAGCAAGTAGCTATTGCTCCTACCCCGATACGTATTGGAATTGTTACTCCTTTAGCCATAGGAAATAATGATGAAGGCTTGCTAGCCATGAGTTATAATGTTGGAACGCAGATGAAAAATAATCTTCGTGATCTAATAATGACAAATTGGGGTGAGCGTTTAGCGCTGTATGATTACGGGGCAAATCTACAGCCTTTAGTTACTGAATATGAGAATGGCAAAGATAATTTCGACAATAACGCTATGCAAAGAATAATGGCTGCTGTTCAAAAATATATGTCATATGTTGAACTAGATGGATTTAATAGTGAGGCAAGGGCAGCGGAAAATATTGGAGTTGGCAATGTGGTGATTACAGTTGATTATAGTATTCCGAGAGCAAACGTTCCAACTACCAGATTAGAAATAAGTTTTGCAGTTACTTAATATTTCTCTGAAAGATATCTAATATAAAGTGAGAATTAAATATGCCGGTTGATTCAAGAAGAAACATCCAACAAGCCATCAGAGAAAGAAAATTTTTAAATAAAGATTTTGATTCCTTCAGAAGCGATCTTGAGGAATACGCACGAAATTTTTTTCCTGATAAAATTCAAGATTTTTCACCAAATGGTTTTGGTGGATTATTAATCGAACTTGCAAGTTACATTGGAGATGTTCAATCATTTTATCTTGATCATCAATTTGGCGAACTGAATGCTGAGACGGCAGTCGAAACAAAAAATTTAGAAAAACTACTAAGGGAAGCTGGAGTAAATATTATTGGTGCAGCTCCTGCCGTAGTGGGTGTAACATTCTTTGTTAAGGTGCCTGCAAGTTCAGGCACCTATGATAAAAGCGGATTACCAGTTATTAAAGCTGGATCAACAGTGAGTTCTAATGCATCCGTGTCATTCCAGTTAATTGATGATATTGATTTTACGATAACAAAAAGCGATGGAACGCCTGGGGTTGGTATAAATTATGTTGTTGGTGAAACTGATAATAATAACAACCCAATAAACTATATTTTCAGTGCTACCGGCGATTCTTTGTCAAGCATAGCACGTACTGAGTCGTTCTCAGTTAATGGGTTTGAACCATTTAAAAAATATACAATTCAAAGTCGTGATGTTACGGATATTATATCAGTGATAGACTCTGATGGCAACAATTATTATGAGGTTGACTTTTTGACACAGGATACTATTTTTAGATCGGTAAAAAACAGGATACCTGCTTCTGAGTCGCCTCCAAATCAACAATATGTTGATTCTAATTTAGAAATATTGCCAGCACCATTTAGATTTTATAGATCAACATCATTGGCTACACGTTTAACTACGCTTACTTTTGGTGGTGGTTCTAGCGAATCCATGAACATTGATTTAATACCAGATCCAAGCCAAGCTGCTCTTCCATTATATGGAAAAAGAAGTTTTTCAAGATTCTCAATTGATCCAAATAATTTGTTAAAAACATCAACTCTTGGATCTATAGCACCAAACGTTACAATAACTGTGAATTATAAATCTGGTGGGGGTTTGAATCATAATATTCCGCCACAGAGTATTTCTGAGGTTGCGATAGCAATCATGGAATTTCCAAACAGCCCAACTCCAGGGGTTGCATCTATCGTAAGGGCTTCGGTAGACGCAAATAACAATGCAGAGGCTGCTGGAGGCGCAGATGCACCAACCATTGATGAATTAAGGTTACAAATTCCATCTGCAAGGAATGCACAATCTAGAATTGTTAGTAAAGAAGATCTTCTGGGTAGAATCTATTCTTTGCCAGCAAACTTTGGGCGAGTATATCGTGCATCTATCCGCAACAATCCAGATAACCCAAACAGCGCTCTGCTTTATCTTCTTTGCCGCAACGCAAATAACGAACTTGTTCTTGCACCAGATTTATTAAAAAAGAATTTGGCGACTTATCTAAACCAGTATCGAATGATTTCGGATGCAATTGATATTATGGATGGCCGAATCATTAACTTACAAATTAATTATGACATTACGGTTGATCCAACGTATAACCGCCAGCTTGTATTACAAAATGTCCAGTCTAAACTTATTCAATATTTTAATATTGGTAATTTTCAAATGGATCAACCTTTGATTCTCGATGATCTTAGAAACATTATCTATAACAACGTTGGTGTTTTGGCTGTAAGAGGTATTACCGCTACAAACCAAACTGGTACAATCAGTGGTAGAAATTATAGCACAGTACGCTATGATGTTAACACGAACTTAATTAACAATTCAATTCTTATACCACCTCCTGGTGGTATGTTTGAGGTGAAATATAAAAATTTTGATTTAATCGGACGCTCAAGCTGATAAAATTTTCTATTTACATATTTTGTTAAAATGATAAAGTATTGAAGTATTTACAGAATAGCATAATAGAAAGCAAAGATTTCAATGTACCGTATTCTAAAAGCCGACAAAGATTCATATGTCACGAATAAAGCGATTTATAGTGCTCGTGGTGGTTTCACTAGTTCAATATATTCAAATGTTGGGCAAGCTGGAACAATTGATTTATTCAAGCTTTATAAAGAGGGTGGTAATACAGGCATTGAATTAAGCCGTGGCGTTATTCATTTTAATTTAGACCCAATAAGAGAGTTAACTGGGTCGTTAATAAATGTTAATGACACAAGTTTTAAATGTTATGTAAATCTAAAAGATGTATATGGTGGTCAAACAGTACCATCAAATTTTGACTTAATTTTATATCCGTTAGCAAAAGAATTTGAAGAAGGAAGGGGAAATGATGTCATAGGATATCGTGATTTAGACGCAGTAAATTGGGTGACGGCAAGCTTAAATGGTATAAATTCTTGGACAACTGGCGGAATTGGAGCATCTGGGTCAGCTGGTGATATAATCACTATTAATGCTGATTATTATACTTTCTACTCCTCTTCTATTGGTTATCTTCCACTAGGGTTTACACAACATTTTGATCGTGGAGATGAAGATTTACTAATAGATGTAACTACAGCCATTTCAGCAACATTGGTTGGTGGTATACCGGATTATGGTTTTAGGCTAAGTTATTCGGGAAGCCAAGAAACAGATAGCGTAACACGATTCGTTAAGAGATTTAGTTCCAGACAATCTAGAAACACCAACCTTCATCCTAGATTAATTATAAAATACAATGACACATTTATTGATAACCAAGTACAGACTTATTTTGACGTAAATAATAAGATAGGAATTTATAATTCTCCATACGGCAATCCTACGAATTTTTTATCTGGAGCGATCCCAGTAAGTGGTTCTGGTAGCGTGTTGCTTAAATTGTTTGCAAGCCAAAGTTCTTATGTCACAGCGACAACTTACAGCTATAGTCATCAGGCTACAATAAGTTATTTATCAACAAGTTGGAGTTATTTCTCTCAATCATTTACTGGATCACAGATATCATTTGGCGGAATAAATCAATCTGGTTCATATTATGCTGATGTATGTATACCATTTAATGCTTCTGGATTATCTAGCGTAATCAATGGAAATTCTGTGGTTTTTAATTCTCTCTGGACTTCGCTTGATCAGAGTGTTGTATATACGACAGGTTCTAATTTCACTATGATGGCTTTAAATGCTTCAAACGCCAGTATTCCTCAGAAAAACTATGCTATAAATATTACAAATTTACAGGATGTTTACAACGATAAAGATGTCGCTAAACTGAGAGTATTTGCGTATGATTTTGACCCAACGCTAACTTCGTTTTATATACCTTATGATGTAAAACCTAAGATATTTAAAACCATGTATTGGAGTGTCATTGATCCATATTCTAAAGAAATAATAATACCATTTGATGATAGCGGTACACAGCTATCTGCCGATGGAAAAGGTATGTATTTTAATTTGTACATGCAAGACTTACCTATTAACAGACCTTTGGAAATAAAATTATTAATTAAAGAATACGGCAACAGTAGCCTTGTAGAAAATCAAGCATTTATATTTAAGATAGTGGATGTATGACAACTTTTTCCCCAACACAAAGATTAGTTCAATTAAGACCAGGAGTTTTTAAGACATCTGTTGTTCGTGGCATTACAGATCCTGACGGTGGCTTATCTACTTTTCAGAGTGAAAATGGCGGATTTGTCGAAACAACAGCACTGGGAGAGTCTGGCTCTTTTCGCTATGACCCAATTGGATCAGGAATAAAGTCTACACAGCAATTAAATGTTGATTGGAGCGCTTTTGAAAATCATGTTTTCTTTAACTCTGCACAGGTAAAAGTTAACTCGGCATTTAATAAAATAATTGATCGTTATCCGTTTGATGGTACACGTAAAGAAACAGAGTTATTTTTTGACGGAATGACTGGTTTTGAAAACTATGTTTATCAAAGAATGCCAAAAAACAAGGGCTATCTTTATTTTTCTGGTTCTAATCCTAGCGATACAATAACAAAGGGTACTTGGGTTACTGTAAAAGATGTTGCTGGGGCTCCATTTCCGTTCTTAACCAAAAACCCAAATGGTGCAAGTCGTCTTGACCCAGTGGCGTCATCAGTAACTTTCCAATTTCAGATTTTTTCTCCTACGATTGCCAACGATAATCAAATTATTTTTCAAAAACTTAACAGTGTTTCGTTGGCAGATCAACAGGGTTTTGGATGTTATTTATCGCAGAGCCTGAGCACCTCTGTAGTCGATCTAACTTTCTTTGTAGCCAGTGGGTCAACCAACGTCATGTCTGCCTCTATTGGGCTCAATAAGGGCCTCTGGACGCCTGTTTCTTTTGTGTGGGATCGCAGCAGCGGTGTTAATCAATTAAAAGGATATGTTAGCGGATCGTTGGTTGTTACCAGTAGTCAAGTTACAATTGGTAATTTGAATTTTTCATCAAACAATTTTTATATTGGCACAGGTAGCAATATTACAGTGCCTTTTTTCACTCCACAAACCACATTTTCTGGCGGTTTAGACGAATTCAGGTACTATAAAAAAATATTATCTACCGATGACATGGTAGAGTATCAAAGCAGCAGCATTTATCCTGTTTCTGGCTCTGGTGATTTAGGTCTATACCTTAAATTCAATGAGCCCTCTGGGTCAAATTCTGAATTAGTAATTGATTATTCTGGGCAGGGTATGCATGGTGTTTTAAATACCTACGCATTGAATACTTTGAAAGTTAGAAATATATCAACTGGATCTTTGTTTGGAGAAAGCCCAATGGTTTATGAGGACATAAAGGAATGTCCTATTTTATTTCCTGATCATCCTGAAGTGGAAGCGTTAAGAGAAGATTTATTAACTGATGCTTCATCTTATGATACCGACAATCCTAATGTTATCACAAAACTAATACCCAAGCAATATTTTTCATACGGCCAAATACAGGCTGCTCTGAGCACAGAAGAGGGTGACATAAACACTCTTCAATATGGCTCTGAGCCAAATACTGCTGCACTCGGAAGCACACAAACCCTGCTTTCATTGGCATATATGTGGGCTTCGTTTTTTGATGAAATAAAAATATTTTTGGATTCTTTTTCAACTTTGCGGCATGTTGATTATGAAATCAAAGACACTGTACCAGATGCGTTTTTAAAACAATTAGCAGATTTTTATGGTTTAGATCTACCACCAATTTTTATTGGTTCGACAATTGATCAGTTCATCAATGGCAATAATATCAGTACCGATATTGTAAAAAGCGAAAATACTTTAAACTATCTACAAAATCAAATTTGGCGTAGAATATTAATTAACGCTAATGACATTTTAAAAAGTAAAGGTACGCTACATTCAATCAAAGCTTTACTTAGGGCTGTTGGTATTGAGGGGGATAATATATTTCGTTTCAGAGAGTATGGTGGACCAACGCAGCGCACATTGAACGCTTTAAGAGAAAATAGAAATGATCTTGGCTCCATATTAAATTTCCAAGACGGCGGTTATGTTAAAACACCGTTCTTATCAGGAAGCCGTATCGAGCCAGGATACCCAAATCCAGTAGGTACGTTCATTGTTGATCCAATAACTGGTCATAATACTGATACTACAAATGAAAATGATGGTTTATTTACAAGTGGCTCATGGACCTATGAGGGGATTTATAGTTTTGCGGGATCTTCAAATATAACCGTTACGCAAAGCCTAGCAAGACTTATGTCTTCTGGGTCTGGTAACAATGAAAACGTTTTGGCAAACCTCATGGCATTTTCTGGATCTGGTTTGCAATTAATTGTAAGTCCAAACTACACAGCTGGCGCAAACGCATTAACCATGTCAATTTCAACACCAGAAATATTGGATGGACAATTATGGAACATATCATTCGGTAGAACCCGTGGTGATTCTATAGGACAAATATCATCTTCCTACTTCTTAAGAGTGGCAAGAAATAATCTTGGAAAAATTATTGAAGAATTTACTACTTCTTCATTGTATGATGATAATTTCAATGGAAATTATGCAAACAATTTGTTTCAAACAGTGAACGCAACAAGAAACATATCTGGGTCATTTATTGCAATCGGAAGCGGAAGCGCAAATATTGTATTAAATACAGAACTAGCAAATGAAAATTCAATTCAGAACTTTGAGGGAAGCGTTACTCAAATAAGATTTTGGTCAAAGGATTTGGCGATTGATGAATGGCGAGAACATGTCAGAGATTATAAATCATTAGGTGTGTATGATCCAAGAGTAAATTTCAATTTTGAAAACTTACGCTCAGGGTCATTTGAAAAGGTAAGACTTGATCTTTCAACCGGTCAAATAACTACAGAAACAGATGGGTCTGGAAATATACAAATATTTGATTTTTCAAAAAATAATCTGCACTCGTCTGGGACATTATTCCCCGTAACTTCATCTGTGATTGCCTCAAAAAGATTTTATTATTCTTTCATATCTCCAAACTTTGATGAAGCTGTTACCAATGATAAAGTTCGTGTAAGAAGCTATCAAGATTTAGATAATGTTTTAAATGATGATGGGATGTATTCAATGGAGGCCCCAATATATGAGATCTCGCAAGAACAAATTCCAGAAGATAATGGTAAATTCAGTATAGATTTTAGCATAGTCGATTCATTGAATCAAGATATGATGATAATGTTTTCATCATTGGAAATTTTTGATGATATACTTGGCGCACCAAACATGATGTTTTCTGGAGATTACCCAGGTCTAGAGACCTTGAGAGAAATCTATTTCAATAGATTAAATAATAAAATAAATATTAAAGGATTTTTTGAATTCTATAAATGGTTTAATACTAATATTGGTAAATTTATTGAACAGTTGATACCTAGAAAAACAAGATACAATGGAATAAATTATGTTATTACCAGCCATCTTTTAGAAAGATCTAAGGTAGAGTATCATTGTGAGGATATTTACATTGGAGAAAGTAACAGAAATAGGCAAAAAGATGTTTCAAGTTTACAAATTGTTGATGGATTGTTGAGGAAATACTAATGCCATATTGGATAGTTGATTCTAGATTTAAACCATTCAATGATGATCCATTTTATTATGGTAAAACAAACCGTAATTTATCTGTCTCTGGTGGCATAAACACCACTGCAATAGATAATTTTCGTGAAGGTGTGAACGTAAGAAATACAAACGATATTTATAAATCAAATCAAGTAAAAATCTCATTTGTAGATGGTTCTGGCGATTTAGAGATTTTGCCAAATGGAGATTTAACAAATCAATCTCAATTTATAACATTTGGGCAAGCTGTAGACTTTATTCAATACACTGGCCAAGCAGCTTTCATGGATTCACATGTGGGCGTAGAGGGAACGTCTATAAAAAGCAATGGTTTGAGATTGCCAAGAACTGTTGATTATCTTATTGATAATGCGGCAATTGTGGAAGGTTTTGTGCAGCCAGATGTATTGTATCCAGTATATATGAATGGAGGTCCACAGTTTTTCGAAGAATGTATAATTGAACCTTTTCCAATTCCCAATCGCTTGGCTACAAACGAAAGCCCTCAAGAGATTTCAAAAGGTATATTTGCTTTTTTGGAAGGTGGTAATGTTGGAGATGAACGTAGGTTTGGCTCAAGTAATAATGAGCAAATGATTTATCGTGATCAGCCACTTGTAGTGAGACCTTACTTAGAATATGGCGCTAATTATCTTCTGGTGACAAACAGCATTGGAAATGTAATCAAATTTATTGAATCAAAACCTTCGGCAATTCCAGATCAAAGCATTGTTGCAAAAATAAAACCATGGATAGATGAACCAAGAAATATATATTTTCCGAGATTTACGGATACTTTAGATCTATTAAGTGCCAGCGTTAAAAATAATAATACTACAATCCCATTTTATTCATTAAACTATGGAACAAATGATACAGAAATTCAAAGCCGTGATCAAAAATCTGCACCAGCTGGCTATAGCTATTATGGCGGAAATGCAGGATTGTACGGTACGGATAGTATTGCCTTTGGCGGAATTTTTCGTGGAAGTTGATTGTTATAGGTCATTATGAGCAGAACACTAAAAGGCACAAGAGCCAGAGGGCTTCCTCCAAAAGTATTATTATCACAAAGGCAAGATGCAACAGGTAGTTTTCCCACAGTATGGAGAACTTCCAGTGATAATCGTACCGGAAAATACCCAGTATTTTTTAATGACAACAAGGTTGTTCCATTTAATCAGTATGAAGCTGCTGATTATGACATCCCTAGTGGAATTGCGTATATTGAAAAGGTAGAGAATGTAGGAGCAGTAGAAACTGGCGGCACTAGTATCGTAACCTACCCTACTGCATTCACAGGTGTACCAATCGTTGTTATATCCGAGCTAAGTAGCGCAAATGGGGATAGCTCCCAAAATGTCAATGTGTTTTTAAGCGCCAGCAATCCCAGCAATTTTACCGTAAAATTCTCTTCGCAATTCACTGGCAGTCTTGTTTATCGTGCTGTATATGATCCATCGCCGGGAACTCTTCGTGTTGTCGAGCGAGCACCAAGATATACCGCATCATACACTAGGCTCGTTGCGACGGCATCCAGCTTGACGAACACAAACACAGTTGATATTACATTTAATAATTTCGGTGACGATACAGCAGAAAACTTTGTAACTTTTTTCGATAGCACGGGCAACAGTCAATCAGATATATGGCCAAACATAACAGCACAAACTCGTACTAGGGTTGCTTTGACGGCAAGTGCAATTGCTACCACAGTAGCACAGTTTGAACGCTTTCATCATGGCCTTCACAATCGTGGCATTATTTATCCTCTTGGCATGAACCAAGCAACCATTCTCGCTGGATTGTCCCAAGAGAATCAAATAGAGATGTATGGTTCTGTATCATTTATCAGTGGTGCAGTGGTTAACCAGCCAACCAAATGGATTGTTGCTTCTGGCAGCATGAAGAAAAATATTGCAGATACGTTTGTTACCTTTACTCCCGGTCAAGATATACAAGCCTTTAGAGATAATTCAAATCCAGCAGTTGTTGGAAAAATATCTTCTTCGGTTAATGTAATAAATCCCTTCTATGCTACGGGAAGTGCAGTTGATGTTACTGGGCAAGGCTTTCAGCAGCCGCTATGGAGCAAGAGTAAAATAGAGATTGATTTAACACCTAGCGCAGTTCATACTATAAGTTTACCAAGAACAGGAAGCATCGGTACAAGTTTTCCAATGATGTATTGGAACGCAGAAAAAAAGCGCTATGAAGGAGTTGGACTTGGGAAACCCATTGGTGGTACTTATGCGGAAAATACCAATGGATTAAAAAGCTTTTTGGACGATCAAACAATTGGTTTTTCTGCTTGTGTTGATGGTGGAGGTGCGAGTCTTAATCAACAGAATTTATATAATGTATACAGTAGACAGATAAGCAATTTTGGTTTTCCATATGCTCAAAAATTTCAGCCCACAGGTTCACAGCAGATAAATATGTCATATTATTTGTCCGAACCTTTTCTTTTAGAAAAACTTGTGGTTGAAGTGAGTGCGGCAATTGGCCTTAGCGGAAGCTTAACAAGCCGTGCTGCTATATGGACTTTTTGTATGTTGAATACAAGAAACATGTTATCCGGCGCTTCGGTTGGAAGTCAAACAATAATTCCATATAATGCTAGCACTGCCGGGACTTCATTTGTAACTTCTTCTGTGGCCGGATCATCCTACCTTGATGTTATTGATTATTGCCAAATATCTTTTACTGGCAGCAATCCATTTAGTACTGCTTTTCAAGCGGGTGGTCGTGAATTAACTGTAACTCCAATATCCTACGGAAGTCCCCAAAAAGGTTGGATACGCACAGGCCAGATGGTCGTTTCATCTTCCGTTAAAAACAGCATATCTCATCAAGGAGGAACAGCAAATTTTTCTGGATCGAATACTACTACAAAATTTTTGCAATCATTGAATTTATCTTCAAGAAACCAAATCACTAATGTAAACGGAAGAGATTGGACAACCAGCGAAGAAAAACCTCAAATTATAGGTTTCGCTACGCTTGAAAACATATCAACTCCTATAAACTCTTTCTACTTCAAAGAAAATCGATATCTTCTTCTGCCAAGTGATAAAATTACTCTAGCTTGGCACTTGCCTTGGCCAACTATTTTAGCTGGCGGCGGTGGTACTGATGGAGTATCGTCAATAACATTCTCTCCGCTTGGCGTCAACAAGATAACCTTATACGGCTCATCTCTTCGTATTAACCCAGAGACAAATCAATTAGAAGAGCATCACGATACGCTCAATCAATTACTTAGCTCAGAGAGCATTCACGAAAATTTGGGTTAGAAACGTGCCCTTCCTATTAATACAAACAACCATCTTATAATCGAACAAAAGACTAATTAACATCATGCCAATATATGACGTAGAAAATAGATTCTCTTATTACAAATCCTATTCTGATAATATTCTTGTCGGCCCTGCCAGACCAACTATGGGTTCGTATGATTGGCAAAGGAACGTTTCTGGAAGTGTTGTGAGTGGGTCCGAAGAATATAAGACAAGTATTTTATTTAGTGATTTTCTTAAAAAATACACTGCTCCATTTTATCGATCTGGAGAAGTTAGGTATATAAGATTTTTTAGTAAAAACCAAACAATAAAAGACAGCATCACACCATCTGCACTTGAATTATTGTTGACAGGATCTTCTCCATCAAAACCTATATTTACCACAGTAGCACCATTTAATATTGCCACTCCCCTAACACCATTACCATTTTTAAAATTTATTTTTGCTATAGATGGTTTAAAAATAGAAGCTGATGATTCTACAATAATAAACAATACAGAATGGGCCTTTTCTTTTCCTTATGAGAAAAAATATTTCAATGTCAATTCCTACGATTCAATGGCTTCAGAATTTTTCAATAAACTTTTTTCAATAGATAAAACAGCATACGGAGAAGATGCAACCACTACATTTTTTTTCACTTCTTCCGTTATTCCATCATTAAATACAACCTATGAAAATGTATTGATAGCAACGTCTAAAAGTGGTTCGGTAGAAACGTATATAGAAAATTTTTGTGATGGTGTAGGGTATTATGATTCTTCTGCTGGCCCATTCCCTTTCAGTCTGCTGGATATCGTTGGAAATGTGAATAATCTTAACTATAAGCAATCAATTGTGTTTGGTATAAGGCCATCAAGCATATTTTCTGTTCCGAATACCTTTATTCCAAGCAACACCGTTTATTTTACTAATATAGGGTTTACTATTGAGGGTTGGAAATATGGTCTTTATAATGGCCTTCCTACAAATTTCTCTGCCGTGTTCCGTCAAAACCACTACGGCCAGTTCCGTGATATGTTAGAGCAGCGCATATACACCAAAACTTATAATAATCCGTTGATAGGTGGTCCTATGGATAATAACGGTGGCATAAACTTTATATCTGGAAGTGCTCTATTAGGCGAAAGTAATGATTATATTACTGCATCAATATACGCTTCCGACAATGTGACAGAAGCCTATAGAGTCAATCCATATGGTTCTGGTATATTTGATAAAGAATATAGAGCATCACAGCCATGGTATGATAATGATCCAAGGGTAGGGACATAATATCATGGGAATATTAAATCAAAAGAATTCTATCATGGACACCATCTTAACGGATGAAGGTCGCAGGCAGCTAGGGACAGGTAAATTTCAACCAGTATTTTATTCATTCAGCGATGCTGGTGCTGTTTATTCTCCATTAGATACCTTTGTCTCAGGAACATCACCAGAAACAAATATTGCAACAACATTGACTTTTGAAGCATTCCCATTGCCTCAAGATCAAGTGGCCTACGAAGCAGACGATGCTGGTGGGTTAGTTGCTTCTAGAAAAAATAATTACTTTCAGTTACCATCATTTGATAATGTGAGGGTTCTTTCCGGTAAATTGATTCAAGGATGGGAAACCGGTAACCCACAAATCCTAACATCATCAGCACAATTTTCTTCATTGGCTTCATCTGTTATGTCTGGGACTACGGATAATTTTCGTAAGCTTATGATATTAAAAAGCCCAGATTTATTATATGCCAATCGTGACGAGTTTAAATTAAGCACAGAAAACGTGCTAGAATTTCGTATTGATGATAATACTCTTTTGCCTGGAAATATAACAAAAGGTATTTTAGAATCATCTGAGAATCTTTTTTCAGATCGTAGATTGTCTCATATTGATAACTTTAGCTATCTTCCTCCTATAAATAAAAGGACTATTCCAAATCGGCCATCGACGGAAATAGGAAATTATGGCAATGTTATTAACGGAAACAGACAAATATTAACATATGATGATCTAAGGAATGAATTTCAGCATACGGTCGTCCAAACTGGAAGCGTACAGCAGATAAGTTATTTGCAAAAGCAAACTGTGCAATTCAGTGAAACAAGTATTACCAATAGATTAATGGGTCAAATGTTTGAAGTAGCTCAAGGCAAAATAACAAAGCTTGATGTAATTGATTTTGGTATTTTTACAGTTAAAAGAACTGATCCGCCTCTATTTCCAGACGCTGTAGCAACTCCTCTTAACCAAGATCTAGTTACCGCAACAACCCGTACTCAGGTTTATTTTGTTGGTAAAGTATTCTTAGATTCTACTGGAAACAATAAATTCATTAATATTTTTACACTTGTATATCAGTGATCGCAAATCACACATCACACGCCCAAAATAAGAAGTGACTTAATCAACACAGATTTTTACCATACAGGTAATTTGTCTAGATACTATATATTTTTGATAGGTTTATAAAACGTGGAAATTAAATCAAACACAATACAGGTCATTACGGCTAATGATAATTTTGCTTCTCTTGAAGAAATTTCAATAAGTCATTACTTGTACAGTTTCAATCTTTCGGTAAATAAACCAACTGTTTTATCTTTAAAAGCTAATCAGTTGATCGTAAGGACATATCAAGATAACCCAAAGACTTCGGTAGCTTTATCAATTTTTGATAAAACAAACAATCAAACGCTAAATGTTCTTAATCAAGATGCTACAAAAATAATCAATAACATCAAGCAGAGATCTAACAGGGCATTTACTGACATAAGCAATACAAGAAAATCATATTTATCATATCAATGTTTCACTATGGATTATCTTATCCAAAAATATTCTAATGGTGTAGGGTATTCAATTATAAATTCATCCGATAACATACCGATTAAAAATGATATATATTCTGTGCCAAATTTAATTAAGCAAGAACAATTGAATGAAGATCGTGTGCTTTCTGAATTGAACATACAATTGCTAGAAGAATATAAAATTGATCCGGCTTCTGTTATTACAAAAATATATAGTTCGCAAACACCTTACGAAATCAATAATGGTGTCAATAAAGATCAATATTATTTAACAAAAACAGAAGGATATACTGACCAAGCAAAACAAATAACGCAGCAGCTTCTTCATGAAAATTTTGCAGAATCTGGTAGTCGAGTATCCATACAAACTTATGATATTTCTTCTCAAGACACCATACAAATTAACGTTGAGCAAATGTTGCCTGCCGCCGCAGTAGAAAGTTCAGATTTTTATGTGATGTTTTCTGTCTATGATATAGACAATAATCTAATACAAGAATTCGTAAAATACGTATCTCACAATAAAAATATTAGTTTATTTACACACATAAAATCTCCACCAATACTAAATGTAAATAAAAAAGACGATGGCACAGTTGAGATATTTTTACAACAGACAGATCCTAATGCAACTGGCGTGAAAATATATAAAACAGTATTCACTGAAACCATCCAACCTTTTAATGCAATGCAGCATTTGGTTGGTAGCTATGAATTAGCCTATGGAAATGTTTTAAAAAGAACTCTTACCACCGAGAATTTAGGCTTTATATTATATCGTGCTTTAAGCTATAATGCATTTGGTGATGTGAGTTCAGAGTTTTCAAGTCAAGTAGTTGAAAATCAGACAGAAAGCGTTGACGGATCTCCAAGACCTAATGTTTTTCTGTCATTAAATCATGAATATACGCTTGGCGGTATAAATTTAATAATATCAGAAATAACAAATAACATTTCTGTTATAAAATTATATAAAACAAATATAACGATAGACCCAGATACAGAAACATTAATCCAAACATTTTTTATTGGTGGGGCAACTCAAAATACATCATTTCTTTACTTTGATAATAATCTGGATCAATATAAAACTTATCGTTACAGATGCATCGTTATTGATAATAAAGGTCAAGAGTTTGACTGTACTGGCGTTGAGGAAATGTATTATAGACCTGTATCGCAAAATTATGCAGCCGTTACAGTCACTTCGCCGGTTGTCAGCAACATACAGCTTCCATCCGAAAATTCGCAAGCATATGATGTAACTTTTACTATTGATTATGCAATTAATAAAAAATTGGAAGATAATCTAAAAGATATATTGACAAAACAGGGGCTGATAGAATATTATGGCGGCGATATTCAAAGAGAACGCCTAAAGGATCTACTTGTCACTAAAGTTGAATTAAGAGACTTGGACAGTAATGAAAAAGTATTTCTAACATACACTGCTGATGTTTTTACACAAAGCAAAACAAAGTATGGGTATATTAATAAAAACTCGAAGTACTCATACGAGTTAACAACATATGTAAGAAACCCAGCGACTCTCTTAGAATCCGTGATATTGACAGGATCATCTACTCCACGGTCAAATGGTTCAAATACATCAATTACTTATACTTATAAACCATCAGTATTTGATCATCCTTTCGCTTTATCTCAAGGAATAAATCCTAAAAAAAGCGGAGATGAGTTTTGTACATATTTTGGTTTAAATCAATTCGCATTTGGGGATGTCACTTCTATTGATTATGTAAAAATTGATCTTACGGAGCCAAAAGCTTCTCTTGGAGCCATAAAAGCGTTTTTATTCAATAGCAAGAATATCCAATTGGCTTGGTCGGTGAGTGGGAACCAAGAGGAAATTAGTCACTTTATAATTAAAAGACAGAATATAGAAACAGGAAAATTGGATATTATTGGAAAAGCACACGGAATCAATCCACAGAACGCATTTACATACATTGATCCAGTTAGATATACGGAGACCGGTGTGTTTAGATATATTATCACTATACAGTATTTTAATATGATGCTTAGCCAGGATTACAATAGCAACGAAGTGGTGATTTCATGAGCTCAACAAGAAACAATTCTCCTTTGTCTTTCGGAGAAATAACAATACAACCAGCCAGGACACCACAGTTAGCACAGCAAAATGTTTTGGCTTCTACACCCAATCTATTAGCTTCACCAATGGTACCTGCTTCAACTACTGCCAACTTTGTCCCAGCGGTTCCTATTGGCGTCTCAAACCTTTCTACATTCGTTATACCGGTGCAATCTCCACTTATAACATTAACTGGAACGAATGACCCTTTTATAGCTCCGTCGCTGATATTTATCCCAAGACCAAACGCAATAAAAAGATTGACAGATCGGGATTCGCAAGAAGAAACACTGTCTATTGAAACATACAGTTTTATAAATGGTCAAGCTGTTTATAATATTAATAGTTTAAGATGCGAGATATTAGCTTTGCTAGAGTTTAAATCAATATATGATAACTCTATTACTATTAATTCTTTTGGTTCTTACTTTGAAGATTTATATCAGTCTAGCATATTACGTGATTCATTGAGAAAATATTTGCTTGTAAACAGGGTAAGTAATTCTAACATATTAGCCGTTGGCCTTGATCAATTATCCACAAGAATCACACAAGATATTGATGCATCTAAAGGTAAAATTGCGGTGTTGGATTCTTTAATATATAAAATTAAAAATATCAACAATGTTCTGGATGTTAAGAACAGTTTGTCAGATTCTTATGTTTTCACTAATCCTAGCCAGCCATTAAGACAGTTTTTTACTTCTGCGATGCTTTTCTCAGAACAAACATATAATATATTTTCAGATACCAAGGTACTTTATCAATTACTTTTTGATCTAGGTGGTATTATTGAAAAATGTTCTTTTAATTTATTGAGCAACTTTACTGATTTTGATAGAACAAATTATGTTAAAAACTCTGATACGATAAGGCAACAAACGGTTCAGGACTCCGTAACAATAGATCTGACTTATGGTGATAATTTAAAATATAACTCAAAGACATTGAAAGGAAAATATATAAATGATTCTGTTTCATTTAACGGAATATTAAACTCTCTTCCTCCATTATCAACCAATAGATTTAAATTTATTACCAATTTACTTTCTAAAGAAATGCGGATATCAAAAGGACTTGGTAAATACAAAATACCTGAATCTAAGTTTTTTGGATTTAAAAATCAGGGCAATCCTTTTGATAGTATTATTGGCACCGTTCCAAATGATATATTCTCGGAGCCTGTTGGAAATAACAGTTTATCTACACTCTTTTATATTAAAACAGGAAATCAAAATGTAGTTGTCTTGCCTTTCGAAAATAGGCAAGTAGTTGGCGACAATGAAACCGTGTTTGTTCCAGGTAGTGTTTACTTTTCTGATGGTATTTTAAAAGGAGATCTTTCATCCTATAACACCTACCGAGAAGTTTTTTCAACAAGAATCACCAATGCAAAAACGGTTGTTGAAAAATTGTTAACTCAGCAATCTGATAATGATAAAACATCCAAAGATCTTGTTTCTACGAATATTCTTAATAAATCGCTTGGATTATATAAAATTTCCCAAGATTTTATTCGAGGAATAAATTTTGACTCAACTTCAGTTCTAAGTTTTATTTTATTTCTTAGCGGAAACTCAAATCCTAAAATTAAATTCGAAGTATTTAAAATGCTTCTATTAATAATTTTATATAACAACAGAAGAGATGTAAGTCAAAATGTGTTGCAGACCGATAAATTTAGAGATTTATTGTTCAATGAAATGGCGCAGCAAAAACTTCAAGGTTTCACGGATTCAATCACTGAAGAAAACATTGGCAGAATTTTAGATTTACAGATAAGTCTAGTTAAAAATTTACTTCTCAATACCATGACTAGGACAAAATCAGGAAAAGAAGAGGAATCCGCATTACAAAACACGGACACAGCAGAAGCGTATTCAAATACACAAAGAGAGCAGCTTGGAAAAGAAGTTGCACAGCCGTTTCCGCAGAGAAACAATCCGAATAACAGTTCAATCCAAATTGCTGTACAGCAGTTTACACAATTGACATATTGCCTAAGAGGAGAACAGAATTTATTAAAAAACGTTGTCGATCTAGCAAAATCTTTATTTACTGCGGGCAGTGATGATGATAACATCTATTACATCATCGAAAACAGCACATTAACTAGATTTAATAATGTTAGTGTTTCTGGATTTCTTCTTATGGTGTTTGAAATGTTTTCATCACTGGTTGATCAGTTTGCAAAGCCAAACATGAGCTATAATTTAATTGATGGATTCGGATCAAGAAATACAGATTCTCAATATATTAGATTTTTATTTGTTGGTAATTCTTTAGAATCTATCAGCAACAGCATAAGACAATTTCAAATAGGCGCTACATACAATAATCCAATTATTGATGATTACTCTAGGAAACTACAGCAGGAAGACGAAATCATTGATAATATAATATTATTTTTTGATCGTATGAACTCGCAAATGAAAAATGTAGTTGCTCCGTCTCCAAATGAAATCAGTGTTTTGTCATCAATGTCCACTACAAATCCAAATTCATTGTCAACTGCTAGAACTGCAAAAAATACGTTAAATTATATTTTAAATAAACTGAACTCATATAATCCAACTGGAAATCCATCACTAAATTTTTATTTACCAAGTGGAAAATCAATTAGTGATAAAAATTACGTCGCACTAAAATCATGTTTAAAGAACCATAGATTTTTGAGTGGTAAAAATAAAATAGCGACAGTTGGAATTCCATACGGATTCACCGATTCCGCTTTGTCGGCACGGCTTTATAAATCCGAAACATACAACGGTAAACTACAACAAGAAACAAATGATGTAATAAACATTAAGGTTTATAAATTAAATAAAAATAATGAGGCTGTAATTTATAAACCACAGTCAATTAAATTTGACCTTTCGTTATTTGCAAGGGGATTCGATAGATATCCCATGGAGTTGCTGGCGAATCAAAGCTATGACCAATTAGTAACATTGTTTGAATTCTATGACTTCGATGAAGATAATCCATTTACCGAAGTAATAGCAGAAAATGCAGAAGTTTTTTCTACCACCGATCCATATTATAGCATATCGCAGGATCGTCGAGATTTAGCTAAAGAATTAAGCCGTAATTTATTTGAAAGCTTTATGCTTGATTTATACTTGCATTTATTAACTGGACTAAATACCGCTGAAGAAACTTATATAAAATATAGCCAAAATGAAATAAATACTTTTAATACTGAGCTTGGGAAAATTGGTTCAGGTGCAGCAGATTTGTCAAAAGTTAAACTTATGTCGCCAGAATATAAAACATTACTTGATCAGTTTAAAGATAAGCTAGATGATGTTAAATTAATGCTGACTCTTTGTAACGATATACCAGGAACAGTGTTTAGAGAAAAAGAATACGATCGAACATATACTATTATGTTTGACTCAGATAAATTTCCTATAGATGTAGAAGCTATGAGTAAGACTGTAGAAGGTAAAGAAATGCTAGGATTGATGTATAGCTCAAACCAAGTATACACTGAAGATAATGAGCTATATAAATACTCAGAAGATTTTGTGATCGATCAGTACTTTATTAATGTGGAGTTAATACAATAATGTCAATAACAGTTGGTTCTTCTTTACCGTCCTTGCCAGTTACTTCTATAGATTTACCAGAAATTAAAGAATTTAATTATGATTTTGTGTATAATTTTTTCACTACAGATGAACTGACCAACGCCAATATAACAACATTGGCAAACCCAAATACAGTAGAGTTTTCTAAAAATGTTCCAAGATATGTTAAACTATCTTGGAGTAAGGTTATCGTGGAGTCAGCAGAAAAAGCAAGGACAGATTTCATCGGTATATCGATACAGAAAAATGCGGCAAAAGTCATAGATGAAGAAGATTTTTATGTTAAGGCTTTTTCAAATTTTCAGCAACAAGAAACAAATTTCGTAACACAAACTCAATCTTATATGAGTAGGCTTTATGAGCAGCTTAACTATAATCGCAGAAATGCAAGTTTAAATGATGCATATAAAGCAATTCATGAATCAACACCAGAGCTTTTATCACAGGAATTTATTTCTAAATATCTAAATTATGCACAAAGCAATGCCACAAGAACATCACAAGAGTCAAGCAGTCCAATTGATGATATGCAGATGAAAAATATCGTTGTTCCAGTAACAAAAAAAATATACGGAACAATGTTGCATGAAAAACTATTGAACGACTCTTTAACTCCGTTGAATAAAAACATTATTGATGCAGTTGCTCAAAAATTTGAAGACCAAGTATCGATTAGAGATTATGCAAATCGTTTCAATGGATCACAATATGATTTAACTCTAGAAACACCAGTGAGCACTAAGGTAGAAGATGTAAATACAAATAATAATTTTGCCTATGAAACCACGGGCTATATTATTGATAGATATAGATTACAAAATAGCTCACTTGTTGAAAAGAAAACATTTTATATTGAAAATCCAGAAACAAATGAACTATTTGACACAGAAATACTTTATAACCAAAAGTATGTTTATAATATCAAAGTAGTGACTGCAATACAAACTTTGGCCTTTGACCCAGAACAAAAAATAAACTTTGTAGGAACATATCTTGTTGCGGGAAAAGTTATGCGAACAGTGGCCAATTGCATAGATGAAAATCCAGCGCAGCCACCTACTGATTTCTTCATACAGTGGGATTATAGTTTAAAAAAACTAGTATTATCATGGAATTTTCCAAATGATATACGTAGGCATATAAAATATTTTCAGGTATTTAGGAGAAAAAATGTAGGGCCAGTTAGACCGGCACAGTTGCCTTTTGAACTTGTTAAAATGTATGATTTTAATGATTTACAGCAAGCATCCGGCGTAATTTATAATATCGCAGGAAATGTTTTTAAATTTGTAAACGGAGAAGATGCAATCGATATGTCCGTTGTTACGAGAGTTAATGATTTAAAAAATCTTTCCGTGGTAACTCCAACTTGTTTTATTGATGAGGAATTCAACAAGGAGGATTATTATATCTATGCCGTCGCAGCCGTAGACGCTCATGGCATTACTACAAATTACAGTAATCAAATAGGTGTCAAATTCAATGTGCAGCGTAATACAATTGGAAGAGTAGATATATCAGAGCCAGGAGCACCAAAACCATACCCAAATCTTTATCTAAATAAAGATACCTTTATTGATACAATAAAAAATGAGGGTTATAGCCAAGTAACTGTAGTGTTCAATCCAGAGTACTTTGATTTACAAAGACAAAGCGGTGAAGATTTAAATGTGTTAAGGTATGGACCAGATAATTTCTACAGACTGCAATTAATAAACACAGATCTTCAACAAGATCAATTTATAGATATTAAGATAACAGATGATAGAACAACGGTTTAGTGAATTTAAATTTTCGTTACGATCACTGTTGCGATTGATCTTATAATAATTCCAAGAAATAAAACTAAAAACAAATTAGAATCAGTGAATGTAATATTTTTATTTATCTTAGATAATGTTTTATCTTTGGAAATATTTAAATACATCATAGTTCCAAGTATTATTTCTGGTATTGCGTAGTGTAAATTAAAAATTAAATTATTTCTACAAAGTAGCCATTCTATTAGAAACAGAAAAATTAAAGGCCCCAGTATTTTGCAAGGGCAATCTTTTTTCATGTTATTTGACCATGTATGATGTGCATGTGATTTTGGTGAATATAAGCAGTTTTTTGATAATATTCAAAGAAAACAGGAAAAAGCATCACAAGATCACTACCTCCAAAACCTTTTGTGGTTTCGGTCATTCGTTCAACATATGATCTCTGGACTTTTACCGGTTCTCCTACTATTTTAGCAGTAAGACCACCTTTTACACCGCCAACAGGTCTTGGGAAAACACAACCATTCATGTCAATTCGAACATTTCCAATATTATCTTTTTCAAGCTCAAACACAGGAATGTTATCCGATGCCACACCATGAACAATGCTACCCATACCTACTTTAACTGAATCTCCTATTGACATATTATTACCTTTGTTTCCTAGTATTATATATTTGTTATTTATTGCTGGCCAGTAACAACAACTGCATTTGTGGTCAAGAGAAGACCAATCACAGAACATGCATGAGAAAGCGATACACGTTCCACCTTATGAGGGTCAATAATTCCACAATCAATTAAGTCGCAATAAACATGTTTTCTCGCATCGTACCCTTGGCGAATTCGTTCATTGACCATTGTTTTAACTTTATTCTCAACAGCTTCTAATGGTCTATTGGTTTTGCCTGCAATATCATTTAAAACACTTCTTGCTTTGTCATTTGCCATGTTTTTTAATTCATTCATAACAACATCAGCACTTCGACCTGTATTCTCTACAATAACACGAAGTGGCTGGCGGCATGCTTCAAAAATAACTTTTGCCCCAGCCAATTCATCTTCAAGAAGGTCGTCCGCATTGATCGCCATTTCTCTTTGCAGCCATTCTGAGGCATAGAAAAGAGCCGTGCCACCACCTGGGAGGATTCCCTCTTGAACAGCCGCTATCGTGGCGTTTAAAGCGTCTTCTACACGGTCTTTCTTTTCAAAGATTTCAACTTCTGTCGATCCACCAACTTTAATAACAGCAATACCACCAGCGAGCTTAGCAAGTCGCTTTTTTGTGTTATCACGTTTCAGTTCATCAATCGCCACATTCGTTGCTAATAGTGAACGCAGTTGCTCAATTCGCTCATCGATAAGTAATTTACGGGCACTGTCTTCGCCCACAAGTGTAGTTGTGCCCCTGGAGATAATGGCACGTTTACATTTACCAAGATCCTTTAGGGTTACACTTTTTAGATTTGTCCCAGAACTGGCATCAATTACACTACCGCCAGTAACCAAAGCAATATCTGATAAAATATCAATTCTATTATCACCATAACTTGGTGCCTTAACGGCACAAGAAAATAAAACACCTTTCATTTTATTTACAAGCAATGTATGTAAAGCTTCGCCTTCAATTTCATCACCGATAATTAAAAGAGGTTTATTGGCATTGGCAACCTGTTCAAGTACTGGTAAAATATCTGCTAATGAGCTAAGCTTACGATTTGTTATAAGAATGTAGGGCTCTGTTAGTTCGCAAGTTAGTTTTTCTTGATTTGTAACAAAGTAAGGAGAAACAAAACCAGATTCAAATTGCATGCCTTCAACAACGTCAAGCGTTGTTTTCACGCTTTTTGCTGGTTCAATTGTAATAATTCCATCTTGTCCGACTTTAGAAATGGCATCGGAAAGTAATATCCCTATAGAGCGATCTCCGTTGGCAGAAATAGTTCCGATATTAATGATATCATCATTATTTCTTACGGGTATTGCATTTTCTTTAATCCATCCTGTAACTTTTTCCGTCGCCCACTCCATTCCATGCTTGATGGAAATAGATGAGCGGCCAGTAGCAATCATCTTGACACCTTGCTGAAGCATTGAGTATCCTAGAACGGTAGCCGTCGTGGTGTTGTGCGTTGGAACATAATCATTTGTAATATATAAGCAATCTTGATTACTGACCTTGATACACATCATTTCAGTTTGCTTATCAAGTTTTTTAATATCAGTAATACGCATTCCACACTTATTACCTTTTAGCTCGGTAATTCTGTAAATTGGTTTAGTACTATAAGATCCATCATTATGTTTTCTTGCATAAGTTTGTATATTGACTGATTTGCCAAGACTTCGACATAACTCAACAAAATCTTGACACAGTTGTTTACTAACCGTGCTATATTCAAATAATCCACGACTGTTAATGCTACCATCTGTATCAATCAAGCCATTTAGTAGTTTTTCTCTGACTGCGGTCACTGAATACAAATATTGCTTTGGAATAAATTTAGTGTGGCTTGTTTTTCCAAGGAGTCCAAGTTGTTCTAAATGATTTTTTATGATGGATTTTTGTCCATGAACTGGTTGTTTTGCACGATGACTACCAGTAATTGAGGCTTTTATATAATGTTTTGTGGATGTATAATATCTTTTACGTAGCTTACAGCCATCTGGCAAAACTATATTATCAAGAATATAGTTTTCTTTGAGACCAACCGAAATATCAATTTCATGTTTTTGCGAGAGACTGCCATCTCCAAGAAGAACGCCAAGTAAGTACGGGTCTATTGTTAAATCACTTGAATTTTCAAATTCAACTGGTGTTTTATTAATAAAAAATCTTCCTCTACCCCCAAGTTGAGCTACAGCGCCCGTTTCTAATAGCGCTTTTGTAGTCATCACCTTTTCAGTTCCATAATTTGTGTTAACACTCCACAAATGATCCTCACAACACTCTACTGTTCTTGAAATTGTGTTGCGATTGCCGTCAGATATAATAACTTGATATATATCTCTCATTCCCTTTGGAAAGATACCAAGAACTTTTTGTACAGTTCCATTGGTACCGCAAATTGAGTCACCTATTTTTAATGCACCTAATGTCGTCCATCCGTGCGGTGTTAATACTTTAGCGTATAGCGGCTGTGGCCCGTCACCTGCCAATTCATTTGTTTTACTTGCAATTTCTTTAATAAGTTCCGCCCCAATAGAAGGAAGCTTGTCTTTTAAATTAATACTTCTGGCAACCGTGACTCCATCTTTTGTGATTATTGGTGCAGTTACCCCGGTATCAATAATTACATTATGCCCTGACGGACCCATCGTAGATTTTACGGCACGATAAAGAATTTCTGCTCCTTGCAGTAATTGAGTATGTGCCTCTTGGCCAAATGTTACTTCGTTCACTGATGGCTTTTGTTGCATTTCCGCTGCTACCATTTGTCCTGCTTTGCTCATTGTTTTTTCATTCTTGTGGTAAGTTAACTGCTATTTTACGAACAGAGCCATCTGGCATCATGACTTCTCTTGTGTTGAGGTCTGGATCAGATAAGGCTGATCGAAAATTATTCATGGCATTATTTGCCGTTTGAGTACGTGGTTGATTTCCTACTTCACTCAAAAAAACAGAAGGATCTAATTTTTCGCCAGTTTGATTTGTCGCTGCGGAGGATTTATCAACATTGCCATACCAAGAATTTACACGTCCCATAGTATTTGCACATAAATCATCAACAAATGCCGTCAGCCTAGAAATAAGAACATTCCTTACTTCATCAATACTGCCATAAACTTCGCCATCCACACTGGAAAGATCAACAATTCTTTGTTTTTCTGGCGGTCCAATTGCAATCTTATATGAAACGCTCTCACCATCCAGAGAACGGTTAACTATTTCTTGTCTTATGATGCCCGGTAAAACAGTTTGAGTTTTATTGCTAAGGACATATATTACTTGACCAATCGTATAACTCATTATTATATCCTATCAGAACTTTGGAGTTCCTTGTAAAACCTTCATATAATCTTCAGTCAAAACAAGAATAACATCATTACTTGCCATTTTTCTTTCATAAGGCGTAAATTCTAGTTTGCTTAGTGAAGTTCTCAGCTTTTGTTCTGAGTCATATCCAGAATATAAATCAAAAAAATACAATATTTTCTCAAAAGCAGAAGTGTGCAGTGCCATTGGAACAATGCTATTAGTTGATTGTCTACGGCTCATCGCTTCATTGATATATTGGTCTGCATCGACAAGAATCATGTCTTGACGATCACCAGCATAAACTGCATATCGTTTTTGACTAAGAATATCTCTTAGTTTTTTTTCTGATGCATGACCGCCAAAATTTCTACAGTTAAGAATTATTTGTTCTACAACGCTTGGATGAAATCTCATGAATTAACCTCGTCAACTTTATTTTCTTCTTTAATCTCTTGCTCATACTGAGCTACTCGTTCTTCCTGAGTAGCTTTTACATGTGTTGCAATTTCATTTGCTTTTTCAACAACCCTATTGATTAAATCATTGCCATCTTTTCGTGCTTTAGCCAAAGGCTTTAGACCTAGACCAATGCGAATTTTGTCAATTGCTATCCCCATATCCAATTGAGGAAATTGTTCTTCTAAAACAGATTCAAGATGTTTGAAATCAATATACATGTGTGGATGTGGACCGTCCATGATCTCTTCTGGTTTACCAGAGTCTCCAACTTCATGCTCGCCTGTCTGTTTATATTCCATAAGGAATAGGCCGGTGGGCATATCTTTATCTTTTGGTATTACCATGTAAGGTATTGGAGATACTTTTTCACCTGGGTAATTTGGAGCTTCGTAAAGAATCTCTGGTATAAAATTTAATTTTCTTGATTGTTGTTTTGATACACTCATGATACACCTGTTTCTAAAACTTCTAGGAATAAATCAAAATAATGCTTATGTTGAACTTTTTTCTTGATATCAACCAATCTCAGAGCAAGTTTTAGTGTTTTTGTATCAAGCTTTTGTGAAAACTCTTCAACCAGTTCCTTTTTTTGTTCACGTAATACTTGCTCTTCATTTTCAAGAGTCCGCATACGTGAAACAAAATCTGAAACGATTGGCCGAAGATCGTTAAAATTTTCTGGCATTGAGTCTGGATCGTAATCTTGTGTTTTGCGTTTATTCATATGGCAATATTTTTCCGTAAACATTGTCTATATTAATAGAAACAGCAGGGGTTTGTATAATTTTAAATTTTAGCGTCTTGCAACATTAGCTGCTGGTGCCGTGGGAGCAGCTAATGTATTTGTGACCGCAGCAGGAGCAGTAGGGGCAGCAACAGGTTGTGCAGCGATAGGAGTAGGATTAACAGCAGCGACAGCTTTAGGAGCAGCTGCTTTAATGGGTGGATTAACAGCTTGCAAAGACTGTAAGACAATTGCTTTACTTTTTTCTATTGCGTTTTTTGCCTTTGAAGGATCGACATTTTTATTCTTTTTGACAATGGCCGCAATAGAATCATCAATAGCTTTAGAGATAGTTTCAGGTTTTTTCATATTGGCAAGTTTTGTTGGATCTACTGGATATTTTGTTGCAAGCTGATTTATCTCTTGAACATACTCCGGCCCCATCGTTGCTTGAAAAAATGTTGGCAAATAGCGGTCGATGAATTTTTGCTCATCAGATGCTACTTGCGTTTGAGCTATGACTTGTTTTAATATTTCTTTCATTTGTTCTGGGCCAACTATTTTTTCTATTTTTTTAATTTTTGGACCAGCGGGACTTGGATCTGGTTTATTTTTTTTCCAATTTCCAACAGATGTTATTAATTCATTTGGTACTTCTGCTTTTGATTCTTTGCCAAAGATTTTTTGAATAAATCCTTCAATGATAATATCATCTTCGATATACCCAATACTCTCAGTTATTCCCATGTATTTTTTTATTTCTTCTTTTTCTTTTGCTGAAAGACCTGAAAAATATCTTTGTCGCTCTGTTGTGGATAGCGATTTTAATCTTCTTGCTGCTTTTTCCATGTCGGATTCGTCGGCATCCGTTGTGCCCGGTGCCCTAAACGGGCTTTGCTTCGCTCTTTCTTTATTTTGCGTTCTTTCATATTTTTTATTTTGCATATAAGAACGGTAGGAGCCAGGATCGTTAATATTATTAAGCATCAAAAACTCAGACACGGATTCTAAAGCCGCATTTGCTTTCCCGGCACTGATTATATTAAGCATTGTGGCAGCTGCCTCGGCTCCTTTTGCAGTAGTCGCAGCGGCAGTTACCATATTAAAAGGAGCTATAAAGAAACCAACACCCCAAAAGTCCTTTTTAAACATCTCCCAGCCAGCTTCAACTTGGGCCATATCTTTTTTATAATATTCTTCGATGCCTTTTAAAGTTTTACCCTCCCAGGCCCTCATTTTATCTGCAACGTAGTTAACCGCAGCAGGATCATTAAAGGGAATTATGGCGGCAACACTTCCGCCAACTAAAGTACCCAACAGTGAAATTCCCTGAGCGACTAATTTAGCAGCTGTTGATTTAGTTGTTGCCCATGCTCCTCGTAAAGCGTCTAGGCCCATTACAGATCCGATAAATCCTCCTTGCTTTAAGGGTCCAGAACCTGTACTATCGCCGCCACCGCCACCGCCACCGCCACCGCCACCGTAGCCACCACCAAAGCCGGATGTAGGGGCTGAAGGATAGTTGTCACTATAATCTCCACCATCATCCTGTTCATTCAGCAAAGTCAGCTCAGATATTACAGAATCTATTTCTTCTTCTATAACTGCTTCAAGGATCTCCATCCTTTTTTTCTGCATTTGACGCTTGTAAATATTTTTCTTTGTTGCCATTTAAAGCCCATCCCTTTGGTCTATGGACCCACGTTGGGTCATGCAACCTAGCGGGGTCAATGAATAAGTCTATACCTGTAAGTAGCTTCCAGTAGCTTATAACTTCCCTGTCGAAATCATTGATAAGCATTTTCTTTGTGTTTCTATGTCTTATGGAGAATCCAATATTTGTTCTCAGATGCCCAGGCATCGATCTGACTATTTCTTTTTTTACCAAAAACCAATCCGTGCATGATCCCTGCACATAAGATGCGACATATTCTATTTTTTCTTTTAATATACCATGTATTGGCATTGCTTTATTAATTTTAAAATATCTTAATATAACTAAGTGTATAGAAAATAGTCAATTACATGACATGGCAGCAAAAAAATTTTTTGTTTAAAAGACTAGGGCTGTTAGATTATTCCTACAAAAATAAATCAGGTTTATATCTCATAGAAAATTTAGATAGCAATCGATTTTATGTTGGCAGTGCAGTCGATCTATATAAAAGAATGCACGTTCACCTTTGTCAATTAAAAGGAAATTATCATCATAACGCATTTTTACAACATGATTATAATTCTGGTAACAAAAAATTAGTTTTTACCGTTCTTGAGTTAATATCAAAGGATTTATTAATTACCGAAGAACAAAAATATATAGATTTAATTGGTAATAATTCGGTTTGTTACAATATTTGTAAAATTGCTGGTAGTTGGCTTGGAAAAAAACACTCAGCAAAAACAAAAAAGATCTTAAGCGAAAAATCCATCGGAAGAAAAATATCAGATGCCACAAAGGAAAAAATAAGAAGATCTCACGTTGGCAAACCTCTATCGCCACATCATCCAATCCGAAATGGACATACAGAGCAGAGTAAAAATAAAATTTCAAAAACTATGCAGGGAAATAAAAATCATTTTTACGGCAAAACACATTCTAATAAGACAAAAACATTAATTAGAGAAAAACTACTAGGAAACTACCATGGCCCAAGAACAAGAGTGAAGATAATTAATAAAGACTCTGGGGAGATTTTAGTTTTTGATAGCATGTCTGCCGCTGGTAAAAAACTGGGAATTAGTCAGTCTTATATAAGTCAAGTTTGTGCGGGTAAAATTAAAAATAATAAACCTTGGAATTTTGAGATAATTAAAGAAGAATAATATGGCAAATCAACAAAAAAGTTTCTATCAACGTTTAACTCGTCTTTTCCGAAGTGGCCCAGCAATTCGCCGCAAAGTAAAAGGGCAAGATTATAAAAATTTCTACGATAATCAAGTTGTACAAAACAATCTAGGATATTATGGTGCATCTGGGTTTAAACGGGAAGCATCGCCATTTTCCGTCATGGGTGCTTATGGTATCCTCGATCGCAATTCAAGATATGCAGAGTTCGCAGAAATGGAAAACTGCTTGCATGGTGACACTAAAATTGCAGTGCCTGGAGGATATAAAACACTCAAGGAACTAACTGAAGAATATGGATTAGAAAAAGATTTCATTGTATATTCTTACGATCACAAAAAAGGTGCAATTTTTCCGGCAGTGGCACGTCAGGCAAGACATACTACAACCACTCATGCTTATCGAGTTAAATTTGATAATGGCAAAGAAATTATAGGAACAGAGGATCATCGTCTCATGAAACGAGATGGTACTTATTGTGAAATTCGTGATCTTAAGTCTGGTGATGCGATGATGCCATTTTATCGACGATCTCTTGTCGGACAAAAAACAGGACCAGAGCTTCAAAAAAATTGTTATCAAGTTATATACACGATGAATAAAGAAGATAGTCCATCTAGATGGATATCGGAGCACAGATTGTTAGGTAAATTTATCACAGGAAAAGGTTTGGCTGCAAACGAAGTTGTTCATCATAAAAATTTTCAAGCTCACGATAATCGACTAGAAAATCTAGAGCTTATGACACTGGAGGCACATCAAACGTTGCACGCAAAAATACTGAATGGTAAAAAATGGGACAAAGAAACCAACTCAGAATGGATATCAGCATTCAAGAAACGTCACTCGGCTTGGATGAAAGAAAATAACCCAGCAGAAAGAAAAGATATTAAATTTGAAAGAATATTGCAATGGTGTGATGAAAACGGTTATAATTTACATGCTGTCGCTAGAGCGTTTGATACTGACCTCAATACAATTAAAAGAAAACTAAAATTAAAAGGCTTTAATGATTTTATTTCATTCGCAAAAGCATACTGCGTTGGCTGGAAACCTTATAACGGAGAAAATAAAGGATCTAGTAACAATCGCTATCGTAGCGATCTAACGTTTGAATCGATCTGCAACGCATACACAAAAGGGCTAAGTCAAAAAGCGCTCGCCAAGAAACTAAAATCTTCAGTTACTCCAATAAATGCTAGGTTAAAAGAACACAAATATAATACATGGTCAGAATTCGCCTCGACATATGAAAATCTTAAAGTTGAAAGCATTGAGTATTATGGGATAACTGACCTGTATGATATCACTGTCGATGGTTACAAAAACTTTGCGACAGATTCTCTCATAGCCCACAATACGGCTGAGATCGCTACTGCATTAAATGTATATGCTGACGAGTCTTGTGCGACTGATGAAAAAGGAAAAACATTCCACATTTACTCAGAAAATGCACAAGTACAAAAGGCGCTAGAAGAGTTGTTTTACGAAGTTGTTAATATTGAATTTAATGCCCGTAGAATGGTGAGAAATTTAGTTAAAAATGGCGACTATTTTTGTTATGTTGAAGTAGTACCAGATTTTGGCGTTATTAATGTTGAACCATTGCCAGTCAATGAAATCGAACGTGAAGAAGGATTCGATAAACATGATCCATATGCTGTTCGTTATCGCCTGATAACTCGTGGCGGAAAATATTTAGAAAACTGGCAGATGCTACATTTCCGTATTCTTGGAAATGATCTTTTCCTTCCGTATGGAACAAGCTTTCTTGAATCTGCACGTAGGTCATGGCGTCAGTTAACAATGATGGAAGATGCGATGATGGTATATCGCTTAGTGCGATCACCGGAACGTCGTGTGTTTTATATAGATGTATCAGCAGTCCATCCAAACGATATTCCATCATATATGGAGGCCGTCAAGGAGGGGATGAGAGGTGCTTCCGTAATTGAGCAGCAGCAAGGTCGTCAGGATTTCAGATATAACCCATTGCCCGTGCATAAAGATACTGGGATTCCACTGCTTGACGGCAGAACAATAACCATTGAAGAGCTTGCGAAAGAGTACGATACAGGAAAAGAAAACTGGGTATATTCTATTCAGGACTCTAGCCTCGGAATAGTTCCAGGTAAAGTAGCATGGTGTGGTAAAAATTATACCGCAAATAAATTAATCAAGATAACTCTTGATGATGGAACTAGCCTTAAAACTGCACCAGAGCACCCTTACGTGCTTCGTGATGGTTCAAGTGTAAGAGCGGACCAATTGATCCCTGGAATGTCTCTAATGCCCCTTTATAGAGAGATTACGGACAAAGGATATGAACGGTGCTATAACCCAGAAACCCAGAAATATGAAACCACTCATTCTTTAGTTGCAAAAAACTTCTACCAGAATGAATGGCAGAATACAGCGAGACCTGTGGTTCATCATAAGTGTCCATGGGAAAGAGAAACTAATAAAAGAAATAATTCTCCAAGAAATCTAGAAGTAATGAATTTTTGGCAACATAGAGAGCTTCATGCAAAAATGGTTGAGCATACTTTGCTTCGCCCCGAAGTATTAAAAGAAAATTCTCGTAGATTGACACGATACAATCGTTCAAAACTACATAGCACCCGTGTGTCATTGAATAATATAAAATATCAAAAGGGCCAAAAATTATCTCAGCTATACAATGGTTCTGATCTTCACAAAGAGCATAATGAAATCAGAAAAGCTGCTCAATTTAATTCATGGTCATTGAACAAGGCGGAACGTTGCCAAGCAATGAGATTTAAATTTACGGAAAAATGCTTGCAAATAGCTAAAGATTTGCTGTCTGCTAACCCAACTATTTCACGAGATGAATTTGGGGCAAGATTACAAAATAATATTGAATTCGTAGCGGCGATAAAAGAAGCAAACGCTAATACGAAACGTCAAAATAAAATCCCAAACCATAGAATACTTGCACAGAATATTTCTAACTATGCTGGTTTTGAATCTTATGTGGATTTCAAAAACTCATTCTCTTCTCATCAATATCTTAATCATAAAATTTCAATAGTTGAGACAGTCACAGAAACAGTTGATGTTTATTGCATGACAGTGGTTGGGCCAAATGGTGAAGAAGATCGTCACAATTTTGCTGCTGTATCTAATGATGATACGGGTAATTCTAAAGAAAAAATTTCGGCAATATTTCTAAAAAACTCCGTAGATGAGGATTACTTTCTACCAACTAGACCAAACAATCAGACTAAAATTGAATCTATTGCGGGTGGACAAAATACAACGGCCACAGAAGATGTGGAGTACATCCAGAAAAAACTTATTGCTGCCCTCATGGTACCAAAGGCGTACCTTACATACGATGAAGCAATATCATGCTTGGTCGGAGAAACGCAAATACCTTTACTTGACGGTTCTAGCCCCACTATCAAAGAACTTTCAGATAAATTTGCTAATGGAGAATTAACTGAAGCTTATTGCTATTCGACTTTACTTGATGGGACAGTTGTTCCAGGTAAAATAAACAAAGCGTGGGCCACCAAAAAAGTAAATTCAACATATCGGATTTATTTAGACAATGGAGAATATATCGACTGTACGGAAAATCACCCATTCCTGTTTAAAAACGGGGTCTATAAACGTGCTGATGAATTGACTGTTAATGACTCATTGATGCCTGTGTATAAAAAACTATCCTCCAAACAAGACAAAGATTTACTGGATGGATATGAAATGGTATTTGACAATAAAACTGGTGAATGGAAATATACACACAAAATGGTATCTGACTGGCAAGCTGAAAACAATGGTGGTTATACTATAGGTAAACAAAGAGTAGTACACCATGTAGATTTTAATAAACTAAATAATAGTCCAAAAAATCTACAAGAGATGACTTGGTACAGCCATAGAAAACTACATTCACAAAATCTTTCATCGACAATTTTACGACCAGATGTAATGATAAAACGAGAGCCAAGTAGACTTGCTGCGCTTTCGGCATCTAGACACCGTAATATAAAATCAAGACAAATGAAACAACAAATGAACGATCCAAAATCGGCTTTGCGTTCATGGGTCCATGGGGAAGAAATAAAACAAGTAGTATCCAGAAACATGAAAGCCGCTTGGAGTACCGAGAAATATCGTTCAATAAAAACCAAGCAAAATAAAGAGATATTACAAAAACCAGAAGTTAGAGAAAAATTGTTTGGTAAAAATCATTGGGCTGCAAGAGCTACTAAACATTTTGATTTGAATTGGCTTGTTGAATACTGTAAACAAAACAATGTAACAGAATATCTGCATTTCAGAAAATCATCACAGAACAATTCACCATGTAGCTCTAGAGTAGTCGGAAGAATATTCAGAGAAAACAATATTTCTGGCTGGCGTGAATTTGAAAAACAATATCTTTGTTTCAATCACAAAGTTATTCAGATAGAAATAAAAGAGTGCGGTGATGAAGCCACACAGGGTGTTTGGGTATATGACTTGGAAGTAGAAAAGACACACAACTTCCTTGTAAAACAAGGCGTGGTAGTACACAACAGCAAAAGTACATTGGCTCAGGAGGACATTAGATTTTCTCGCACAATTGCAACATTACAAAAAATCATGATTGCTGAATTAAATAAACTTGCAATCATTCATTTGTATGCACTTGGATTCAGCGGAGATGATTTATTAAACTTTGAACTTAAATTCTCCAACCCTTCGACAGTAGCAGTCCAGCAAAAACTAGCATTGGTTTCTCAAAAAATAGAAATAGCGGCAAAAGCTTGGGAAGTTTCTAAAGAAACAGGCATTATGAGTATGCCATATATTCAAAAAGAAATTCTTGGACTTCGCCCAGAAGAAATAAATCAAATCCGTCTTGAGGCCCGTCAAGATCAAGTTGCAATGGCCGAGCTTAAGAAAATAGCAGAAAATCCACCATTTGATAATTCCCTCGACTCAAATATAGATATTTTTGATAAGGGTAACTATAGCGTACCATCTTCTCCTTTTGCGCCAGACCCTAAACAACTAAGAGATATCGAATTAAAAAATCAAGAAGATGAACTAGCACTTCGCAGAGAAAGAAAATTGGAAAAGGAAAAAAATGGAGAAAACTCAGGCGCTCCAATTAAACTTAACCCAACTCCAAACCTTGATAAAGCATTCCGCAGGAATAAAAGAAGCAAAGAATTCACTGGCATCAGTGCTTTGGCAATGCCTAACTTTAAAGACATGCTTGATATAACAAATAATCGTTATTCTAAAGACCCGTATGATACCCAGAGTTCAAATTATACAAGAAAATTTGTTCTTGAAGAAAGTCAGATTGAAAATGAGTTGCTTGGTCGTGGAAAACTACCATATAAAATTTCAAAAGAAATGCAATCTACATTAAAAACAATGAATGAATCCATGAAAAGAGATTTTGAAATTAAAGGAATTGAACTGGTAAATGAAAAATCTTCAGAAGATCAATCAGATATGTTATTTTTAATAGAAAAAGATCTAAAAACAGAATAGTAAATTCTATTTATGATAAGCTAGCTAGGCACGCAGCTATCTAATATAACTGTAATGCGGGTAAAAATAAATTATGCAAAAGCTAAAACACAATAAAAAACGAAACATCGGCCTACTTTATGAATTTTTCACACGGTTTATCGGTAAAGCTATTTTAGAAAATAGAGATAACGACATCGTAAAAGCAAAAACTTTGCTGAAAAAACATTTGAACCGTGGAACAGATCTCTATAAAGAATTAAAACTCTTTAAAGTGCTATCAGAAGCAAATGTCTCAAATCGAGAACAAGCATTGCATCTTATAAATCGTGTCCGTGAAGCAGTGAAATATCAAAGCCAAGCTAGATTGGAGTTAGAAAAAACTAGCCTGATTCATGAAGTCAATTCTAACCTTAATGCCGATTTGTTTTTCGAAGAAGCTATTACAGACTATAAGAAATTAGGAGTAATCCAGGTTCTTTTAAATACTTGGAGAGATGAAACTCTCAAAGAAAGTGTGGTTGGCGAAACTGTATACCTTGAAGAAAAATTAATTGATTTCATGATGAACAATAATAGCAAGGACGATAGCCAACAAGCACTGCAAATGACAACTGAAGACGTTGATCGTCTTGTAGTAAATCTAATGACCGAAAAGGTAAACAAGAAATACTCAAATCTAAATGAAGAACAAAAAGATGTGATCCGTCTTTATGTTTTCAGTAAAGATGATGCACAAGTAAAAGAAAGCTTGGTAGAAAAATTGTCAGGAATAAAAAATAAATTCCTCGCAGTGCTGCCAGCCCATAGACACGAATTTGTAAACGATAAAGTTCTTATCGATAAACTAAGCGAAGTAAAAAATACTCTTCTCAAAGAATATAGCGATTTTTCATCCGTCAATGATGATATGGTCGGGTTTTATCTTGGTTTATCTAAACTTGAACATGAGGTAAAATCAAAATGACCACAGAAAATAAAAAATATCTACTCAAAGAATTCACAAGCTTTGAGTACCTTGATGAAGATGTAAAAAAAATTACCGAAAAAGGAGGGCCAATGATCCTTAGCGGTATTCTGCAACGAGCAAATGCACTAAACCAAAATGGTCGTGTCTACCCAAAAGACATCCTAGAACGTGAAATACGGAACTATGAAAAATTAATCCGTGAAAAACGTGCTTTCGGTGAACTAGATCATGCCAATGAACCAATTGTAAATATGAAAAATATCTCCCACACAATCCGTGAAATCTGGATGGAAGGAGATGTCGTTTATGGTAAAGTAGAAATACTTGATACACCTTGTGGCAAAATCATTGAGGCCATCATCAAAGCAGGATGCAGACCAGGGATATCCTCACGTGCATTAGGATCTCTCCAGCGTGAAAACAATGTCAATGTTGTCCAAGATGATTTGCAAATTATCTGCTGGGATTTCGTATCTGAGCCAAGTACAGCCGGTAGTTTCATGACCCTTGCAGAATCACGTCAGTTTAGTAATGAAGAGATAAATAAAATCCTTAGTAAATCCGACAAAGTAGACAGAATAGTCAATGACATCCTTTCTCTGAAGACAAAAAAATAATAATATCCATACTGAAATGGTCATAATGATATTTAAAATCTATGAAGTATTATTACGGCAGTAATTTACAATCTCCCTGCATTTACAAAATATTTAACACGCACTCCAAAAGAGTTTACATTGGCCAAACAATCACTGTTAAAAAGAGGTGGGTTTCGGGCCATAGCCTTAGATTAAAAAACAATAATCATTTTAATATTATTTTACAGAACGATTTCAATAAATGCTACAAAGCGCTAGGTCATACCGATTTTCTAGAATTTCATATTATTGAGTTATTGCCAGACTCAACACAGGAAACAAGAAATTTAAAAGAATGGCAATGGATAAATGAATATAAGAAAACACATAAGTTATATAATATAATTCTAGAGTGTGATGGCCGAAAAGAAATGCCTCAAGAGTTAAAAAATAAAATTAGTGAAACCAAGAAAAAATACTATAAATCCGAAGAAGGCAAAATTTTTATTGAAAAATTATCAAAAAATAGGCTTGGAAAATCATATGAAGAATATTACGGAGAAGAGTTTGCGTCTGAAATAAAAAAATCCATAAGTGATAATAAAATTATTACAATGAATTTACCAGAGGTAAAAGAAAATCTATCTAAAATATTTACCGGAAAATCATTCCAAGAGCGTTTCGGAGAAAGTAAGGCAGAAGAAATTTTAGAGAAGATGAGCGCTGCTCGCAAAGGAAAATATATCGGTAAAGAAAGTTCTCGATTTCGTATTATTGAGAACATCAAACTACTATCTCCTGATGGAATGATTTACAATAAAATTGAGGGCATCAAAGAGTTTGCCAAAGAGCATAAACTATCCAAGCATCATTTATGTGAATTGCTTGCAGGAAAAAGAAGAAGTCACCATGGATGGGTACTAGTTAATGATAATAATCAATGATTTCATTGAACAACTGATGAAATCATTGGAATATATTTAATAGTTTAAAAAGAAGTAAATATAATGAAAATCCAAAGAACAGAATTTAAATCAATTATTAAAGAATGCCTTAAGGAATTAATTGTTGAAGGTGCATTAGACCATATGGTAACTGGTTTAGTGTCTGAAAGAACAAATCAAGCTTACAATCAAGCTTACCTAAATGACCCTAGAGTTAAAATGGCTGCTGCACAAATTGCTGGTGGCAATCCACAACAAACACAAATGATGGAACAAATTCTTGCTGACACAGCAATGAATTCATTACCAGATCAACAAGCTGCTATGAATCGCCTACCGAACGGCATGCCAATGCCAGGGGCAATAGGAGGCATGCAGCAGGACAATATGTTAAATGAGTATGGATCACCTAACGGTGGTCATTCTTTGCAGCGTAATCCGCTACCTCCAAGAGAAGCGCAAAGACAGCAAAGTCAATCTTCTGGCGCTGCAAGCCGTTGGGCAAGCTTAGCTTTTAATTCACCAATTTCTAACCGTCCGCAATCTGGTGCCGGTGGATCAAGTGGCGGATTTTTACCTGGGGCTAAAAAAGGCTCCTTTGAATGATCTCATAAAATAAATATTTCCGAATCATATACCTATTCATATAGGTGTATCTATGGCTGATCCCGTCACTAAATTCGAAGCGTTAAGTGCGAATCCAAATTTTATATCATCACGAGGAAATACTGGTTATGGTTCTGTTTCTGGCGGTGCGGAATTAGGCAAAAGAAATAATGCTTCGTTACTGAGAGGTTTCGCTGGATCACCCATATTGTCCAATGCATATAAAATAACAGACGCTTCGGAAAAATATCAAAGTTATACCGGAGAAAATATGGACTTCACCCAGTACCGCCGTGATTTTAAACCAGACGAGGCGGCAGGGGAAGAATATAGAAAAGTTAGAGATAAAAAACAAACAACGGTAGGCTTAAATGGTGAACCTGGGACTGCATATACTCCAAATATAGCATCTCCAATAGTAGATGAAGGAACTATTTTTACTGATTACAATCAACTTACTGTAATAGAAACTGGTCTGAACGCAATACAAAACGATAGAATCATAAATGACCCAACTCTAAATCCACAAACATATATAAATGTTGATTCTTCAAATCAATCCAATAATGTTGGTAAAATACGTAGATTTAAATTAGGTGTCGGATCTACAACTATTCAATAGAAATATATAAAGGAATATTATTAATATGCCAACCGATCCCATAGCGCCTCCGACAACTCATGAAGCTGAAACAGAAAGATATGAAACGGCAGATCCTGACAAGTGTCCTGCCAAGGCATATCAAGGCCCACGTGGCGAAGGCAATGTTGGACAAAGAAACGATATTTCATTGAAGAATGCGTTTCGGAATTCACCAATATATCAGCTAACGCCTAGTGTTTTTAAATCAGATGCTAAAAGAAAATTTTCATCATACGATAGAGAAAACGATTCATATCGGATGTATAGAAGGAATTTTATTCCAGATGATACAGCGGGAGTGGAATATCAAACTGTAAGAGATAAAAATCTTTTACCTACAGAAATGGGCGGTTTAGGAAAACCAGCTACACCATTCAGCCCTAACGTAGCTTCACCAATTGTCCCAGAAGGCACTTTGTTTGCTGGCGTCAATCAAATAACAGATTCTGTCAAAGGTCTTAATATAAATGACACAGAACTATCAACCGCAATAACTGAATTGAATCCAATAAATTCTAATTATAAAAATCTTGATTCTCTCAACCACAACAATGATGTGGGCGTTGTTCGTAGATTTACATTAGGAATTGGATCTACTATTGGGAAAACAAGAGCAAGAAGCACTTGATAATTTCCTAATTCTATCTTTATTTCTAAGGTATGATATATTTATAAACACATTCAAGATAAATAGGTGTTATTATGTCAGCAACCGTAAAATATGAAACAATTGATAATTCCGTTGGTAATAACAGAGAATATGGCCGTGGAGCCAGAAACTTAGGTAAAAGCGATCAATCAAATCTAACTAGAGCATTTATTTCCCCAGTCAACACTGGCGAATATACCGCACAAAATGCAGCGGAAATATTTGCAAGATATGACGGAGAAAATGTTAGCTATGGATTCGGCATGTATCGGCGTGATTTTAAACCAGATGGTGCTGCCGGTGATATTTATTCTTCTCCAAGAGATAAAGATGAAACACCTACAGGTGCAGCCGGTCTACCAGCAACACCATATTCTCCAAACGTAGCATCCCCAGGAGAAGGAAATGGTGTAACTGCTACCGCAATTTCTCAACAAGTTGTTGGTTTAGTACCAGTAAATGCAAGACCGCAAGAAATACTTAATCCAAAACTAGAAGTTTACCAAAATAAAGGCGAAGGTGCCGCAACAGGCAGAGTTCGCACGTTCAGATTAGGAATTGGTTCTGGCACAGCCAGAGATATTAGCAATCCATAACATATATAAGATTACATAGATATTTTTTAGGAGTTTACCATGTCTACACCATTGTTTCAAGAAGCACTAATAGAAGCAAAAAAATTAAGAGAGGCCGCTACCATCGAAGCAAAAAATGCTGTAATGGAATCCATCTCTCCAGTTATTAAACAAATGATTGATAGAGAAATTAATGTAATACTGGAACAAGAAGAACCAGCAGATATGCCTCCACCAGCACCACCAGCACCAAGCCCAGATGCCGGTGCAGCTGCACCAATTGAGCCAGCTGGCGGTCCAGAGGCAGATATGGCTGCTCCAATGCCACCAGCGGCTGTTGCAGCGGCAGCACCCCCAATTGCTTCTCCAAATGCACAAGTTCTAGGCACAATAACAACTGGTCCCGATGGTGGACAAAGAATAACAATTCCAATAGACCAATTATTCCAGCCAGAAGTAAAACCAGCAGCAGCAGGAACGGAAATGGCACCCGCACCAGCGGAGGCCGCAGAACCGACTGCTCCACAACCAGTGCAAGCACCAGCACCGGGACCGGCAGAAATGTCTGCGCCAACAGAAGAGATGCCAAAATCTTTGGCAGAAATTTACAGTGCCGTCTCTAAATTAATTGCCGAACAAGCAGCGCCAGCGCCAGCAGTAGACCCAAATGCACCAGTAGCACCAGCACCAGCACCAGTAGCAGCAGTAGACCCAAATGCACCTCCTGCGCCTCCACCAGCACCAGTGCCAGTGGTAGACCCAAATGCATCTCCTGCGCCAATGGCAATGCCACCAGCTGCACCAGCACCAGTTCCTACTGCACAGCCAGTACCAATTGCCCCTGCTCCAAACGCAGCAGCGCCAGTGGTAGATCCAAATGCACCTCCTGCGCCAATTCAAGAATATAAAAATTATAAACAAAAATTTGAAAAACTTGAAGAAGCGGTAACAGGACTTCGCAAAACAAATAAAACAAATAAAAATTTTATTAAAGAATCTTGTGAAAAAGAAATTTATTCTCTTTACACAACTTTAATTAATCTCAAGGAAAATAATGCAATTTCCCCTAGACTCTTTTCTTTTAATGAAGAACGCTTGGAATTGCTACATGAAAATCTGAATTTAATATATAGTTATACCAAAATTCCACTACTAAAAGGTAATAATATGCAAACAAAAAGAAAAGACTCATTAAAAGAATTCGCCAAATCACTCTTCGAAGGCGCAGAGGGATTTGAAAAAGCAGTTGGTCATGTAGATCCAGCTGGTGATGCAGAAGGTGGCGATGCAGAACATGCCCACAAAGCTTCTGGCAATCCTCATCATGTAAAAGCCGAAGCTGAAAAAGCTAAATTCCCAACCAAGCAAAAAAATGAATGGCCAGGGAAACCATCAGCAGAATCTCTTCTGGAACAGCTAGAAGAAGAAATTGCTGAATTCATGAGCGAAGGCGATGATGCTGATGAAATGGAAGAGGAAGTCGTGCTTGAACTAGATGAAAAAGAAGTAGTGGCAGAAGCCGCTCGTTCTCGCAAACGTCTACGTGCACTACGTGAACAAGCCGAAGCCGAAGCAGAAGATGATAGCTTAACTCTAGATATCGATCTTGATGGCGCAGGCGCAGAAGATGTTAATGTTAATGTTAATGTTAATGGCGAACCTGTCACTGGCGACGAAGATGAAGATATGGAGGGCATGGAAGATATGGAAGACGGCGAAGAAGATGCCGGTGAAGATATGGAAGATATGGAAGACGACGAAGAAGAAGAAGCCGCAGCCCTACAAGAAGTACGTAAGCTAGTTCGCAAAGAACTTCGCCTATTGGAATCTAAAGATTCAGAAGAAGAAGAAGAAGAAGAAGAAGAAGATAAAAAAGAATCAGTCAACGAAAACAAAGCTCTTCGTGGACAGCTTCAAGAAACCCAACTTCTTACCGCACGTTCGCTCTATTTAAACAAAATTTTTGTGAGAGACGATTTATCTGGGACACAAAAGCGCAAAATCGTTGAGTATCTAGATAGTGCTCGCACTATTTCCGAAGCTAAAGAAGTTTACAATCGTATCGTCAAAGTCCTAAATACAGCTAAAAAATCAGGGATGATGAACGAATCTGTAGATGGTCGCCGCAACCTTAATGAAGGTCGCAACGAACCCGGCTTCGACACTACTCGCTGGCAAATTCTTGCTGGCGTGAAGAAATCTTGAAATCAGCATATATTTAGAATTGACACTATTAAGTGAATTTAAAAGGATATTAAGGAGAAAATAAAATGTTATCAAAAACCCTAACACTCTCACAGCTCGCAGAAGGTATTCAACGTACCAGCGCAACAGCAGGCAATGATCGCATCGTCGGCAAATGGAACAAAACCGGTCTACTAGAAGGTCTTTCAAACCTTGGTAAAGAAAAGATGGCACGCCTTCTTGAAAACCAAGCTTGCGAAGTCCTCCGTGGCGGTTCCTCAATGCTTAACGAAAGCCTTTCCCTCTCCCAAGGTGGAGCAGGTATGGCTTCTAGCGGCCAAGTCGCTGGTTTTACCAACGTAGCATTCCCAATCGTCCGTAGAGTATTCGCTGGCCTAGTTGCCAACGAAGTAGTCTCCGTACAACCAATGAGCCTTCCATCAGGTCTGCTCTTTTATCTTGATTACACCTACGGTTCATACGTTGGTGGCGATGCTGGTCAAAACGTTTCAGGATACCCAGCAAATGGCACAACAACAGGTGGCCCAACCACAGCAGACCCAGGGGCAGCAACATATGCTCGTGGTAACTCACTATACACCAACCCATCCGGTTCCGCAATCCGCACCCAAGGTGCCCTTGCAGCTGGTGGTCAATATAACCTAATCGGTTCTGGTTACTCAAAAGTACACGTCCAAACCGCACTAACCTCATCTGGTATTCTTGTTGGTTCATGGCAAGGCGGCACCACTTGGCTAACAGGTTCAACCGTTGCATCAGCTTCCGCAAACGTTGGTTACAATGCTCGTTTCAGTTCATATGACCCAACACTCGCAGCTGACGTAGAAGTTGCTGCAAGAGATTTCACATTCCTTGTTATGACTGCTTCACACTTTACAGACAGAGTTGCTGGTGCAGATCTTCAATCAGTTGATCAAATTGCTCTGGTTGGCTTCGGTGTTTCAGGCACTGTCGGTGGCGCACAAGTATTCTCACCTGTTCCAGCGACCTATCAGGCTGGCGAAGGCGTACTAAACTTCCGTCGTTTCAACCAACGTGGCAACTGGGATGCATCAGCACTGACCTTCACCCCAGCACCATTCGATGGCTCACACGTTCTATTTGTAATGAACGTTGCAAATGGCGCAGGTACCGTTTTACTCCCAGGCACTGGTCTTGGCGCAGTAACAACCGCAGTAACTGCTTCAGTTGTAATTGGCGATTCACTCTCAGTAAATGCTGATGGTTCAACCCTCACCATTCCAAGCTTTGAATCCAACTTTGCAACCAGCACAGCACAGCCAGTGATTCCAGATGTGGACATCAAAATTGAATCAGTTGCCGTAACAGCAACAACCCGTAAACTCCGTGCACGTTGGTCCCCAGAAATGGCACAAGACCTCACTGCATTCTACTCAATCGATGTAGAAGCTGAGCTTACCAATATTCTCTCAGAAATGATCACTCTCGATATCGACCGTGAAATTCTAAACGACCTCCTTACACAAGCTCAAGCAGCTAACTACTTCTGGAGCCGTGCCCCAGGTCGCTTTGTTAACAAATACACCGGTTCAGAAGTTGCACGTACAGCTTCCGGCGTATATCCAGGTCCAAACTTCACAGGCACCGTCCGTGAATGGTACGAAACCCTCATCGAAACCATCACTGATGCAGCCAACGTCATCCACAAGAAAACCCTTCGTGGTTCAGGCAACTTCATTGTTTGCTCACCAGAAGTTGGTACCATCCTTGAAGCAACCGTTGCTTACCGTGCAAACTACAAAATCGACAGCGATGGCCAAGTTCGTGACAACATGAGCATCGGCGCAGAAGCAGTCGGCACCGTAAACGGTCGCTACTCAGTGTTCGTTGACCCATACTTCCCAGTGAACAAAGTTCTCGTGGGCCTCAAAGGTTCAACCTTCCTAGAATCAGGGTATATCTATGCTCCATACGTACCCCTCATTCTAACTCCAGTCATCTATGCACAAGATGACTTCACCCCAAGAAAAGGGATTATGACTAGATACGGGAAAAAAATGGTGAGAGCTGATTTCTACGCAACCGTCACCTGCCTAGACATGTCAATAATCTGAGCCGGTAAAACAAGTCATTTATTACAGTGACCTGTTTGGAAAGGGTGTCAGGACTTCGGTTCTGATGCCCTTTTTATTTTTAAATCATATACATAATATAACAAAAACTGTATCCTTTAAAACATAAAGGATTGATTACGTTATATGGCAAGACCGTTTGTTCCGCATAAAAGAGGGATATATAAAATAACAAATACGACCAATGGCAAATTTTATATTGGTAGTAGTATCCATATAACTAAGAGATGGTGGTCACATAAAACTTTGCTTACAACAGGGAATCATATTAATGTTCATTTGCAAAAATCTTGGAATTTATATGGGGAAAATAGCTTTCAATTTATTATAATTGAAGAAATGCCAAGTGCTTCACACGAAGAGATTATAAAAAGAGAACAAGAATTAATTAATTTATATCATGATGACGGATTAAATTGTTATAATACTTCGAAAAATGCTGGTGGCATAGATTTTGAATCTAAAAAAATTCCTATTCTACAAATTGATAAAGATACTCGCAAAGTCATCAGAGAGTGGCCTTCGGCTGCTGATGTGGAGCGTGAATTGGGATTTGGTGCGGGATGCATTTATAATGCCTGTAAAGGTCGTTTAATAACGTTTGGTGGTTATAGATGGATATATGCTGATAAGGAAAGAGCATCGAAATATATTGTAAAAGAAGGCAAACATGGTGGACATAACAAAAGATCCGTTATTTGTTTGAATGATGGAAAATTTTATGATAGTGTTGCAGAAGCTGCAATGAGCTATGGTGTAAGATACACTGAGATCATCTCGGTATGTGCCAATAGATTTGAGCACATTAAATCTTTAAAATTCAAATACTCCACAGATGAGAATCATATTTTAGAGAATGACATTAAGAGACAGGTATGCATAATTTGTAACATTAGTTTTTCAAATGCAAGGTCTTTTGCAACACACGTTCAATTTTTTCACAAAATTACAACTGAGCAATATACGATAGATTATTGTCTTAATGGCATAAGACCTCCGTGTAAGCATGAAAAATGTTTAAATTCAGTTCGTTATGTTTCATTTGGATTTAAAGATTATTGCAAGGATCATTCTTCGCTGGCCGAGAGTGATGCGGGTAAAAAAGGTCAACGAATTAAAAAGCAGAACAACTTAGATAAGGTTAGAATAATGACAAACAATATTACAAGCAGCCAAGATCCATATGATTATGGTGATACGGTATGTTTAAAGTGGCATGGTAATGATATTACAAAAGACTATACCAAATCCTTATCTGAGGAAGAAAGAGAAAATCTGGTATTAGAATTATTTGACTTTTATAGATCTACTGGATTCCCTTACCCACGCCATAAGGATTTAGCAATGTCTAAGGAGTGGATTAAGTTAAAAACAAAATCTATTGAGGCTGATTCAGCCAAGCAGATATCTAATAAGAATCGTGCTGGTATGGATATTGTACAGCATTTTACTGCTGAGCAATTTTACAATGTATCTTCCGATTCTTCTCCTAGTATGTTGGAGGCTTTTAATACTGATAAGACATTGAAGGCAGTGTTAAAGAATAGAATTGTTCGTTATTTCGGATATTTTAATATTCACGGTGCTATGTTGCGGCAAGGTTTTCGTTCGACACGTTCTAGTGCTGTTGTTTCTAATTTTAATTGTCTGTTGGCAAAATATTTTTATGAAAATTATTCTAAAAACGGCGACTGGGTTTATGATTATTCTATGGGATTTGGTCAACGAATGATTGCTGCAATGTCTTGTGGCAGGAATTATGTTGCATGTGATCCATGGACAGCGAACATTGAATCAGGGCATAAAATAAAAGAATTTATTGGTGGCATTGATAGTGATGTAAAAGATTTTGCAGTTGAACTAAACAATGTGGGTTCAGAATCATATTGTCCAGAAGACAAGAAGGGTAAATTCTCTCTTGCATTTTCCTCACCGCCTTACTTCTCCAAAGAGATTTATGATAAATCAGAGAATGGTCAAAGTACTGATGGCCGAGGATATCAGGAATGGATCGACGGCTGGTGGGATACTGTTGTAAAAAACATTGATAGTTTGCTTAGTGAAGATGGTGTATTTATTCTTAATATGGTTTCCGTTTTGGATGGTAAACACAATATACTTGACGATATGCTCAAGGTGTGTAAAAATCATGGGTTTGAGGAAGTAGACAGGTACTTCATTCAGATGTCACATGGTCATTTTACAAAATATAAAAAATCTGCTGAAGAGCGTGAAGATTTTATTCATAAATCAGAACCAATTGTAGTGATGAGGAGAGCATGAAAGATTTATATATCAACAAACATTCTGTTATGGGAATGTTATCAAAAAATCAAACCATTATTGAAGACAGTCTTTCCATTAGAAGAAATAAGAATAAAATCTTATGTTTTGATGAGGAGTCTGCCAGATCATATATTGGTATTTACAAAGATATTAATCTTGGATATTTTACTAAGAAAATAAAATCTGAAGACATGAGTTTTTATGGAAAAAGCACTGCTGTAATCACTGGGCCTTTTTCAAAAAACAATTTCCTTGAATTTAAAGGTAGAGAATACGAAGAATACAGAGAGACAATTAATAGTCTTGATAAGAAGCTTTTGATCAGCGAACAAATGATTAGTCCTCTTGATGTTATTGGTGTTGTAGATGAATGGAATGAATTAGCTGGGAAAAGGAAGTATGGATGGCAATTGCATTCTGGTTATGATAAAAACTTCTTCCATTCTCAATATTTCGAACAAGAGAAGGAAAATTTACAGACATTGTTTTTTTATGACAAAGAAACAATGAAGTGCGTTGGCTATTCAGTAATTTCTAAAAATGCAGATGATAAAAATTTAGATCATCCTTTGTTTTCGTATTTGATCAGGAAATATATTCCATCAAAAGAATATAAAAATCTATGCCTTTATATTGATTTAAAGACCATCCAGAGGCTAGTAACGGATCAAGACAAGGAATGTCTAGTTCACTGGGGAGCTTCCTCTGGAGGGGTTTTAAATTACAAATTAGGTAAATTCAAAAATTTTATTTATAAAAGCTATGATGTTTGGTTTGGAAAAATCAAGGCTCAATAGTTTTTGAAAGATTTTCTTTAAATTCAGAAGCATTCTGTGTTACGTCTGGATTAATCCTCCTCCAGCTTCCCATGTGGCCAATTTTAAGATGGCATTTGGTTTCTTTATTTTCACATAAGGTTATTAAATTATTTCTATCCAGTTCAAGTTCTGGGTAAAGATGAAATGGCTTAATGTGATGTACTTGTGTATTAACATTGCGCCCACATGCTGCACATGTTGGATATATTTCCAAATGATATTCTCTAACATTATCCCACCTTGGGGATCGTACTTTAAGCGGTTTACCTTTTACAGCTTCTTTTATCGCCTTGTATAATCTTTTAATCATGATAATAAATATATATTAATGGAGGTAAACTTATGAATATTAAAGATTCAATCGGGGAGTTGGTAAAAGAAGCTATTTTTGAATGCTTGGTAGAGGGTAAATTTTCTGCTGCGGTAGAGAAAATAATAAAGAAAAGACTAAAACCAGAGTATGGTGATCCATATAAGATCAAAGATCCAGAAAAACGTAAAGCTGCATCGGCAAAAGTCTTTGGGACTGCAATGAAAATTCAAAAGGCGATGGATGATAAAAAGAAAAGAATGAAGAAAAAAAGCAAATAGATATTATTTATTTACAACGCCAATAATATCTATAGGCTATAGGAGAATATAAAATGAAAATTACCGTAAGACAATTAAAACAACTTATCCGTGAAGCAACCGAAGAAGCAGTTCAGGAAATGCATGGTCACATGCATGCAGATAAAGAAGATAAAGATATGCCAGAAGAAGGCATGTATGAAGAAGGCATGCATGAAGAAATGCCAGAAAAAGAAGAAGCCGTAATGATGGAAGCAGTGAAAGCTGCATATCGTGCCGGTCTTCGCAAAGGCCGCTCAACCCGCCGCTGATTTGAACTAGTAAGAAAACAATAAATATTAAAGAAAGCCCAGGGTTCCTGGGCTTTCTGCTTTATAGCATCTTAATATGCTTGGTTTTGATACGAAGTGTTTTACCAAATTTATTTTTTAAATCTGGGTCTTGTTTTAGAAGATCGACAGCGGTTACATTTCTAATGCTATCATCGCAAAAAAATGTAGTAGAAATACTAAATTCCATCATCTTGTGTTTAATCCAGTTAGATTTATCTAATGGATCACTGCTATCTAAAGTTATTATATGGGATTGCGGAAAAATAACATTATTGTCTTGCAAAAATTTATTTATCCATATACCTGAATCGTTTCCTCTTGCAGTTAAAATGTATGTCGTATCTTTTGAAGATATATTCTTTATAGAACGAACAAAACTATCAAAAACTGGTTTGTTGATTTCTGCATCTTTTACAGATTTAAAAAGAGTATAATCGGCTATCTCATCTGGTGATTTTTGATATTCTGCGTATTCATGAGGATTTAAATGTTTTACTACACTGCCATCTTTGGTTTTAATTATTACTTTTTCTTTTGTAATGGCAAGAGTTGAATCAAAATCATAAACATTAAGCTTTGATTTTAATTTTACTTTCTCTAAAATAATTTCCTTAACCATTTTCTTTAATAAAACCCTAATAATAGTTTGTTTCATTGTACTTTATTAACAATATAACACTCTGATAAATATTTGTAAAACATTTATTTATCAGATAAAGTGTTAGGAAATTGATTCATATTTATACTATATGAGCAGTACATTTAATACCACCTTACATCCAACTCCATTTGGTTTTTTTGATCGTTATAGTCTTTATCAGCAAGATGCCGATAACATGGTTACGTTCGTTTTGCGAATGTTAGGCGAGGATGTTTTAGGTGTTGAATTAACCAAATTAATGATTTGGTCATGCTTTGAAACAGCGACTCGTGAATTCAATGGAATGATGATTGAATATCAAAATAAATCAAATCTATCATCCCTGCTTGGTATGCCAACCGGTAGTCTTAATCAGAATAATGAAAATAACATAAATGTCACCGACATGTATGTTCAGCCAAACCTTGAGTTTCTCAAAACACTTTCAGCACCTTATGCAAGTGTTATTGGCTATGGTCAATCAGAGCAAACATATTCTGGCTATATCAATTTAACAAATGGTCAGCAGACATATGATATTTATTCTGAGTTGATTGATACAACAGGTGCGACGATATTTAGTAAGCAGCCTTCTGGCTCTGTTGGGAGTATGCAGGTGGTCGAAGTATTCCATGGCCCACCTGTACAATATGTATTTAACAGCAACCTTGCATCAAACTTCGTAGCTACAGGATTGCCAGTAGAATCATATATACCAGATACACGTTTCTATGTTCTGCCGCTATTTGAAGACATTCTGAGAGCCGGTATGTTGGAGTCAGCACAAAAGGTTCGTAGATCTCATTTTAGCTATAAAATTTCTGGTAGAACACTAAGAATTTATCCTACTCCGAACAATTTAGTTTCTGGATTTAGCAATAGACTGTGGTTACGTGTTACATTTGGAACATCCCCATTTCCAACTCTTGCCTCCACATTAGTAAGCAGTGGATCTTCTTATTCACCAGTAGGGGCTGGGTCTGGTGCTTCTTATCAGAATGATAAAATTTATGGGGTCAACGGCCCATTTAACGTTCCTTTTGGCCCACTAAATTATAATTCATTAAATATCTGGTGCAGAAATTGGATCGCACAACTTACTCTAGCTTTATGTACGGAACTTCTTGGTAGAGTTCGTGGTAAATTTAAAAGCTTTCCAATTCCTGGCGCTGAACTTTCTTTGAATGGCGATGATCTTATATCACAAGGCCGTGAAGATAAAGAAAAATTAACAACAAGCCTGCGTGAATCATTAGATAATTTAACATTCGATAAAATTGCCGAAAGAGAAGCAAGTAAAGCTGAAAATACCGTAAAACAACTTCAGTTCATACCCGTCCCACCCAAGTATACCATTTTAATTGCTTGACGAGACAAAACGTTATATCTGTTGTATATCTAAAAAAACACAGGTATAATATGGAGTATCATTATCAAAATAATTTGTATAAGTCTGGTATTTATAAAATAACAAATAAATTAAATGGAAGAATCTATATTGGTTCATCTAAATTATTTAAATTGCGCTGGAAGCAACACTCAAAAGCACTTCGCAATAACAAACATAGCAACAAATTTCTTCAAAGAGATTTTAATAAATGCGGTGAAGAAGTTTTTGTGTTTGAAATTGTTGAAGGGACGGATGGAAAAACAAAAGAAGAGCGGTTATTGATTGAAGAAATCTACATCAATCAATATTTTGACTCTGGAAAAGAGTGTTATAATTTTAACACTTGGGCAGTGGCAAAAGAAGGCCCATGGAGCAATGACCCAGAAGAAACGAAACGCAAGATATCTGCGTCTGCGAAAAAGATGTGGAGTAATCCAGAAAAGGCTAGCAGTATACGAGCATCTATAAAAGATGCATTGTCTGATCCAGAAACAGCACAACGGAAACAGGAGGGTCATATGCGTTCATGGGAAAACAATAAAGAACGCCGTGATGCAGCTTCGCAGCGTATGTCAGAGCGTATGAGAAATGATACACCAGAGACAGAAAAAATTATAGAAACTCTGAAATTATCACAGCCCAAAGGCAGAGATACATTTAGAAAACGAATAAAAGAAGATGCGGAGTTTCGCCAGACATATATTGATATCGGAACAAAGAAAACAGAAAATTTAAATGAAAGATATAAGAATGATGCGGAATATAAAGCGATGATGGATCAAAAATCCATAGATAGCATCAAGGCATACAATGAGAAAAAGATACAAAATATGCCAGTAAAGGCTCCATTGATATCGCCGGATGGCAAAGTATATTCTGATATTCGTAGTTTAACTGCGTTTGCCAAAGAACATGGATTAGATTCAAGTAGTCTTTATAAGCTTTATTCTGGTAAATTGAATGAAGTAAAAGGTTGGAAATTTTTTGTACGTTAATTATGAAGGTCATATCCCAGAAAATCAAATGATTAAAACTGGTTTGATTTATTCAATTAAAAATACTTTTAACGGTAAAATTTACATTGGCCAAACGGTTAGATATGCTGCGAGAAAATATAGTCATTTGTTATGTTTGAGAAAAAATACACACTACAACAAGCATTTACAAAATGATTATAATAAGCACGGGGAAGACAAGTTTTTGTTTGCTATTGTGAAAAAAGAAATTCCAATTCATGAGTTGAATGACGAAGAGAATTATTTTATTGGGTTATCAAATTTTGGTGATAGAAGTAAATGTTATAATTTATCTCGCTATGCTGAGATGAATAGGAATAATATTCGTGCTAAGCATTATGCATTTATTGATCCATGCGGTAATGTTTACTCTGGATTTAATATTTGTGTCTTTGCCGCCCAGAAAAATTTAAATGAAAAATCTTTACAAGCGTTAGTTCGTGGAAAAATTAAATCTTATTTTAAATGGCGTTCAGTTAATTCTTTGCCGAGGAAAACAAAACTAAAAGTGGCAAAAGAAAACAAGATTTTGGTTGATTCAGATGATAGAGTACACACGGTAGAAACAACTCTAATAGAGTTTGCAAATAATTTTAATTTATCTGCTCGACAATTATCATACTTGGTCAATGAAAAAATTAAATCTTATAAAGGTTGGCGGCTTCAGAAATTAAAAAATCATATTGCTCCTACAGTAAAATATAGAAATGGAGATATGTTTGTGAAAAATTTAAAAACCAATGAGATTTTTGGCCCAATTAAAAATCCAAAAGAATTCTGTGCAGCAAAAGGAATATATTCCTTATCTTCATTTTATAAAATGCTTAATGGAAAAAGAAAATCATGTGAAGGTTATGTAAAATTTGTAAAGTAATAGAGTGCGTACAGATACATGTGCATTGTGATAAAATCTTTATATATCTCGTAGCTAATTAATAATATAGAAAGATAGGGCTAGCTATATAGCAAGATTATTTATTGGGCAGCGTGAGATACATTTTATAAATGACCTGACTAAAGAGTACATAAAAGATGTAGTTGGTCAAGTTATACATTATTTTCCAATATCTTCTATAAAGAGCGATGTTCACGGTGTTTATAATGAATCCGTGAAAAAGATATTTGAGAATCCCATTAAAATACCAGCTTTAGTTGGTCAGCCGGAATGGTCTAGTAAAACAACATCATTTGGTCCAGATTTGGAAGCTAAATTAGAGGTAAGCATTCAGTACAAAGATCTTATGGATAAGAAGCTTATTTTATCTGAGGGTGATCTATTTTCTTTTGATGATGTGCTATATGAAATATTGACTTTCTACAATGTCAATAATATCTTTGGTTTGGCAGAATATAACAATTCATGGAAAATTACTGCAAGATCTGCAAGGTTGGGTCAACTTGATCCAAATAGCCTTCCATTGCCACGACTGGCTCCTGATGATGTGCAGAAGGTTTTTGAGCAGCAGAGGGGTCTGCCAATTACAAGTACGGGCGAAATCACTAGCGATATTCGTGAAATGCGTGAACGCTTGAATCATGTTATGGCACCTATTGCTTTGGGTACTGGTGCTAAAAAAGTGGAAAAAAATGATGAAAATGGAGACTTTATAGAAGGTGATAAAGCCACATCATTCAATAATGATCCGCTGCCTCCCAAAAAAGGTATATACGATGAGTGAAAGCTCTACTTATAGATTATGACCACAAGACAAAACGTACCATTTATTGAAGGCAAAGATCAGTTACCAACAGGGTATGATACTCAGGGAAATGATGCATCTACTTTTTCTATTCCGGCATGTGGATTAGAAGATGTTGATACCGCTGTTCATTCTTTATTTGATACTGATATAAAGTTTAGATCTTATCAAGCCAACGTTGGTTCGCAAAAAGAAATAAATTTAAAGAAGCCATTTGTTATATTTGCTACCGGTGAAAGATTCGCTTTAGCAAAGCGTTTAAAGCCTTACAGAGACAGGAATGGATTGTTACTGCTTCCAGCTATTTCGATCCGCAGAACAGGCTTAGAACAGCAGCATGGGGATACTTTTTTCGGTGAGCTTACAATAAAACGAAGACTAGATCCAGCGGACAAAGATTATCAATCATTGATTAATCGTTATTTGTTAAAAAACGTACCAAATCCTCCAACAACTTTTCGTGATAATAGAGGTGTGGACGTTGATTCGACTTCTATACAAGAAGGCATGTTACTGGATGTTGGTAATAAAGATTTCAAAAGTAATCACATATATGAAATCGTAGCAATGCCCTTCCCGCAGTTTTTTACGGCCACATATGAGATTGTATTTTGGACGACTTATACCACTCACATGAACTACTTGATTGAAACATTTATGGCCAGTCAGATAACTCCAGGAAAAGGATTTTATTTAAAAACTGATAAAGGCTATTGGTTTAATGCAAATGTTGAAACCACAATAAGTCCACAAGATAATTTTGAAGACATTACAGATAGCGAGAGAATAATAAAATATAGCGTTACACTTTCTGTTAGAGGTTTTCTTTTAGCGCCACAGGGAGCCGGACAGCGTGTTCCGTTTAAGCGTTATCTATCTGCCGTGAATGTTTCATTTGAAACAGTTACCGCCGAAGGGGATGTGGCAGAGCAGAGAAATATTGATAATTTCAACGAATCAAAAGAAGACCTCACAAAAGATAATAGCTTTATTTTAACAGATCTCGAACAAGATCCTGAAACAAAGCAAAAACCAACTTCCCAAGAGCAAATTTTATTCCGTAGAGAATATGTTGACCACAATGGAAACAAACGTGTTAAATATGTAAAGCAGATGGCGAACAATCAAAAAAAAGGCGAAACAGTTTATTCTGCTTCTGATCAAGAGACATTGATGCAGTTTTTTATCGACAAAAACAAAACCTTTTAATATATCCTACATAGTTTTCTGGTGAGGTTGAAGGCAATACGATTTTTAAACTCTATTTATGCCCTAGAAACTTTATTCCAAAAGTGAGGAAATAATATGCCAGAAACAGTATTAAAAGCCCCAAATTATTTTGATCGTGAAATCGATCTAACCGAAAGAGTTACACCCGTTGGTGGTGTTCCCGCTACAGTGATAGGTGCTGCAAAAAAAGGGCCAGCATTTACACCAGTTAGCATTGGAAGTTATACAGACTTTGAATCAAAATTTGGATCAGTTGATCCAAAGTTCGTTGGAGGGTATGGTGCACAGAAATTTCTTGAAGCTAAAGGCTCTGAATTAGCATCAGTAAATTATATTCGTGTTCTTGGCTGTGGTGCAAACTTAGATGCTGTTGATATTTCGGCTACCGAAGTAAGCGGGACAGTTGTAAATGCAGGTATGAAAGTTGTTGGGGAAGGCACAGCACCTGTTTCTGGCGCTTTTCAAGGCGTTGTCCAATTTTTGGTAGGTAAACATTATCTACCAACCAATGAAGCATTTGGCTATCCATTGTTTACCGACAACCCACAAAGCTATCCACTTCAAAGTTCGGATCAGGTAAATCTTGTACGTGCAGTGCTTTTCACAACACCAGACTCAAGATTTATTGTATTGAGCGGCTCCACGGATGCAACCGGCGTTTATAATCAACAGACTTTAGCAGCAGGGACAAATAACTATGAAGCAGCTCAAGTCGGCACAGAAGGAATTATGGCTGGGCAGTTTAAACTTGTCCTTTCTTGTTCCTCTGGCTCATTTGCCGTCGATGATGGCAAAGCAGGTATAAAAGTATTTTCTGCATCACTAGACCCTTCTTCAAACCAATACATTGGTAAAATACTTAACACAAATCCAGAAAATTTCGAAGAGAAGAAACACTTACTCTATTTACAGTATCCAGTAGACACTGAAATCGCCGTGCTTTCAGCAAGTAATGCAGTTCCTACTGTAGCTGTTCTTTCAGGCTCCAATAGCACAAACTCTTTAGGTTTGAGCTTTAAAGATGTTTTTGGTTTTTATAACACACGCTACAAATCACCAAAAACACCATACTTCATTTCACAACCATTTGCTGGTGTTGAATATGATCTATTTTACGCTGAGTCTCTTGATGATGGTGAGTATGCTTCAACGAAATATAAAATCAGCATTACATCATTGCAAGCTTCAACCAATCCAAACACTGACCTTGGTTCATTCTCTTTGCAAGTAAGAGCATTTGATGATACTGACGCAGAGCCACAAGTTCTAGAGCTATTTAACAATCTTTCACTTGATCCAGATAGTGAAAATTATGTTATTAAAATGATTGGTGATAAAAAATCACAATTTAATTTTGATGCAATCGAATCTGCTGATCGTAGCCTAACAATTACCGGAAAATATGGTAATCGCTCCAAGTTCATTCGTGTTATTCCAAGCGCACAACTAAATGCCGGTGAAGTGCCAGCCAAAGCACTACCGTTTGGTTTCCGTGGACATCAAATGCTTTTGACCAACCCTGCTTTGAATGACCAGCTTGGTCTTCTTTCGAACCGCATCACTGGCGTTTCCTCAAGCACAAGCCCAAATGGTGCATTGTTATCAGGGTCAATCGTTCCACCGGTTCCATTCAGATTTACTGTAACCAGAAACCCACTGACTGCTTCCGGTACACCTGGAACACCTGGAACCCAAACATTCACAGACGGCAGACTTTATTGGGGTGTCAAATTTGAACGAAACAATAACGATGCACTAAATGTTAATGCAAACATTGAAGTAAACCCAATTATTGAAAACTTCGCTAAATTTACAGGTATTGAAAAACTCGGAGTACTCACCACTGGTTCACAGTCCGATTTGTTAAATAACAACAAATTTACTCTGGCCCGTGTCGCTCTAGCAAACACAATCATCACCGAGCTAACAACATCAGTTGGTGTTTATATGAAAGAAGCTGCTTACCTACGTGATGCTGCGATAAAAACAACTACATACAACACTGTGGTAGGTGACAGAGTCACATTTGCTTCTCTACTCAACTCTGGCAGTGCTGTTATATTTAATAACTTCTCATCTTTTGCCAAATTCACAACATTCATGCAAGGCGGCTGGGATGGTGTAAATATCTTTGACAAACAAGCAGCACGTTTCACTGATCGTTCTACCTCAACAGATCAGGGGTCAAGTGGTAAAGGTCTTGCTAATTCTGCATACCAATCACCAGGGGCACCCGCTGGCGTAAATTATACAGGCGCAGGAGTAACAAACTCTAACGTTATTGCTTATCGTACCGCAGTTGACATTGCAACTAATACATCCATTGCCAATAACAACATTCTCGCATTGCCCGGTCAACGTGATCCGCTTATAACGAATTATGCATTAGAAAAAAATACAGAATATGCATTGTCATTTTATCTAATGGATATTCAATCCTACGATAAAGACGGCGTAACAAATGGTCGTATTTTTGATGGCGATACAAATAAATTCGTATCAATTGCACAAACAACAAACGCATTTGTTACACGTCAAGTTGACAACAACGCAGCAGCAGCCTACTTTCCAAACGTCATCATTGATGATACTGTAAATAGTCGCAAGGTAACATTACCAGCATCAGTAGCTGCACTTTCAGCTTTGAGCTACAATGATAGAGTTAAATTCCCATGGTTTGCTCCAGCAGGTTTTGATCGTGGCTCTTTGAGCTTCGTTCTATTAACCAGTATTCGTGTAAACCAAAACGATCGCAATGCTCTATATGATGCCAACATTAACCCAATCGTCAAATTTCCTGGCGAAAACTATGTATTCTTCTCACAGAATACACTACAGCAAGCATCAACCGCCCTTGAGTCAATTAACGTCAAGAGAATGGTTCTTGAAATCAAACGTCAGATTGTTGCAATAGGTAACCGTATCCTATTCGAACAAAACACACCAGCCTTACGTCAACGCTTTATTAATGAATCAAGCTTGGTTCTGTCAAACGTCCAAGTAAGACAAGGTATTGAAAAATTTGCCGTAATCTGTGATGATAGAAACAATAGCTCTGAAGATGTAAATTCAAACCGTATGAATGCACAAATTAGAGTTATCCCAACCAGAGCCATCGAATACATTGTGATGGATTTCGTTGTGTTACCATCGGGTGTTTCGATCTAACACAAAGAAATAAGCTCAAAAATTAATTTTAGCTTAACAATATGACTATATCCTCTATATTAAAACCATAGAGGATATAGTTTTATGTTATTTGAAGACCAAGAAATTTTCAAAAACGATTCCGGTATATATAAAATAAAAAATAATGATAATGGTAAATTTTATATAGGATCTGCAAGTAATTTTTTAGCCCGATACAAACAGCATCTTTCTGCTTTAAAGAACAATAGACATTATAACAACATCCTCCAACACAGCTATAACAAGCATGGAAAAGAAGCATATAGTTTTATTATTTTAGAGATCACGACGGGTAAAACCAAAGAAGAACGGCTAGATGTCGAAGGCGTCTATCTTAAAAAATATTATGATGGTGGTAAAACATGCTACAATTTAACATTCAAAGCGTATTCGAGAGAAGGTTCAGTTAGCAAAACTCCAGAAAAAACAAAAGCCAAGATGAGTGTTTCTTTCAAAGAGCGAAGTAAAAATCCAGATTATATTAAACGAAAATCTGATTCTGCAAAAATAACATGGAGCTCGCAAGATTATAGAGATAAAATGGTTCAGCTTGCTAACTCTGATAAAGCAATTGAAAGATTCGAAAAAAATTGTAAAAATAAATTATCTATAGAAAAAATGGCAATTTCAAAATCCAAGCATTGGGGTAAAGTAATATCTCCTTTTGGCATAGTTTATGAAGTGGCTAATTTAAGTCGATTTTGCAAGGAAAATAACTTGCATAAATCTGGGATGATGTCAGTTTTTAGCGGCAAATCTTATCAATGCCTTGGGTGGCGATTATATCATAATAAATTAATAGATGTCGCATACTCTCCTGATGAGCATAGATTAGCCAAAGATTTTACTATAATAGGGCCAGATGGCATTGAATATAAAGGTAAAAATCTTAAAGAATTCTGTAGGAAAAATAATCTATCACAGGGTAATATGCACTCTGTTATTAGTGGGAAGAATAAATCCTATAGAGGTTGGCATGTGTTGGCTACAGAAACAATGTCCGGTAAAAAAGAACATTCACTTGCAAAAGAGTTCAAATTTTTAAGTCCAGATGGAATCATTTTTGAAGGAAAAAATTTGTGTGAGTTTTGTAGAAAACACAATCTAAACCAAAGTAATATGCACTGTGTTCTTAAAGGAATTTACAAACAACATAAAGGTTGGCGGCTACCAGATAATAAAACACAATATTAAAAGCAAATTAAAAACAGCTGTCTTATAGGTGGTATTTTTTTTTATTCTTCTATTTATTGTTAACGTTTTAAGATTTGGAGATAAAACATGGCAAATAGCAATGGAAGTGCTGGTGTTAGCACTAGAGAGATTGATATAAGCGGAGTTTCAACAAGAACCCCAACAGGCACACCCTCTTGTGTAATTTCGCCTACCGTACAAGGCCCAGCTTTTGTACCTACTATGGTAACAACATTATCAGATTATGTTTCAGTTTTTGGTGGTGTTAATGCAGATACTCCACTCGGATACCTAACAGCAAGAGAATGGTTTGCTAACTCTTCTACACCGCTTGTTCAAGTAAGAGTGCTTGGTGCTGGCAAAGGTCTTGCACGTAATGCAAATGGTACCGTAACAGGCGCTGGATTCGTTGTTGGCGAACAACAACCAGTAGAAAGTGCAGCAGGAGCACTTGGTAATAATAGCTATGCAAACACTGGCGGCGTAACAGGTAGCGTATATGTGCTAGGTTGTTTCATGTCCCAATCTGCTGCTTCGACCATTTTCTCTGATGCTGGCTTGCAAACACTTGGACAGAATGTAGCAACCCCTATTGTTCGTGGTGTATTATTTGCTCCATCAGGCGTTGTTCTTCGTTTATCTTCAGCTGCGGCACCAAGCGCCGCCCCTGCCTCATCCTTTGTTGCTACTGAAGCTAGCTTTAGCGGAGCATTTACTGGATCGTTGAACATACAAGCCGGATCACAAAAATTTGTAATGATTCTAAATGGCCATAAAGGCACTGATACAAGATACCCAAATGTTCTATCTGCCAGCTTTGATCCAACTGCTATTGATTATTTCCCATCAGTATTCAATACTGATCCATTGAAAACAGAGCAAGCTGGGCACTTACTATATAGCCAATTTGACATTTTCCCATCCTTTGCTCAGCCAACAGGATCAGGTATAATAGTCGCAGCATCTGCATCTATTTATGGTGGAGCAGGCATAGAAAACGTTGCATTCCTCGTTCCAAGCTCTGGTTCTGCTGGTACACATACTTCAAATGTTGGAACTTCTGTAACACCAAATTATGAAGGCTTCCAAGATCGTTTTGGCAGTGCATTTTCTCCATGGGTTATCTCACAAGGATTCGGCGGAAATGCTTACGATTTATTCCGTTTCCATCACCTCTCCGATGGGGAAGCTAGCAATAATAGCGTAAAAATCTCTATTGCTAATATTCAGCCAGGAACAGCAACGCAGCCATATGGCTTCTTCGATGTCCAGGTAAGAGGCATTGATGATCGTGATGAGCTTGGTGTGGTAAGAATATTGGAGCAATACGTAAAATGCACACTTGATCCAACAAGCCCAAATTATATTGGTAAAAAAATTGGCAGCATTCATAACTTCTTCAACTTCGACACTGATCTATTTTCACAAAAAGTGGTTACTTCTGGGGAATACCCAGTTCAATCACGCTATGTTCGTGTAGAAATAGCTGACGCCGTCGAAGCGATGGAACTTGATTCGTCTGCAATTCCATTCGGTTTCCGTGGCCCACAACACCTTGTGACTGCTGGTAGTAGCTCTCTTTACAATATTCGTCAAGGAGATCTTTTGGTTGGAACTGGTAGCGCATATTTCAATACTGGCTCCATAGGAGAATATCCGCTTTATAAAGCTGTTCAGCCACCAGTGCCAATGAGATTGAATCTCAAAAAATCTGCCAATAGTAATGGCGTAGATTCTAACCTTTATTGGGGCGTCCACTTCCAAAATGAAGTAAGCACAACCGATCCCAATGGCAGTTCAATATTTAACCAAAGCATTCTTGGATATTCCAAATTCTATCCAAGTTTCGATGATTCATCTACCGTTCAATTTGCGGTATATAATAATACTGGCGTAGCCGCAACTACTGCAAGTTATATTCTAGACAGCGATCAGTTCAATAACAACCTATTCACACTAGAAAAAGTTAAAGTTGTTACTGGTAGCAATGGAAAACCTGACACAAGTTCAACAGCACTTTTAAATTGGCAATATGTTCGTAACGGCGCTATTGCTGATGATAACGCAACTAAAACAAGAGCTCTAAGAGTAAGCGACTTGGTCAATAACGCTCCTGCTCAATCACTTGCCAAATTCTCCTTTTATCTAGAAAGAGGATTTGATGGTGTTCGTGTCTTTAACAACGGCACAAGATACCTAAAAAACATTGCCGCCGCTCAAGAAATTGATCAGACAAGCCGTGGATTGACTGATGGCGCTACTGTACAAAGCTATCTCAAATCATTGAGTATTGTTTCGGATGTAAATGAAGTAAACATGCAACTGCTTGTTATCCCAGGTATGCGTGAACGTTTTATCACAGACACAGCAATTACCACAGTAGAAAAAGATCGTTTTGATTGTTTCTACATCATGGATATCGAACAGTTCAGTTCTGTAGGTAGCCCATTGACCGGCTCTTATGATAATGTCAGTGTCACGCAAACAGCACAGGACTTCTCAAATCGTGGAGTGAACTCTAGCTTTGCTGCTGCATATTTCCCAGACGTAAATATTCGTTTGGACAATGGTGTAGTATATGAAAAAATGCCACCATCAGTTGTAGTGTTTGGTGTCTATGGCAACAACGACACGGTTGGTCAGGTGTTCAATGCTCCAGCTGGTTATACTCGTGCAAGACTTGGAAACGTTACAGACTTTGCGGCAGTCATTGATAAACCAAATGCCGATACTCTATACGTTACAAGCATTAACCCTCTTCTATCTAAACCAGGAGTAGGGCCTGTGGTATGGGGTCAAAAAACAACCCTAGCCAAAGAGTCGCTACTTAATCGTGTAAACGTGAGAAGACTACTTATCGCTATCCGTAGAGAGGTTCGTGCAGTTGGTAATCAATTTATGTTTGAGCCAGCTAGAGAAGAAACTCTTAAAGCATTCAATGCAGCTGTTCAGCCAATCATGCAACGCTATCAAGCTGCTGGCGGCGTACAAAAATACAAAGTTGTTATCGATGCATCAACCACAACCCAGGCCGATTTGGATAATAAAACCCTTCGTGGTAAAATCTTCCTTATCCCTACCACCTCACTTGAATTTTTGTCAATAGACTTCGTTGTGAGCAACAGAGAAAATTTTGTCGGTTAGCTGACAACAGACCAGTAAAATGGTTATAATTAAGCCGGGGACTAATAATCCCCGGCTTTTTTATTTAATGTTTCTATATCTTTCTTCCATATAAAACCATTGGCAGATTTACATTTACCGGTGCAGCAAGAACTTATGGATGAAAGATTTGTACCTGTTTCTTTTGCGGCAAGTGACATTAGAGGCCATGATTTTATTGCATGAGCAGAAAACCCACAGGCTCGTCCTGTGGGATGAATGCGATTCATTTTAAATTATTTAAACAAAAACATATTTTGCATAATAATTAAAAACATCGGAGCAATTAATTTTTCCGATATCGTTCGGAACGAACGATTACGAGCATGGAGAGAATGTAAAACCAACTGGTTTACCAGCGGTAATTTTCAGTGAAGTGCTTAAAGTTCTAGAGACAAACTCTTTAGAAGCTCACAGGCTTGTCCTGTGAGTAGTTCACAAAATTACCATCCAAGTCATATTGTTCAACAGATTTTGCGTTTGCATTTTTAATTCCTTTACGTCTACCATCACGAAATTGTTCAGTAACATACTCTGGCAAAGGTTTACCAATTAATGATTTGGATATATTTTCACAATGTTTTTCGGATTTATTTTTTCCGATCAAAGCGTTGCTAATTGCAATTTTTGCGTTTTCTGGCATTGCTTTTCCTGATTTTGGATGTTCATTGCCACATTTTGCGAAAGGATTTTTTTGTTTATTAAACAATCGCTCTAATGTATTTGGATGAATTTTCTGTCCTTTTGTTTTTACAGATAACCTTTCTTTCATTTCTTTGGTCCAGATTATTGATGGAGGTCTTCCCGCAAATTTTGCAATATTATAGCAATTTTCCTGTTTATCATAATAGCGATCTATGTAAACTTGTTCTATTTCACACAATAAGTCGTCGGACAATATTTCTTCTAATATTTCAAAAATAAAATTTTCGTTTCCACAAATATTATAATCAGCTTGCAAATATGCATTTGCATGTTTGTTATTATTAAGATCCCTAAAATGCTCTTGTTTTCTATCTTCTGAATGGCAAGTAGACCCAATATAAATTCTATTTTTTAATATGTTTTTAATTGCATATATAACAGATATATTTTCTTTCATTCCTATAGTTATAGTTTGAATCTTTCAATGTTTTTATTGAAAGGCATCATTAAAGTAATTTCGTAGCAACTAACGTATTATTTGTTGGGACGGAAGAGTAAAACTCGGTAATGTATAATAATTAATGTAAGTAGGAGAAAAACATGGCTCAAACACTATCAGTAGAAGAAATGCTTCCAGCGAAATTTACGCCAATGATGAAACGCCACTTCGTCTTCGCAATCGAAGGCATTGATGCGTTTCTAATTAAAACCGCCGCAAGACCAGAAATAACAACCGAAGAAGTTACTATTAACTGGATTAACTCAACTCGCTATATTGCGGGCAAAACAACCTTTGGCACAATGGCTGTCACGCTTCATGATCCGATTGCACCATCAGGCGCACAACAGGTTATGGAATGGATTCGCCTTTGTTATGAATCTGTTTCGGGTCGTGGCGGCTACCCAGATTTTTATAAACGTGATTGCCAACTAAAAATGCTCGACCCTGTTGGTACCGTAATCCAACTCTGGGATGTAAAAGGAGCATTTTGCACAACTGCAACTTTTGGCGATTTATCATATGAAGGCGGTGCAGATATGGCAGAAATATCTCTCACGCTAAGATTTGATAATTGTGTTATGCAATACTGACCTATTTTTCAATAGGTTTAGCTTTTCGCACGATCATGCGGTATATTTTAAAAAGGAGTATACCGCATGATTTTTATGTGCCCATATTGTAATGAACGGCAATATGAAAATTTAATTTCTTTATCAATACATTACCGCAAAAAACATAAGAAGCCATCCAAAGATCTTTATCTGTCGTTATACAATCAAAACATAGATCCAACATGTAAATGTGGATGCGGTGAAAAAACTAAATTTCTAGGAATTGAGGCTGGGTTTCGAGATTACAAACGAGGCCATGCTGCTAGGGTTAAAAATAATTATCAATCAAACAAATCCAAAACAAACTCAATTGCATCCAGGAGAAAACTTATCGCCAATGGCATCTATAAGCCTTTTAGATCCTCAGAAACTGGGAATGTGTGGAATGCAGGCTTAACAAAACAAACCGATTGTAGAGTCGCTAAGATGGCGGCAGCAATCAATCAACCAGAAGAAATAAAAATTCGCTCTGAGAGAATGCGAAAAAATAGAATGACTGGTGTCATAAAAACACTCATAGGAAAGGATCACTCACAATGGAAAGGTGGCGTTAGCGATTTGGGTGGAGTTTGTCATTCTAATCCAAGATATTATAGAGAGTGGAAATATCCAAAGCTACTTGCCTCTGGTTTTAAATGCACAAAGTGTGGCAAACAAGGGAATGGTGGCGGAATATTACAAGTTCATCACGATAAAGAAAGGTTTTCTGAAATTGTTAAATCTTATGCAGAAAAATTTAATTGGCATCAAGAACTGCAAGCTGCTGGTTATGACCTTACGGACGAGAACATAATTCTATTGAAATCAAAAATATCAGAAGCTGTTATGGATTACCATATCAATAATCATATCAGTGGGATTGTTCTTTGTAAATCTTGTCACAAAAAGGAACATAAGAGTTATAATTTTTAGCTAAATTATTACAAAAACAACTGTTAATAAGATTTAGTTTTTAGGAAATTTTTTTCCTTGACTGACAGCAAGATATGTACTATAATGTAAGTTATGACAACCACTGAAATTAATCTTATCGAGCCAGAAGAGCGTACTAGTCCATTTCCTCCGTCATTTATGGAAAGAAGTTCAGAATCTCTGAAGGAGATTTCAAGCAAGTTACTTTGTGTATTATTTCAAAAACATTCATGGCTTATTGAAATAAGGGATTGGGAGTATTCAGAAATTTTATCTTTATCTGATTACCGCAGAAAAAGAGCATCAAATCTAAAATGTAGGCATTGTAATAATTGCCAGTATGTAAGTGATGCAAAGCTTGATCATTACGAAACCGTTTGTTACAATTGGCAAACAAAGATTCATTATAAATATATTTTCCTGCCAAACAATTATTCATTGTAAATTGCTCGCAGACTTATCCTGTGATCATCTAAGTCTTTTAACTCTATAATTTTAAGCATTTCACTGAATATTACCGCTGACAAACCAGTTGATTTTACATTCTATCAACGCTCATAATCATCTACCCAGGCTATATCGAAAGAATTAAATTCTTATGCATAAGATATTTTGATTTAAATCAATTATATTAAATCGCATTCATCCCACAGGCTCGCCCTATTGGATTTCTACTCATTCACTAAATATTTTCTCGGTAAACTACTATCTATAGCTATTGATCATTGAAAGGTATTTTAGCTATGAAACTAAGTTTAAAAGAAGGTAAGAATGAATCTGTTAGAGAGCTTAAAGAAGTTCTTCTAGAAATTAGAAAAACAACAAAAACTTTAAATGAAAATAAAAATTCTTTAAAAACCAATAAGAAACTATTAGAAAATTTAAAAAAATACAACAAACTTGGGAACAGATACCTTGGATATAAGGTACTTCTAGAGTTTGAGTTCGGAGATCTTATGAAGGCTAGAAGAATCGCATTAATTGGTAAAAAACCTGAATTTAAGGTTCCAATGCCAGCAAATCAAGATCAGGCATTTAAATCTGGAATTATAAAGAATAAGCTTGAAATTTTTAAACGAGTTCTACTTCAGATCACAAATGAAAATGACGGCAACGAAGTCAGTGATTATATTGATGGGGTAATGTACCCTCTTGCTGCTAAATCATTAGAAATTTTTGAAAAGGCTGATAGTTTCAAATTAGACAAAATCGAAATGGATGAAGCGGCAGAAAATATGGGTCAAGTATCAAGTTTTCTTAAAAACTATGTATTGTTCTTTAAAAATAAGAGCTCTAAGGATGTTAAATCAGCAGTAAAAGCTTTGTCATCAGCTTTTGGCGATGAAAAAGCTTTTGATAAGTCACGATTTAAAAAAGAGATTATGACTAAGCCAGCAATCCTTGATTTAAACAAAGATATAGCAACAACATCTGAGCTTATTGATATCCCAGAGTTTGTTAAAGCTTCCGCCTCATTTTTCAAAAGCCCGCTTAAATCACTTGGCGACTTCTTTTCCGGCGCATTAGATGCCGGAAAAGCTGGCGGTGGTTTGTTTGGTCGCAAGCCACAAGAATAATAGATCATATTTTTCTCAATTGACAGCTTTTTCATAGTATGATATAGTCTTTAAAAGAAGGCAATACTACTATGAAAAAGCTGTCAGTTTTTTATAATTCAAATCAATCTGTTAAATCAAATAAATCATTTAGTCCAAGCGCCGGAAAGCCAGAGCTTGTTGCTAATCTATTTAAAAAGAATAAAAAAGTTGAAATTAATTCCAACTGGGAGCCTCTTTCAATTGATCAGATGAGTGTGGCACACGCACGATTTTTTGTTGATGGTGTAATGTCCTGTGAGCGAACAAATGGTTTTGGTAATAAGCTTCCTGAAGTTGCGGCCAGTTTACCTTGGACTAATGGTTCATTTTACAATGCTGCTAGGTATGCTTACCTAAATAAAACAGTGACAATGTCGCCCACATCTGGATTTCACCATGCAGAATGGTCTCATGGAGATGGGTTTTGTACTTTTAACGGGTTAATGATTTCAGCTGTGTTATTGCAAGAAGAATTTAATCTTTCTAAAATTGGGATCATTGATTTTGATGCACATTATGGCAATGGAACTGATAATATTATTTCAGTTTTAGGCGTAGATTATATCGAGCATTATACTTTTGGTGGCATGAGTAATAAATTTAATATAGATTATGATTCTTGGATTGATGATCTTGAGTCAAATCTTAAAAAACAATTTCATGATTGTGAGTTACTGCTTTACCAAGCGGGTGCTGATCCTCATGTTGAAGATCCATTGGGAGGATTTCTTACAACAGAACAAATGAGAATGCGAGATAAGATTGTTTTTAAGGTGGCAAAAAAACTAGGTATTCCAATTGTCTGGAACCTTGCTGGCGGATACCAAGACCCAATTGAAAAGGTTCTGGAGTTGCACGAGAATACTCTTTTGGAGTGTATTGACACTTATTTCTGATTGGTAAATTAGAACTTTAGTCAAAATAAATATAGGATCATATCATAGACGATATGATCCGAAAACAACACAATGGTCAAACATTAGTCAAAAAATCATGTGAAATATGTGGATTCAACAATCCAGATAACTTACATATACATCACATTATTCCACGAACAGATAAAAGAAGCTCTAATAATTTAAATAATTTGGCATGTATCTGTCCTACTTGCCATTCTCTTGTTCATACGGGTGATATTATTATCATTGGGGTATATACAAGCACTGCTGGCAGAATGCTAATGTTTTTCAGAAAAGGCGAAAATCCACCGATAGAAAAAAAGTATTGGAAAATACTACCCGAAGATAATCCTTTACTTATTCGTAAAAAATAAACAAGTCAATATTTATTTCCAAAGGATAAGTTATGCAAGAAAAATTAAAGAATTCCATCAAGCGGGTTATTAAAGAAGAACTTGATGTTGATGCGGTCTTGTTGTCTGGTGGAGATGGTGATTTGAAGGCTTATGCCAAAAAAGTTGAAGAGCTTTTAAAGGAAGTCCACAAGAAAGCTGATGATCTAGCAACGGAAGGCGAAGATCTCGTTAGAGAGAATTATTTTAAAGTACCAGCCGCCGAAGAAAGAAAACGCACGGTTTTGACTCTTGTCGGTTATATGCGTCAAGTGAGAAATACAATTGGCAACGTTCTTCGCCTCCGCTTCCTAATTGGGTAATTTTAAATTACTCTTCTTTATTAAAGCTTTTTGTGAATGTAAATCTAGAAAAAATATACAAAAACGCCATAATAAAAGTAGCTTGAGAGTAGTTCATTTTTGGTAATCGATAAAAAAGGCTTGCTATTCCATTATTCCAAGACAATTCAAATAATCCTACAACTAATAAAAACGAAATTACATCCCATAGCGTAGAAGATAATTTATTCTTTGCTTCTGTTGTTTCTTTTTCAGATACGGTATTTTCTTTTTGATCAGGTTCCATGTTATAATTCCTTTGAATTAATATAACGCATAAAATAAAAGGTTTCAAATAATTATTAATAAGATGCTGACGCCAGGGAAATTATATCAATTATATAGCCCAGAATATCATTTTTACATAGGGAAAACTTGCGAAGAGCAAAGTTGTAATGGTCAAGGTTTGTGGGATTTTATAATTTGCGCTGATGAGCTTGGCGACAAAGAATATTTGACTACAATTTATAATGAATCAATTGGCATGTATATTGGTGAACTACTCACAGGACAAGCCTGTGAGCTTCTAAAGAGTTTGTCTCTAGAACTTTAAGCACTTCACTGAAAATTACCGCTGGTAAACCAGTTGGTTTTACATTCTCTCCATGCTCGTAATCGTTCGTTCCGAACGATATCGGAAAAATTAATTGATCCGATGTTTTTAATTATTATGCAAAATATGTTTTTGTTTAAATAATTTAAAATGAATCGCATTCATCCCACAGGACGAGCCTGTGGGTTTTCTGCTCATGCAATAAAATTGAATGTAATATACCAATTCTTTTCGAAGATCCTCTTATAACTCAAAACGAAAATGAATCAGTATACTACTATAAATTTTTAATTCAAGATCGTATCATTTACATAAGGGAAGATAGTTTCAAATATGAGCCAGTTTTATATACCGCTATTCTATAATGGACTAGTGCTTTTGATTACAGTGTTATTGCTTATTTTTACAATTAATATGAAAAAATAAGCAAGTTTTAATAAGAAACCTATTTAACATAATAAGGTTATATTTTAGGAGCGAAAATGAATAAAAGATATGCAAGACCTCTTCGTAGTGAACTTAATGAACTCAATGACATGCAATCTAAGACCGCAAAGGGTTCTAGTAATTTATACATGAAACGTTATCCAAACTTTTTTAAACGTGAAGATGTTCATGGAGATTTCGTTTCAGTGCAAAGAGAACTAAAAACACATATGCCAGCAGTTCGTATTATTAAAGAAGATATCGATGCTTCTTTTGCACGAATTCAATTTGATGTATCTCCAGTTGATGAAGTATTATTAGAAAAAATACTAGCTAAAAGAGGATTTGTAAAAAATTCAAAATCTCTGTGACGGCATCTACCAGCATTTAAGTCTATAATCTTTATCTATTTCGTCGCTTTACAAAACTTTAATTGTATTAAATCTTTGATTTTTACTAAGTTAGTTGTAAAAATCAAAAAAATCTTTACATACTTGAAATAAAAGGGATAAATTATGTCCAATCGACGAGGAGATGATGGTAGTCAGGAATGGTTTGATGGCGTACAACAACAGCGTATGCATCAAAGGCGATCACCAAATCAAAAAACAAATCAATCTTATCTAGACCAACGTGTAGGCCCACGGCATCAGCAGCAACAGCAAGAGCAGATGGAGATCAATGATCCATATATTAAAAACATTGTTGATGGTTATAAGACTCAGCCACACTACGGGCCTGCACATTTAGGTGGAAAGGTAGTAGAAAAAAGCGTTGCGGCAAATTTTGAAGTTGAAGTAGATATGTCTACCTTACAGAATCAAATGATACAAAAACAAATGGAATTTCAAAGACAATCCGGTAATCAAGGATTTACGGTTGATGAAGAGCTTATGAAACTTCCACCGCACTTGCGTCAGCAATTTATGCCATTGACACAAGGACAGATGCCACAGCAGCAAACGCAGCAGAATCAAGCCAGCCAGCCACAGAATCAGAGTATCATGCTAAAAGAAGGATACCCAGTCTATAGACCAATTCAACAATCTTTTGGAAATACAATGATATTAGCAAGAGAAATTGGTGTAATAAATCATCAGCTATCAAACCAGCAATTTATTATGCGTGGTGCAAGAAATGCATATGTCATTCCACAGAACCAAACGTCAGTTAATATACAGGAAATTCAAAATAATCCAAGAATGTTGACTCAGTTAGTTGAGATTCAGGGATCGCCAATGTCTGGTTTAGGGTCTTTGTTGGTTTTACGTGAATCTATAACCACACAAGCCAATTCATATCCTGGTGGCAGACAAGTTATTACTGACGCAGCGCAACATCAATACGGTGGTGGTAGAACAATTCTAAAAGGATGATATGGAATTTATCTCAATAGTTCCAAATATAAAAAATTCAATAGCTCTAGACGAAGAAATAATAAATCTTATTTCATCGGCTGAAGAGAATATCTCTCGCATAGTCATTCAAGATAATAATGGCTATGGCGTTTGTTTACCAGCATCAATAAATAAAGAAGATAGTGTAGTTGAATTCATATTACCAGAACAATTATGTATCTTTTTAGATTCAGAAACGTATCTTTGTAAATTTGAATGTATTCTGGAAACCCAGATAATTGTACCATTTATTATGGACGCTAGGATTGATTTAAAGAACGATTACGTCAATGAAATTGATCCCACTGAGGAAGTGGCAGAAGAGACATTGAAATCGAATGCTAAGGCTTCCAGGCACCCTGACGAACATGATGATGAAGAGGATATGGACTCTATTTTAGATGCAATAGCACCGAAGCCAGCCCAGCAACCTAAAAAGGCTCACGTTGAAGATATAATCAAAAATCTTGATGAAGAGTTTGTCAAGCAAGCTTTGTGGATAAAGGAACAAAATAAACAAAATCCAAAAGTTGAATTTGTTCAGCCTATACCAGAGGTTGTACCGGTATCAAAAGAAAGAATTGTTTTAAAAAACAAAATGAAAAATATTTTGCTTGATATGCTTAAATGACTTCAATAATAGAAACATCTCTAATAAGATGTCCGTGTATGTCTGAATTAAAACTAAATTTTAGCTCCTTATTCTCATATCCTATCAATTCCATTGTAAGCTTTTGATCTTCAAAAGAAAATTTTGAGACAAACCATTCCCCAGTTGCTTCTGGCAAATTTCTTTGTCCAATGATCTTAAAAGCAACTCCAGGTTTATTTTTAAGAATATTGCCTAATATATTTGCTACTTTTCTTGCAGCAATAACATTAGGTTTCTCGGCTTTAATCTTGATTTGTTTTTTATTGACTGTATCTTTTTCTTTTGGCATTGAATGAACCTCATCAGTACCATAAGTATTATTTCCTACAATAACACCAAGAATATATTCTGAAACAGATGTGCCGAGTAGCTTCTCTTGTCCATTGATATTTAGAGTAGAAAATACCCTATCCGTATCTGTAATGGATTGTAGTTCAATAATTCTTGATCCTCCACGTCCACGTCCAGATTTAGATACAATTACTGTATAATCACCGTTTAATGTATTGAAAGGTTCAATAAAAGAAATATTGATAGATGAGCCAATTGAAGTTGCTTCGAGAAGAGAGTGTAGAATTTGTTTATCCATGATTTACCTTTATATGTAAAGTTTACCATGTCACAAGAGACAAGTCAAGTCTTAAAAACTATCTATATCAAGTCTATGCTTTCTGGGTCCGTAAGTACTACTTCTACAGATTGTCGATTTATATCGAATTTTAATTCGATTGGTATGTGCCATGCCGGATGTGTTTCTCTACTTTTGCAAACATTGACTAGATCTTGTAAATATGATTGCATTTGATATTGCAATGCTGGCGTAAATGGCATATATAAATATTTTTCCATCAATAAGTTTTGATAATATGTTACAATCCTAAACCAATATTCTGATTTGACTGGTGTTTTTTTCATAGCACAATCATATCCTCTCGTTCGGGTGATGTTGAGATATATTTTACAGGAGCATTTACTCCCGAAGAGATCATGTCAATATATTTTTTTGTATTTTCTGGCAGTTGATTAAAATCACGTAGCCCCTTGGTAGATGTGCTCCATCCTTTCATGTCATAATATGATACTCCATCTTCTGGCAATTTCATTACTCCAACGGGAATTACGTCAAATGCATCCAGAACATCTACTTTAGTTACAACTATTTCATCAACGCCATTAATATTACGAGCATAGCGTAATTCTGGAACATCTAGCCAACCGCAGCGTCGAGGTCTTCCAGTAGTTGTTCCGAATTCTCCTCCTAGATTTCTAAGTTTATTTCCGAAGTCATTTTTTTGCTCTGTTGGGAATGGGCCTTCACCGACTCGTGTGCAATAAGCTTTTGTCACACCAATAACTTTTCTTATCATTTTATGATTAAGACCTGTGCCTGTAAGTGCCGCACCAATAGTAGTGTTAGAGCTTGTTACATAAGGGTAAGTTCCATGATCAATATCTAATAACGTGCCCTGTGCGCCCTCTAGGAGAATATTGGCTCCACTTCTCTCGGCATTCCATAAAAGTGCCTTAGTGTCGCAAACAAATGGCTTAATGAGGCTTATAACGGCTTCACTGAACACATCATCAAGCTTACCTTCTTCAAGGTCTTCCATTCGGAAGCTTGTACGATTCATTTTGGCAGCGTATGTGGGTCCAATACCTTTTCCAGTTGTACCAATCCGTTCTTTGTTTGCCCGATCTTCTGTAATATAACTTGGCAAAATTATATGGGCAGCATGAGAAACAAACAGCCTGCCCTTTAATGCAGAAACTCCGCCGTGTTCCTCTATTTCTTTTGCTAATTGCATTGGATCAATAACACAGCCATTTCCTATTACGTTATATGTATGTGAATGCAGAATGCCTGATGGGATAGAATGCAAAGCCGTTCGTTTTTTATTTACAATTAAAGTATGTCCTGCATTATTTCCTCCATGGAAACGGACAACATAATCATAATTTTTTGCAAAATAATCAACTACTTTACCTTTTCCACAGTCACCATATTGTAAACCAAGTACTACATCTGCTGGCATAAATTTTATTCCTTTATTATTTCGAATTTTTTTAAATCTATTAGTTTTTTGCCATTATCATTGATTAAGAATATAAATTCAAAATTATTTTTTGCTGCGTATTCTTTTGCGGCAAAATTTTTAGCATCGACTAATTCTTTACACTTATAGTACCAATAAGTGCTTTTTATTTCAACTAATTTTATTTTTCCTTTTATAGAAACCTGAAAATCAATAAAATAATGATGTTTTTTATAATCAAATTCATATTCTATAACTGGTCCATTTTTAACAGGTATTTCATTTTCTTCACAGAAATTTACAAACATTTTTTCGTATTGTCCTTGTACAAGGATACGATCATTGAATTTTGTAATATAAATCTTAGCTGGTGATTTTCCGCCGCCATTTAATATTGCTTTATTTGCAATTTGCTTATTATGCATCGGGTTACTAGAACCATATTTTTTTATATTCGTTTGATTAATTGATTGTTTTATTTTCTCAGACTGCCCTGGATATAGAACTCCGTGATTTTTCATACAAGTTTTTTGTTTTTGTAATTGAAACACTTTGTACTTCGATGGATTATCGACTCCGTATTTCTCGATCAATGTTAGTTTTATTTTATTTTTAATTCCTTGAAGCTGAAATTGGTTTATTACTCCGCTTTTTTTGAGCAGTTCTTTATTTTTCGCTATGAACGAGCATTTTTTAGAACAAGTCTTGTTGTAACCTGCACCATAACGAAAAGAAGTTATATTGGAACATATTTTACAAATACCCTCGTTTGGTTTTAATAGATATAAATCATAGTACTCTTTAAATGATTTACCGTGGGCCTTTATTGTGTGTGAGCCTAGATAATTTTTATGACATCCATAACCACAAATACAACATACAACATTATTCTTTATCATTGGTATTATATTATTATTTTATCAAATATTTCATATTATGACTGAATAGTGGAGGACAACCAATAGAGAAGGATGTACTAATATGTTTGTATGATGATAATTAATCTTATAGGAATGTTGTAATGATGAAAAAAATTGAAAAATCATATTTTATGGAAGAGCTTAGTGAAGGAATTATTGACAATTTAACTAAAAAAATTAGTGGATTTGGGCGTAAAATAACAGGAGATTCCGAGCCAGTAATGCTGACTCCAATGAAACAAAGAAATTCTCAGTTTCCTAAAGCCAGAGAAAGAAAAATAACACCATTATCTACTGATTCACCAGAATCAAAAGTGAGAGAAGGTGGGACTTCAATAATGCGGCCAGATTTGGTGAGAAAGATTTGGACCATGAAGAAAGTAGAACCTCAACAAAAAGAGTTTTTTGTTAGCGTTTTCTCCAAAGACCCAGAGGCAGTTGCTTATTTTAAAAAAGGAATTAAAAATGTTCTATGTGGAAATGTTGAACTTGATGGCGTAGATTTCACTCAGTTTGACAGTGCAATTATTCAATTTGTTAATGCTGGAATAATTGAGCCTATATATAAAGATTTATCTAAAAAAGTTTACGATATACTTTACGGTAAATCTAAACCAGAAAAAAATGATTTGTCTGGGTTTTGTAAACAGCTAACTGAAGTTAAATCCTTATATACATCACTTCTAGAACTAGGCCCTTCAGCGCAGGGATTAGGGTCATATGATGAAAGGTTTGAAATAGAGACTGGTATAGATCGTGCAGAGGAATCAGGTCTTCTTGACTTTTCAGATAATATAAACGACAATGATGATTGTGAATCTCCTGCATCAGAAGTAGAGATTGACTTAAAGATTAGTCCATAGAAGTTATATTTAACAATTAAGGTGTATTATGTCTACAGATAAAAATTTAGAAAAAATTATTCAAGAAGCAGTGGGTAATGTCCTCGGCTCTACAGTTAAAATTCAAAAACCAGTCAAGGAGATTATAAAAACAGTCAAAAATATAATAAGTGAAGCTGTTATATTAATGCCACGATCGTTTGTTTTAAAAACAGATGTTCAATCTCCTACCACCAAAGAAAATCATGAAAAACTATATAAATCATATGTTGATAGTTTTAATAAAATAAGCTCAAAACTTGATTCGGTTTCGAAGCAGGATGCTGAAAATCCAAACGACTCAGAATTCAGACGTTTAAAAATTGATGAAAATCATAATATGAATGGGGCGAAATTTCACGAACTATACTTCATGAACATCGGAGATCTAAACTCAGAGATTCGTGCAGACAGCATTCCATTTATGCGCTTAAGCCGTGATTGGGGTACTTTCGATCAATGGCAGTTGGATTTTCGTGCATGTGGCATGGCAGCAACAGAAGGGTGGGCAGTTTGTTACTTTGACCCATTCAAACAAAGATATTTCAATTGTTTCGTTGAAAAACATAATATGTACATCCCGTTAATGGGCATACCAGTAATAATACTGGATACATGGCATCACGCATGGTTTTATGATTACCCAGGAGAAAAAATGGAATATCTTAATAAAAGCATGCGTGAATTAAATTGGGATGTAATAGAAATGCGAATGTTGGCCTCAGAAATGTCAAAACTGAATCAGATCTACGCTATACAGCCCGTTATATCAAATAAAAAAGAAGATCGTGGCATTACGCTTGGAACAAATACACCACCATTAGAAGTCACGGCAGGTAAAATATGAGATTTAAATCACGAAATTATTTTCTCTTAGAGCAAGACGATGCCGGGACAGAGCCAGCCGCTGGCGAAGGCACTCCTTTTATAGCGCCAAAGGATCGTCTAATTACAACCCCAGACGCACGTGATTCATTTATTGAGACTGATGCATCAGTAGATGAAAAAATAGACAAATATCTTATGCAATACGAGAAAGATGCGGTTCCTCTTCCTGGCCCAGACGCTGAGAAGGAACCGGGCGGTGCCAAATCAATTGGTGAGGGTAAGTTTACAAAGCTTTCTTATATTTTGTTTGAACAAGACGCACCACCTCCAGATGCACCAGCCGAAGCACCACCTCCAGATGCACCAGCCGAAACACCCCCGTCAGATGCAGCAGCGCCAAGCGGGTCTGCCGAAGTGGCACCCGTTCCAAAAATAAATATTCGCAAATTTGCCGAAGGTATTGCTAGACTTGTAAACAATTATCAGAGTTTAATTGATCCGAAAAGAATAATATTGAATAGAGCGCAAGCATATATAACTAAAAATTATTCTACAAGACTTGCTAAAGAACTTATGTCAATACTAGAGAGAGATTTCGATTTAACATCTAAGACTAATAATCAAAGACAAGAAGAATATCCTCCTGCGCCAAGGGCTGGCGCAGCCGGTCCTGCTGGTGGCGGTGGCGCAGCATAGATTTGATATGAAGGAATTCGAAGAGAGAATAAAGACCGGTATTTGGTTGGATTTACCAAAATCTTCTTTAACGGCTTGTCGAAAAATGTTGTTTGAAAACGGCGTATCTTTACAAGAGTTATTTTGTCAAGTTATTGTTATGGTTGAAAATAAAGATCCAATTATTAAGACAATATTGGAGGCAGCTAAAACAAACAAATTTGCTAATACTAAAAGAGAATATGTGTTTACAAATGCTAAATCAATATATGCTGCCTTGGAAAGAAAAAATACACTAAAAAATAGAGAGTGATTATGGCTGAAAATAAAGAGAGAAAAATAAAAAAATCTGTTATTGAAAAAACAACAGAAGTACAGCCAAATTTAATCTGTAATGATCCAGAAGAGTTGCCGAAGAGGCTAAAGGAGTTTGAAACAAAAGTTATTTTGGAACAGATGAAAATAACTGAAAAAAGTATTTCTTTAATATACAAGGAAATACTTTCTGATCGTGCAGCTATGAAAGAAATAAAACAAATACTTTCTTATATTCTTCTTACACAGGAAGAGATAATGAATGTTCTAAATGGTCATATAGAACAACAATCCGAAGAAGACATTGATAAAAAAATGGCTTCTGACGCTGAAGAATACGCTGAAGAAGAAATGAAAGATGGTAATAAGAAATGGAACTAATATCTTTGAAAAATAAATTATTTTTTTTAAAAATTTATAGTTTTATCAAGACGAATTGGTTATCTTTTATATTAGGAATTGGTATTATTTACACTGTAATGATTGCAAAGAACAAAGAAGAAAATATAAAACTATTGCTTTCTGAACGTGAAAGAATTAATAAAGAGCACCAAGAAACTTTACAAAACATTCAGAATCAAGTTGAAGATGAAATAAAAAAACGTCAAGAAATTGAAAAGAAATACAATGACCTAATGCTGAAGATTAAAAATGAATACGATCAAGGGGTCATAGAAATTGCAGAAACTAAGAAAAAAGAAATTAAAGCATTGATCGAAAGAAATAACGAAAACCCAGCAGCCATGGCAAATTCTATAAATCAATTATTTGGGATACAGATTATTGAAATGAAAGAAATAACGTGAAAAAATTATTTTTAACATTTTTTTTATTAGCGTGCGCTCCTAAAAATACAAATACTCTAAGAACTTTCTCCGCACAAAATGACCCTGCGCCAACAAGTATAGATCTTAGCGCATATTCTACTCCACCTTTACCAGACCTATCGAATCAAGTTAATATAAGATCAATGCCCGTTGACTCAGCGGCTTCAGCACGCCAAGCGATCATTAGACAAGGCGCAAGATATGAGTCTCCGTTTGATGGTGTTTGTTTTAATAACGAAGCTGAAGCTGTAATAGAGGCATCATTCTCAGAACAAATACGTTCTCAGCGAAATGAAAACCGAAGAGCATTGGCCGAAACAAATGCACGAGCCCTAAGAGATTTAAGTACTATGCAAGCTGATGCAAATTTATTACGCTCACTATACCAATCCAGGTTAAATGATCGTGATCAAGAACTAAGCAGCGCCAACAGAATTATAAATTCATTAGAAAGAGCTAGCTCAACAAATGTTTGGTATAATATAGCGTGGGCTTCTCTCGGTGGTTTAATTGGCATTGCTACAAGTGGAATATATTTATTAGTAACACACTAAGGAATATATTATGGCATTTTTATTTAAAAACAGTGACGGTAAACCAAGCTTAAGTTTCACTATGGTTTACGCTTCTTTTTTCGTAGCTTTGGTATGGTTTGCATTGTCTATTGTAAACACACCACACATTAAATCTTTTGATGTATCTACAGCATCCGGTTTTCTATCTCCTTTATTGGCTCTGTATTTCGGAAGAAAATGGTCCGACTCCAAGAACACTTCAACGGACTCTACATCCACAACAACACCATAATATAATATTCTCAACTTCTCAAAAATCAAAAAACACTTGTTTTAAAGCATTTTGTAATATTCGTAACTATTTATATCTTAGGATAAAATAAATTATCCGAATGGAGATTTTTATGCTAACCGGAAAAGAATATCTAGAAAGCATCAACAATGCTATTAGTGAGGATATAGAAACCGAGATGCAACGGTTAGAATATTTCATTAAATCAAATTATCGTGCAAAAAACAACAGATACCCATTTCAGTTTTTAGTAAGATGCTGCCGACTGGAAGTTATCGATGCTTTATCAGAATATCTAGAAAGCAATGGGTGGACTGTTGAAAAAACGAAAGATTTTTTATATATAACACCAGCCAGAAAAACTTCTACGGAAAATTTTTTTACAGAATTGACTCCAAAAAATAAACCATAATTAATCATTGGAGAATATAATGAAAAATATAAAAAAGCTACACAGAGATGTAGGTGGATTGTCTACAGTGGAATATGTAATTTTGTTAATTTTGGTTTGCGTAGCTGGCATATCTGCATGGAGAACGTTTGGAAATAACGTCGTTAGCAAAGTCACTTCGGGAAGCAACCAAATCCAAGGTCTTGGGCCTTGAGTTTTTATTTCCACAGCAGAAATTTTTGAGATCGATTCTTTTTAATATAATTAAATCTAACCACCATAATTATACATAACCTCGTTATTACAAAAAAAGGTAGGGATATAAAAATGGCAATTTCAACAACAATCGACTCAACACTAGGCGTAGTTTCAACATTAGTTACAAGTGGCAACTCATTAGTCGTAACAGGAACAGCAGATTTCACTGGCGCATCCGTAACAGGCGTTACAGCAGATCCAAATGTGGCAGAAGTAGATGATCCATCAATTTCTTCGCCAGAAACCTATAACTGCACAGCTGGCACCCGTGTTTTCCGTGTGGTAGCTGCTCTTGGTGGCAACTGGACCATCGCTGGTCTTACAAACCTCAGTCTCCCAGCAGGTCAAGCAACAACAGTTAAGATTCTTGGCTCAACAACTGTAGCAGATCGCACAGTAACACTAACAAGCATGACTGTGGATGGTACTTCAGCAACGGTATGGCCAGCAACTGTCAAAGTAAAGAAAGATAAAGGTGCTGGTCTTTCTCTAGATGTTGTCCGTTCTGGTGCCAGCTATTTCGTATTTGGATCAGAAATAGCAAGCAGCTAAACAAATGCACTGGTTATTGTTATGCTAGTGCATGTCTAAAATTTCTCTCCCAGTAATTGTCGCAACTCGCAAATGTGGTTCTTGCAGTAAATGCTGTGAGGGATGGCTTGAGGCAACAATATACGATAAAAAAATGCACCATGGTCAACCTTGTTTCTTTCTTGAAAAAGGAGAAGGAGGTTGCACCATTTATGCAGATCGACCAAAGAATCCTTGCGTTGATTATACCTGTGCTTGGCTGGATGACCCAGAAACTTTCCCAACGTGGCTCAAGCCAAACTTATCAAATGTCATTATTACAGAAAAAAAGATTGATAATTCAGACCTAACTTATTATGAGATTGTAGAAGCTGGTGCTAGGTTAGATGCGGCAGTTCTGCAATGGATTTTCATGTGGGCTCTAAAAACACAAACCAGCATTATGTATCAGCTTGACGGCAAGTTCCATACCTTGGCAACTCCGCAGCTTGATGCGGCAATAGCTGCCGTAATAACTGAGAAGAATAAAAAAATATAAAAGCATTATACTTATTACCAACCTTAATAAAAGGTTGGAGGATATAATCATGGCAGTTTCAACAACAATCGACACAACACTAGGGTCGTTTCAACAGTGGTAGATTCAGCAGCCACCGTTGCTATTAATGGTGCAATAGCAGTAAACCAGAACGCAAGCAATACTGGATTCTCACCATATTCACTAACAGCAAGAAACAAATTGGATAGCGCAACACTCACTCTTTTAGATGCTGGTCTTGTCACTGTTTCAAAAGGTTCAGCTGCCACAATCGTGATGCCGCTGGCCTCTGCGGTTCCAGGAGCTATGTTTGTCGTTCGCACAACTACTACTGCCGGTCACATTCTAACTGGCTCACAAGAAACCAACGGAACACGTGTTTTCTCTAACGGAACAAGCAACGGATCACGTGCAACATTGGCAGCTGTCATTGGTAGTTCTGTTTCTATTCTTTCTGACGGTAAAAACTTCCTAGTGCTAGGTAACAGTGGTTCAGTAACCATTGATGGCACCTGATAGAAAATTTTAATTAAATTAATTTTCCTCCTGATAGTTATCAAAAACTATCAGGAGTATTTCATGTCCATTATTATCAACGAGCAAAAGCTCAACATCCCAAACGTCAAAACAGTTTCTTGGTTAGATCCCGAAGCACAAGTTATTGGACTAAAAGAAGTCTCACATAAAAGCAAACGCAACACATGGCTTCGTGGTATTGTGTGTCATACCATTCATGGCAAGCTTGGTAAACTACTTCCCGGCCTAGGTCCAGATACAAGCATTGATATCGCCAATGCACGATATCAAGCCAACACAACAAAGCAGGTATCGTGGGATTACACCTGTGATTTAAATGGCGATTGGTTAATCCAAAACGATCCAACCAAGTTCTATACTTGGCAAGCAACAAGTGTAAACGGATATACTTGTGGTTTTGAGTTGGTTCAACAAGACAATGGTGATCTCTATGAAGGGCAGATTGCCAAAGCTGTAGAGTTTATTGACTTCCTAACAGCCAAGCTTGGTATTCAACGTCAAATTCCTTGGGATATGAAAAACAACTGTCCTTACAAAAAGACTGTTAATCGTATTGCTGGATCTAATAATGCCAAAGATGTTGTGGGAGTTATGGGGCACTATCATCAAACGACAAATCGTGGGCAAGGAGATCCAGGGCCTTATTTACAACAAGCTCTAAGAAAAGCTGGCTATTTGCCGTTTAACTATGATAATGATGATGACAAGGTTTTTTGGAAAGATAAACAAAAAAATATTCTTGGATTTAGCGATTCCGAAGCTGATGGCGTCCCTGGACCAAAAACAGTCGAATCTCTAAAGACAAAAGGCTATAAGCACGGTATTTTTATAAAAAGACCAATAGATGATCTAATATAGTATTTAGGAGATTTATATGAAAATTTGGGCAAGTGTCGAAAAAAGCTATCACAAACGTAAGGATGGTTATTATCAAGAGCTAATAACCCATTATGTTCATTTCCAAGATCCATCTGGAAACACTCAGACTAAATTAGACAGAACAGAATTTGGTAAAGTATTTGTTGAAAACAATACTCACAATAGCTTTGATGGCATGGTAATTATTAAAGAAAACGGTGCAGATAAGCGTCTACTGGTTGTAGAAAAATAATGATATCAGCCAAGGATTAATTTTTTGGCTGATTTTTCTTCTGTTGTTACGATTTTACTATCTTCAATTTTATCTTTACATTCGCTAATTACTTTAACGATTTTTAGCATACTATCACGATTTTCTAGTTCTAAAGCTAAGAGATAAATGACGTAAAGTTTCATTCTTTGCGATACGCCAAATTCGTTAATTGTTTTAACGATCCCTCTACAGGTTAAGCGTTTTTCTTTTGAGAGTTTTGTTTCAATGTAATTTGGAACAACATAAGCCTCTCCTTCTTTGGTCTCTGATTCATCTGTTAACATGCTATCAATTTCGCTCATATATCCTCCGTTGAAAAGCTATCAATTTTCCACAATGTTTTTCCGATTAAAAGTAAATATTTACCAAATCTTTCGCCATTTTCCTCTTCTTTATGAAGTATCACTGGCTTGCCCCATTGTTCATTTTCATATAGAAATTTAATTTCTTGCCATGTTGGTAGATCGATTGTATACTTGCTTAAAATATCGTTAAGCTTTTCTGGCAATGTTGTTTTGATCTCTTCGGCGTCTGGCAATGTTGGTGCGGATTCACGTTTAAGTTTTTCTGATTTACCAATCTCTATTATTTTATGAATACCGCCGCAATTATTACATTTTGCATAGGATGGCTTAAATGATTCATCATCATTTATCACACTAAAAACTATGAATTTATGGAACACTGTTGGCTCAATAAGTTCAAATTGTTTCAAAATGCAGTTGCATTCAATAAGATGTTTAATGCAGGTAGGCATGAGATATCACCGTTGATAAAAGAAAAACAATAGATAAAAAACCAAAAAAGGTTCTTAGAGTGAAAAAGAAACTGGTTTTCTTTTTTTTGATGTTGTGGCGGTTGTTGCTGGTGCCGTTTGAACTGATGGCTGTGCCGTTTGAACTGTAGTAGTCACTGGAACCTTTCCGCCAACGGCTTTTGGGCTTACTGTAGGGCTTGAATCACCAGTGTAGCCATCGAGTTCTTTTTTGATATTTGAATGAAAAGTATCAATTTGAGTCATTTCCAATTCAGTAATAACGACTTGCATCGTTTTAAGTAGATGAGTTAGAACATCTAAATCAATTGGAAGATTGTTTCTACGAACATATACTTGTAGTTTATCAAAGGCTCCTTCTGAAATTCCTTGAACCAGTCGATGTACTTCACGTTCAATTTTTGTATCTAGCTGAACTCTGTTTTGATCACTCATTATATTACCTCTATTGAATTTATTATTTTAGAAAAACAATAAATGTATTGTGTTTTCAGCCTTTGCTATGTTTATTTGCTATACCGCTAGCCACGAAGCTCCAAGGTTTTATATAACATTCAAAGCCAGAAGCCGTAACATATCCTTTTAGCTGATCAGAAAACATAGACGTAAGTTCTCCAGACTCTGGTGGTGATGCGTCTACATGTATCAATGGAATTAATCCTGTAGTTTCCTGAATTTGATTGCTCAGTTCAATAGCAATACTAGTTTCATGAAACATTCTTGCCTTGACCCTGTTAGGATAGTTGCCTTTAAACTCCTTCTTATGCTGTTCTGTGGTCGTGTAATAGTAAAAACCACCTCTCCCCGGTTTATACAAACAGGCGACCGCAATGAAGCGATAAACGTGTTTGTGAAGGTGTGAATCTACACCCACGATAAGTTGCTTTTCTTTATCCGTTAAAGACTCAGAAATCCATTTATATAGTTCGCCTTCTTCAACCGCATTGCCATCGGCATCTTTCCAAATTCTCATTTTTAGCCTTTAAGGTTATATTAGATTGGTTTTTGTCAAATGACAATTTTTACGAATAGCAAGTTTAAATTTTACAAAGTGCTTGAGATAATTGACTCAGGATTATATTATTTTTTATATTTTCTTTGACAGGCTTTACAATGCGCTCTTTTACCATCCTTAGTTCCTGTTTTTTTATTAAAAAGAGATAACGATTTCTCTTCTTTGCATTGTGAACATTGTTTGGTGTTAGAATCTAAGGCTACTTCAAGCATAGGATCATCTACTCGTTTCCAACCTTTGTGAGTTTTTCTTTCACCAGACAAAAGAAATCTTAAACCAGCCACTGATAAACCATGAGTTTTTGCGAAATCTGTCAATCCTATAATTTTTTCATATATTTTGCCGATTGGAGATATTAATCTTACCTCATATATTGCTTTGCGTTTGTCGATCCATTGCCTTGGCATTTTTTTACCATAGTGCCAATGCTTTATACCGATTCTGCCTTCGCTTATTTTTTTCTTGGTTTGATCAGAATGTTTTTTGCCTTTTAAACCGTAATTTGGATTATTTTTTGCATTTTCAATTATTTTTGCCTTGTGCTCATCCGATAATATTTTTCCTAAATTTGATTGACTTATTTTAAAACGTGTTTCTTCACTCTTAGAATAATTACCGTCACACTCTAAGTCCATGTTATACAGATTAAATCCATTAGTTGCGTAAAAATGTAACCAATAAAGTTCTCTTTTGTTTCTATCCTGCTGTGTTGAATTCGGTAAAATCTCCAAAATCCTAAACTCCAGAAAATCATCGTGACCAAGTTCTTTTTTACATTTATTGTAATCGGCTAACAAGAATCTATTACCGTGCCTGCCTCGGATAAGTGAATTCTTATGCCCAGCCCATCTGCTTTTCGGCTTAACGGTTTGGCCAATGTAACTTCTTTGAGAATGTAGGTTTTTTATCTCATAAATTGAAGGTATTTTTGATGAGTTTTCATATAAAAAAATCATAATTGTTTTTTTAATATTTTTAATTATCTAAGTTTCTGCCAAGTGTTTGGTTTTTGTTTTGTTTCTACTAAGAAATTTGTTGTAATATAATTGCATAGATAGTTTCTACACATGGGTGGCCTTTGATCGTAGATGCTGCATTTATACGTTAAAGGGTTCATAAATTTACATGCGTATCTGGGGCCTAGCACTTGGAATCTAAGAAATGGATAAGCATCTTCTTGTTGAAAGATATTGTTGTTGCCTGTTTCTTTGAACAATGTTTCTCCTATAATTTTACCTTCTTCATAGTCTATGACTATATCTTGGCGAGAAAAATTTATGCCTTTTTTCCTAAACCACTTTACGATATCTTCTACCCAGTGTTCGCCTTTTTCTTTATCGATTGGCCCAAGAACGTGTTCTAGATCATATGGATCTAATTGACAGCAACCACCTTTAACTCCTTCGTGTCCGCAGCAATTACCCAAACATGTTTCTAATGCGACCTCATCTGTAAATTTTCTTCGTTCTGACAATGGTTTTGGTGGCCATTCTTCTGGTTTATTTAAATTTAAAATAGGTAAATAATATCTGTCGTTTGGTGTTTTTTCAACGTTCTCATTTTTTTCATCAATATTTTTTATTTTTTTAGTAGATGAATTACCGCTGGATTGGTTTGATTTTTTATCTAGGGCAATTAATTCTTCGATACTAATTGTTTTATTTTGTTTTATTTCCATATTACAGTAGTATACGATAATTTTTAGAAATTTAAATTCTTTTACTGATAGATTGCTATTTATGGATCAAACGGAGCAACGTATATATGAGCAATTTACAGGAGTTATATAAAAAATTTCAAGGAAATCGTCTTTTAGAAGCAAGAACAACACTACTAGAAAAAGGTGTTTATCCATTTGAAATATTTTTAAAAGAGCACGCAGAGACAATTCACGCTAGTGAACAAATTGTTAAATTAGAGGAAGTAGCTAGTCTTTACAAAAATTATGTACCAACTTTATACATGCTTGTAAAACAAAGCACGGATGTTTTACTGGAATCTAATATCCAGGCCCAGTCAGTTAAATCTTCCATGACAAATTACGCATTCATTTGTGAATCTATTGGAACTTGCGTAAAACAAGCTGCTGTTATGTTTAAAGAAAAACATGATAATCAAAAAACAATTCATAGCATTTATGGTAAAAACGCTGTAGATCTTTTGGAATTTTGCTTTAAAAAATCTAAAGCCTATAAATTGCTCGAAGGAAATGCAGATCCTGTAATAAGAAATCTTTCACGTGAGCTTTCTGGATTGAGTATTGAAAATCTAAATAACCTTTGCGAGTCCGTTCCGGCAATGAAACTTTACGTTTCAAATTCAACCCATAAAGAGCTAGCTATTTCTTTGCTAGTAAGCTGATTCATCCTCTAAGATCGCACCAGATGCAGTGAAGTATGATGCTGCCATATTGGCAGCGAAGTTACTTGCAAGATACAATGATATGCTTGATATATTAATCGATGCACTTCCATGGGTCATGGAATGATGTGTTTTTTTCCATTCTGGATTTAATTTATTGATATTTATTTTTTCTGGTTGGCAAAAACCATAAGTGTATATTGATCTACATGCTCTTATCGCATTATCAATTTTTCCTTTAAATTTATTTGCGTCTTTTTTTGCTATGCTTATTTTCACTATGTGAGCAAGTAAATTCTGAATTCTTTTCGTTGTCAAATCAGATAAATCACTTATTGAAGTATTTTCTTCTTGAGATTTACGACGACCTTGTAGATATTGTAAATGCCCTAAAACATTTGATCTTGTTTTATTATTATGGATAGTGATAACATCATTAGTTAAGGATATTTTTTCCACTGTCGGTAGTGAATCATAATTTACAAATGTAAGCATTTCGCCTTTCAGAGAGCTAACGATATCACATCCACTAACAACTGCCATGTCGTTTAGTAGGTTTAGCGCCTCTAAGGATTGCTCAAGCCTTACTGGCATTATATCAAAATTTCCCCTAGTATTATTTGAATGTAAAGTTGCAATAATCTCTTCTGAGAATCCTTGTGCAATAATAAGTAAAGGAATTTTTGTTTCGAATGATTTCGATAAAATTTTATCTAGTTCCGATACTTTATCGACAAGCCCATCTACTAATAAAATTTTTAAATTTGAACGTGTCCACGTGCCAAAAGAAGGCATAAATCCTTTAAATGGATTTATTTTAAAATTATATCCAAATTGCAAATCAATTATTGTATTCGGTAATTCATGCTCTTCGACTACTATATTTCCTTCAATACCCGCTAGATTAGTTGCCTCTTTAACAATACTTGATATTATTTTATCTTGAGTTATTGAATCGATTAGGTTTTCAATTTCTAAAGCGGAAGCAGGCTTGCATACCTTTAATATCTCCAGAAGATACTTCTGCCCTTCTATTTGGTTATCTTCCACCAATCCAGAATATGTTATATTTTCTTTTTTTGAATATTCTTTAGCAAAACTCAAGAAAGCTTTTAAGAAATAAAAACTAGATCCTTGACATTTGATTTCTAGCTGAAAACAAGTATTAAGTAATTCATTAAATAAAATTTTCTCAGCTTTGTCTTTTCCTGTCATGAGGCTAGCAATGAGCTGGTACGAATTTTTCTGTAAATAATTATTCTCGCTACTTATGGCTAATTGGACTTTATCTAGGTTCTGCTCAAGATTTTCCAAGCTTTTGATAAATTTTTTTTCTACGCTATTTTTATCGATAAAATCGTTATACATTTTATGAAACCCTTTTGTTTTTATATATTTATATCAGTGAGGTGAAGTAATGGCTAACAGTAGTGATAGGGAATTATTAGAAGTAATAGCAAAAAAGCTAGCTGACTCCAAAGCTTTAAATGGCGGGTTTGATAAACTTTGCCTCATGATTGAGCACATCCAGGAAAAACAGAATGAATCTGGTATTAAATTAGATAAAGTATCAGAAGCTCTTTATGATCCTGATAATGGTTTATTTTCTAGGGTCAAGGATATCGAGCAAAAGATCGATGGCAATATGAATGAAATTGAAAAAAAAATTGAAATTGTGCCAGATGTAAAAACTGATATCCATGATTTAAAAAAATTCCAAAAAACAATCGAAGAGATTTGCGGCAATCAATTAAATGAACTATCAGAGTTAGTAAAATTACGTAAAAATCTCTCAACAATATACTGGGGATTTGCCGCTACAATTATCCTCGGAATAGGAAAATTGCTTTTTGACCTATCAAAACACCAATAATAGCCATAAACCATTATACATACATTACTTTGTCTTTATTATATAAATTAAACCACTTAGGAATAAGGAGTAATAGAAATGAGTGATACAAGAATGGTATTAGATGTTTGGTCAGAATTTAAATTGGTAGTTGAATCCCTTGAAGGCGATGTGCATAAGAATGCAACAAAGGGTAATCTTTCAGCCGGTGTTCGTGTTCGTAAAACTGTCCGTAAGCTCCGTGCCCTTGGCGCAGAACTAATCAAGGCAACACTCGAAGCCCGTGAAGAAGTAAAAGCAGCTACCCAAACAGCCCCAGCCAAAGAACCAGTAGTTAAAGCATCTGTCTCGGCAGAAAAAACAGCAAAAAAGAAGAGCAAAGCAAAGGGCTGAGTATTTTCTAAAAGATAAAATTTTCTTAACACAAAGGGCAGCAAAAACTGCCCTTTGTTATTTTACGAATATAGTTATTTACAACCCGTACAAAGGGACAAAAAAAGGTTTCAATGAAAAAAACATATATTCTGGACACAAACGTATTACTCTCAGATGGTAATTCTTTGTTTGGTTTTGAAGAGCATGACTTGGTACTTCCACTTATCGTACTGGAAGAACTTGATCGCCACAAAGATCGCCAAGATGAAGTGGGACGCAATGCTCGTGAAGTGGTACGTAAATTAGCAGATCTAACAAAAATAGAAAAGGATTTTAAAGCCGGTATTCCTCTAGGAAAAAATCTTGGAATATTACGCATTCTTTCAATTGAAGATATCTGGACCAATGGAACACCTCTCGAAAAATTACCAGTTGAAATGCAAGAAAAGAAAAGCGGCGATAATACCATCGCTCAATTCTGCGTAAATTATGCAGCAAAATATAAAGACCAAGTAATTGCCCTTGTAACTCGTGATACTATATTACGACTAAAAGCACAGGCACTAGGTGTTGTTTGTGAAGATTATCGTAAATTCAATGTTGCAACAAGCGCAAGCACTCTTTATTCCGGTGTCGCCACCATTGAAAGAGATGATGTGGTTGTAGCTGATTTTTACTCAAAAGAAGAATTCTTCCTGCCACAAGAAGTTGAATCTGGATTGGTGCCTAATCAATTCGTTATCATGAAAAATGGCCAGCAGTCAGCCGTTGGCCGATTTAATGGAAAAGGTGAACCACTTAGCAAAATACAAAAACATACCAGTAAACTTATTCCAAGGAACAAAGAACAAGAATTTGCAACAGACCTTTTGTTCGATCCAGACATTAAATTAATCACACTTAGCGGAAAAGCCGGTACAGGAAAAACATTGACCAGTATTAATGCTGGTCTAGAACAAATATTAAACCAAAAGCGTTATAACTCTCTTGTGATTTGTAGACCCGTGATGCCTGTAGGTAAGGATGTTGGTTTTCTTCCTGGTACGCTAGACGAAAAACTAGAGCCATGGCTCGCTCCAATCAAGGATAATCTTAGATTTCTGCTTGGAACTAATAAACCACCTACTGCCGCTGTCGGTGGGCGTAAAGTAAAAATGGAAGAAAAGGGCGGCAAAAATAAATTCGATGAACAAATTCTTCAAAGCTATTTTGAAGATGGCATCATTGAAGTGCAGGCACTAACATTTATTCGTGGTAGATCTATTGCAAATGCCTTTATCATTATCGATGAAGCACAAAATACTTCATTGCATGAAATAAAAACCATCCTCACTCGTGTTGGTGAAAATACCAAAATTGTATTATGCGGGGATGTAGAGCAGATAGATAATACATACATCGATTCCGTTAGCAATGGTCTTTCAATCGTAATAGAAAGATTCAAAAATGAAAAAATTGCAGCGCATGTAACGTTTACCAAAGGTGAGCGGAGTTTACTAGCTACCCTTGCTTCTGAGATACTTCAGTGAATATTGCCTCTCTAGTATATACTATTAGAGAGGTGACGATTTATGAAGTTTAAACATGAAGGCAATTTACTTAAGTCTGGTATCTACAAGATAACAAATACAATAAATCAGCGCATATATATCGGTTCTACTAAACTTTTTAAAATAAGGCATAGTCAACACACTTATGCTCTTCGTAAACAAAGACACGGCAACAAGTTTCTTCAAGCCGACTTTAATAAATGTGGCGAAGACGCTTTTATATTTGAACTTATTGAAATAACAGATGGAAAAACGAAAGAAGAGCGGCTTTTAATAGAGGAAAAATATCTTGAAAAATATTATGATTCTTGCAATACATGCTACAATTTTGTTACGAAAGCAACTTCATCAGAAGGTCATAGTTTTAAAAACCTAGAAGAAACAAAAAGAAAAATGTCAGAGTCGCAAAAGCTCCGTTTTCAAAATAATCCAGAATTACGTAAGCAGCAATCTGAAAAATCAAAAATAAACTGGCAGCATCCAGAATATATTGAAAAAATGAGACCAGTTATCAAAAAATTTGCTGGTTGGAATAGGGGTATAAAGATGCCAGAAATTTCTGGCGAAAAACATCCTAATTATGGAAAGCATCACAGCGAAGAATCTAAAAACAAAATGAAAGAATCTTTAAAGGGTCGTATGCCTTGGAACAAGGGAGTTTATGGATATACCTCTGTTCCTTGTTCTGAAGAAAAGAAAGAGAAATTAAGAAAAGCTAACATTGGAAAAATTATTTCTGATGAAGCGAAAGAAAAAATATCTAGAAACCGCAAAGGTAAAAATGCCGGAAAGAATAGTGCTTCCGCAAAAGTTTATGAAGGGTTCCAGTTATTATCCCCTAATGGGACCATTTATACAAAAATTGAATGTTTAACCGATTTTGCAGATGAGCATGGATTGAATATGAAATGTCTATGGAAGCTTTTAAAAGGCTTAACACCAAGCACAAGGGGCTGGACATTGGCAAATACAATAAAAAGCAACGTGACCCGGCAACTTTTCGCAAGGGAGAAAAACATCCCATGTATGGCAAGCACCACACAGAGGAAGCAAAAAATAATATAAGGCTTGCTAAAATAGGTAAAATGGAAGGCATGGAACATCCGAATGCAAAAGTTTATCGAGGTTTACGCCTTTTGAGTCCAGATGGGGCTATGATTACCGAGATAGATTGTTTAGCAGATTTTTGTCGTGAAAATGATTTGAAACCAACGAGCCTTTGTGCAGTTTTGAATGGTAGGCGAAAATCCACAAAGGGCTGGGAATTAGCAAACGATAATATCATAGCTTCTTAAAAGGTCACTTTATCAAAAATTTAACTAGCGCCTCAAACTCTTCAATCGATCCATTGCTCTTTAATGAATTGGCACGATAAGAGCAAAACATTAAATTATCTAGTTCGTATCCTTTGTTATTATCAATGCGATCAATTGACAGAGAATTATTATTTCTTTTATTGCCTACAGTTATATCAATTCCTAAAATTGGACATTTCAAAGGGATTCGATTACATAATATATCTTTATCTGATTTAGATAAGGAGTAATTTATCCCTCTTGTTTTAGCGCTATGTTTGGCAAGATTAAGCAATCTTCTAGCCTTTTGTTTGTATAATTTATCGGTTGAGTGTTGAATTGGCCGAGTATTTGTTGCCTTTAAAAAAGACAATATTTTTTTAAATTCTTCTATGGTTCCATCTTTTTTTAAAGAGTTGGCTCTGTAGGATATTACCATAACGTTGTTTTTCACATAACCTTTATAATTATCGATTCTATCCAGCGAAGGGGATAGCCATCTATTTTTTCCTGTTAGGTCATATGGTGTTAACAACACTGGACAGCTTGATGTTAGGATAATATCTGATAGCTCTATATTAAAATCTCTTGAATGTTTTCTAGCTCTATTTTTTGCTTTGAGCAATAGCAAGTATTCTCTATTTTTGATATAGTATTCTTTTTTATATTTTGTAGTTTTTGCGGGATTTTCTTTATATCTTTTACGCTGATTATTTCTTATTGCTTCACGATTTTTAATTGCGTAATTTTTGTTATATTCTTTATAATATTTTTTATTTATTTTTCTGTTTGTTGCGGCATTTGTTTTTTCTGCCGCAGAATTTTGCTTATAACGTTCTTTTCTTTTTTCTGAGAAACATTCTTTGCACCAAGAAGAAAATCTATTTTTAGATTTATAGAAGTAAAAACAAGTTTCTGGTTTATCATTTGAGCAGCTATTGCATTGCATAATTGTAGTATAATTTAAAATATTTTTGTTTGTTGATGTGTAATATTTTAAAAATAAACACTATTATATTTGCCGCATATTTAAGCTACATGGATTATGGCAGGATTTAACCCAAATAGAAAAAAGAAGACTTATTCTTTTAACCGCTCTCAAGCGTCACAAATTGTATCTGCCAGTGTAAATGGCAAGGTAGAATATTTTGATGCGACGTTGGTTGCGGTTGATAGTCCATTTTATATTCTGGACATTCCGAATAGCCAAGGTATACCTCCACCACCTCCACCGCTACCACCCGGCCAATATGACGAGGATGTAATTGATTTCACTTGGGAAGATACAAAAAGCGTGCCTCTTAATATTACTTTTTCTTCAGAGCCAATTGTTACATTAGAAATTTTACCAGCTGGTGGATATGAGAACATTGTTGCATTTTTAGGAAACGTATCGCAAGGAAACATAGTAGTCAATTTATCTGCACCGCACAGTGGTAAAATTGTCTATAGGGCCATTTATTCATCAGTATACCCAACAGCGGTCAGTAGAAGTGTTGTCAGCACATCGTATTTTTATACAGCTTCTGCTGGTTATAATGATTTAATTAATCAAGACGAAATTCTGGCTAATTATTCTCTATTGACAGCTAGCACTGCTCCAACGAATATATTTTTTACTACGAGAGACATAAATAATAATGGGGATGCCGATGTTGCAATTGTGGGAACTGGCTCGTTTGGATTAACGAGTACAGCAGTAAGCTTTTCTGCACCAATTACAAATCGAGTATATTATTTAGCAGTCAAGTGATTGAAACCGGAGAATATAAATGACATATGATTTTAGAGCACAACAGGTAAGATTAAATCGGATCATCTCCTCCGGTTCCATTCCAATTTTAATTTATGCATCATCCAGCGCAACAGATTTGCAAGGTGGAAAAACATTCCCAGATCCTGGTTCAGATGTATTTTTATTTATTTCTGGCAGTTCTTCCGCAAAAACTGTTTTTGGTGGCGATGTTGTTATTTCGGGAAGCTTAACCTCTTCTATTGTTTCGGCATCACAAATAACAGGATCACTGCAAAATATTACCACCGGTATTCCATATCTCGTTGGTGGAACAAACATAACTCTCGCCACAAGTAGCATTGGTCAAATAACAATAACATCAACAGCAGGTTCAAGTGGTGGTGACGTTAGCGCTTCTTATGTTGTTTTATCGGCAACCAGTTCTCTGGCCAATGAGCGCATTTTAACTGCTGGTAATGGTATACGCTTGACGGATGGTGGGGCAGGTAGCTCAATAACCATATCTGAAGTAATATGGACTGAACAAACAAGTATATTTGCATCAACGACTTCTTCAATAGGCATAAAAACGTCAATAGATCATACCGGCGTTGATTTATTCATATCAGGTAGTGATACCACAGGCAACGGAGCCAATCTTGTTCTATATAACGATTTAAGTGGCTTTGGATTACCAAGACTAACCCTGAGCAGTTCCAGTGGCTCTCTTGGGGGTTTGGTAGGATATGATGATGATGTTAATGGTTTAGTCGATGGCATTAATATTGATGTCCCAAACAGCAGAAATTTTGGTGTTCGTATTGGTGGCAATACAACGGCAGCAACAATAGATTCAGCAGGTAATTTAAACGTTCGCAGTGGGAGTACTAGTACTGGTTACTTTGATGTTGTTAATACAATAGTAGGCATTGGTGTTACTCCACCTAATTTGGCGGGAACATATACAAACGCAACTAGAATGGTCATCAAAGACACAGATAGCAGTGGTAATAAATACCAGCTATTTTTATCTAACGAAAACCCAGGAACAAATTTAAATTCCGGTATAGCTTTTGCTTTTGGCCCATCAAACATTTCTGGTGCCATCTATGCCAAGTCTGATACAACAGGTGATGACCGCAAGGGATTAAATGCTCTCATACCCGCTGGCAACAGCTTTAGCTGGCGTACTACGGGCGCTCATTTAGGCGAGTTGACAGATAGTGGCAACCTGATTATATCGGGCTCTGTTAAGGCGTATACGGGCTTCACGGGATCTTTAAGTGGGACCATTGGTGGATTGCCATTTATTCTTGGCGGTCCAAACATCACGGCGAGCTATAACTCCCTTGGCCAATGGGAAATAACAGGTTCAACAGGTTCCAATGGAACAGGCAGTGTTACCCCATTCTTTACTGGAGTTCCTTCTTCTGTAGATTTTGCTTTCTCGGGTTCTGTTCTCAGCGCCTCCAATGGTAATCATGTCCATAGCCCTCCTGATGGATTAGTAACAACTGATCAAACATCTTTTGCGGAAAATTTCTGGCTTATAACATCTGGCTCGGCATCAATGCCCGGCAATACGCCCACAGGTTCTTTTCCCGGCGATGGTGTTGCTCGTTTAATATTTGGTGCCACGGTTGGGTATACCGTTGGCGGTCCTTACTTCGGCTATGCGTCGAACGATTATTTTACGGGCGATATATCCTCTAGGGTCGAACGATCACTAATGGCCCAAGGCTACAAGGGTGCGAAATTAACAGTCAGAGCAAGAATAGCCAGCAAAACTGGCGGTCCCTACAACTATTTTGGAGAAGTTGGTGCTGGAATTTTTCTTCGTAATGATGACGATAGCAAAAACATACATTTTTATATAACTTCAGGATCTACAAATGTAATTACACAAGGTACTTCTGGAAGCATTGTTCAAAGTCCATTACCAAGTAATCCAGCATTTGATGGAACTACTTGGCTGGAAATGTCGATTGTTAATGGCACTCAAGTTATTTGCTCTGTTATTCAAAACGGAGTATCTACAACCGTTGATAGTAGAATATATTCTTCTTTTGATGTTACTAAGTGGGGTATGTTCGGTTTATGTACTAATGGTACGCCTGGGTATACTGTTGATTTTGATTATCCGCAAGAGCAGATCAAACAACTCCCAACCAACATTGGTTTGAGCTTAATAGAGGCTGCAACTCAACTTGACGCACGCAATATAATTGGCGCAGGATCGCCATCGGCGGGTGGATTAGACAAACAAATCCAGTTTAATAGTGGAAGTACATTTAGCGGTTCATCCAACTTAACCTATAACTACACTACAAACACTCTCACTCTAACAGGATCATTAACTGCTTCTACAGTTGTTGCTGGTGGAGTAAACATAACACCAGTTACTGCCAGCTTGTTCGTTTATGGGGATGGAACTAATCGTGGTAGTGGATCTATCTCTGGATTGTTTGAGACAGGCTCATTAATGACCCCTGGAACAGTTGGTAAGTTCGATGTTGAAGTCCTTGCAATGTCCTACGGTTCACAGACTGGTGCAAGTTGGAAATATACGGCAACAGCACTGTGGCCTAGTTCTGGAAACTTTAGTTTTATTGCGGCAACAGAACTTGCTGCCGAATATGGGCCAACTGCTGGTAGTTATAATCCAGCAGCAGAATGGGATGTAAATTTTAATAGCCTTGGGCAGATAGAGCTTACAGGGTCTGCGCCTACTCTGGCATTACCGGGCGGTACTAGTTTCTATGTTCAAGTAACCAAAAAAATGGTTGCAACGTATGGAACTATATTAGCATAGATTAATGTTGCATTAATATTTTATTATACATATTTATTACCAATCCAGGGATGGATTAGGAGTATAATAAGCCATGACAATAAAACGCAAAACGCAACTGAACCTAAGTGGTTCGCACCGGGATCTGGATGCAGATTTCGCTCATATCGGCTCGGCCCTCTTTGTTACAGGTTCTTCACAGTTCACTGGATCAGTTAACGTCGATGATGTGTTATCTGCTTCTGGCGACCTTTCCACCGCAGGAATTTTGCGAGTTCAAGGAGGAACTCAACTAACTGGCGCACTTAACCTTGCTGCTGACCTGTCTGCTTCTGGCAACATTACTTCAGCTGGTGTTGTTTCTGGTAGTACAGGTAGATTTACTTATCTTTCTGGTGCTTTGAGTGCATCTTCAACAGGTTTACCGTTTCTCGTTGCTGGTTCTAACATTACAGCAAACTGGAGCAATACAAACCTAAACTGGGAGATTACAGGTTCTGGCGGTGGTGCCACGCCAGCTGGCGTAGACCGCACAGTTCAGTTCAATAACAATGGCGCATTTGCTGGAGATCCCGATCTCCAGTTTTACTCTAACAGTCTTGGTAATATCGGTGCCAACACTTTGGCTTTCCCATCTGGTAATGTTGGCGTCCTAAGTGGATCAAATATTGATAACCAAGCCTATACTCTTGTGTTTTCTGGGGCTGTCGCCAGCATCCCTGGTGGCCAAGGCGGACCATTTCCGGGGGTTTTCGACCCAGCGATGGTGGTCCTGACGCCAGTTCTTATGTCTCAAAGCTTTATGCTTTTTGATGGCTACCATGATCCGCTTGGCTTGGGAGATTCTGAGGCTCCCCCCGGTGGCGGCTTGGCTCTTGCTAACGATGCAAAATTTACGTTATACAGTGGCTCATGGACCCCACTTCCTAGTGATATTCCTGGCGGTAAAGACCCACTTGTATCTATCTTTAATCAAGGAGAAAGGGGTATTATATCAGTAGTTGGCCAACTAACTGTTCAATCTTCGAGCACAGATCAAAACAATATCTTTCAAGTTGGTGCATCCAACACGGCTGGTCAAGTTCAACTAACGAATGTAGGTACAGCTGATTTCATTTCTGGTGCCGTAAGACTTACTTACGGCTCTGAATTTACCGTTTTTTCTGGCAGTGGTGGCACTGCTCAATTCACAGTGTATCCATCTTTAACTTCAGGAAAAGTAGATGCATCGCTTAACGGACTTATGACAATAATGTCAGGCTCTTTGTATGTAAATTCTGGAAGTTCTTCCGATGGTTCTTTCCAAATTGTACCATCAGCTACAGCGGGCCAAGTAAACGTCATATTTGATCGTGATGGTTCTACGGTTGAAGGGCAATACTTCCAAGGCATCAATGTTCGTCCACTATATGTCACCATGTCAACAGTTGGAGCGACGGGCACTGAACTTTCTGGAACATTGCTTGCAAACAATCTTGCTAACCAATCCATTGGTAAACTAGATTTCAACGTGATTGCTGCAAGCGCAGCAGATGACTACGCAAGCTTTACCTTCTCTGCAACAGTACGCAGAAACTCTTCTGGCGCAACATCTGTTATCAGCTATACAGAACTTGACTCAGCACTTGAAGGCGCAGCCGCAACTGCTCCATGGGATGTAAACATCAGTGATAATGGAACAATCTACTGCACAGGTTCAGCCGGTACAGTACATTGGTATGCTCAAGTAACCAAGAAGATGGTTCTTTCTGGTTCTGGCCTTATCACCTACTAATCTATCCTAAAATGTTTGCCGTGGGAAAACTGCTGCGGCAAACAAATTATAAACTTACAATTATTTTTTTTCTTGATAGTTATATTCAATTATAGCCTCTAGGGGGACTCCTATGTCATTAGAACGTAAACCATTATATCTTACACTGGACAGCATAAAACAGTTTGAGTTACCAACCACGGCGAGTGCTGTAGGTATTGACCTCAATACGGGCAAACAACTATATTACAATACAAGTTCAAACAACTGGTCTATTCAGTCATCATTTACAGGGTCTGTTACCAAACTAACAGATGGCTCAGATTACCTTATAGCTTCTGGTGCAGTAACTCTTACAACAACAT
>Ga0209596_1000037_pt1 | contig 116873 bp, 100 predicted proteins | sample M_130807_MF_Meta_FD_187314 | JGI IMG/M metagenome (GOLD analysis project Ga0209596, IMG submission 187314) | Freshwater microbial communities from Lake Montjoie, Canada to study carbon cycling - M_130807_MF_MetaG (SPAdes) (version 2) | ecosystem: Environmental > Aquatic > Freshwater > Lake...
TGTGATGATCTCATCTGCTTTTTCAACCCCTCTGATCTCACCAATTACATTATAAGATTTTTCATCAGGCAAAGTTTTGCAACTCATCTTTAAATAAAATGTTAATTCTTTGTCTGTTTTTAAATTATTACTTAACCAATTAGCAGCGTTTGTGCTGATGGCACAGGCAGGAATCTTATGTAATGAATCTTTATATCCCATAACTCCGGTATGTGGGTTATCGTCTTGTATCAAGGTGCATGAGCGAACAATCACGGCCACTGCTCCGAATTTAACTGCTTCAGAAGCACCTCCCCAACGTTGCTTTACAGCTTTGCCATAGGCATTAAACGTTTCTATGAAGTTGGGATCCATTGGCTGATTAAAGAAAACGATTTTTCCTTTAATTTTTTCTGTACCAAGATTTTGAAGATCTTCAACACCATTTGCCTCAATAACTTGGGCGGTAATCCCTTCAGCTGGTGTTCCGATGGAACTGCCTAAAGCACAAATAGGAACTTCTTTCGTTCCTTTTCCACCAGTCGAAATAATTTTACCTACCTCTTTTTCCCCTCTTACCCAATGAGGCACCATGCATTCTTGAAGATAAACGGTGTCTGCTCCAGCCTCTTTCATTGCTTTGAAAGCCCATTCAACAGCCTGCTGTGCTTGCGGAGAACCACTGAGGCGGCCACCAATTTTATTGGTTAGGTAATCCAGATTGGAATAACTTTTCCCATTGCTTAATGCTTCGTTGTATATTTTCTTGATCATTGCTGAGTCGGTCTGAGCGATACCTGTTGCAATGGATAAACTAATTAAGGCAAGTGTAAGTGTTGATTTCATATAGCTTCAATTATATATTTTTTCAATTATTAATTACTTCAAAATAACTTCAACAATGACCTGGCTGCCAACTTCATCGTTGAGCATTTTTACAATCTTAGTTTTTGCCAGAGAAAGTTCATTTCGTAAAGCAGCAGAATCTAATGTTACAAAAAGTTGTTGATGTTTAATATACAGATCCTTGGTATGTTTCGCAATCATAGCACCCATCACGCTTTCCCAGGAGGCAATCAATCGCCTTTCAGCCAATTTATCATCCAATTTATAGGCTTTTAATAATTGGTCAATCACTTCTTTTAAGCTATGTTCGTTATGTCTGCTCAATTTTACTTAGGCTATTTTTTTTATTTCTATTTCCGTGGTTTTTACTTCTAAAGCATTTCCATTTGTTATCTGAAATACTTTAAAATCGGCATTTGTTGTTAGAAAAAGATTTGCCAATCGGGTTGGATGGGTATCTGTAATAAATAGTTGTCCAAAATTATCACTACTCACCAATTCCATCAATTGTTTTACTCTGCGGTCATCAAGTTTATCATAGATATCATCTAACAATAATATGGGCGTCACTTTTTTTATGTTTTTTATAAAATCAAATTGAGCTAGCTTAAGTGCAATTAAAAATGACTTTTGTTGCCCCTGAGAAGCGTATTTTTTTAACGGGTATCCATTAATGGTAAATTCAAGATCATCCTTATGAATGCCAACAGTGGTGTATTCCATTGCTCTGTCACGATTCAATGCTTTTTCCAAAGCATCAGCGAAAGAAGTGTCATTTAAATGGGAGGTATATCCCATACCCACCTCTTCGCGGCCTCCAGATATTAATTCGTAATACTTTTGAAAGATTGTAATAAAGCTGTTGATGAAATCCTGACGCTTTAAATGAACCCGTTTACCATATTCGATGAGCTGCATATCCCATATTTCGAGCGATGTTCTATCAAATTGACGACTATCCGAAAATTGTTTCAGTAAGGCATTGCGTTGAGAAAGCACTTTGTTATAGCTGATCAAATTTTCTAAATAATCTCTGTCGAATTGCGCGATCACGCTGTCAATAAATTTTCTTCTGCTTTCACTTCCTTCAGTGATTAGCTCAGAATCAGCAGGAGAGATCATGACTAGGGGGTAAAGCCCAATATGGTCTGCCAAGCGACTGTATTCTTTTTTGTTTCGTTTGAATTGCTTTTTTTGATTACGTTTTAGCCCACAATAAATATCATCCTCCTGGTCAGGTCCCTCAAAAACCCCTTGAATAAGGAAAAAGGGGGACTCATGAAGTATGTTTTGGCTGTCAATAGGGTTAAAAAAGCTTTTACAAAAGGATAGGTAATGAATCGCGTCCAGAATATTGGTTTTTCCTTCCCCATTATTGCCGGTAAGACAATTGATGCGGTTGCTAAACTGAAGTTCTGTTTCAGGGTAATTTTTAAAATTTAGGACAGATAATTTTTTTAAATGCATTAAAAAAAAGGCTTTGTATTTCAAATCAAACCCTATTTATTTGATAGTAACAGGGCAGATATCATTGCCCGTAAAATTAGCCAAAAAATGATTAAAAATCAGATTGTTTAGAATTAATTATAGATATTGCAAAAAAAACTTATTTTTGCAATCCATTAACAAGATTTAAATAAATTATGGCAAAAGAAATTAATGACGAACCAATCGTTGACGTTGAAGAAGCATTTTCGAGAACGGAACAATATTTAGAGCAAAACAAAAAGAGCTTATTGATTATATTAGGCGCGCTAGTAGTACTAGTAGGTGGCTATTTTGCATACAAATATTGGTATGTAGCAGGTGAAGAAGCGCTAGCCCGCACCGAAATGTTTAAAGCAGAGGATTATTTTGGTAAAGATTCATTGGATCTTGCTATGAATGGCGACAAAAGCGGTTCTAAAGGATTTATTGATATTGTTGAGGAGTATAGCATTACTCCATCAGGAAATTTAGCTGAATATTATTTGGGAATCTGTTATTTGAAAAAAGGACAATTTGAGGATGCGATCAAGCATTTAGAAGAATTTGACGGAAACGACCAAATAGTTGGACCTTTGGCTACTGCTGCCATTGGTGATGCAAATATGGAATTAGGGAAGGTAGATGAAGCCATTACATATTATTTGAAAGCAGCAGAGCAAAACAACAATAATTTTGATACTCCTATTTGTTTGAAAAAAGCAGCATTGGCTTATGAAGACAAACAAAATTATGCTGATGCCATAAAATTATATGAGCGCATTAAAAATGAATTCGCTGAAACGATAGAAGGTAAGGAAATGGATAAATACATTTCTCGCGCTAAAGTTTTGGGTAATTTATAATAAGATCTAAATAGTTTTTAAAAAGGTGATTTCTGAAAAGAGTCACCTTTTTTTATAGTTTTTTTAATTAGTTAAATATCCAATAGTAACGATGTCTTCAGTAAACAAAAATTTATCGGAATTCGAAGGAAGCCCTATTCCTAATGGTGCAGAAATGAAGGTTGGGTTGGTGGTGTCAGAATGGAATACACCCGTTACGGGAGCGCTTCTTCATGGCGCCTTAAAAACCTTATTGGAAAATGGTGTGCAAGAAAAAAATATAGTTTTAAAACATGTTCCGGGTAGTTTTGAGTTGACAATAGGGGCACAGTTTTTATGTGAAGACCAATCAATTGATGGCGTAATAACTTTAGGCTGTGTCATACAGGGAGAGACCCGTCATTTCGATTTTATATGTGATGCTGTTGCTAACGGCGTTACAACTGTTAGCTTAAAATATAATAAGCCAGTCATCTTTGGTGTGTTAACTCCAAATACATTGGAGCAGGCAATGGACAGAGCAGGAGGAAAGCATGGTAATAAAGGGGATGAAGCAGCTGTAACAGTCCTTAAAATGATTGCCATGAAAAAGGGGCTGTCATAAGAAGCTGAAATTTTATTTCCAAACCTTCCTTAAAGTAGGTCTTTTTCTTCTTTATTTAGGATCAATCTTTTATAGTAAAAATAAACGACACAGATCATTCCTGCAACAAAAGGAAATCCAGCATAATTTTTTATTTGTTCATGATGTGAAAATTCACAGATCATCCAGTAGGAATTAGCTCCGATCCAAAAACAGATGGCAAGGTTGATCCAAAATTCATCATCTTTTTCGCGCCATGTTTTATAAGAAATAATGATCGCCACAGAAATAGTTGGAATGATCATACAGATGCCCAAAATTTTCCATTGTAGCATCCAGCAAGTGTCTTTTAAGAGCCAAAGCGGTATGTGAAGGTTTTCGTAATGACGGATTTTTCTCATAGCGCAAATTTAAAACATCTAACAAAAGGGCGGCTGAATTATTGAATAAAAAAAGCCATTCAAATAATGAATGGCTTAAAATGCATGTGATCCCATTTGGATTCGAACCAAAGGCCTACGGTTTAGAAAACCGTTGCTCTATCCAGCTGAGCTATGGGATCATTTTAAAAGGCTACTAACAAAAATGGTTAACGATAATATGTTATAAGTAAAATATAACAAATAACCATTAACCACTTGTTTTGTCGGGGCGGCAAGACTCGAACTTGCGACCTCCTGGTCCCAAACCAGGCGCGATAACCAACTACGCTACGCCCCGAACTACTATAAAGAACTATAAATGCGGATGCAAATGTACCATTATTTTTTATTCTGCAAAGATTTTAATAAAAAAGTTTATAATTCCTATTGACTATTTACCATAATTTATCTCATTCACGTTTGATCGCAAACAATACCAATGAAAGCAATGCACAGGTATTTATTGCTATTGATCCCCCAAATGAAAATTAGTGAGATAAATTCAAGGGTTAGTCATTGCTAAAAACAAAAAGATCTGCCCTGATAATCAGAGCAGATCTTTTGTAATTTTTCAGCGGAGAGAGAGGGATTCGAACCCTCGGTACCGGTTTCCCAGTACGACAGTTTAGCAAACTGTTCCTTTCGGCCACTCAGGCATCTCTCCAAAGCCTTTTTTTAAGGAATGCAAATGTAGAAAAAGATTTGCTATTGTAAAACAAAAAGTAAAATATTCCCAAAATTAGCTAATCGATGCATTTCGAAACTCGACCTATTTTTGATGTAATAATCAGCGGGGAATAGTATATTTGTAGTACATTTTGAAATTTTTTAAATACCGCCTTATGTATATCAGAACTGCAGTTTCTTGTTTCATTTTCCTTTGTTCTATAGCCTTTTTTTTGGGGTGCGGTGCAAACGAATCCGTTAAGAATGACTCAGCAAGTGGTCATGTTGAGAAAAGTAATCAGAATGCATCAACGTACATTAAGATCGAAGATTCACAGGCATTTTTGCCTTCATGGTCATCCGAAAATGTGATGGTGTATCATATTGTGGGTGAGCCAGATGAAATGCATCCTACAAATGGCCTGAACGCTTGCAGGGCTGAAATAATGGGCTATACACAAGTTTTTTTGATAGGTACTGATTTTCAATCTTTAACAATGAGACCCATTGCTGTAAAGTCGATGCCTGTCATTTCTGATAACGGGAAGGAATATACCTACGAATTGCGCAATGATATTAAGTTTGATGATGGCAGTGCACTTTCTATGGAAGATGTTCTTTTTACTTTTAAGGCCAATAAATGCCCTTTGACAAACAATCCAAATGCGAAACCCTATTTAGAAAATCTGATTGATATTGTATTCGATAAAACCGATCCTAATAAATTTAAAGTGATCATGAAAGATAAATACATTCAAAATATTTCTTTTCTGACTACATTTCCTATCATGCAGCGATCCTTTTTTGATAAAAAGAACGTGCTTTCCAAATACACAATGGCGCAATTTTCGGATAAAAATTTTAATGCAGAAATGCAAAAAGATCTGATAGACTGGGCTGCAGATTTTAACAGTGCAAAATACAGTCGTGATCCAAATTTTATTGTTGGAGCAGGTCCTTATCGTTTCGAAAAATGGGATGCCGGACAAAGCATTACTCTTGTTAAAAAGAAAAATCATTGGTCTGATGTCAGCAATTCTGCTTTTGAAACTGCTTTTCCGGAAACAATACTGTTTAAACTAAATACAGATGCAAATTCTCAAAAGCTTGAATTTAAAGCACAGACACTAGATGCGTCAACTTCTTTATCTTCAAAAACATTAATGGAGCTTCAGGCAGATGCCAATTTTAATGCTAATTATAATTCTCGATTTATAGATACTTATAACTATGCATACATAGCTATGAACATGAAGCCTGATGGAATAAAACATAAAAAAATATTCACGGATAAAAAAGTTAGACGAGCAATGGCATTGCTTGTTCCGATTGATGAAGTGATTAGGATTGTCCAGAAAGGTAAAAACAGACGTATAGTGGGACCTGTGTCTCCGCTTAAACCCGAATACAATACAGCATTGAACTTGCTTCCATTTGACGTGGAAGGCGCTAAGAAGTTATTGGATGATTCTGGTTGGAAAGACACGGATGGCGATAATATTCGCGATAAAATGATAGATGGAGAAAAAGTGAAAATGGAATTTAATCTAGGATTTTTTGCTACTTCAGTAGAGTGGAAAGATCTGGCCGAAATGGTCTCAGAACAAATGAATAAGGCAGGGGTGAAGGCAAATATAGATTCTGAAAATCCTTCTGTACTGAATGAGAAAGCAAGTAATCATGATTTTGACATGTTTATTGCATCTTGGGGTGGTACTGTTTTTCCGGAAGATTACACCCAATTATGGCATACTTCTTCATGGGTTTCAAAAGGATCTAATTTTACGGGTTTTGGTTCTGTTCAAACGGATGCATTAATAGATTCAATAAAACACACACTCGATACTGCAAAATCGATTCCTATGATAAAAAGATTCCAATCGATAGTATACGATGAGCAGCCATATATCTTTTTATTTGCAGGTGTAAGAAGAATTGTGATTCATAAGCGTTTTGGAAATCAGGAAATGTATTATGAACGACCTTGCCTTTGGTTAAGTAATTTACGCTTGCTAAATAGTGGTTCTTCCATGAAAATGTCAACCTCTGCAAATTAGCTTTTTGTCCTTTTCATAATTTTGATAGTGGATTTGGTTTGTATTTCCCTTTGTTGATCAACTGAAATATGCTTAGATATATTTTCAAACGAATATTAATTTTTATTCCTACACTAATTGCAATAACTCTTCTAGGGTTTATGATTAGTGTGAATGCTCCCGGTGATCCAGTTGAACGAATGGTTGTCGCTTCTCAGGATGGAGGAGAAACGGCTGCTCAAGCAATAAACCAAATAGAACAAAAAAAAATATGGCGTAAAAAATTGGGTTTGGATCTTCCCATTTTTTATTTTTCACTCTCTCCATTTTCGTTTCCGGATACGCTCTATAAGATCTATGATAAAAATGAAAGAGAAGCGCTTGGGCGTTTGATTCATCAATACGGTAATTGGAAGGAGATAGAGGAATATTATGCTTCATTGAATAACTTTTACAAGGAACAAGCTGCATTTGTTCTGGATACCAATGAAATTCGATTTGTAGATAGAAGTGCTATTTTGGAAACGCTTAATCAGATTAGGTTTGAAGCGTTGAGTTTAAAGTCATCCTATACTCCTTCAGTAATAGATTTAAAAATTTCTAACATTGAAAAACTTCTTTCTTTATTTCCTTTTTTATCAAAACTTCAAATAACTTTTTCAACGTCAAAGGCAAATTATAATAAAATAAAGTACACGTCAACAGTCTGGAAAAATTACATTCCGAAAATTATTTTTTATGGGTATAAGAATCAATACCACCGTTGGCTTTTTGGTGATGGAGGGAATTATTCAAAAGGTTTGATTCATGGTGATTTCGGGACATCATATATTACCAAACAACCTGTCTCAGATGTAATTTATTCAAAAATTGGCTGGTCACTACTATTTTCAATGCTTTCTGTAATCCTGGCATATTTAATAAGTATTCCCGTCGGTATAAAAGCTGCTGCAAAGCGTGGTTCCCGATTTGATAAAACTACTTCGGCTATTTTTTTTATGCTTTATTCAATGCCATCGTTTTGGTTGGCAACCTTATTATTAATGACATTTGCAAATCCAGATATGCTGCATTTATTTCCAGCATCGGGTGTAAAACCAGCTTTTGGATACCCTGAAAGTGCATCGTTATTTCAAAAAATAAAGGCCTCTATTCCCTATATTATTCTACCGTTAATATGTTTTACCTATAGTTCATTTGGTTTTCTTTCACGGATCATGAGAGGTGCTATGCTTGAAGTTTTAGAGCAGGATTATATCAGAACAGCTTATGCGAAAGGGGTGCCGGAGAATACCGTCATCTGGAAACATGCTCTCCGAAATGCACTGCTTCCCATCATCACTGTTTTTGCAAATGTTTTTCCTGCAGCTATTGGCGGTTCTATAATTATAGAAAGCATATTTACTATTCCTGGAATAGGCTCTGAAGCAGTTTATGCCATTCAAAATAATAATTATCCTGTAATTATAGCTGCACTAACTATATCGGGTTTTTTAACCTTGCTTGGTTATTTGATTTCGGATATTTTATATGCTATTGTTGATCCCCGAATTTCTTATAATTAATAAATGAGATGAAAGAGGAGCAAGCAAATATGGAAACAGCAGTTGAAATGAAAATTACCAATGATTTCAGTTTCAAAAAACAGGCATGGTTGCAATTCAGAAAAAATAAGCTCGCTTTTTATTCTTTCAGGATTTTACTTTTTCTTATTGGCTTAGCCCTTGTTTCTCCTTTTGTTGCAACAGATCAGCCTTTGTATTGTAAATACAAGGGTGTTAATATGTTTCCTGCTTTTTCACTTTCTAATAATTGCGAGATAAAAAGTGAAGACGGTACGATTGAAATGATTCAATATGATATGGAAGATTGGAAGCATTTAGCAGCTACTACAATTATTTTTGCTCCTATTCCATATGCACCCAATAAATCAGATTTTGAAAATGCTGATTATGTTTCTCCTGCTGGAAAGCAATTGTTTTTAAATAAGGAAGGGAAGTCGATTTTGATCCCATTCAAATTCCGTCATTGGCTAGGTACAAATAAACGTGGTGAGGATGTATTTTCGGGGCTTATTAATGGGACGAGAGTTTCATTAACAATCGGCATCTTATCGATGGGAATAGCTTCGATTTTAGGAATTCTGCTAGGTGCTATGGCGGGTTATTTTGGAGATCACAAATTACAAACTTCAAGAGGGGCCTTCTGGACATTTATTTTGGGAATAGTTCTCGCGTATTTTTATGCCTTTTCTGTTCGTTCCTATGCAATAGTAGATAGCTTTGGTATTTCTACTTTTTCAATTTTTTGTGAGTTGATTCTCAGTTTGCTTATTTTCTCAATTATCCTTTATTTGTTTTATCGGGTAGGTCAATTAGTAGGTCGGATATCTTTCTTAAAGAAAATTGTAACTATTCCCGTTGATTCAATCATTTCAAGGTTGATTGAAATTCTTATGTCGATGCCCTTGTTGATATTAATCATTTCACTTTCCGCTATTGCAAAAGAAAAATCGATGGTCAATTTGATGGTGATAATTGGACTAACAACATGGACTGGAATAGCACGACTGACAAGAGCCGAATTTTTGAGGATATCAAAACTAGAATATATTCAGGCAGCACAATCAATGGGGTTTAATGAATTTAGGATCATCTTTAAGCATGCACTTCCTAATGGTTTGGCACCAGCTTTAACCGCTATCGCATTTGGAGTAGCATCAGCCATTTTAATTGAATCTTCTTTGTCTTTTTTAGGCATAGGTGTACCACCAACAACAGTAACTTGGGGCTCTTTATTAAATTCAGGCTGGCAGCAGTTCAGTGCTTGGTGGTTGGTATTTTTTCCAGGTATGGCAATATTTATTACTGTGACTGTTTATAATATGCTAGGAGAAGGAGTAAGAGATGCGTTGGATCCACGTTTAAAAAAGTAGTTGTTTTTTTTTAGAAACTGCTGGGTTCAAATTTATTTCTTTATTAAATAATATAACAGCAGAGTGTTTAAAACTTCTTTCGTAATTAGATCTTTCTGTTATTTGATTTCCTATGTTTATTCTAAATTAATCATGTCAATGAATGATCATTAATTCATAATTTGAAATAGAATGAATGTACATCTTATAGCAATTGGTGGTAGTGCCATGCACAATATGGCAATAGCCATGCATAAAAAAGGCTTTCATGTAACTGGATCCGATGATGAAATTTTCGAACCTTCTAAAAGTCGTTTAGCAAAATTAAATTTGTTACCCGCCAAACACGGTTGGGATGTCACTAATATTCATTCAGGATTAGATGCTGTCATACTGGGTATGCATGCCCGTATTGATAATCCGGAATTATTGAAAGCTCAGGAATTGGGATTGAAAATATATTCGTATCCTGAATATATTTATGAGCAAACTAAAGATAAGATCCGTGTTGTTGTTGGTGGAAGCCATGGTAAAACAACAATTACTGCCATGATATTACATGTGTTAAATTTTCATACAATTGATTGTGATTATTTAGTAGGGGCTCAATTGGAAGGTTTTGATACCATGGTGAAATTAACAAAAGAAGCAAAAATTGCCATTATTGAAGGTGATGAGTATTTATCTTCACCGATCGACAGACGTCCTAAGTTTCATTTGTACAAACCTAATATTGCTATTTTAAGTGGAATAGCTTGGGATCACATTAATGTATTTCCAACTTTCGATTTTTATGTAGAACAATTTAAACTATTTGTTGATCAGATAGAGGAGGGGGGAAGCCTTGTTTATTGTGAACTAGACAAAGAAGTAAAAAGAGTGTGTGAGCAAGCTCGAACGGATATTAAAAAGTTTCCTTACGCAATCCCGGAAAATAAAATCGTAAATGGTACAACTTTTATAAATACAAATACGGCATCTATTCCATTGCTGGTTTTTGGTGATCATAATCTGATGAATATTAATGGTGCCCGTCTTGTATGTAACCAACTTGGTTTGAATGATGACCAATTTTACGAGGCAATTCAAAGTTTTAAAGGAGCTGCAAAACGATTGGAATTAGTAAAAAGAAATGATGTTTCTGCCATGTATAAAGATTTTGCTCACTCACCTTCCAAGCTAAAAGCCACAACTCAGGCTGTTAAAAAGCAATTTCCTGAGCGAAAATTAGTTGCCTGCATGGAGTTACACACATTCAGTAGTTTAACCGATGAGTTTTTGAAAGAGTATAAAAGTTCGATGCAACTGGCTGATGTAGCAATTGTTTACTATTATCAACATACGATTGAGCATAAAAAATTAAAGCCCATCACTGAAGAGCAAGTGAAAAATGCCTTCGGAGGAAACAATATTCATGTTATTACAAACTCAGATCAATTGATTCAAGAGTTATTAAAAATGAATTATGACAATAAAAATTTACTGATGATGAGCTCAGGCAACTTTGATGGTATTGATTTTAAAGAGTTAGGAGATCAGGTCATTAAATAATACGCGGCGTCCATTCATTTAAAATTCTATTATAATACCTAATGTTTGAAGCATTGTGCCAGAAGAATTGTCAATCATTTTAGTTTTATAAGAAGCAGGATCATTCGGATCAGTTTGTGAATTTCCTAAAGCATCTCTATCCAATAGTAATACCGGTGGTTGCTCTGCAGAATATTTGTATGCATTTTGTACATCGAGATAGATATTCAAAGACCACTTTTTGAAAAAATATTTTTTATCAATCCTTAGGTCCAATTGATGAAATGCCTTCAGCCTTTTTTCGTTTAATTGATTGTAATCGGAAATTCCTCTGCCGTTAATATCCCATACAGATTTAAGTGAAGAGGTTTTTACATCAATTGGAGTATAAGGTGTTCCGCCCAAATAACGCCACTTAAAGCCTACTTCCCAATTGTGTTTTATTTTTTTTCCCAATGTGAGTGATACAATGTTACCATTATCCCATGCTGATGGTTTGTAATTATTTTTTTTGTCCTGGAATTCACTTTTTACCAAAGTATAAGCAATGATTCCGTAAAATCCTTTATACAATTTTTGTTGTATCATAAATTCCAATCCATAGGACCTTCCTTTTGAAATTGAGGATACAGGCTCATTTCCAATAACTCCATAGTCTCCACCAAGATTGGCCAAACAAATAGAATCTCTCAAGGTCATTGGATACTTATCATATAATTTATAAAATGCTTCTACAGTTATCTTGGTATTTATTTTTGTATTATACTCAAATCCTCCAATCAATTGATTATTTGAAATGTAGGTAACCTTTTTTTGCTTGTTTAGTAATTGGTTTAGAGAATCTCTGTAACCTAAAACAGTGTATGCGGGTAATTGGAAATATCTACCAATGTTCAAATTGAAACTTAATTTACTGGTGATGTTGAGTGCTAACGAAAAACGGGGAGAAAATTGATTGAGCGGATTGCTCATAGTTGATGAGTAATCATTGATATCAGTTCGAGCACCTAATGATAGCAATAGCTTTTCATCAAATACTCCTTTACTGATTTGACCAAATAGTGCATATTTATTAAAATTTAATTTTGAGTTGAAATCAATAGTTGTTAGACCAAATGGAGTTGTTATTTTATTATAGGTAGAGTTAGTATAGGTGACATTTTCAATTCCGGCACCGAAATTTAGTTTAAATCCATTTTGCCTGTAGGTGTCTTCTACTCTTACTTTGTTTTCTATTTCCTGAGACGTATAATCCAGTATTTTGTTCTCTGGTTTACTTAAATCATTGTTAGCATATTTATAGGATCTATTGTTTAAGTGGTTTCTACTGACCACTAGCGTTAGATAGCTTTTTTCATAAAAATGCTTGTAGTTAGCCCCTAAAGCATAATTCCATTGTGTGAAAACGGGTAAATATCCAAGAATATATTTTTGTTGTTCTGTTTTATTTGCATCCAAGTTCAATTTAAAATCGTCAATTGCTCCTAATCCAATAAAGGATATTTCGTTTTTTTCATTGAAACGAATCTTCGCTTTAAATTGTGCATCATTATAAATTGGTAAAAATGGTAGTTCTAAAATTTTAAATAACCAGCCCAAATACGATCTTCTTGCTGAAGCAATGAAAGTGGTTTTTTTGCCAATTGGTCCATCTAATGTTAATCCTATATCAGATGAGCCTAAGGTTGCTGTAGTAACAAGTTTTTCATTATTACCATCTTTTTGTTTAAAATCAAAAATTGAACTGAGTGAATTGCCCCGGTTGGCAGGAAATGCACCGGAATAAAAATCTACTTCTCGAATAAAATTTACATTTATCATTCCAACTGGTCCGCCAGAAGCTCCTTGTGTAGCAAAGTGGTTGATGTTTGGCACCTCAATTCCATCCAAATAAAAACGATTCTCATTAGGAGCACCGCCTCTAATAATAATATCATTTCGGAAAGATACAGTTGATGCTACACCTGGTAAGGATTGGATAACTTTTGAAATATCTCTGTTGCCACCTGGATTTCTGTCTATTTCAGATGATCCGATTGTTCTCATTGAAACGGGACTCTCTTCTGTTTTGTTAAAAGGCGACGCTTTTATTTCTATCTCACTTAGGCTATCGATCTTTTCTTCCAGTGGAATATTTAAAACTGTCGGAGTAAAATTGTTAACCTGAATCTCAAAAATTGTTTTTTGTCTATACCCTAGGTAGGAAACGGAAACGTTATAGAGGCCTGGAATTAAATTTTTTAATTCATAATTCCCATTGATATCAGTAGTGGTAGTTGTTGAAGTTGTTGAAATTCCAACAGAAGCAAAAGGAATCGACTCGTTATTGATCGAATTGAATACCTTACCTTTAATGATTCCGTTTTGCGAAAAAACGATTGTTGAAAACAGAATTGCAAATAGGAAAATGGATACTTTTTTCATCGGGATTAATTGTCTTTTTTTCTAGAACAATCAATAAGGCTGATTGTTCAGGAGAGGAAAAAATAAATGTAACAATTTTGCAACTTAGTTTTCGTTTTCCGTAATAGGATTAGCTGGATTTTTTTTCTGAAAAGCAGATGCAGCTAAAAGTGAAGAGATCAATCCAAAGAAAATAATTGGAGGAATCAGTTTAAACGAACTGAAATTGCTCTTTTCACCAGCTAAAAATTTTGTAAGATCAGCTTCTGATAGGTGATGCGCGATGGCAGATTTTTTTGCTTCGCTAAGAAAATAATCGATGGTGTCAGGAGTGATGTAGGTGTAATAGATGTAGTTGAAAATTCCGAGAATACATGCCAATACTATACTATAAAGCACTCCAGTTTTTAACCCTTCTTTGAACTCTAAAAAACTTTTGTTTTTTCTTTTTGTTAAAAAAACGGATAGAAACACACCCAGAATTAAAACGGCAAGCGTTACATAATTTCTGTAGATATAGACGTCAATAGAATAAAAGCCTAATTTTTTTGCGAAAGCATACCAGGCGATACAATTGATACATCCTGCGGCAATTCCTAATCTTACGTTTATTCCAATCTTCATATAAAAAAATCTAAAAAATTATCGTTTGTTAACCATGAGCCTAGTTAAGAAACTAACCATTCATTGAAATCAAAAACTCTTCGTTTGTTTGCGTGTTTTTGATTCTGTCCTTCATAAATTCCATAGCTTCAACAGGGTTCATGTCAGACAAATGTTTACGTAATATCCAAACACGCTGTTGTGTTTCTTTATCAACTAAAAGGTCATCTCTTCGGGTACTTGATGCGACAATATCAATTGCAGGATAAATACGTTTATTAGCGATCTTACGATCCAGTTGGATCTCGGAGTTACCTGTTCCTTTGAATTCCTCAAAGATCACTTCATCCATTTTAGATCCTGTTTCAGTTAATGCTGTTGCTATGATTGTTAATGAACCGCCTCCTTCTATTTTACGTGCTGCTCCAAAAAAGCGTTTAGGTTTATGTAATGCATTTGCATCCACACCACCGCTTAATACTTTTCCTGATGCAGGTTGAACGGTGTTGTATGCACGTGCTAAACGAGTAATTGAGTCTAGTAAAATACAAACATCGTGTCCGCATTCTACCATCCGTTTTGCTTTTTCTAAAACGATATTTGCAATCTTTACGTGACGATCAGCAGGCTCATCAAAAGTGGATGCAATAACTTCTGCTTTAACACTACGTGCCATGTCTGTAACCTCTTCCGGACGTTCATCAATTAAAAGAATTATCAAATAAGTTTCCGGATGATTTGCTGCAATAGCGTTTGCGATATCTTTTAATAATACCGTTTTACCTGTTTTAGGTTGCGCCACAATTAATGCTCTTTGGCCTTTTCCTATTGGTGTGATCAGATCAACAATTCGTGATGATAAATTTTGTTGCGGATGACCTGTTAAATTAAATTTTTCATAGGGAAACAATGGAGTTAAATAATCAAATGGAACTCGGTCACGCACAAATGCCGGTTCGCGTCCATTAATTTTTTCAACTTTGATTAAAGGAAAATATTTTTCACCTTCTTTGGGAGGACGAATTGTCCCTCTTACAGTATCTCCGGTTTTTAGTCCGAATAATTTTATTTGTGATTGAGATACATAGACATCGTCAGGTGAATTTAAATAATTGTAATCAGAAGAACGTAAAAAACCGTAGCCATCAGGCATTATCTCTAATACACCTTCACTTGAAACAATTCCATCGAAATTGTAAAGATCTTGTGGACGCGCATTATTATATTTTTGGCGATTTTGATTATTTTCTTTACGCTCCATATTTCCAACCGCATCCTTCTCTTCATTATTGTTTTCTTGTTGAGTATGTTGGTTTTCAGTTGCAGCGTTTTCTGGTTGTTGTATCTCTGATTGTTGGTGAGAGACAGCATCATTCGTGTTTTTTATAACTTCTGGAGTTATTTCATGAGATGGAGTTGATGTGGAATCGTTCCCATTTACTACATTTTCTGTTTTCTGGACAGGTGGAGTAAATTCATCATCATTAAAAAAAGAAGTGGATTCCTGAGCTTTTGTTTTAGGTTCGGTATCTATATTTTCTAAGCGAACTTTTCGTGGTCGCATAATTTTTTGTTCGTCTGGCTTATTGTTTTTAGGCTTAGTATCTGAAGGTGTTGGATTGATGGCTTGTTGGTCAAGAATTTTGTAAATCAGTTCTTGCTTTTTTAAGAGCTCGTACTTAGGAATGTTTAAGCTTTTTGCGATGTCTTTTAATTCACCAACAAGTTTGTTGTTCAATTCAATAATGTCGTACATATTTTTTGTGTTAATTTAAAAAAATCATTTCGAATGAATGATCGTTAAGGGTAGTAATGAGATATAAGTTTTGTGTTTTTAGTTGTTCGATAAAAGTAAGATTGTGAATTGTTATGAGAAGACATAACAGCGGAAACGCATTGCAATAATACAAAGAATTTTTAACATACAAATAATAATTAAGAAATTAATTGAACTGTAAACGGTTAAGAATTAAACGGTTAATAAAAATAAAGGTTAGGTAATCGTGTATTAGGCTCTTTCTCCTAATTCAATAACCTCTAGATCCTTTATTTTGTCAGCATCTATGGAGAAACGGACCATTGTTTTTACCCTGTGAAAACCATGCATTCCTGCGGCTCCTGGATTGATATGTAACAATTGATATTTTTTATCGAACATTACTTTTAGTATGTGAGAATGTCCACTAATGAACAGTTTAGGCGGGTTGTTTTTTATCTCTTCCAATGCTTCAAGCGAATAGCGGTCAGGATAACCTCCAATGTGCGTCATATATACATCTACATCCTCGCAAAAAAAACGTTGATTTAGCGGATGAACTTTTCGTACATCCTGTCCATCAATATTTCCATAAACAGCAATTACAGGTTTTATTTTTGATAATTCATCTGTTATTGTAATTGTTCCAATATCTCCTGCATGCCAAATCTGGTCGCAGGCTTCAAAATATTTAAAGAGTTTAGGATCTAAATAATTATGTGTATCGGAAAGTAATGCTATTCGTTGCATTTTTTTGTTCTTTCATACAAAAGTAATGAAAGGAAAGAATTAAATAGTAGAAATGGTCTTAGATTTTAACCAACCAACATTTCCATTGGCGATTTTGATTTCAGTCCATTCTTCACCTTCTTCAGTAATAACCACTTTTGTTCCTTCGTGCAGAATGAAAAGCTTTGTACCTTTTTCACTTGGTGATCCAGTAACAGTTACACTTGCTGAAGTAATAATTGCTTCTTCAATATTTATTGTGTGTTCATATTTTTGTTTTGCAATAAAAAAGACAATTACTGATGTTATTCCAATAGCGATTCCGCCAAAAAATCCGAGTTTTTTTAATTTTTGATTCGTTGACAAAATGTAAAGGGCAATTAAAATTAATGAAACGGAAAAAGAAAGGATACAGAAGTAGGACCAACTTTTTTCTGTCGTCATATCGATAATTCCTTTTTCCCATTCGGATAAGAATAATTGAGGAGCGGCTTCAATTTTATCTTCCGTCTTTTGATTTGCCAATCTTAGGTTCGAAATAATATCCTCATCATTGGGTGCTAGCTTTTTTGCACGCTCATAATTTAATATAGCCAATCCTATTTGGTTTGTTTTATAATATGCATTTCCTAAATTGAAATAAAGTTCGGAAGATTCTAAATTCTGATCTAAAACAGTTGCGTATTGTCTAATAGCTTGATCATAATTACCTTTTGCATAATTCGCATTTGCACTATCTATCTTAGCGTTGCAATCAATAGCATTGGCGGTTGAAAAAAGTAAAACAAATAGAATGAATCCTATGCTTTTTTTTAAAAGCATAGAATTTTCTTTGAATAAAATGAATGGCTTATTTGATCTCATCTTCAATATTTGTGATCAGTTCAACAGTACTGGTGTAAATGGTTTGTAGATCTTCCGAAACAGCACTCGGCGCATAACGAGCGTACTCGCAATTGTCAAGCGTTTTCATTAAAAGCAAAATGGTTGGAGTAGAAACGTCTCTCGATTTTAATGTTTGAGAAATATGTTCTTTGTTTAAATCAGCAACTGGAATATTCAATTTGTCACTTATATATCCATCCAATGATTTAAATATTTCAATATAAAATAATTCTTTGTTGTTTGATCTCAAATGTTTTTCAGCTATTGATAAACGTTTTTTAGCCATTTTTGTCGCTTTTCTACTTTTAACGGCAACCATATCTTTGTTTTGTTCAATATTTTTTCTGCGAATAAAAATGAAACCTAGGAAAGCTATTAGTGGAGATAGTAATCCAATGATGAATGGTATTGAGCCAAAAAAGAATGCATCTTTCGACTTTAAATGAATTTTATCAGTTTTAATATATCGAATATCATTGCCCAGTACTTTCAGGTCTTCCTGTCTGTTAGAAGACCCAACAACTGTTGCAGGAGTGTTGTCACCCTTATCAACATGCAAATTAAATTCTGGTGAGGGGATGGTGATGTATTCTTTTTTTGATGGGTCAAAATAACTGAAATTTACCTGGTCGATTTTGTAATCTCCTTCATGACGAGGGATCATTAAGAAATCAAATGTTTTTGTACCGCTAACGCCATTTCCTCCAACAATAATATTTTCAGATGTTTTAGGGTCATATGTTTCGAAATCTTCCGGGAAATCTATTTTAGAAAGGTCAACAAGTTTTATGTTTCCTTTTCCTGTAAGCGTGATGGTTAAATTTACACCGTCATTTGCTTTTACTTTATCTTTATTTAACTGTGCTTTAAATGTGTATTCTCCTACAGCGCCTGAGAAACCTGCAGGCTTGTTGGCTTCTGGTAAAGCAGATACATCAATTGTAATAGGATCACTCTTTATGGAACAAACAACATCTTCATATCCACCACCAAAAAATTGTTCAAAAATATCTCTTGGTTTTCTAGAAGATTTTTTGCGTACAAGGCAGTCGATCTTCATAGGGTCGATTTCTAATTTGCCACTTTTTTGAGCAAAAATAAAAGTTCGTTTTAATTCTGCAACCTGATAACTTACTCCATTAATGTTTTCGTTTTGAACTGTTATCTGTTTGTTTAAGGGTTCATCCTGAGTCCAGAATCCATTATAACTTGGGAATTGTATATTTTGAAAATCTCGTAATTGAAAACGGGAATATACTTTTTGAATGACAGAAATTTGTTCACCTTGAAATACTTTTGTTTTACTAACACTTGTTTTAATAAAGAGATTTCCAGCTACATCATCGGTGCCGTTATTCGTTGATGGGGCGGAGTTTTGATTGGAGGAAGTGTTTGGGTTTCCTGCAGCCGTTTTCCCTTTTAATACATCCATATCAACGATGTTCGATTGAATCGTTTTTCCTTGAGAGGAAGCACTTGCAGGTCCAATTGTATATTTCCCTTCTTTTTTACCCACAAGAACATAGGTAAGCGAAGACGATTGTGTTACTACACCATTAACGATTGAAGTACTGGACGACTGGTAGGGTCCTTCAATTATTTCAAAGTCGGTTAATTGTGGTAGTTTAAAATTTGAACCGCTACCACTTAACGAAAACTGAATCTGAAACGCTTCCCCAACGGCAACTCTGCTTGAACTGACAGAGGCCGTCAGCTTTTGTCCGACCGAGTAATGTACTAATGATACTATAAAAAATAATATGGAAACTATTTTTCTCATTTTTTGTTGATCAATTCTCTTTGCTGATTTTATTAGTGTTACTATTCTACCAATCTTTTTCAATCTTTACTTTCACGCCATTCACTTTTCCTTTTTTTACTTTATCCTGAAGGTTCTTTTCATCATTTTGAAGCGCATCCAAAATTCTTTTAGCATCATCTTTCGAAATATTATTCTGCTCTTGCTTTTCTTTATCCTCTTTATCTTTGTCTTGTTTGTCCTTGTTTTGCTTATCCTTATTCTCTTTTTTATCCTTGTTCTTATTGTCCTTCTTATCTTTATCTTTCTTGTCTTTGTTGTCTTTATTCTTGTTGTCTTTGTCTTGCTGTTTTTTTTGCTGCTCTTGTTGTTTTTTTAACATTTGTTGCGCATAAGAAAGATTGTAACGCGTGTCTTCATCGTTTGGATTATTTTTTAAAGCACTCTTATATGCATCAACACTTTCCTGGTATTTTTTGGATTTTAATAATGAGTTACCAAGGTTGTGATATGCTTTTGCTAAAGTGTCTTTTGATGTTGCCCGATGCGTAAGAAGTTGGAACTGGTTAGCCGCATCTTCATATTTTCCTTGATTATAGTAGGCATCTCCTAAGTTAAATGCTCCTTTATATGAATCTTTATTTTTAATTACCGCCTTTTCATATTGTTTTGCAGCTCCTGCAAAATCTTTGCTTTTGTATTGATTATTACCATCGTGAATGAATTTCTTCTCCTGTTGTGCGTTTGCAACAGTTGCCAATAAACAGCACAATGCAAGTACAAATATGCCTGCAGGTTTAGCTTTAAAAAGTATGGACTGATTACTTCTTTTCATTTCCAAATAAATTCAAACGTTGGTAGATCTTACTTTTCCGTTCAGTTAAAAATGTTTCAATTAATAAGAGTAAAAATGCTACAGCAATGAACCATTGGAAACGATCTTCATAATCACTATACATTTTGCTGTCAAACTGTTTTTTTTCTAATTTATCTAATGCCTCAAGAACATTATTTAAACCAGCATCGGAGTTAGATGCTCTTACATAGATTCCGTTACCTGCAGCAGAAATTTCCTGTAACATCTTTTCATCAAGTTTTGTTACAATAGTATTTCCTTCTTTATCTTTTCTGAAGCCTTCTCTTACATTTACTTTATAAAGTGGGATAGGAGCTCCTTCAGCAGATCCCATGCCTATTGTGTGGATAGTAATCCCTTTTTCAGCGGCATCTTCAGCAGCTTTTATTGCATCATCTTCATGGTTTTCCCCATCTGTTATTATGACAATGGCTTTATTTTTCCCTTCATCTTTACCAAATGATTCCATAGCCATGTCAATTGCTTTTCCGATCGCAGTACCTTGTGTTGGAATCATGTCCGTATTAATGCTTTCTAAGAACATCTTTGCTGCTGAATAATCTGTGGTAATTGGTAATTGAACATACGCTTCTCCTCCAAAAACTATAACCCCTAATCGGTCGCCATCCAGTTTGTCTATTAATTTTGAAATCGATTGTTTCGCTTTTTCTAAACGATTTGGAGCAAGATCCTCTGCTTTCATACTGTTAGAAACATCGAGACAGATCATTAAGTCAGCACCTTTACGTTTTACTTCTTCTAGTCGGGTTCCAACTTGAGGATTTACAATTCCAATTATCAAAAAAGTAAATGCGAACAGATACAAAATAAATTTCCAGATTCGTTTTGATTTTGAAACATCAGGGTAAAGCTGTTGGATAACAGCGAGTTCGCCAAATGATAACAATGCCTTTTTTCTCCATCGGGTCATTATCCAATAAATGATAATGAACAAAGGGATCAAAGCCAATGCGTATAGATATATTTTATTTTCTAACTGAAACACCTTTAAATGACAATTGAATTATGGGATACTTTTAAATACTATATTTTTTAATAAAAATTCTATTAATAATAAAACAGCAGCAATAATTGCAAATGGCAAAAAGTGTTCGGCTTTGTTGGTGAAGTTTTTTTCTTCAAAAATGGTCTTTTCTAAACGGTCTATTTCACTGTACGTTGCTCTTAATTTTTCATTGTCGGTAGCTCTGAAGTATTTTCCTCCTGTCAAAGATGCAATTTCGCCGAGTACTTTTTCGTCAATGTTCACATCAACATAGGCATATTCATAACTGCCATCAGGATAGATTCCTACAGGGGATAATGCTTTTCCTGTTGTTCCTACACCGATGGTATACACTCTTACTCCGAATGCTTTTGCTATGGAAGCTGCAGTTAATGGTGCAACGGATCCCTGATTATTAACACCATCGGTTAAAAGAATGACAACTTTACTTTTGGATTTACTATCTTTTACTCGCGAAATGGCTGTAGCTAAACCATTGCCAATGGCTGTACCATCTGCAACCATTCCTGTATGAATGCCAGCAAATAAGTTTTTAATTACGGCATGGTCACTCGTAATTGGACATTGAGTAAAACTTTCACCGCTGAATATAACCAAACCAATCCTATCGTTCGGCCTACTGTCTATAAAATCTTGTGCAACTTCTTTTGCCGCTTCTATGCGATCAGGTTTAAAATCTTTTGCAAGCATACTTCCTGAAATGTCTAGTGCCATTACAATATCAATCCCCTGTGTTTTTACGTCCTTAAAACTTGATCTGGATTGCGGCCGCATCAAAACAAGTATTAATGCAGAAATTGCAATAAGTCGTAAAACAATTAAAAGATGTCTCAAATATTGTTTGAAGGAAGATTTTACATTTTCAAATCCGCTTAGTGATGATGTTTTTAATTCGGCTGTATTCGTTTTACTTTTTAGAAAATACCAAAGAATAATAAAAGGAATCACAAGGAATAACCATCGTAATTCTTTATTAGCAAAAGTAATATCATTAAAAAAGTCGAACATTTTTTTAAATATCTGTTATTTTTATTTCTATTTATTGTCTACTGTCTCTTCTCGTTTTGTCCCGTTTATGAAATCATAACAGTTTTGAAGACTCTTTTCATTTTCATTCGGCAAGGGCTGCTCTTTCGCAAATTTTACCAAATCCCCTAAGATAAGAACCTGCTTTAGTTTTTGACGACTTTCGTCATCCATTGCAATGTTTCTGAATCCGAAAAGAATTTCATCAGTTGTTTGTTCCAATGCCTGAATTTTAAATCGGTTTTCAATGTATTCTCTAATAATATCTGTAATAGCAATGTGGTATTGTTTTAGTTTTCCATTTTGCCAAAGTTTTTCATTTGTCAGTTTTTCTAGTTTTTCAAGAGCAATTATGTGCGCAGGAATTTTTGGAACTTCAACACGAACCATTGGAGGAGGAACCTTCCTAAAATGCCGAATAATAAAAATTGCTATAATGATGGATAGTATGGCAGCTATTCCAACATACACTACAATCATGTTGTCTTTTAACCAGTCTAGCCATGTGTATTGTTCTTCGTAGGGAGGTTTGATGGTCTTAATAGCAACCGTAGTATCAACTGGAATCGTGTTTACTTGTAATAAAAGCGGAGATGTTAAGATACCATTGGTATCTGTATTGACAAAAAATTTAAATGGAGGAATTGCCCAATAACCTGAATCGAATGAGGTTACAAAAAGTGTTTTTGTTTGTGTAAAAAGAAAAGGGTCGTTTTTGCTGACTATGGTATCAATTTTTGATTGACTCACTACTTCAACTTCTTTTCGAATGGTGTCGTTAATCTCAGGCCAGATGATGTTTACTTGTTTGCCTTTGTCTACTCTGTATTGTATGCTTAATTCTAATTTTATTTGCTGTCCAATTTGTATATTATTAGTATCGAGTGTTGCATTCACTTTTGTTTCTTGTGCTGAAGAAATAAAAGAAACACAAAGCAATGCAAACAATAAAAATGTTTTACCATATGATTGGATTAGTCTCCATTTATTTTTCATTTTTTTAGCAAACACCGATCTGAATCTTTAAATAATTATTATCTTCTTTTAAATAAGTTGGTCAAAGGAAGGATGTATGAATCTGCTGTGTTTATGTTAGCAGTATCTACACCACTTTTGTTAAAAACGTCTTTTAAATAGGCTTCACGTTTTTTAGCATTTGCCAAATAACTTAGTCTTACATTTTTATCCGAAGTGTCCACCCATTTTTGAATACCTGTTTCAGCATCAATCAGTTTTATTAGCCCAACATCAGGTAATTCTTGTTCGCGTTTATCGAAAATGCGTAGGGCTATCAAATCATGTTTTTTATTAGCGATCTTTAATGCATCTGTAAAATTTTCATCCATAAAATCAGAGATCACAAAAGCTATGCTTCTTTTTTTTATGACACTCGTTAGGTATTTTAAAGCGAGCTGAATGTTTGTTTTTTTATGTTCAGGTTTAAATTCAATCAAATCTCGAATGATTCTTAGAACATGGCTTTTCCCTTTTTTTGGTGGAATAAATTTTTCAATTTTATCACTAAAGAAGATGACTCCGATTTTGTCATTATTTTGAATGGAGGAGAAGGATAGCACTGCGCAAAGTTCTGTAATGACATCCTGTTTTAGTTGTTTCTGTGTTCCGAATTCTCCAGAGGCACTTACGTCAACTAAAATCATAACTGTCATCTCACGCTCTTCTTCAAAAACTTTTACAAAGGGGGTGTTGAATCTTGCTGTAACATTCCAATCGATAGAGCGAATATCGTCTCCCGGTTGGTACTCCCGAACTTCACTAAAGGTCATACCTCGTCCCTTAAAAGCACTATGGTATTCTCCAGAAAAAACCTGGTTAGAGAGTCCACGTGTTTTAATTTCAATTTTCCTGACTTTCTTTAAAAGCTCACTTGTTTCCATTATTCAATTTGAAGATTCGGCTATTTTAAAATAAGGTGTTGTTAACATATTTGTTTTATAGTTCAAATAAATTTCCTTCCAGATTTTTAAATTATTAAGGAACTTCAACAGTGTTTAATATTTCATTGATAATCATTTCAGTGGTGATATTTTCAGCCTCTGCTTCGTAGGTTAATCCAATACGATGACGCAACACATCCGTACAGATGGCTCTTACATCCTCCGGAATAACATATCCTCTTCTTTTAATAAAAGCATATGCTTTTGCAGCCATTGCTAAATTGATACTTGCACGTGGTGAGCCTCCAAAACTTATAAGACCCGCAAATTTGTCTAATTTATATTCAGAAGGATAACGGGTTGCAAAAACAATATCTACTATGTATTTCTCAATTTTTTCATCCATATACACCTCTTTCACCACTTTTCTTGCATTTAAAATATCTTCTGTTTTTAAGATTGGATTTACAGTAGGATATTCACTTGCTAAATTCTGACGAATGATTTTACGTTCATCTTCCTTCGTTGGATATCCGATTACCAACTTCAGCATAAAACGGTCAACTTGTGCTTCAGGCAATGGATAAGTTCCTTCTTGTTCTATTGGATTTTGTGTAGCTAGAACTAAAAACGGGTTTGGTAATTTAAATGTTTGTTCACCAATAGTTACTTGTTTCTCTTGCATTGCTTCAAGCAGCGCACTTTGAACCTTTGCAGGGGCACGATTGATCTCATCGGCTAAAATAAAATTAGCGAAGATAGGACCATGTTTGACTGTAAATTCTTCTTTTTTCTGACTATAGATCATTGTTCCGATCAAATCGGCAGGCAAAAGATCAGGTGTAAATTGAATACGGCTGAAATTAGCATGAATAGTATTTGCTAATGATTTGATAGCTAATGTTTTTGCCAATCCGGGAACTCCTTCCAGAAGTATGTGCCCATTTGATAAAAGACCTATTAGAAGTCGTTCTACCATGTATTTTTGTCCAACAATTACTTTGTCCATTTCCATGGTTAGCAAGTCTACAAAGGCGCTTTCGCGCTGAATACGCTCGTTTAATTCTTGAATGTCCGTCATTTGTTTGGTTTTTTTAAGAGTACGCTAGTTAGCATTTTTGAGTGTTGCAAAATTAATACAAAGCCATTGTAATAGCTGATTTAGGCTGTTAAAAATTGTTAAAGGTTGCTCGGAAGTCTATCTAATTTTAAGTATTAATTTACTTACATTTGTCCACCATTATTTGGTACATGTGCCATTTTATTAATTAATTAGAACGACTACGATTTAAGCATGCGAATGAAACGTTATTTTATTCAACTTTCATACAATGGAACGGCCTACCACGGTTGGCAGGTTCAGGCGAATACGTTTTTAACTGTTCAGCATGTTATCAATGAAATGCTTTCCAAATTATTGAATGAGTCTGTTTCTGTTATGGGATGTGGCAGAACCGATACAGGAGTTCACGCGTCCCATTATTATGCTCATTTTGATACTTCTGTAGATTTACTTGCGGATGAGGCTCGATGGATTTTTAAATTTAATAACGCCTTGCCTCCAGATATTGCGATTCAAAAGATTCTTAAAGTAAAAGAAAATGCGAATGCAAGGTTTGATGCTGTCGCACGCACTTACCAATATGTTATAAATAGGACCAAAGATCCATTTCGCGTTAATAATGCTTGTTTTATTTATGGCGATTTAAATATGGATGAAATGAACAAAGCAGCAAAAGTGCTGTTTGATTATATAGATTTTTCTTCTTTTGCAAAAAGTAACACTCAAACAGGTACGAATAATTGTAAATTATATATCGCGGAGTGGAAAGAAGAAAATGGTTTGTTGGTTTTTACAATTTCGGCCGATCGCTTTTTGAGAAATATGGTCAGAGCTATTGTAGGAACTATAGTAGAAGTTGGGAAAGGAAAAATCAGCATTGAAAAATTTAAAGAGATAATAGAAAGTAAAACGAGATCAAATGCTGGCTTGTCGGCACATGCTTGCGGATTATATTTAATAAAGGTAGACTACCCTGAAAATTATTTTCATGTCTAAAGAAAAGAAAAAATCTGTTATTGGTAAGGCGTTAGATCTTGTTATCCTGAAAAGAATATTTCAGTATGTAAAACCGTATAAAAAAACTTTTTTGTTTGCTGTTTTTACTACCATCACTCTTGCATTTTTATCTCCTGTTCGACCTGTGTTAATTCAATATACATTTGATCATTATATTGCCAAACCAGATGCTCATATGCTCTTGTTTTCTACAGAAATTCTTATTCTTCTTTTGATTTTAGAATCGTTCACACAATTTGCCGACTCATTTTTAACAAATAAAATTGCTCAAAATATTATTAAAGATATCCGTTCCGTTCTTTATAAACATGTGATTCGCTTACGTCTAAAATATTATGATAACACTCCTATAGGGACATTGGTAACGCGTTCCGTTTCTGATATTGAGGTTCTTGCAGATATGTTTTCAGATGGTTTGATCTCCATTATTGGTGATCTTTTAAAAGTTATTGTGATTCTTGTGGTGATGATATTTATAAATTTTAAATTAACCTTGATCGTACTTGTTCCAATCCCATTTTTACTTATTGCTACTTACATTTTTAAAAAGGCTGTCCAGTCTTCTTTTCAAGATGTAAGAACGCAAGTCGCCCGACTAAACGCGTTTGTTCAGGAACATATCACAGGAATGAATATTGTACAAATATTTAATCGTGAAAAGGCAGAATCAGAAAAATTTGAAAAGATTAACGCAAAACATCGCGATGCAAATATTAGATCTATTATGGCTTATTCCATCTTTTTTCCGATTGTCGAAATATTATCCTCTGTTTCTATTGGTTTATTGGTTTGGTGGGGTGGAAGAGGTATTTTGAATGCTACAGCTACTATGGGTCAGCTGGTAGAATTTATTATGTTTTTGAATTTATTGTTTCGCCCTATCCGACAGTTAGCAGATAAATTTAATACGCTTCAAATGGGAATGGTTTCGTCAGAGCGGGTTTTTAAAGTGCTTGATACAGACGAGATTATTGAAAATAATGGAACTAAAGAAGCAAGCGGTATTAGCGGAGAGGTTGAACTTAAAGATGTTTGGTTTGCATACAATAACAATGATTTTGTTTTAAAAAACATTTCATTTTCTGTTAAGAAAGGGGATACCGTTGCTTTGGTTGGTGCTACTGGTGCGGGTAAATCGTCTATCATAAATTTGTTGAACCGTTTTTATGAATACAACAGTGGTTCAATTCGTATCGATGGTGTCAATATTCGTGAATACGAATTGACATCCTTACGTAGAAATATTGGAGTCGTCTTACAAGATGTGTTTTTGTTTTCGGATACAATTGCAAATAATATTTCGTTGAATAATTCGAGTATTAGTCGTGAGAAGATAATTGAAGCTTCAAAGATGGTTGGTGCTCATGAATTCATTTGTAAGTTGCCAAATACGTATGATTATAATGTTATGGAGCGAGGTGGTATGCTTTCAGTAGGGCAGCGACAATTGATATCATTCATACGCGCCTATGTTTACGATCCTAAAGTCTTGGTATTAGATGAAGCAACATCTTCTATTGATACAGAATCTGAAAAACTAATCCAGAATGCTATAGATATTCTTACAAAAGGTCGCACATCTATTGTGATTGCGCATCGTTTGGCAACTATTCAGAAAGCAGACAAAATTATTGTGATGGACAATGGTGAGATCCTTGAAATGGGAAATCACCAGGAGTTATTAAAAAAGAATGGACAATATAAGAAACTGTTTGAGCTTCAATTTAAGGACGAAATAGTTGTCTAATTGTTTAATTTGTCTTTTAAATATTGACCTGTATAGGATCCTTTGCATTTAACAAGATCTTCAGGCACTCCTTCAAAAACAAGGTTTCCTCCCTCTGTTCCTCCTTCAGGACCAAGGTCAATGATCCAATCAGCACACTTAATTATTTCTGCATTGTGTTCAATGATGATTAATGAGTGCCCTTGCTTTAAGAGTGCATTGAAAGCGTATAATAATTTTGAGATATCATGAAAATGTAAGCCGGTTGTAGGCTCATCAAAAATAAATAGAGTAGGCGTAGTGCTATTTTGACCAATACCCAAAAAGGATGCAAGTTTAATTCGTTGCGCTTCTCCACCGCTCAGTGTGCTGGATGGTTGTCCTAAATGAACGTATCCCAGTCCTACATCAGATAAAGGTTTTAATTTTTGAACAATCTTCTTTTCAGTATTCGTTGGCCGCAACGCTGAATCGAAAAAGTTGATTGCGTCATCAACAGTCATATTTAAAATGTCAGAAATGTTTTTCTCATTGTAGGTGATGTCAAGAATGTCTTGTTTAAAACGTTTGCCATTACATGCTTCGCAGACAAGGTGGATGTCTGCCATAAACTGCATTTCAACGGTCACTTCTCCTTCTCCTTCACAAACTTCGCATCTTCCACCATCAACATTAAATGAAAAGTGAGAAGGTTTGTAACCTCTGTTTTTGGCTAATAGTTGATCTGCGTATAAGGCACGTATCTCATCATATGCTTTTACATAGGTGACTGGATTCGAACGAGATGACTTACCAATAGGGTTTTGATCGATCATCTCTATAGCAGAAATATTTTTAAAGTCGCCCCCTAATTTATCGAAACTTCCTGTTTGTTCTCCGAAACCTCCATGGATTTTTTTTAATGCAGGATATAAAACGCGTTTAACTAATGAGGTTTTACCAGACCCACTAACACCAGTAATAACTGTCATTACATTGAGCGGAAATTTTACATTTACTCCTTTTAGATTATTTTCTCTGACACCGATAAGTTCAATATACTGATTCCAATTTCTTCTGGATGAAGGAACTTCTATCTTTTCTTTTCCGGTTAAATAGAATGCAGTCAAACTTCTTTTTTCAGTTGCTAAATCTTTATGAGTTCCCTGAAAAACAAGTTCCCCTCCATTTGTTCCTGCTAATGGACCGATGTCAATTAGTTGGTCAGCAGCGCGCATGATCTCTTCGTCATGCTCAACAACAATTACTGTATTTCCAATATCGCGCAATGAATTTAGAACTTTTATCAATCGGCTAGTATCCCTTGAATGCAGACCTATACTTGGTTCATCAAGAATATACATGGATCCTACAAGACTACTTCCTAGTGATGTTGCTAAATTGATTCGTTGCGATTCACCTCCTGATAAAGAGTTTGACAATCGGTTCAATGTGAGATAGCCTAATCCAACATCATCCAGAAACTGCAGGCGATTTGTTATTTCTACTAAAATCCGTTTAGCTACTTCTGTATCATATTTAGATAGTTTAATGTTTTTGAAAAAATACAATGAATTTTTTACCGGCATCAAAACGATATCTGTGATGGACATGTCTGCTATTTTCACATAGCTTGCATCTTTGCGAAGACGAGTTCCATTACATTCTGGGCAAGTTGTTTTTCCTCGGTACCGTGATAACATGACACGGTACTGGATCTTATATGCTTGTTCTTCTAGATGCTTGAAAAAATCAGTAAGCCCCTGAAAATAATTATTTCCACTCCAAATTAGTTTTTTTTCTTTTGCAGTCAGATCGTAATATGGGCGATGAATAGGAAAATCAAATTTATGAGAATTATTCACTAACACTTTTTTCCACTCACTCATTTTGTCACCTTTCCAGCACACTATCGCATCTTCATAGACCGATATATTTTTATTCGGTATAACAAGATCTTCGTCTATACCGATCACACTACCAAATCCTTCACAGTGTTTGCAAGCACCAATAGGATTATTAAAGCTAAAAAAATGTGTGCTTGGTTCTTCGAAAACCATCTCGTCCAATTCAAATTTATTGGAAAAAGATCGCATTCCTGTTTTTGTTTTTTTATTTTTTGTTTTTGACTCGGATTCAGGAGCATCTAAAATTTCTATTGAGCATTCGCCTTCGCCTTCATAAAATGCTGTTTGAACAGAATCAGAAATTCGGTTTTCGTTATCTTCATCTTCAGGACGAACAGTTAATCGATCCACCACAATATAAATTTGTTCTTTTTCTGAAAATTTTGCATTGATAAAATCCTCAATCTTTTGAACTTTTCCATTTTGCTGGATGCGGGTAAAACCTTGTTGGGATAACAACTCTAACTGTTTTTTTATTGTTTTATCGGCCTGTTTTTTTAGAGGAGATTGAACATAAAATTTTGTTTCAGGTGAAAGTGAATGAATGTATGCCACAACATCCGAAACGGTATCACGCTTTACTTGATTTCCGGAAATTGGCGAAAATGTATTACCGATTCTGGCAAATAATAACTTTAGATAATCATATATTTCTGTTGATGTTCCAACGGTAGAGCGGGGGTTACGTGAATTAACTTTTTGTTCAATGGCAATGGCCGGTGAAATCCCCTTAATGTAATCAACTTCCGGTTTATCAATCCTTCCTAAAAATTGTCTTGCATATGAAGAAAGACTTTCTACGTAACGTCTTTGTCCTTCTGCATAAAGCGTATCAAAAGCCAAAGAAGATTTGCCAGATCCTGATAAGCCAGTAATTACAACCAATTTGTTGCGCGGAATTGCAACGTCAATGTTTTTTAAATTATGAACGCGTGCCCCTTTAATAATAATGAATTCTTTTGAATCAAGATCTTCTATATGCTTAGCCTTAGCCATATTTTTTTTGAAATTTTTGCAGCTTAGTCGTATGCTTACATATCGGCTGAACAGGTGCGCAAAGTGTTTTTATGTATTCGTTATTATTTTGGACCTACCTGAATTCACATTAAAATAGATCGTTTTTAAGCTAAAAAAACGGATTATGTTTATTCCATTTCTAGTAAGTCTTCAAAATTAGTCAATTTAGCTTTGGATTTTTAGTTAAAAAGACTATATTTGTTTTAACAAAATGAATATTTTATTTGTTAAATGCAACAATTAAAGTATTTCTGCGTTAAACCAAACAAATTCAAATTTAGTATTCACCCAGGACTTTTAACATAAATTATTAAAAGTCCATCAAACAAAGGAGAACAGATATAGGGAAACATCTACTTTTTTAATTTTTTATTTAACTAAAAAAGGAGGTACCTATGCCTATTCAACAGATTGTTGACGACCAAGAACTCGTTAATCTTTACATCAAGGGTGATGAATCAGCTCTCGTTTCTTTAATAACACGCCACAAACGTAGAATTTTTAGCTACATTATGCTTACTGTAAAAGACAGAGCATTGGCTGAAGACGTTTTTCAAGACACCTTTATTAAAGTAATCAATACCCTTAAAAAAGGTCATTATAATGAAGAAGGTAAGTTTTTACCTTGGGTATTGCGGATTTCGCACAATCTCATTATCGATACTTTTCGCAAAGACAAAAGGATGCCAACAATAAGTGGTGGCACCAATGGAGATGGTGAAGAATTTGATATTTTTAGTGTGCTAGGTACGTATGATAAAACGATTGAGCAAGAGATGATACAAGCTCAGGTTCGGAAGGATATTCGTAAACTGGTTGAATGTCTTCCTGCGGAGCAACGCGAAGTATTAATGATGCGTCATTATTTCGATATGAGTTTTAAAGAAATTTCTGAACAAACAAATGTGAGCATTAATACTGCTTTGGGGCGTATGCGATATGCATTAATAAATTTACGTAAGATGATTGAAGAAAAAGAGATTGTTGTTAGTTATTAATTATTGGTTTTTTTGTGAAAAAGCTGTTCTTTATTCGAGGAACAGCTTTTTTTTATGCCCTATACAATAAACAAAAATAACTTTCGTTATCTGTATATAAACTAAACAAATATTGCATGAGTAAAATCTTTACTACAAAAAAAATTATTGAATCCGTTAGAACAGAAATGAATGAGAAAAATGATAACACAAAAGAGTTTCCTTATGAACCGGGAAATAATGTTATCCATAACATTCTGAACTATTCAAAAGCGCTATCGATCCGAAAATCAAAAAGCGGAGAACATTTTGAAATGGTTTTAAACTAAACGGTTACGAAATTTGAAAACGTCCTGCTCTTTTAAAGAACAGGACGTTTTTTAGTTTAGAAGTTTTACTAATCGTTTAATTTCTTCCTGATTCGTAGCTGATTTTAGGGAAGCAAGTACTTTCTTTTTCTCTTTATTGGTCAGATGCCAGCTCAGCGAAATTCGATCGTTCAATTCATTTCGGAGTTCTAAATCAATAATATCAATCTGGCTTTTACACCAAAGATCCGCCATTTGAATCTGTTGATTCTGATTATAGTCTTGTACTTCAAAAAGATGTCCGTAAAAACTTCCCATTGGACGTGTTAAAGCTTGTCCTAGTGTTTGTGTAGGGTTTTCGTCAATAGGGATGTTTTTATGTTTGTCTCGCATTTGGATAATAATAATACCACTTGTGTTCTGTGCGATCCAATCATTAAATGCTTTAATAAAACGTAAACTTGTTTCTAATCCGTAATTATCACGCAAGCCAGCATCCATAATTTCAATCCGTGGTTCGCTAGGTAATGATACGATAGGTGAAATATAGGGGAAAGTTGCGCTCATTCTTAAAACACTTGTGAATAGTGTGTTTTTGGCTCCTTGCTCTTCAAAAAAACGGGAATATTCAATTGCATCAAAGAGCTTATTGTATTGTGTCTTGTCCATTTTCGCATTCATGCTGAGATAGGAAATACCTTGTGGAGAGATCAACATTTTTCGTCCATCATTTACAATAGAAGGAGAAAATACCATCATAGGAATATCAGAATTCGCTTCTGATAATTTATAATCATCGAGACGTTTATCGAAAACATGGTGAGTGTTTTCTTGTAATTTATGTTCAAATGCTGACCCTCTATCCTCCGAATAACGCTGATTATCAATCACAAAATTTTGCATGGGAAATAGCCATTCACTTGTTGCAACCTTAAAAGCAATTGGGTTTAATATATCTTTTGAAATGTTAGTTTGAAATTCCTCTCCATAGTAACTACTTATTTTATGTTTTTGTTTTTCAAGATAAAGTTCCCTTAAATAGGCTGCACCAACCATTCCGCCAGATGATCCGGATATAAGTTGAGTTTGACTTAGCAGCTTTCCCTCTAATAAACTATCAACATACTGCAAGGTAGAAAGTGTCCATAAAGACGAACGTAAGCCACCACCACTGACATTAATAAAAATAATTTTAGGTTTTTTATTCGGGTCGATGGAGCTTGTATTTTTTGCTTTCCATTTGTTTAATATTTGCAGCGTTTCATCAATGTCTTTCTTCAGGTTGCTGTATAGCTTGTCCATGACCTTCAAATTATCATAGCTGTATTCAGCTTTTTTTATGTCGTAATTTAGACCATATGCATAATTTTCTGAATGAAGAAATTGAATTTTATGAAGGTAATTGAATGAAAGTAAAAACAGGATGAATACGATTGTTGACCAACCTCTGAACCATCTGTAAAAAGAGCTAAATAGCATGATAAATGTAGTAAATAACAGAAATACACTTGCTCCTGCAGGGATTTCCAGTATTTTAATTTTGCTTAATAATCCTAATCCTAATAAGCTTATGATCGTTATGATTTGAAAAATGAATGCTGAATGATGATTTTGTCTGAGGACATCTTTGAGCATTTCTTTTTTATAATGCTGAACAGAACGGACAAGTCTTATTTTTGTGAAATTACTAAAATAGGTTTCCACATACCAGTCGCGAGACTCTTTAATAAGTCTAGGGTTTCGCTCACCCTGCATTACTTTCGTTTTTACATTTTGTGTCATCTCATTTTGATGCTGGATGCCATAAAGCTTGTAAATGTCTTTGTTTGCTTTAAAGAAATAGGTGAATGATACAAACAGAAAAAAAGCAACTCCGCTCAAAAAGCCTACGATCATTAGAAAAATCTTATATGTTGACATGATATCTTCTCCTTTGAGGAAAGAAAAAACAAGAAAACAATAGAGTGTAATAAACAACAGGGGGAAGAAAAAATTATTTAAACAATATTTAAGAAAAGGGTTTCTTAAGGTTGCTAAAAAGGGGAATCGAAATGCATTTTTTATATAGCTGGCAATATTGTATGCCATAATAAATCCACCACAAGAAAAACCCAGAATGAAATAAGAGAGAAAACTTATTTTGTCAAAATATTCAGGTCCAAGAAAAAGGTAGGCAACACCGTATCGTGAAGCAACACTATTGGTAATAATTCCAAAAAATAAAAACCAAAATACAACTAACAGAAGGTTTTTTTTTAAATCGAGTAAGACTAACCTAAACGGAAAAGAATAAATGAGTTTTCGGAAAGTAGGATGCTTTCTGAAAGACCTCTTTATGCGTGTGGTTAGTAACATAACTAAATTTTAGAATTAACGATCTGCAAGATCTCTGTTTCCAGCGCTTTTGTTTTTTCTTCTAATACGTTCCCTTGGTCAATAATGTTCTGTGAAAATGCTTTATCGGTTAATCCTCCAGCATTTATTTTTACATTAAGAAAGGCTCCCATTACAGCAGACCTTGCGCATAATGCGCCAACGCCAGCGTCGGTTACAGAATTAGGGTTTCCTATTTCTGCCATTGCTTTTATTACTTCCATAGAATCATAACACAATTGCATCACCTTGAAAGGTACTTCTGTGGCATATTTTGTGGCTTCTTGTATGGCTGATGTTCTGGATTTTTTCTCTTCATCAGTTCCTTTTGGTAATCCAAATGCTGTCATGATCTTGTTGAATGCATTTGTATCTTCATCTACTAATTTTAATAATTCATTTTTATAATACTGACCACGTTCCGCCCAATCGGAAAATTCTTTCCAACGATCATCCCATCCTGGTTTGTGAGAAGAAAGGTTAGCAACCATTGTTCCTAGAGAAATGCCAAGAGAACCAATATAAGCAGCGATAGATCCTCCACCGGGAGCGGGGCTCTCACTTGCTGTTTCATTAGCAAATTCAACAAGATCCATTTTTATTAATCGTGATTCTGAATTATTTTTTAACAGGTACTCAATAATGCGTTCTTCGGGCTTAAACGGAGATAAATCATCCAAACCAAGTGATTTTACGGCAATTTTAATTAGTTCCTTTTCTGATACACCAATAGAACGATTTTGTTTTTCTAAAAAGTATTTTCCGGCATCCAGCATTGATTTCAATGGTACCAATCCCACCAACTCGGAACCTGTTACCCTGATCCCACGTTCGTTTGCTTTGGAACATACTTCATCAAAAGCCTTATGAACAGATGTGATATTGATATTCGTTAAGTTCATGGAAATTTGTGCAATTCCATATTCTTCAATATACCAACCAATCGCTTTTACAGATTTTAAAGATCCAGGAATGTTTACATTGTTTCCTTTTTCATCGATTACAATTTTGCCAGTTACAGGGTTTCCTTCGCGTTTTACGCGACCGGCTTCACGAACATCAAATGCAATTGAATTAGCTCTTCGGGTTGAAGTGGTATTTAAATTTACGTTATATGCAACTAGAAAGTCACGCGCCCCAATAACGGTTGATCCTGATTTTACAGAATGTTCAGCAGGACCGAAATCTGGTTTCCATTCTGGTAGTTTTATTTTTTTGAAAAAACCTTCGTATTCCCCTGCCCGAATTACAGATAAATTATTACGCTTTTTATCTGTTTGTGCTGCTTCATAGAGATAAACAGGAATGCTTAGTTCTTTTCCAACTCTGGCACCTAGTTTTTTTGCATACTCGGCCGTTTCTTCCATGGTGATTCCTGCGATTGGAATTAGCGGACATACATCGGTAGCACCCATTCGTGGGTGTTCGCCTTTATGTTTGCTCATATCGATCAATTCACCTGCTTTTTTTATTGCTAGAAATGCTGCTTGAATAACAGCATCGGGATTTCCGACAAAGGTAACTACTGTTCTGTTCGTTGCTTTACCCGGATCCACATTTAATAATTTTACACCCTCAACAGATTCAATTTCTGTTGTAATTTGATGAATGATGTTCATGTCGTGTCCTTCAGAAAAATTCGGAACACATTCGATTAATTGATTCATATGCGTTATTTTTTTTCGATTATTTTACCATTAATAATAATTGTATCTACTAAATTACTTCCAAATGAATAGGGTATAAAAGAATATCCCGGAATTTCTTTTGTAATGAAAATATTTGCTTTTTTTCCAATTGCTATACTGCCATGTGTTTTGCTTAGATCCATAGCATATGCTGAGTTAATAGTTGAAGCATTAATAACTTCTTCTGGTGTCATTTTGTAATGGATACAACCAAGAGAGAGCATTAAATTCATGTTCCCACTTGGACTGCTTCCGGGGTTAAAGTCAGAAGCAATAGCAACTGCTAATCCAGAATCAATCATTTTGCGTGCGGGTGGATGGGGTAGCCCTAAAAAGAAGGCAGCTCCCGGTAAAATGGTTGGTATTGTATTTGAATTTTGTAATGCTTTTATTTCTGTCTCTCCCACAAATTCCAAATGGTCAACACTGATTGCTCCGACCTCTACACCAGCTAATACACCACCTGAATTACTTAGCTGCTCAGCATGTACTTTAGGAGACATACCATGCTTTTTTCCGGCTGTTAATATTTCTATTGTTTCTTCTTTAGTAAAATAGTTCTTCTCACAGAATACATCGCAATAATCAGCTAATTGCTCTGCGGCAATTTTGGGCATCATTTCATTTATTAAAAGATCGATGTATTTTCTTTTGTCATTCTTATATTCAGTCGGAACAGCATGTGCACCAAGGAAAGTAGCTTTTATTGTTAAAGGAGAAAGTGTTTTTAGTTTTTTGATGACACGCAGCATTTTTAATTCGGACTCAACACTTAATCCGTAACCACTTTTTATTTCAACAGCACCAGTTCCTTGAATCATGATCTCATTCAGTCGTATAAGAGCACTCTTTACTAATTCGTCTTCCGAAGCATCCGCTAATTTTTTTGCAGAATTTAAAATACCACCACCTCTTTCGAATATTTGTTCATAGGTTAGGCCGTTGATTCTATCCACAAATTCACCTTCGCGACTGCCTGCAAAAACAATATGGGTATGGCTATCGCAATAACTAGGCATTACAATTTTATCGGAAGCATCTATGATTGTTAAATTTGTCCAGTCCGAAATTCCTTCCCAATCATCCATCTTTCCAAATCCTGCAATTGTATCGTTTTCAATAGCAAGCCATGCATCCTGAATACAGGGAAGATTTTTCATGTCTATCCCTGCCACTTTTAAACGGGAATTTTCTTCAACCTGAACTAATTGTTTTATGTTTTTTATTAGAATTTTCATGCAAAGACAATTAGGTCGAAAGATAAGAATTTACTAGGTATTATCCGATGATTTTTTATTTTTTTGAACGAACAAAAAAACAGTTATTAATTCATTATATTTGTTAGGATTGTAATTCACTTCTATCCTATGAAAAAAACTATCATTTCTTTTCTCATCTTGTTTTTATTTATACTTAATTCCCTAAAGGCTCAGGATAGTTGTTTTACTCCTTCACCATTTTGTAGCGGCAATTATTATAACTATACAATGGCTGCTGATATTATTGCGCCTTCGGGACCAGATTATGGTTGTTTAGCTACACAATCTAGTCCGTTATGGATTTCTATTTTTGTAACTTCTCCCGGCGACCTTACTATTACAGGAGCGGGATTAGATGCTTCCGATAATCCATTGGACATTGATTATATTTATTGGGGTCCATTTTCGAGCATGTCAGGGATATGTTATTCGCAATTGGATGCAGGACATATTTTGGGATGTGATTATTCTACTGATAATTTGCTCAATTTTGCAATTACAGGTGCAACAACTGGTTCTTACTATATAGCGATGGTGTCTAACTATTCTGGGCAACCCGCTTTTGTTTCCTATTCGCAAAGTGGAGGTTCAGGCGTGGCAACATGTGTTTTACCTTGTTCTTTTAATTTCTTATCTGCTACGCCATCAGTTTGTAATGTTACCGATAACACATATAGTATTTCAGGTGTAATGAATTTTTCGAATCCTCCTACAACAGGAACATTAACCGTTTTTGGAAGTTGTGGAGGTAGTCAAACGTTTACACCTCCATTTACTAATCCCACGAACTATTTATTTTCAGGTTTACCTTCCGACAGTAATACATGTTTTGTTTCCGCTATTTTTTCAGATGGAGCAGGTTGTAGTTTGAATCAAAGTTATTTGGCTCCAGCAATGTGTAATCCTAATTTGTCTGTAAAGGAAGGCTTTGATCAGATGGATATAACAGTTGCTCCTAATCCTTCCAATGGAATAGTTGAGCTAAGTTTTATAACTTCTTCTCAAGATATTTCTGTTTTTATTACGGACCTTTTAGGGCGATCCATCTATTTTGATCAGGTTGAAAAAAATACCGGGACATATAAAAAGCAAATAGATCTTACACCATTTGATACTGGAATTTATTTTGTGAAGGTTGTTGCTGGAAAAAGCTGTTCATGCAAGAAAATTATTTACAATTAAAGCGGAAGTTTCCTCCCGATAATTCATTAATTTTGACTGTTTTATAATACTATTTTATGGCTGGCAATACTTTCGGAAAAATATTTACCCTTACTACATTCGGCGAATCGCATGGCGAAGCGCTGGGTGGTATTATTGATGGTTGTCCTGCCGCACTCGTTATCGATCAAGAATTTATCCAATCTGAATTAGATAGAAGACGTCCTGGTCAGTCTTCTATTGTTACTCAACGTAAAGAAGGTGACAAAGTGGAATTTCTTTCCGGAATTTTCGAAGGAAAGACAACGGGAACTCCAATTGGTTTTATTGTTCGTAATGAAAATCAAAAATCGAAAGATTATGAACACAATATAGATGTATACCGACCTTCCCATGCTGATTATACCTATGAAGCAAAATATGGAATGCGGGATCATCGAGGTGGCGGACGTTCTTCTGCCCGTGAAACAGTAAGTAGAGTAGTGGCGGGCGCTATTGCTAAACTCATTTTAAAGCATTACGGAATTTCCGTTAACGCCTATACATCTCAAGTTGGCGATATTAAATTATTGAAAAATTATCATGATTTGGATTTTAATTTAATTGATTCGAATCCTGTTCGTTGCCCGGATGTTCTACTTGCCGAAACAATGATTCAGAAGATTGAGCAGGTTCGTAAAGCTGGTGATACAATCGGAGGAATAATTTCATGTGTGGCAAAAGGAGTTCCTGTAGGATTAGGAGAACCTGTTTTCGATAAATTACATGCGGATATGGGTAAAGCAATGCTAAGTATCAATGCTGTAAAAGGTTTTGAATATGGAAGTGGATTTGAAGGAGTAAAAATGAATGGATCACTGCATAATGATGCGTTCGTTTCGGAAAGCAATGCTATCAAAACAAAAACAAATCATTCAGGTGGAATACAAGGTGGAATAAGTAATGGAGATGATATCTATTTTCGTGTAGCCTTCAAACCCGTTGCAACTATTATGCAAAAACAAAATACGGTTAATGCGAACGGGGAAGCAGTTGAAATGACTGGTAAAGGTCGGCATGATCCTTGCGTATTGCCCAGAGCTGTTCCTATAGTAGAGGCAATGGCGGCATTAGTTCTTGTAGATCATTTATTGCGATCAAAAAATTCTAAATTATAATATTCAAATTCTAATTAGTGACAAATAGTTATGGCAAACGAAATACCCAAAAAGAAAAAAAGTTTACTACGCAGAATTTTCAAATGGACAGGAATAACGATGCTAGTCTTGATTATTTTGATCATCAGCGCACCGTTTTTATTTAAGAAACAAATTGTACAATTTGTGAAAGATACAGCGAATGAACAATTGAATGCGAAAGTGAATTTTGGTCAGTTTGACTTAACGTTACTAAGTACGTTTCCTGATTTTACTCTTTCTGTTGATAGTGTGAGTGTTGCCAATACGGGCTATTTTCAGGGCGATACATTGTTATTCGCTCAAAATCTGACAATAGGATTAGATTTAGTTAGTGTCATAAAAGGTGAAAAGTATAAGATCAATTCTGTCAAACTTAATCAACCACGTATTCATGCTTTGGTGATGAAAGATGGAATGGCAAATTGGGATATTACAAAGCCGTCTTCGGATTCAACAGGGACAGCTGATACAGCGAATTCTGCTCCTTTTAAAATGACGTTAAAGAAGTTTGAAATAAAGAATGGTTACATCATGTATGATGATGCGTCTATGGATTTCAAGACGGAATTGTATAATATGAATCATACGTTAAGTGGTGATTTTACCTCGGATAATTTTGTTCTTACAACACTTACCGATATTGAAAAAATGACAATAGTCTATGGTAGTGTTACTTATTTGAATAAGGTAAAAACCGCTATTAAGGCCGATATGGATGTCGATATGCCTAATTTTAAATTCACATTTAAGGACAATGAATTTTCGTTAAATGAATTGACTTTGGAACTCGATGGCTATTTTGCTATGCCGAAAGATGATATGGATATGGATTTGAAATTTAAGGCAAACCAAACAGCGTTCAAGAATATTTTATCATTAGTGCCTGGAGTTTATACAGCTGATTTCAAAGATGTGAAAACCACTGGATCGCTTGCGCTTGATGGTTTTGTAAAAGGGATATATTCTACGAATAAAATGCCGGCTTTTGGTGGAAAATTAATCATTAAAGATGCAATGTTCCAATATCCTTCGCTACCCAAATCGGCTACAAACATTCAGGTGGATCTAACGTTAGATAACAAAACAGGAGATCCTGATGCCACTGTTATTGATCTGAATAAATTTCATGTGGAAATGGCTGGCAATCCTGTTGATGCTACGATGCATGTTTCTACTCCTGTTTCAGATGCAAACATTGTTGCCAAAGTATTGGCTAAAATTAACTTAGCTACAATGAAAGATGTTATTCCTCTTGAAAAGGGAGACGATCTTAATGGAATGATCACAGCGGATATCAAAATGAACGGACGCATGAGTGCAATTGAAAAAGAGCACTATGATGAATTTTATGCAGAAGGAACACTTGCTATTTTGGATATGAACTACCAAACAAAATCCTTGAATTATCCGACACAGATTAGCAAGTTGTATTTAACTTTTAATCCTAAAACAGTTGATCTGACTGCCTTAGATGCAAAGATTGGAAAGAGTGATATTCAAATGAATGGTAAGATTGAAAACTTTTTACAATACGCCTTAAAGGATTCATTACTTAAAGGAAGTTTTAATTTAAATTCCAGTTATCTTGATTTGAATGAACTAATGAGTAGTAGTGATACGACTAAACCTGAAACTGCTCCTGCTGCTGATACTGCAGCCATGTCTGTTGTGGTAGTGCCCTCTAATTTGGAAGTAAAATTAAATGCAAATCTTAAAAAAATGTTGTACGATAAATTGACCATCACAAATGTTATAGGTGGTGTTGCAATCAAAGACAGCAGGATGATGTTAGATGATTTGAAATTGACAATAGATGAGTTAGAAGGAACGATGGGCTTAACAGGTGTGTATAGTACTAAGGATATAAAAAAGCCTTCAGTTGATTTTGATGTTGATATCGCAAACTTTGACATCCCTAAAACATTTAAAGCTTTTAATAGCGTTCAAAAATTAGCGCCGATAGGAAAATATGCAAAAGGTAAATTTGGTACGAAATTAAAGTTCACGACCTTCATGGATCAGCATATGAATCCAGATATGAAATCGTTGACAGGTGGTGGTAAATTGACTACAAAAAGTGTTGTTGTTGAAGGATTTGAACCAATTGATAAATTAGCTAATGCTTTGAAACAAGAAAAATACAAAAAGATGACCTTCGAAAATGTGAATGCAAGTTATCGTTTTGTAGATGGAAGATTGATTGTGGATGAAATGCCAATTAAATGCGGAAGTTTGACAGGGAAAGTGAAAGGATCAACGGGATTCGATCAAACCATTGATTATACATGGGATCTTGAGATTCCTCGTTCGGAATTTGGTTCTCAAGCGAATGCTGTTGCGGGAAGTTTGATGGATCAGTTGAATAAACAAGCAGGAACAAATGTTAAGTTAGGGGATAAAGTCAAGATCAAAGCATTGTTTGGTGGAACAGTCACGAAGCCTACTTTAAAAACAGACTTGTTTAATCCTTCTGCAGGTGTTAAGGATCAGGTGGCAGATCTTTTAAATAAAGGGATAGACGCGGCTAAACAAAAAGCGAAGGAAGAAGCAGAAAAAATATTGAAGGATGCTCAGGAAAAGGCGGATAAAATAAAGGCAGAAGCAAAAGTTTTAGCAGATAAAACAATAGCAGAAGGGTATGCAGCAATTGATAAAAATATTGAGGATATAAAAAACCCGATAGCAAAAGGGACTGCAAAACTAGCAGCACCAAAAGCGAAGAAGGAGATTGACAAAAAAGCACAAGCTATATTAGATGAGGCAAATAAAAAAGCAGATCAGATATTGATCAATGCAAAAGCGGAATCGGATAAGAAATTGCAATAAAAAAGTTTTAATTAAGTTCCAATGGAATGCCTACTGGAAAAATTCATCGTTGAATGTTTGTATGGCTTATCTTTTAAGGAATAGCCCGTTATAGAAAATAGTCTATGAAATTTTATTTAAAAGCAGTATCATTTTTTATTCTTAGTTCATTTGCGATTCCCTTGCTGGCTCAGGAAGAAACAAAATGTCAGGAGATAGACAATAAAAAAGCAATTAAACTTTATACCCAGGGAACAGATAAAAAATATAAAAAAGAAGAGCGCCTCGCTTTTCTTACGAAAGCCATTGCTTTGGAACCTGATTACGTGGATGCTAATTTCGCCTTTGCTGAAGAGCGAATTAAAACACTTAGCCTTGCCGATGCAAAATACAAACCTGTGGAACCATACTTTAAAAAAGTGATTGAGATATGTCCTAAATATCATTCTGATCCTTATTATTATCTTGGTTTCATTGCATACGAAGATGAAAATTGGGCAGAGTCTATAAGATATTTAAAGCAATACTTAGATTTTAAAGATGACGATGATAAGAAATTTAACAAAGATTACGATGCATTTTTATCACAATCAAAACAAATGATTCGCTATTGTAAATTGTATATTGAATTAGCGAAACCTGTTCCTTTTGATCCTTATCCAGTGCCTGGAATTTGTACAGAAAAAGACGAATATCTTCCAATCATATCCTCTGATGATGAAATGATGTTGTTTACCAGAAAGCAGCCTTTTATTGACAATAATGTGGTATACCAGAGCGACAAAGAATTGGAATTATTCAGTTATTCGATCCGAAGCAAAATTACTGGGCAATTTAATAAAGGGCAACGAATGTCGTATCCATTTAACAAAAACGGAAGTGAAGGCGGTGCAACCATGTCTATTGATAACAAACATTTATTTTTTACTAAATGTACAGATGAGGGCGGTTCAACCATTAATTGCGACATCTACTATTCGGATAAAGTTAATGGAGAATGGACAGAAGCAAAAAAGGTAGAAGGTATCAATGATCCTGTTTATTGGGATTCACAGCCTAGTATTGCCTCAGATGGTAAGACACTTTATTTTGCAAGCGACAGAAAAGGTGGTCGCGGAGGCGTAGATCTTTACAACTCTGTTCGGGGTGATAACGGTGTTTGGAGTTCTCCAGAAAATTTAGGTCCAACAATCAATACAAGTGGAGATGAAAAATCACCTTTCATTCACTCCGATTTTCAAACACTTTATTTTTCTTCTGATGGGCAACCTGGAGTGGGAGGCTTTGATATTTTCTTTTCAAAAAAAGGCGAGGATGGTAAATGGGCTGAACCGAAAAATATTGGAGTTCCAATTAATACGACAGGTGATGATCTTGGTTTCTTTGTAAGTACTGATGGACACCTTGGATATTTTGCTTCAAACGAACCAGCCAGAACAAAAGGGAAATCTGTTGGAAAATATGATATTTATTCATTCGATCTCTACAAGGAAGCTCGCCCTGATGAAGTAGCATTCTTTAAAGGGAAAATTGAAGACAACGGTCATGGTGAACCGAAAGGTTTTACAGTAGAAGTGAAAGATGCAGTTACAAAAAAAGTCACCAAAGCAATGGTTGATACTTTAACAGGTGATTATACAGTTGTTGTAAATCAGAAAATCAAAAACGATCTTATTATTACAGTAAAAAAGGACAATTACTCTTTCAGTTCTGAATTGATAAAAAAGGATTCGATTGTAAATGCCAAGCCTGCAAAGGTTAATATGATTGTTGATACAATTAAAGTTGGTAAAACATATGCTCTTAATAATATTTATTACAAAACAAATTCAGCAGATCTTGATCCAAGTTCTACAATTGTGATAGAAGAATTTGCCGAATTTTTAAAGAAAAATCCTACGATTAAAATTGAAGTGCACGGACATACGGATAATGTTGGAGATGTAAAATCAAATCTTGCTCTATCCACCGACAGGGCATTTAGTGTTAGAAATCTATTACTTGCTCAAGGGATAGATGAAAAACGATTGGTTGATTTTAAAGGTTTTGGCGCCTCCAAACCAATTGCTGATAACGCTACAGAAGCAGGCAGGGCAAAAAACAGAAGAACAGAATTTGTGATAGTTGGGAAGTAGTTAACGATCATTTCCTTCACAAGATAAAAATACTCATACCATTGGAATGTATCACCACTTTTAAGATAGGATATATTTTATGAATAGTATAGATTGATGATCAATGTTTCTATTGTTTTACGATTTTATAATTTTTGGAGCTCTTGTTACTCATAATATTTAAAATGTAGATACCTTTTTCAAAATTACTCATATTGATTCTAACTAATTCTTCTTTTACACTTTCCGAATAATAAACCAACTTCCCTTGAATGTCATAGATATTGATTTTTGAATTTTCTTTATAGGTATCCCCAAGATCAATAGTTAGGTTATTTTCTGTTGGATTAGGGTATATCAATACAGTTGATCCTAAATTATTAGCAACAGCAGTTGTTAATGGAGGGTGACCAGTCAATGCTAGGTCGCTTATTAAAATAGAGCCAGCAGTTGTTTTATCAAAGAGGAATTTGATCTTTTCTATTTGTGTCATATCGATTCCTGTAAAAGAATTTAAGGGGATCTTTATGGTATTGAACAATACTTTTGGTAATTCCCAGGGTTGCGTTCCGGGTTGAAAAAACAGCGCATTTGTATGGCTATTTATAGTCTGACTGCTTGTATTTCCCAAAACATCAATTAATTGTACTGTAAAATCAAGGTCGGTACCGGAAGTTGTTTCTTTAAAATTTTCAGCGGCTCTGAATTGTAGATCTAAAAAATTGGTAACATTTTGATAAGCAGGAGGTAAAATATTCTGATAAAAATCTGTGGCGCTATTCCATCTTATGGCCATTTGGGACAATCCACCTGTTCCAGAAGTGCCTTTGTGTGGTTCCTTGTTTGCTATGGTACTTACTCCACATGCAGCCTCTCCCAATCCGCCACCACATATTCCCGAAGAAACTAATCCTCCGTTTGTAACAGCTCCTGACAGTGTATTTGATGTGGCATTACCGACAGTTGTTGTTCTGTTGATATCCAATCGTTTTGAATAGGGTGCATGATAAGAAACGTAAACAGCTGAAGAATCAAGCATAGAAGAAGCGGGAGGAATGATATCATCCACTTCAAGGATAGGAGCAAAGGTTGTTTCATTTCCAATGTATAAACGAAAAAATGCACTTGCATAGGTATTGAATGCCGCTTGTTGTTCAGTAGGAGTTAATCGTTTATTTGTTGGCCCGCTTCCGCAATGAGGATCGGAAGTGTATGGCCAGTCGTCTGAACCTCCTGCTGGATATAATCCGGGAGTCCAAACGGTATTAAAAAAATTATGATCAGCACCCATCAATAAAACAGAATGTTTTGGTGACTCATCTGTTGGAACAGAATAACGCGCATCATCTAAATAATGAACACCTTGAAGATTGGAAACATCACCATCGCAATAAGGTGCGATATTCAAGAAAGGAACATTGTTTAATACTTCTCTTAAAAAATCAACAGGAGCAAGCGTAAGTACAGCTTTTATACCATACGGACTGCCTAAAGATCTGTTAAGTAAAGCATTTGCAACAACACCTTCACCACCACGAGAATGTCCCATAGTACCGATGTTATTCATATCTAATTTTCCGACAAACATCGTTCCGAATGGAGTTCCTCCAACGGTGTTGTATGTGTTCCATAAATTTAAATGATATTGCATCAAAGCTGCCCGAGCCGACATTCCATAATCAGCAACACCCGCATCTGCCGCATTGATAGCATTGGTAGAAATGGAAATCACAATGTATCCATGACTTGCCATTTGCGTAGCAAAATAATCATAGCCTTGAAAACTGGTGATGGATTGAAAACCTGAAGAAGGAGGCCAATTGCTATTTGTGTTGGACGGGTTACTGGTTTGATAGGTTGTTTCATGACGACCGTGCATAAGCATCAAAACAGGAAAAGGTCCGCCTGATAATGTGGAAGGATAATGAACAGAACCTCTTACTTCCATAGGGTTTGGAAAACTAGGATCAGAAAATGCGAGATCTCCTAAATTATATTCAAGTGAAAGCACACTATACGATCCTGCTATTCCTGGATCGGGAGTGGTTTGCGCAATCGTCTTGTTTATATTAGAACCGATTAATAATGCAAGAAGAAAAAGTACGGCTAGATTTATTTTTTTTATTGTCATTGTAATATCATTATCGAATTAAAATTATTTTTTCAATAGATCTGCATTGAATTTGCCCAGATACCAGCATTTTTGAGGTGCTTTTTCACAAAGGGTTTTAATATCAATATTTTGATCTGGACTTGTTTTAAAAAGATTTCCATACGTCACCCAAACATCAGCTCCATTTGTCAGAGTATTCCAATCAGAGATCGGGATCAAATAGGTTAGCTGTCCTTTGCCATTATTTTTTGTTTGTTTATACATTTTAAAATCATTATTTCCGATATGAAGAATATGAACATTTCCTCCAAAATAGAATGGAGTAGTTGATTCAATAGTCAATTCAACAGTTTGGGCATTTTGTATTACCGAAGTGATTTCCGTTTTTGCTTTTTCCTGTGCGAAAGTATTTTCTGAAAAGTATAAGATACTGAAGCAGGTAATTATTAGATAGATTCTGTTTTTCATTTGGTATATAATTGATTAAACTAATATACTATAAATACTCAAATAGTAAATAAAAAAAACGTCCCGCTTCTGTCGGGACGTTTTTTTATCAGTATGTGAAATACTAATCTGCTTGTAAGAAAGGGTATCTGTAATCTGTAGGTGGAACAAATGTTTCTTTTATTGTACGAGGGGAAACCCAACGTAATAAATTGATCATAGCACCTGCTTTATCATTTGTTCCTGAACCGCGAGCGCCACCAAAAGGTTGTTGTCCAACTACTGCTCCTGTACATTTATCATTGATGTAAAAATTACCTGCAGCATTTCTTAATGCTTTTGTTGCGTGTTCAATGGCATAACGATCTTGGGCTATAATAGCTCCTGTTAGAGCATAAATAGAAGTAGCGTCCACAATTTTTAAGGTCTCATCAAATTTTTCCGCGTCGTAAACATAAAGTGTTAATACAGGTCCGAATAATTCTTCGCACATGGTCACATACTTTGGATCTTTAGCGACAATGATTGTAGGCTCTATGAACCAACCTTTTGACTTGTCGTAATTGCCACCAGCAATAATTTCTACTTCTTTATCTTTCTTAGCAGCATCAATATATTTCGCTAATTTATCAAAAGATTTTTCATCGATCACGGCATTAATAAAGTTGGTGAAATCTTCTGTTGGTCCCATCTTGAATGACTTTAGATCGGTAATCAACAATTCTTTTACTTCTTCCCAAAGATTACTTGGAATATATGCACGAGATGCAGCGGAACATTTTTGGCCTTGATACTCAAATGCACCACGACTGATAGCTGTTGCTAAAATTTTTGCATCTGCAGATTTGTGTGCCATGATAAAATCTTTCCCTCCCGTTTCTCCGACAATTCTAGGGTATGTTTTGTATTTGTGAATATTGTTTCCTATTGTTTTCCAGATATTTTGAAACACTTCTGTAGAGCCAGTAAAATGAATACCTGCAAAGTCGGCGTGAGAGAAAATAACATCAGCAGCATCAGGTCCTGAAGGATAAATTAAATTGATTACTCCATCAGGAACTCCAGCTTTCATAAATATCTCCATCAGAACATTTGCAGCATAAACTTGAGTATTTGAAGGTTTCCAGACTACCACATTTCCCATCATTGCACATGATGTAGGTAAATTACCTGCTATGGCAGTAAAGTTAAAAGGTGTTAAAGCATAAATAAAGCCTTCCAAAGGTCTATGCTCAACACGGTTCCAAACACCAAAACCTGTTCCTGCAACTGGAGGTTGTTGTTTGTAGATTTCGGTCATGTATATTACATTGAATCTTAGAAAATCAATGATTTCACAAGCCGAGTCGATCTCTGCTTGAAACGCATTTTTTGATTGTCCTAGCATGGTTGCAGCATTTAATTTTGCACGGTACGGACCAGCAATTAATTCAGCAGCCTTTAAAAAGATGCTTGCACGGTGTTCCCAAGCCAACGCTTCCCATTTTGGTTTTGCAGCCAATGCCGCTTCAATAGCTTGTGTTACATGTTCTTTTGTGCTTTTATGGAAATGCCCTAATGTATGTTTATGATCATGAGGTGGAGCAAGACGAACTTTGTCATTGCTACGCACTTCTTTCCCTCCAATATACATTGGTATATCTAATTCTTTAGACCGTAGTTCTTTTAACATTGCTTGTGTTGCAATTCTTTCAGGACTTCCTGCAGCATAGCTTTTAATTGGTTCGTTCACCGGAACGGGAACGGTATAAATTCCTTTTGGCATAATAAGAGAGTTATAAATTGTAAATGTTGAATTTAAATTGAGTTGCAAATATAAGGAAAATAGGGAGATTATTTTTGAGGAATAATGCTATTTCATGCTAAAATGAATCGGTAATAATAGCGAACACGAACAAGGTGACCATTCATAAATGAGCGGGGAGGAAAAGAAGTTGATGCAAGAGATTTTATTTAATATGAGATGGTGTGACGACGTTTACCCGATCCTTTTTTGAACAAAATGCTCTACCTTTTCAAATAGTAGCTGTGGGGTTGAAGTGCGCCATCCTATGTCGTTCAGTTGCCCACCAGAAACAATATAATAATCGATGTTTGCTCTGTGAAATTCTTCCAGAACATGTTTTCTGAAATTTAAAAAAGCAATCCATCCATCTTCAATTTCTTCAAACCATTCTTCATAATAACAATCATCCGATGCATGGAAATTCAAAATATTTTCTCCGATCAATATGAATTTATTTACACCATATTGCATGATTTGTTCAATGATATCACGTTTTAAAAGCATGATGTCATTGTTGATCGCATCATTCCATTCACCTATCAATTCTATGATTACATACCCTAAATCATAATCGACTGCAAGTATTTTTATATAAAGAGTAGGGGAGTCGATGTCATCCCATTGTGGATGAATCAGGAAATTATAGATAGCATTTGTATACTCGAATTCACTGTATTCTCGGCCAAAAAATGGAGAACGCTCATCTTCTGATGCGATGTAAAAATGTCGCCAGTTGTAAAATGGTTCTATATCCTGCATTTTTGGAAAAGAGTTGATTGGGGATAATTTTTTAATTCCGGTATTCCTAGTTAACTTAGTAATTAACTTTTCAATTTTTTATAATAGTCAACAGCTTTCCTGACGCTACCATGTTTAAGCAATAATTCATTTGCTTTCGTGTAGGTTACTTTTATTTCTGTGGCAACCATTTTTGTTCCTCTGTCCACTAGCTTGTTATTGCTTAGTTTCATGTCGACCATTTTATTCCCTTTTACTTTACCGAGCTTTATCATCACGGAAGTAGAGATCATATTCAAGGTTAACTTTTGTGCTGTACCCGATTTCATTCGTGTACTCCCTGTAACAAATTCAGGACCTACCACCACTTCAATTTTATATTTTGAAACTTTAGCTACATTACTTCCTTTATTACAAACGATACAACCCGTTGTGATACCATTTTTATTGCAATAGTCTAAAGCGCTAACTACATAAGGAGTAGAGCCTGATGCTGCAATTCCGATCACCACATCTTTTTTATTTATTTTATGTTGAAGTAAATCTTTCCAACCTTGTTCTTTATCATCTTCAGCAAATTCAACAGCTTTACGGATGGCTTTGTCGCCACCAGCAATTAGACCAATTACCAACCCTTGAGGAACACCATATGTAGGTGGACATTCACTCGCATCTACTACTCCCAGGCGGCCGCTTGTACCTGCACCCATATAAAACAAACGCCCGCCAGCTTTCATTTGTTTTACAATTACATTCACTAGTTTCTCAATTTTCGGAATCTCTTTTTCAATAGCAGCAGGAACAGTTTTATCTTCCTTGTTAATATTTGTAAGTAATTCCCGTACACTCATTTTTTCGAGTGAATGGTATTTTGAGTCAGATTCGGTGGTCTTTTTCAATTGGAACAATCATTAATAACCGTAATTTCAAAAAAGAATTTGCGGTTATATTTTTTAATAAATTCTAGGGAATTTTCCTGGATTCGTTTCGTGCATCAGCTCATAAATAGTATCGAAAACATCATCTGGACTTGGCTTAGAAAAATAGTCTCCATCAGAACCATAGGCAGGACGATGATCTTTTGCCGCTAATGTTCGTGGCTCTGAATCAAGGAGTTGATAAGCACCTTGCTCTTCAAGAACTTTTTGCAGAATATATGCACTTGCTCCTCCGGAAACATCTTCATCTAAAATAACCAATCGATTTGTTTTCTTTACTGATTTAACGATCGAGTGATTTAGATCGAAGGGTAACAATGTTTGTACATCGATCACTTCTACTGAAATATCTGCTTCGGCCAATTGTTTTATTGCTTCCAAAGCTATGCGGCAGCAAGAACCATATGTAACTAGAGTTACATCCGTACCTTCATTGATAATTTCTACAACACCTAATGGGATTTTATATTCACCTAAGTTACTAGGTAATTGTTCTTTTAAACGGTATCCGTTTAACGGTTCAATCACTAATGCTGGTTCATCTGCTGATAATAGCGTATTGTAAAAACCTGCTGCTTGCTGCATATTTCTTGGAACACATACATGGATGCCTCGCAGAGAATTAATGATCATTCCCATCGGAGAGCCACTGTGCCAGATACCTTCTAAACGATGGCCTCTTGTACGAATAATGACAGGCGCTTTTTGTCCGCCCTTTGTGCGGTATTGAACTGTTGCTAGATCATCGCTCATGATTTGCAAAGCGTATAATAAATAGTCTAGGTATTGTATTTCAGCGATCGGACGTAATCCGCGCATTGCCATTCCAATTGCTTGGCCCATAATGGTAGCTTCACGAATACCTGTATCAAAAACGCGTATCTCGCCGTATTTTTCCTGTAAACCTTCCAGTCCTTGATTTACGCCACCAATTTTTCCTGCATCTTCTCCAAATATCAAAACTTCAGGATATTTAGCAAGAATGGCATTGAAATTTTCGCGTAATAATTCTCTGCCATCTACTGTTTTTGCTTCCCCGTTAAATTCGGCTTTTTGAGTTTTTACTTTCAGTGCGCTGAATTCAGATTCACTTTGTAAATAGGAGCTATAGCGATCGTGATTGGCTAATTTTGATTCGTTGATCCAGTCAACTAATTGTTTTTTAGCGGCAATATTCTCGTTACGTGTTAAACGTAAAACACTTTTAGCGGCTACAATTATGTCTTTACGGATAGGTTCTAAAATAGAATAGAGGTCGTTTTTAATTTTTGCGATGAAGGCAGCATTTGAAGATAGCGCAGCAATAGCATCCATCAACAAACTAACTTCTTTTAATTCTGCTTTTATCGGATTCAAATAAGCGCTCCATGCAGCAGATTTTGCTTCTCGAACTACTTTTTTTGCATTTTCTTCAATCTCGTTCAATTCATTATCTGTCGATAATTTATTGGCGATGATCCATTCGCGCATTTTTTTGATGCCATCAAAATCGGATTCCCATTTCAAACGTTCTTTTGATTTATAACGCTCATGAGAGCCCGATGTACTATGCCCTTGAGGTTGCGTAACTTCTTCTACATGAATTAAAACAGGAACATGCTGTTCGCGGCAAACTCTCGATGCTTTTTCATACGTTTCGCACAGATGTGCGTAATCCCAGCCTTTTGTTTTAAAAATTTCATATCCGCTTCCTTCGTTTTCTCGCTGGAAACCTTTTAATATTTCAGAAATACTTTCTTTGGTTGTTTGGTATTTTTTAGGAACAGAGATTCCATGTCCGTCATCCCAAACAGAAACAAGCATGGGGACTTGCATAACACCGGCTGCATTGATTGTTTCCCAGAATAATCCTTCAGAAGTGCTGGCATCACCAATGGTTCCAAAAGCTATTTCTGATCCTTTGTTAGAAAAGATGTGAAATTTATCTTTTTGTAATTCAGGGTTATTCTTATACTGTTTAGAAGCCATTGCTAAACCTAATAGGCGAGGCATCTGTCCACCCGTAGGAGAAATATCGGGTGATGAATTTTTTATTTTAGTAAGATCTTTCCAAGTACCATCCGCATTTAAACTACGTGTTCCAAAATGCCCACCCATCTGTCTGCCGGCACTCATCGGTTCTGCATCAACATCTGTATGTCCATACAGTCCAGCAAACCATTCCTGTAACGATAGGTTATTGGTAGCAAACATAAAAGTTTGGTCTCGGTAATATCCTGAACGAAAATCTCCATTTTGGAATACTTTTGCCATAGCTAATTGCGCAACTTCCTTTCCATCACCAAAGATTCCGAATTTAGCTTTTCCTGTCAGTACTTCACGTCTTCCCATCAAACTGGCTTCACGGCTTTCGTTAGCGATGCGGTAATCATTTAATACTATTTTGATGTATTCGGATACTTTCGTTTTTCCTGTGGGAATTGTTTCTTCTGCTTTCGACATAATTGTAATCGTTAAATATTCGTTGTTTACAAATATAATGATTTGATTTAGCAAATAGAATAGTTTCAAAGAAATATTTGGATGAGACTTTAATGAATTAGTTTCAAAGCATTTATTCATAATAAAACCCATAAGTGCATTACTTATCGCTTTTATTAGATAGGGCGGAGAATAAGAAATGCTGCGAACGTATTCTCGTGAAATTAAATTTTACACGAATTATACCCTCTTTTATTTTCTTCTTCGATTTCATAACGCTTCAACTAACGAAATGAAAAAACGATTCTTAAGTAATCTGTATTCAGCCTTTAAAGATTGCAAAGTTGTTTATAATGAATCGTTCCTTGTTTGGCTTATTACTAAAATAATTTATAACAACTTGTTTTTTCAGGGTTATAAATTTTACTTGAATTGGATAAATCTGCGTATTTTTACATAAAATTTTCATTTATGCATATAGCACAAGATTTTCACGAGCTTTTTACGCTTTCTTCTTTTATCAGTTTACTCACCTTATCGGTTCTCGAAATAGTATTAGGCATTGATAATATCATCTTTATATCTATAATAGCAGGAAAGCTTCCCCGTGTTGAGCAAGGCAAGGCAAGAACCATTGGTCTTTTATTGGCTCTAATAATGCGTGTAGCTTTATTGTTTAGCATTTCATGGATAGTAGGTTTGAAAGATGCGTTATTTTCTATTGGTAACTTTGGAGTTACTGGCAGGGATCTTATTTTGTTTTCAGGAGGCGTTTTCTTGTTGTATAAAACTACAATGGAGTTGCATAATAAGATTCAAGGTTATGATGATGAAGAAATGAATGTAAAAAAGATAAGTTTTAATGCTATTGTGTTGCAAATTGTGGTAATAGATATCGTTTTTTCATTCGATTCTATTTTAACTGCTGTAGGTTTAGTGTCGAATCTTCTGATCATGATTGCAGCTGTACTTGTCGCTATGATCATTATGATCTTATTTTCAGGAAAAGTAAGCGACTTTATAAATGATAATCCAACAATAAAAGTACTAGCCTTATCCTTCTTATTAATGATAGGTGTTGTTCTTGTTTTAGAATCATTTCACGAACATGTGGATAAGAAGTTTATCTATATATCCATTGCGTTTTCTTTCTTTGTTGAACTTATGAATATTCGAATGAGGAGAAAGGAAGAAAAGAGGAGAGTAGATACCAATAATGATCCCCGTGATGTGATTTGATTAATTTCTTTTGTAAAGTTCTCTGTGTTTTTTTGCAGAATGAATGCTTGCATTCAAATCGAAGCCTAAAAGTAGGATAATTGAATTGATATAGATCAGCATCATAATAACAATCAATGTTCCAATTGATCCATATAGTTTATTGTACTTTCCAAAATTATTTACATAATAGGTAAAGACTATCGTTGCAGTTATAATAAGCACAGTTGAAAACATCGATCCTGCAGAAAAAAATCGCCAGCCTTTTTTTTGTTTCGGCCCAAGATAATAATTGAAGGAAATGATTGAATAACATAAAATACCTAATACAATCCATTTTAAAAAAGTTACAAAATAATAAAGCACTTTGTTGCTGTGAAATAAATGGTTGAAACTAATTTCAGTCCCGATTAGCAAACTAATAGATACGGCAAGCAATAAGGCGGTGATCAACAGCATGTAAAAGGATATTAATCTTTGCTGCAATGGTTTTCGGGTTTCTATCTCATGGTAGGTTTCATTAAAAGAATTGATCATTGCATTAAATCCATTCGTGGAAAAATACAACGCAGATAAGAATCCAAGGGATAATAATCCGCCATGCTGATTTTTGATAATATCTGTGATTGTGTCTTCCGTAGCTTCAAACGCCGATTTGGGCATTACGCTTTGTAATAAATTAAATAAATAATCCTGAAAATGTTCAATTGGAATATATGGAATAAGTGTAAAAAGAAAAATTATGGTGGGGAAGAGTGCTAAAAAGAAACTGAATGACAGTGATGAGGCTCTCATATTTACTGTTCCATTTCTTAAGCCATGGAAAAAAAATTTTGACACAAGATAAAATGACAACCCTTCAAATCCAGGAATAACAATTCCTTGAGCCAATTTAATAGCTTTATAAGCAGGGCTAAATTTGATTAATCGTCTGATGTTTTTTACTTGCATCTCAAAGTGCTTTAAGACTTAAATCAAGACTTTTTATGTGGTGCGTGAGTGCACCAACAGAAATAAAATCTACTCCACATTTTGCATAACTTGCAATTGTTTTTTCTGTTATTCCTCCAGAAGCTTCTGTTTCGTATTTTCCATCAATAAGTTTTACAGCTTTTTTAATATCGGAAATAGAAAAATTATCTAGCATAATTCGGTGGATAGTTCCAATAGCTAAAATTTGTTTGACTTCATTCAAATTACGAGCTTCAATTTCAATTTTTAGTTTTTTTCTTTTTGATCTAAGGTAGTGATTGGCGGCATCTATAGCTTGTTTAATCCCTCCGGCATAATCAATATGGTTATCTTTGATTAGAACCATATCATACAAACCAATTCTGTGATTTGCTCCGCCACCCAGCACTACAGCCCATTTTTCTAGGCCCCTTAGATTGGGTGTTGTTTTTCTAGTGTCAATGACTTTCGTTTTTGTGCCTTTACAAAGCTTAACCAGTTTGTTTGTTTTTGTAGCTATTCCACTCATGCGTTGCATGCAGTTTAACACAAGTCTTTCAGCAAGTAAAATAGATTGGGATTTCCCTTCAACTGTTAAAACAATATCGCCAATTTCAATTTTGCTTCCGTCTTTTTTCAGCATTTTAACTTTTAATGAACTGTCCACTGTTTTGAAAATTTCCAGGGCAAGTTCAGCACCGGCAAGAATGCCATTTTCTTTTACAAGTAATTGTGCTTTTCCTTTTGCATTCATGGGAATGCAAGCTAATGATGTGTGGTCGCCATCGCCAAGGTCTTCGGCTAAGGCTGTTTTAATGAATTGTTGGATGTTAAAATTGTAGTACTTTTCAGGAAATAATTGTTTATTCATTCTCTGTTTCAATTCTAAATTGTTGAATCAAGGTTCGCCCTCCTACAGTCTTGATTAAAAAATAGGTTCTGAATTTACCATTGCTAGTTTCCAACGTTCCTATTACGTATTGGGATCCAGCTTTGGGTTCGCTTTTGTGCGCAACGGTAAATGATTTTACAGCGTGTTTAGAGAAAAAGTCTTTTAGGATCATTTCAGCTTGCTGCTTGCTGTAAACATCTTCTTTCTCTATTACTTTTAAATCGATGCTTTCAATAAAAAAACTAGAAATGTTTTTTGGGTTGCCAGAACGGATAGCCGATGCGATATCATCAATTACATCCATTTTAAATGAAAGGGAAGAAACTGCAATTAAAATTAAGAAGATAGCTGATTTTGTTTTCATTTTATTTATGTTTGCTTTGAGTTAGCAATTATTAAGCCATTTATATTTTAAATAAGTCTGTTCAATACTGATAAATAAGAACAACATTGTTTAAAGCTAAAAAAAGATTGCTATTTCACAAAAATATAGTTTTTTGCATTGATTTTATAAAGAAAAGATGAAAATTACGCTTATACTAAACGGTAAAACAGAAGACAATCATATTATTGAAGGTTTTGCTCTTTATGAGCAGCGTTTGAAGCATTATCTTTCATTTGAAACAATTGTTATACCCGCTTTAAAAAATACAAAAGCATTAAGTGTAGAACAACAGAAACAGAAAGAAGGAGAATTGTTAATGAAATGTATCCAATCTTCAGATAGACTGATTTTGTTGGATGAAAATGGAAAAGAATATAATTCTGTCGGTTTTTCTGATTTTATACAACATCAGATGAATTCCGGAATAAAGAATGTTGTTTTTGTTGTTGGCGGTCCTTATGGTTTTTCAGAAGATATTTATAAACGGGCCAATGGGAAAATAGCACTTTCTAAAATGACATTTTCTCATCAAATGGTTCGATTGTTTTTTGTAGAGCAAGTCTACAGAGCAATGACGATCTTAAAGAACGAACCCTACCACCATGTTTGATAGGGTTTATTTTATTTTAGTAATTCAACACCTTTTTCTGTTAGTTTAACAAGTCGTTCTCTGTAAAGTGCTCCAATTGCTTTTTTGAACGCTTTTTTACTGATTTGAAGTTTAGCTTTTATTTCTTCAGGTGTGCTGTTGTCTGTTAAAGGAAGAAGTCCATTTTCTTCTTTCATCAGTTTTAAAATTCGCCACTTTACATCATCCACTAATTCATACCCGCTTTTTTGAAGACTAAGATCAATTTTATTGTCTTCTCGAACTCGTTTCACAAATCCTTGCATTTTATCTCCTACACGTATTGCTTCATAAATTTCGTTTTTGTAGATAAGGCCACTGTATAAATTATTAACAATAGCGTTGAAACCTAGATCTGTTTCAGAATAGATCAACAGATCTACAATATCTCCTTCTTGTACATCGATATCTTCACGTTCAATAAATCTACTTAATTTTGAAGATGCAACAATTCGATTTGTTTCATCATCCACATAAACAAAAACGACATAACTTTTTCCAGGTTCCATTCGGGTTGCTTGTTCGCGGAAGGGGACAAAAAGATCTTTATCCATTCCCCAATCTAAAAAAGCACCTATATCATTCACCTGTTTAGCTTCGAGATAGGCAAAAGACTCTGCCACAGCCAAAGGTGTAACTGTTGTGGCAATTAATCGGTCGTCAGAATCTCTGAAAATAAATACATTTAAAAAATCTCCGATTTTGGTATCTTTGGGCACCCATTTGGTAGGCATCAAAATTTCTACATCCCCATCGCGTAAGTATATTCCGAAATCTAATTCTTTAACTACCTCCAGTTCGTTGTATTCTCCTACTTGTATCAAGTTTTTGTTGTATTAATGAAAATTAAATTAAATTCCTCCTTTATTTTCGTCACGTTTTTTTATTCCTTCTAAAATAGAGGTGACAAATGACAAAATGAAACTGAATAATAAGGCCCACCAGAATCCTTGTACATGAAAGCCTGAAACAATTTTTGCTGCAAGAATGATCATCAATGCATTTATTACTAGAAGGAAAAAGCCAAATGAAAAGACCGTCACAGGTATTGTGAGTACTATCATTATGGGTTTTATCACCGTGTTTAAGAATGCCAATACTGCTGCTACAACCAATGCTGTAAAAAAACTATTGTTATCTATACGGATATGAGGGGATAATAAATACGTTGAAATTAATACTGCTAATGTGGAGATAACAAGTTGAATTAAAAATTTCATTTCATTAAAAATTTGAAGGTTATTGATATTTATTTACAAAGTTAGTATTATTAAATAAAGCTTCCTGCAATTGCATTTGCACATTTTTGTCCGTCAATAGCGGCAGATACTATTCCACCTGCATAACCAGCGCCTTCTCCACAAGGGTATAAGCCTTTTATCTTTGGATGTTGCAGGGTGGTTACATCTCTAGGGATACGAATAGGAGAAGAAGTGCGGGATTCAACACCAACAATTACTGCGTCATTGCTGAGATAACCGCTCATTTTTTTTCCGAATTCCTGAAATCCTATTTGTAAGCGTTTTCCGATTTCTGCAGGCAGTAATTCATGTAACGGTGCTGACCGTATACCTGGTTGATACGAAGCATCGGGCAGAGTAGTGGAAAGCTTGTTGTTTACAAAGTCCTGTAAACGCTGTGCCGGCGCTATTTGGCATAAGGATTCCTTTTCATTTGTTTGTCCTCCCGCTTTCCAAGCCATTTTTTCTAATGCTTGCTGATATCGTAAGCCAGCTAATGGACCATGTTCAGAAAATTTTTTATAATCTTCCGGTTCTATCGTTACCACAATTCCCGAATTAGCATAAGGGTTATTTCTTTTGGAAGGTGACCAACCATTGGTAACAATCTCTCCCGGTGCAGTCGCGCAAGGAGCAATTATCCCACCAGGGCACATGCAAAAAGAATAAACCCCTCGGCCCATTGCCTGATGGACCAAACTATAGGACGACGCAGGTAAATATTCTCGCTTATGTGCCACCTCATTGGGCGTGCAATGGTATTGCAATGAATCGATCAATGCTTGTGGATGCTCTACACGAACCCCCATTGCAAAGGTTTTTCCTTCTATTAAAATGTTTTTTGAATGAAGTAATTCAAAAATATCCCTAGCGCTATGTCCTGTTGCTAATAGTACCGAATCTGCAATAATTTCAGTAGTTGTATTGTTTTCTAGCTGATGACATACAACACCTTTTATTGCATCATTTTTTAAGATAAGATCAACTACGTGTGTGTTGAAGTGTACCTCTCCGCCATTATTAATAATGGTTTTACGCATCGCTTCAATTATCTTAGGAAGCTTGTTTGTTCCAATGTGCGGATGTGCTTCAATCAGAATGTTTTCATCAGCTCCATGCGCAACAAAAGTTTCCAGTATTTTTGTTATGTCACCGCGCTTGGTTGAACGCGTATATAGTTTTCCATCAGAGTAAGTCCCTGCACCACCTTCACCAAAACAGTAATTCGAATGAGGGTTTACGAGTTGTGCCTTGTTGATCGCTGCCAGATCTCGTCTTCTGTCCTTAACTGTTTTTCCTCGTTCAATCACGATAGGTTTGAAACCATTCTCCATCAATTGCAAGGCTCCAAATAATCCTGCAGGTCCCGCTCCAATAACAATTACGGGTACTTTGTTAGTGACATCTTGGTAATTTATTTTATAAGAAGGTAACGAAGGTGGTTGTTCATTGATAAAGATCTCAATTTTTAGATTTATCTTAATGTTTCTGGAACGAGCATCAATGGATCTTTTTAGAATCTTGATGTAAGAAATATTAGTTGTGTTTGTATGAAGTTGCTGAGCAGCAATTTCTTTTATTCTGTTTTCATTTGCTGCTTCTTCAGGAGAAACAACCAGTTGGAGTTCTTGTTTCATTTTTATTTCGGCACGTGTTTATCGTGCAAGTTTATTTAATAATTTTTTTGTTGCTATCAGATTGCAAGCCTTATCCTTCAAAAGTAATAGAGACCAAAAATATTTTCGAATTTAATTTGTCAACAGAATTTGAAAATACAGTGTTGTCTTTTATCAGAACATTTTTTGTTCCAATGCTTAATTTGCCTTCAATTGCAAATTTGAAATATTCCAGATAAAATTCTGCTCCTGCACCAAATTCGTAGGAGAAATCATCTCGTTTTAACTTAACGATTTGCTCATTCATATTGGCACTTGTTTCAGTTTTTCTTTTTGATGCAAGATCGAGGCTATAGCTTCCACCCGCCAGAATGTAGGCGCCGAAATTTTCAACTCTTTTGGAACGAAGTTTTAAATCTAATGGGAAATTCAAAAAGGTGGATTCTATTGCTTTTTTTCTAACAATGGTATCGTGTCCAGCAAAAGAGTAGTGAAGGCTTCGTTCAACAAAGGAGAGGTTAGGAATAAACCGAAGCGTGATGTATCTGTGCAACTTCAATTCAGATACAATTCCTAAATTGAAACCTGGTTTATGCACTGATTCTACACTTTTTAGGCTGTCGAAACGTTCAAAGTGCTGGGCAGGATGTATTATAAAATTACCACGATTTACACCAATAGTAAAACCAAAATGCAAGGGAGCATCGTAATAGTTTGGAAGGTTTCCTCTTTTTTCCTGCGCTTTTGAGATCAAAGAAACTAAAACGATCAAAAGCAGCAGCAGATATTTCGTACTTATTTTCAAATTTCACTTATTTATTTTAGTAACGTAAAAGTGTTAAAATTATTCTATTTTTTTTGCAATATATATAGAAGCGATGCCAAACGTTACTGGTATAGCTTTAGCGTCTTTGAATCCTGCTTTTTTTAATACGGATAAAAAGCGATCGCCATCAGGAAATGCATTTACCGATTCAGGTAAATATGTATATGCAGAACTATCTTTTGAAAATAATTTCCCTACGGCAGGAGTGATGACACTAAAATAGAATTTATAAAACTGTTTGATTGGGAATTTTTTAGGTTTAGAAAATTCAAGAATTGATACCATTCCTCCGTTATTAAGGACACGAAAAATATCATTGATGCCTTTTTCTAAATTCTCGAAATTTCGGACTCCAAAACCAACTGTAATGGCATCAAAACTATTGTCTGAAAACGGTAAGTTTTCGGAATCACCTAATTTTAATTCTATTTTGTTTTGTAAACCAAGTTTGTTGATTTTTTCAACACCTAATTTTAGCATTCCTTCCGAAATGTCAACCCCAACAACATGCTCTGGATTCAGTTTCATTGCTTCAATGGCAAAGTCTCCTGTTCCTGTAGCAATATCTAAAATTGTTTTTGGTTGTAACTCTTTTAATAATTGAATCGCTTTTTTTCTCCAGCCTTTGTGAATGCCTAAAGATAGCAGTTGGTTTAAGAAATCGTATTTCGGAGCAATGTTATTAAACATGGTAGCAACTTGTTCCTTTTTGCTCGTTGTTTGATCTTTATAGGGGGTTACCATCTGGCTCATCTTAAAGTTTTAGTCTTACTGCTTCTTCCAGCAATTGTTTCTTATCGATTGGCACAACACCAACTTTTTCACAAACTAATCCACCTGCTAAATTGGCAAGTGTTGCAGTAGTTACGGGTGAAAGTTTAAGTGCAAGGCAAAGCGCTGCAACACTAACCACAGTGTCGCCAGCACCTGAAACATCAGTTATGTCTCGTATGTGAGCGGGCACTAAGGCCTTTGTTTTTGCACTGTGCGTATAAACACCTTTTTCTGAAAGTGTGATAAGCGCTGTTGTAATGTTTTGTTTTCTGATAAAAGCATCAACAATTTTATCCAACTCTTTTATTTTAGTATGATCGAATTCAATTTTCAAGCCTTCTTTCAATTCTTTTAAATTGGGCTTAAATAAACTTACTCCTTGGTAAGCTAAAAAGTTTTTCTTCTTAGGATCTACAACAGTTGGAATGTTTTTTTGTTTCGCTAATGCAATTATTTTTTTTATTACATCTTCTGTGATGCAGCCTTTATCATAATCCTCAAAAATGATGACATCAATTTTTTCTGATATGATCAATTTTTTTATTTGAGATAAAAGTGCTTCCACATCTTTATCGTTGATAGCTGTTTCAATTTCTTCATCTACGCGAATCATTTGATGGTTATTGCTGATAACGCGTGTTTTTACTGTGGTGATACGTTTTTTACTATTGATGATGCCTTTAGAAGATAATTTTTGATCTTTTAAAAGGGAGTGGAATAATTTAGCACCATCGTCATCGCCTATTACAGAGCACAATATAGGATTAGCACCCATAGCCTGAATATTTAAAGCTACATTTGCTGCACCCCCTAATCTGTTTTCTCTTTTGTTGACAGCTACAATAGGCACTGGAGCTTCCGGTGAAATTCTATTTACATTTCCCCACATGTAAGCATCAATCATTACATCTCCAATGATCAATACATTTAGTTTATTAAAAGATCTGAATAGTTCCTGTATCGACATTATTTTAATTTTGCTAATGCTTCTTTTATTCTTTTTACTGCTTCTATTAATATTTTCTCGGAAGTTGCATATGAAAACCGAATGCAATTGTCGTCACCGAAAGCATCTCCGGAAACAAGTGCGATATTTCCTTCTTCCAATAAGAACATACTCAAATCATTTGAGTTTTTTATCTGGTAGGTGTTATATGATTTTCCAAAATAAGAAGAGATATCCGGGAAAATATAAAAGGCGCCATCAGGTGTATTGGTTTTTAATCCAGGGATCTCATTTAAAAGACCTAAAACTAAATCTCTTCGTTTTTTAAATGCTTCGCGCATCTCAAAAGTAACAGAAGGGTCTGCTTTTGCAGCTTCTAAAGCAGCCATTTGAGAAATAGAGGATGTTCCGGAAGTAAATTGACCTTGCATTTTTTCGCAGGCTTGAGAAATCCAAAGCGGAGCTCCAATATATCCAATCCTCCAACCCGTCATGGCAAATCCTTTCGACATTCCATTTACAGTTATTACTCGATCGTATATAAAGTCAAATTGAGCAATACTCTCGTGTATACCAATAAAATTAATGTATTCATAAATCTCATCTGAAATAATATAAATGTCAGGAAACTGAATGATCACTTCCGCTAAAGCTTTTAATTCCTCTTTGTTATATACAGATCCACTTGGATTACAAGGAGTACTAAAAACAATCATTTTTGTTTTAGAAGTGATCGCTTTTTTTAGTTGTTCAGGTGTGATCTTGAAATTAGATTCTACAGTAGTAGGAATGGTAACAGGAATACCTTCCGCAAGTTTTATTGTTTCGATATAGCTTACCCAATATGGAACAGGAACAATCACCTCTTCGCCAGGGTTTACCATACTCAAAATGATATTAGCAATTGACTGTTTTGCACCTGTAGAGACAACAATTTGTTCAGGAGTATAGGACAAATTGTTATCACGTTTAAATTTTTCAGAAATAGCTTTTCGAAGATCAGGGTATCCTGCAACAGGGGAGTATCGGGTAATGTTATTATCAATAGCGCGTTTAGCAGCTTCTTTAATAAAATCAGGAGTGTTAAAATCGGGCTCACCTATACTAAGGCTGATGATATCTTTTCCTTGAGATTGCAATTCACGACTTTTTTTAGCCATTGCAAGTGTTTGTGATTCCGCTAAATTATTTATTCTATCAGATAATTTGCTCATAATTAATTCTAGTTTAGAGAGCACAAATCTACTAAAATTGTATCATCTAAAATGTTAATTAAGCCAAGTTGTCGTTTTTTAAGGAAAAATAAGTTAAAAAATAAAAACCCAATGAGGGATTCACATTATTTTCATAAATAGTTTAATGCTGGGATTCACTTTCGTATTCCCAATCGTTTAAATATCTTTAATTATGCTTTAAACGCGCTGTATACGTTTTTGTTTATCTTATGAGTTGTAAATTCCCTTTGTAGTTAAAACTATTATTTTTAAAATTACCTTCAATGGTATAATAATAAACACCATCAGATTGTGCCATTCCTTGTTTGTTTTTTCCATCCCATTTAAAATGAAAGTCGTCGGATTCAAATTCTAATTGTCCCCAACGATTGTATACGGATATTTTGAAAGCATCAAAACAATAATTGATGTTTTTAGCATTCACTTTAAAAAAGTCGTTATTCCCATCGTTATTTGGAGTGAAAATATTAGGAATTATTTTATCCAGTTGACCTTCTAAAGGTGACAAAACGTTAATATAAATAATGTTAGTGACTGTATTTGTTCCATAACAAGAATAATCACGTGCATAAAATATAACTTTATAGGGAGTATCACGGATATCAGCGCAAGTAGATTCGAAACACAAGGTTGACTGTACGTTTGCAATGGCACTGTCAGAAGCAAAACTAGTGTTTGAGGAGGTTGTTGGATTGATAAATAGTTCGGATGAGGCACTTAATCCAACCCAATCGGAATTGATATCATTTGCTTTTACTGGTATGCAAATAGAATCACCTGCAACGATTGAATAGGTTGTTGGGTTAGTGGAAGGTGAAGTAAATACAGGCGCTTGATTTGTATTACAAGGTATAACTTGATATTGGATGTCTCTTCTGATTTCTCCAATTTTTATTCCGGATCTGAATTCCTCAACTGTTACTGCAAAAACAAAAATTCCCAAGGTAACGGGATTTGCTGTTAGGATCCCGGTGGATGAGTTAATGGATAAAACGGGAGTGCCTCCTATCATATCAGAAGCACTGTAAGGTGTTTGCCAAGTAATTAAGCTGTAAGGTCCAGATGACGGCGTAGGGATTGGTGTAACAGCAGAAGCGTTGCCATTCAAAGGAGTGCTTAGTGAATATACAAGAGAATCTCCATCAGCATCGATGGCTGAAAAGTTTTGAATATTTGGTTGGGAATTGCACAGGTATGCATTGGGATAGGATCCGAAAACGGGTGTGGAATTGCCGATGGCAGGGTTAGGGATTTCAGTATAAAAAACCATTCCTGCATCGCCAGGTAAAACAATATTTAGAATGATGTTGTTTCTGCAGCAGCGTTGCCAGCTTATGTAATAACCGTTTATGTTATCAGGAATGTTGATTGTATCCAAAAATATACCTTCTTCAACACACAAGTTTGTAGGAGTAAAACAGGTATCTCCAAGCGCAAGAATTTGGGTTGAAATAAGCGGTAAATTAAATTGGAAAGCTTCAGCATTTGTAAGTTTGTCGTATACTCCTAGTGTAATAGGGTTGTCAAAAGCAGCTGTTCCACTTGAACAATCACGATAAAAGCGAAGTGTAACTTGAAAGTTATTGGACCCCAGCGACTTTAATGTAATATCTCCACCTACAATATGGGTTGCAAAAGCAGAAACTTGAATAATAACAATCAATAAGATTAAACTGGCTTTTTTCATTTAGGGTAATTTTTAAAATAGATTTTAATATTGCAGTAGATAATTAATTCTAAATTACGATATTTAGCAACAAATTTAGATTGGTTTAATAAATATTCGATGTCAATAAGCAACAAACATAGCATTATTTTATTTAAACCTTTTTTATTTGACAGAAAAAATAAACTTAAATTCAGTATCTACTATGGATTATATGTTTGAATTAGTAAAGATTCTATTGCCAGCGGCAATTGTTTTTCTTACAGCTTATTACTTGGTAAAAAACTTTTTGGAGCATGAGAGTCGTAAAAGAGTGGTGGATCTAAAATTAGCGAATCAAACTATTATTACACCTATACGTTTGCAGGCTTATGAGCGTGTTATTCTTTTCTTAGAGCGCATCAACCCAAACAGTATGGTAATGCGAATGACAAAAGTAGGCACTGCAGCTAATTTTCAGGGCGAATTATTAAAAACGATCAGGAGTGAATTTGAGCATAATTTATCGCAACAAATCTACATGAGTAATAAGTCATGGGAAATATTAGTACGATCCAAAGAAGAAACCATTAAGCTGGTGAATGTCGCAGCTACTCGGGTTGCACCTGATGCTTCAGCAATGGAGCTGGCGCAGGCAGTTATAGGTGTTTCTTCACAATTGTCAGAGTTACCGACAAAATCAGCAATCGATTTTATTAAAAAAGAAATAGGCAAAGAGTTTTAAGTTATGGAAGAAAAAGAGCGTAAAGCAAAATTTTTAACTGATTCAGACATTGAAATTAGAAGAGTATATCAAAAAATAGATGTTGCTGATGAGCAACCGGGTGAATATCCTTTTACCAGAGGAGTTCAGGCAACGATGTATCGGAGTAAACTCTGGACTATGCGTCAATATGCAGGTTTTTCTACCGCAGAAGAATCCAACAAACGGTACCATTATTTGCTTAACAATGGAACGACAGGATTATCGGTAGCATTCGACCTTCCGACCCAGATTGGATACGATAGTAATCATGACTTTGCTGATGGAGAGGTAGGAAAAGCTGGAGTAGCAATCGATTCCCTAAGAGACATTGAAATATTATTTGATAAGATCAAATTGGAAGATATCACGACTTCCATGACCATCAATTCAACTGCATCTATATTGTTGTCGATGTATATCGCATTGGCGAAAAAGCAAGGTGCTGATCTCAAGAAAATTTCAGGTACCATTCAGAATGATATTTTAAAGGAGTATGCTGCCCGAGGAACATATATTTATCCTCCTAAACCAAGCATGCGAATAATTACTGATATTTTTGAATACTGCAGTAAAGAAGTGCCAAAATGGAATACAATTTCCATATCGGGTTACCATATTCGTGAAGCGGGTTCAACAGCCGTTCAAGAGCTTGCATTTACCCTTTCAAATGGTAAAGCATACCTTAAGGCTGCAATAGATAAAGGATTGGATATCAATGTTTTTGCTAAGAGATTATCTTTCTTTTTTAACGCGCACAATAACATGTTTGAAGAGGTGGCGAAGTTCAGAGCAGCCAGAAGAATGTGGGCAAAAATAACCAAGGAGTTAGGAGCCACAGATCCTCGAGCTCAGATGCTTCGTTTTCATACGCAAACAGGTGGTTCAACATTAACAGCCCAGCAGCCTCAGAATAATATTCCAAGGGTAACTATTCAAGCGTTGTCTGCTGTATTAGGTGGAACACAGAGTTTGCATACCAATGGATTTGATGAGGCGATTGCTTTGCCGACAGAGGAAGCAGCTCGAATTGCATTAAGAACGCAGCAGATCATTGGTTTCGAAAGTGGAGTCGTTGACACTGTTGATCCATTGGCTGGATCTTATTTTGTGGAAGCTTTGACCAATGAAATAGAGGAAGCTGCTTGGGATTACATCAAAAAAATTGATGCGATGGGAGGTTCTGTTGATGCAATCGAGCAAGGATATATGCAAAACGAGATTGCTGCATCGGCCTATAAATACCAAAGAGATATCCAATCAGGGGAAAAAGTGATCGTTGGCGTGAATAAATTTGCAAGTGAAGAGGTGCCATTAAAAGATATTTTTACTGTAGATGATTCTATTCGTCAGTTGCAGATTGATAAAATCAATCAAGTGAAAGCCGAACGGGATAATGAAAAGGTGGAATTGGTTTTGAAAAAATTAGATGAAAGTGCTCGTGCTGAAGTTAATTTGATGCCAGTTATTCTGAATGCCGCTGAAGAATATGCTACTTTGGGCGAAATTGCTGATGTGATGCGCAATGTGTTTGGTGAATATAACGGATAGGCTAGTAAATACGCGTGTTAAAATATCGGAGGAGCAGAAATGTGGCCAAGTAATCCTGCAATAATTTCCAGAACAAACATTTGTGGTGTAGATCAAGCACGCTTCTTTCGCATAGGTGATTGGAATTCGGGTCCTTTATGTTTTATTGCGCTTACCCGATCGAATAGCAGAATGAGTTTTAAACGCAAGCTAGAACTACATTATTTACTTTCACTAACTTCCTTCGACTCCTTAAAAATGACCAAATTGTGATTTGATTTTCTTTTTTTTAAAACCGAACTTTGCCAAGTGATTAAATCGGTGTTTTGGCATTTATTTAGGTATTAAATTACGAATTGTGTTATAAACATGAAAAAACTTGATTATTGTAAATTTATTTTCTATATTTGTTTATTATATTTGCTATTATTTCTAAAGAAAAAATGCTTAAAAAGATGCTTAAAAAATTAATACTATTACTATTAGTTATTTCGCCTTTTATTTCGTCTGCTCAATATAGGCATTTTCGTGCAAAAAGGTTTAAAACTAGCACAAGTAGCTTCTATCGAAGAAAGAACAACCCTCGTCCTGAATTAATATTAGGAGTTGGCGCATCTAATTTTCTTGGCGAATTAGGAGGAGCAAATCAAACAGGAACTTTTTTTGTAAGAGATCTTGAAATAAAAGCAACCGCACCTTCAGCACAAATTGCGGGACGTTTTAAATTAAACAACCATTTTGCTATTAAAGGTGGCTTGTATTATGAATTAGTTAAAGGATCCGATAAATTAACGAAGGAACCTTATCGTCAAAATAGAAATCTTAGTTTCAAATCAAATATCTTCGAATTATCATTGCAAGGTGAATTTTTTCTTACAAGAGAACAACAAGGTGCCCGATACAAAATTAAAAATGCGAGAGGATTTAAGTCCTACGACTTTCAAGCCTATCTATTTTTAGGGGTCGGAGGATTTTATTTTAATCCAAAAGCTTTCTACTATGGTAGTTGGGAAAATCTTCAACCATTAGGTACAGAAGGTCAAGGATTACCAGGACAAAAAGCGAAGTATTCTAGAGTTGCTTTTTGTATCCCATACGGTATAGGAGTAAAAGAGGCGATTAACAGATATTGGTCTGTCGGGGTAGAAGTAGGAATACGTAAGACTTTTACCGACTATATTGATGATGTAAGCGGTGTTTATTACGACAATAATAAATTAAGAGCCGCTCGTGGCGACATGGCTGCCTATCTCGCAGACCCATCTCTTAGTAATCTTCCCGCAGGTATTGACGGAAATGGTTACCAAACGGCTGCAGGTGAAGTGAGAGGGCATTCCCAACATAAAGATGCCTATATGTTCTTAAATGTTACTTTTTCATATAAAATTCCTAAAAAGCAAAGAATGCGTTTTAGATACTAGGATTATTATGAAACAACCGATACGTATTATTGAGCCTCAAACTCCAAAAGAGTTTGAGGCTTATTTTTTTCTTCGATATGAAGTCCTTCGCAAACCATGGAATCAACCATTGGGCAGTGAAAAGGATGAAAATGAAAATACATCCATTCATATTATGGCTATTGATGAAAACAATTCTGTACTTGGTGTATGCCGTTTGCAATTTAACTCCCATATAGAAGCACAGTTGCGATTTATGGCTGTTAAAAAGGATTCACAAGGCTTGGGTATAGGACGAAGATTAATTGAATATGCAGAATTGAAAGCTCAAAATGAAGGCGCTTCCTCAATGATCCTTCAAGCTAGAGAAAATGCTATCGACTTTTACAAAAAATGTAATTATTCATTGAAAGAAAAAAGCTTCTTAATGTGGAATCAAATCCAGCATTATCTTATGATCAAAGAATTCAAATGAAATTCTTGTTTCAGATTCTATTTTATCTTGGCTTTGATTACTTTGAATAATGCTTTTGTATCAGCTTCGTCCAACTGAAGAGCAAATTTCACTTCTTTTCCTTCATAATCAAATGCTATCTTTTCACCTGCAATTACCCAATAGGAGTTGTTCAAATTTTCAAAAAAAGAATTGTTTTTCTGCTCAATTATTCTTAGATCCTTTATAAAATCAAAATTATAGGCGTTTATTTTTCCTTTTCCGGAGACATCTTTTTTATATAAGAATTTACCATCTCGTAATTTTATCTTTTCAACACCAAAACTCCTCCACATAACAGCTTTAAAGGTCTTGTATTCAAAATAAGCCCAAAAGCCCAACCATACGATTAGAGCTGCTCGTGTTTGCTGATCATGAATTAAAAAGTATTGAGAAAGTACAATGACACCACTTAACGTCCAAAGAAAAAACCAACAAAAAAGTAGAATCTTTTTTACCTTATCAGCAGTTGAAAGTATTACAATACTCATTCCTTTATCATCTCTTTTGATGCTGATACGTTTACCTATATATTCCATTTTAATAATAAATTGAGAAACAAAATTATCAATTAATTCTATCATTGTTCAACAATAACCAATTGAATTTGTATGTTGTTTCTTGAAGACAGGGATGAATATCGCAGAACTATCTTTATTGTTGCCTTTTTTGAAATTTTAGCTACTAAACTTTCCGACTTTTCAGAATAAGCGTTTTTTTTTGCATGGGTTTATCTTGAAACTCTGCGCTGGCAAATGAAATCAGAAGAGCATAACTATAATAACGAAGAGGTTTCTCAGCAAATTGTTAATTTTATAGTTGATAACGTATTTTATTAAGTTGATATTTTGGTTGAAATGAAGTTATTTTTGTCTAAATTAATTGAAAAAATGAAGAAAGTATTTTCCATATTTAAGAATAAGTATTTTTTAACAATTACCACATTATTCGTTTGGGTAGTTTTTTTTGATAAGAACGACTTAAAAACACAAATAGAATTTAGGAAGCAAGTAAAACAATTGCAAGAAGAAAGAAATTATTTTGCAATAGAGATCTTTGGTATCACTTCTGTTATCAATGAATTATATACCAATCCAAAAACTCTAGAAAAGTTTGCAAGAGAAAAATACCTCATGAAGCGAGACAATGAAGAGATCTTTGTTTTGGTAGAAGAAAAAAAATAACTCACTTATTCAAACGACTATTAGTTTTTAGCCAATTTTTTCTGGGACAAGAATGGTAAATTGAATGGAAATATTTTTTTTTAAAAATCTAGTTTATTATTAGTTATTTATATTGAAAATAGCTGTTTTCACTCTTTTACTTACCACCAAATTTTCATCTTGTTCGCTTAATATCAAAGATTTCGCCTTATCATCTTCAAAAACTTCTTTCACTGATTTAATGATTCCTGCTGGAACATTATGTGTAATAAAATCTGACATTAATTGTGCTGACGAAAAATTCGCAATTGCATTTTGTAAAATTTTATAAAGTTGAACCCTGTTTTTTACCCTGTCTGTGTTTTCCGAAAAGTTGGAAGATAATGTGTCTTTTTCTATATTTAGTAAAAAACATAACTGTTCAAATTGTTTGTTATTTCCAATTGCCAACACAATCATTTTTTTATCTGCCGTGGTAAATAGTTCTCCATAAGGAGCAATATTTGGATGCAAAGATCCGCTTGCTTGTTGGTTATGGTCAGCCATAAGCCAATTACTCGCTTGATTTGCGAGTGATGCTATGGCAGAATCAAATAATGAAACAGAAACCTTTGACCCTTTTCCTGTTTTTAATTTTTTTATCAAGGCAATTAAAATCCCTTCTTTCAGATGATGTGCAGCCAATATATCGATCAATGCAACAGGCATTTTTATCGGTCCGCTCTCTTTAGTCCCATTCATGAACATAAAACCTGTTTCTGCTTGTAAAACCAGGTCGTAAGCCGTTCTGTTACTATCATTGCCAAAACCTGTTATTTGTGCATAAATCAGTTTTTGATTAAGTTTTTTTAAGGTTTCATAATCCATTCCTAATTTAACATCATCCCCGGGCTTATAATTTGAAATAACGATATCTGCATCTTTAATTAAATCATAAATTTTTTGTTTTTCATTTTGTTTATTGAGATCTATAGCTAGATTTTTCTTATTCCAATTGATGGAGGAATAATAGGCGGAAATAGATGAGTTTTGGTTTTCTGAAGGGAGCTTCCAACTTCTCGTAATATCGCCTTTTGTGATCATGTTCTCTACTTTTATAACTTCTGCGCCCAGCTCAGCGAAAAACATTCCTACTGCAGGGCCTGCTAAAACATTTGCTAATTCTATAACTTTAAGATCTTTGAAGAATGTGTTCATGTATATTCTACTTTAATTCGACTACATTTTAGAATGTAATTTTACGAAGATACGAATGTTGTGATTTGAAAATTTATATAGTCTGAATACTTTTAATAAATAAATTTTATCGTTTTTGATGAGGCCTATAGAATTATCTTTTATGTCATAGCATCTTCGATACTTATTCCTTAAATTTACAGAATGATTTCTGAAAGTAATTTGTTCAAAATAAAAACAATGCGGTTGATGCTGATCTTCAGTATTCTGATCATGGGTGTTAAATTCGTTGCGTATATCATTACGCATTCAAATGCAATATTAACCGATGCGCTTGAAAGTATCATTAATGTGGTCGCAGGTTCTTTCGCACTTTTTAGTGTTTATTATGCGGCTCAACCAAAGGATGAAAACCATCCTTATGGTCATGGTAAAATTGAATATTTGGCTGTTGGTATAGAAGGTGGGTTGATCATCATTGCCGGTGGCGCCATTTTTATTAAATCGATCATGGGCTTTTTTCACCCTAAAGCGATTGAATCTGTTGATATAGGTGTTTTTATTTCAATTTTTGCAGGGGTGGCAAATTATTTTATGGGGACTTTCCTCATCAAAAAAGGAAAATCCCACAATTCATCTTTAATGGTTGCGGACGGTAAGCATTTGATGACCGATACCGTTTCCAGCATTGGGTTGATAATTGGTTTAATAATAATTTATTATACTAAGATCTATTGGCTGGATAATCTTATTGCTATTTTTTTCGGTGTTTATATTTTTGTTACCGGTTACAAATTATTGAAGGAGTCTGTAAATAATTTACTCGATGAAGCTGATTACGAACAATTGAATACGGTTGTTGAGATACTTAACAGTAATAGACGTGAGAAATGGATAGATATGCATAATCTGCGGGTTCTAAAATATGGATCTCATTTACATATTGATGCTCATATTACATTGCCTTGGTATGACAATCTCGAAGCATCACATGCTGAAGTAACAGCAGTTGAAAATTTGATTACTGATAAACTAGAAGGTGAGGTAGAGTTTTTTATACACGCGGATCCTTGTCTTCCTTTATCTTGTCCTATTTGTCCTATAAAGGATTGCTCTGTCCGTAAGGGTGTATTTGCAAAACAATTAATTTGGAACTTAGAAAATATGTTGCCGGATCGTAAGCACCGACTTTAATAAACAGGTGGTTTTGGTTTATTGTTTAAGATAGCTTCTATTTTGATCATCACTTCTTCTGTTATTTTTTCAACCACTTCCATCGCTAATAAATTATCTTTTAGTTGTTCTACTTTTGAAGCTCCTGTAATAACAGTGCTCACATTTTTGTTTTTAAGGCACCAAGCAAGAGCTAATCGCGGTAAATTAGTTCCTAAATCTTCGGCTAACAAACTTAATTTTTTTGTCTTTTCAATTTTTATTTTGCCGTCTTCTCCAAGAGTAGATTCCTTCAACCATTCCATTTTTTCCAGTTGCAGTCGAGTATCTTTTGGCATCCCGTCGTTGTATTTACCTGTTAAAAGACCTGATGCAAGCGGCGACCAAATTGTTGTTCCTAAACCAATTTCAGAATAGAGGCGGGCATATTCATTCTCGAAACGTTCACGGTGAAACATATTATATTGCGGTTGCTCCATAGTTGGTGGCGTTAAATTGTATTGTCGGGCGATACCATACGCTTCCATTATTTCCTGAGCACTCCATTCACTGGTTCCCCAATATAAAACTTTTCCTTGCTGAATAAGGCTATCCATCGCTCTTACAGTTTCTTCTATTGGTGTGTTTTTATCCGGCCGATGACAATAATAAAGATCCAGATAATCAACTTGTAATCGTTTCAAAGCATTATGACAAGCTTCCATTACGTGCTTGCGACTTAATCCTATCTGATTAGGAAGTTTACCTCCCCAAAATACCTTACTTGAAAGTACATAGCTCGAGCGATCCCAATTCATTTTTTTTAGAATATTTCCCATTACAATTTCTGATTTACCGCTTGCATATGCTTCAGCGTTATCAAAAAAGTTAACACCGTTATCATAAGCTACTTTCATGCATTCTTCAGCAATGTTGTCACCTATCTGGTTTGCAAAAGTTATCCATGATCCAAAAGATAATGCACTTACTTGTAAGCCAGATTTTCCTAATCTCCTGTATTCCATTTTGTGTGAGTTTAATTTCTATAAAAGTAACAAAAATGCATCGTCTTTGTTTGTGCCATTTACTAATAAAAAAATTATCTTTGTGATATCAACGTCCGGGTGGCGAAATTGGCAGACGCACCACCTTGAGGGGGTGGCGGGAAACCGTGGGAGTTCGAATCTCCTCCCGGACACATTTACAAATTCAAAAATTAGTTTAAAAAAAACTCCCGAAGATCATTCGGGAGTTTTTTTTATTTAGGTTCCATCATAAAAATGGTATGTGTTTCGTCAGGATCTCTGTAATCTATTTTTAACTTTTTTTCTTCTACGCTGACTACTTTATAATTAAATTTTTCTTTTGTAGTTGTATCCACAAAATAAATGTATTGTCCAACTTTTGTCCAAGTTCCTGATTTTGCAGTACCAAATAAGATCAAATTATAAGTACCATCTTGTGATAATTTCAACATGTCATTTACATTTTTTTCACCTGGCTTTTGCTCAACAGCCCACTCAATAATAGAGACAGCGTGCCATTCTTTATCGCACATCATAATATCTGAAGCACTTAATTTTGGTTTAGCAACGACTTTTGCTGTTTGGCCATTTGTTTGGCCTGAAGAAGTAAATGTTATTAGGATCAATAAAAACGGAAGTAACTTTTTCATGGATGATTATTTTTTTATTAATAGTTAATTGGTGTTTTTAAATTTCTTTTTTTAATTCTGTAATTGTTTGACTTGGGTTAGAAGAAGAAAAAACGGTATTTCCTGCAACGAGAGCATTCGCCCCATATTCAATTAGTTTTTTGTAATTATTCATATCCACACCACCATCAATTTCAATAATAGCCTTTGATTTTGTTGCTCTGATAATATCCCGTATGGCTGCAATTTTGTGATACGTATTCTCAATAAATTTCTGTCCTCCAAATCCAGGATTTACACTCATTACCAAAACTACATCAATGTCTGCTATGATATCAATCAAGCAGTTTGCAGATGTGTGCGGGTTAATTGCTACTCCGGCTTTTATACCTAATGCTTTGATCGCCTGGATAGTTCTATGTAAATGAGTGCAGGCTTCATAATGTACAGTCAATATATCGGCCCCAGCATCTTTAAAAGCTTGTAAATATTTATCAGGATCCATTATCATTAAATGAACATCTAAAGGTTTTTTAGCATGCTTTTTAATGGCTTTAATAACCGGAAAACCAAACGAGATGTTTGGTACAAAAACGCCATCCATTACATCGACATGAATCCAATCAGCATTGCTTTCATTGATCATTTCAACATCTCGTTGAATGTTTGCAAAATCGGCTGATAGGATGGAAGGTGCTATTAAATGACTCATATGCTGGTATTGTTTGAGTTATAAATGTACGAAAAAATATATTTCTCTGTGATTTAGGTGTTAAAATAATAATAAACCAGACGTTTTATAAATCTTTCGATTTTTTTAGAACTTCTATTTGATTTCAATTACATAATCTTCAATACGTTCTTTTCGAATGAGGGTGTTTCTGGAAATAATTCTTTAATTGTATTAGGGGTATAAAAAAAGAGGAAATATTATTTCCTCTTTTTTTATAATAGTAAAAAAAATTACCCTAAATATGTTTTTAGGATTTTACTTCTAGACGTATGTTTCAATCTGCGAATGGCTTTTTCTTTGATCTGACGAACGCGTTCACGAGTAAGGTCAAATTTTTCACCAATTTCTTCTAAGGTCATAGCATGTTCTCCGCTTAATCCGAAATATAATCGAACAACATCTGCTTCGCGGGAAGTCAATGTATGTAATGCTCTTTCGATTTCTCTGCGTAAGGATTCATTTAATAATCCGTTTTCTGGACTAGGGCTATCTTCAGCCTGCATCACATCATACATGCTGCCGGCATTATCATCGCCAGTGGTTAATGGCGCATCCATGGATACATGTCGCCCTGTATTTTTCATTGATTCTTTCACTTCAGATTCAGAAATCTCAAGCATAGTAGCAATTTCAGCAGCACTTGGTTCACGTTCGAATTCTTGTTCTAGTTTCGAGAATGTTTTATTGATCTTATTGATAGAGCCGATTTTATTCAGGGGTAAACGAACAATTCGGGATTGTTCTGCCAAAGCCTGCAAGATAGATTGACGAATCCACCATACTGCGTATGAAATGAATTTAAAACCACGCGTTTCATCAAAACGTTGTGCCGCTTTAATTAACCCTAAATTTCCTTCGTTTATTAAATCGGGGAGACTTAATCCTTGATTTTGGTATTGTTTAGATACAGAAACAACGAAACGTAAGTTGGCTTTTGTTAATTTCTCAAGTGCCGACTGGTCTCCTGCGCGAATTTTTCTTGCTAATTCAACTTCTTCATCAGCAGTAATTAGGTCAACTTTTCCTATTTCTTGAAGGTACTTGTCTAATGACGCTGTTTCGCGGTTTGTAACCTGTTTCGATATCTTGAGCTGTCTCATAAATTGGGGTGTAATTTTTTAAACCAATAACTATACGATAATGTTTTATAAAAGTTTCAACTAAATTACTTTTTTTTAAAGATAATTATGTTTTTTTTGTCGATGGATTTAATTTTTGTTTGGATGTGGGTTTAATGTGTTTCCGATAGGGAAGTGTAGCAAAATTTTGGTTAGTACTAAAAGCGTTTCCTTTTTTGTGAACAATCGCGTTATAATCCTTAACTCAGCTTCACCCATCTGCTTCAAAAAAGAAGTGTGTTGGGTGCGTTTAGGCAAAAAAAAACTCTCATCATACGATGAGAGTTTTTTTTAAATGAATGTATTATTAGTTACTAGCTGGAGTAGTCTCCGGTTTTGGCAATAATGCTTTGCGAGATAATTTGAATTTACCTGTTTTAGGATCAACTCCAATCAATTTCACTTGTATCTTATCACCTTCTTTTAAAACGCCATCCATGCTTTCAAGTCTTGAATGACCTACTTCCGAGATATGCAATAAACCATCTTTACCGGGCATGAATTCTACGAAAGCACCAAAAGCCATAATCGATTTTACTTTCCCTTCGTATACTTCACCAACTTCTGGTTGAGCTACAATTCCTTTGATCTTCGCTAATACAGCATCAATTTTATCTTTATCAACAGCTACGATATCAATATGGCCCATTCCGTCTTTTTCTTCAATTACGATGGTTGCACCCGTTTCACGTTGCATTTCTTGAATAATTTTTCCTCCAGGTCCGATGATTGCACCGATAAATTCTTTTGGAATAACCATTTTCACAATACGCGGAGCATGAGGTTTGTAGTCTTCACGAGGAGCTGTAATGGTTTTAGCCATTTCACCTAAAATGTGCAAACGACCTTCTTTCGCTTGTTGTAAAGCTTCAGCCATCACTTCATATGGTAAACCATCTACTTTTAAATCCATCTGACAAGCAGTGATTCCATCCTTTGTTCCTGTAACTTTAAAGTCCATATCACCCAAATGATCTTCATCACCAAGAATATCGGAAAGGATAGCGTATTTACCTTTGTCATCAGTAATTAATCCCATTGCAATTCCTGAAACAGGTTTTGTGATTTTAACACCAGCATCCATCAATGCTAATGTTCCGGCACAAACTGTTGCCATAGAAGAGGAGCCGTTTGATTCTAAAATATCAGAAACAATACGAACTGTATATGGATTTTCGGGAGAAAGTACTTTTCTTAACGCTCGTTCAGCCAAGTTACCATGACCTACTTCACGTCTTCCTGGACCACGGTTAGGTTTTACTTCACCTGTAGAAAATGCAGGGAAGTTATAATGTAACATGAAATTGTTTTGCCCTTGGTGCAAAGCTCTGTCAATTGATTGTAGATCTAATTTAGTACCTAACGTAACTGAAGTTAATGATTGAGTTTCACCACGAGTAAAAACAGCTGAACCATGAGCAGAAGGCAAATAGCCAATTTCGCTCCAAATAGGGCGAATTTGGTTGGTTTTACGACCATCTAAACGAGCTCTTTCGTCCAATACAAATCTACGAACGGCATCATATTCAACATGATGGTAATATTTTTTTACCAGACTTTCTTTTAATTTTCTTTCTTCTTCAGGCAATGAAATTAAGAACTCATTTACCACAGCTTTGAATGCCGCACCACGTTCTTTTTTATTGGGGTTTTGCAATTTAGCAACCGCGTATGCTTTATCATAAAGGGCTTTGTGAACACGAGCTTCCAATTCTGCATCGTTAGTTTCGTGGCAATATTCACGTTTTACAATTTTGCCTTTTACAGCTTCAACTTTAGCAACCAATTCGTTGATTGCAGTTATTTGTAATTTTATAGCTTCGTGACCGAATTTAATAGCTTCAAGCATTTCTGCCTCAGAAATTTCATTCATTTCACCTTCCACCATCATGATATCTTTTGCAGAAGCAGCAATGATCATATCAAGCGATGATTTTGCTAGATCTTCCACAGAAGGGTTGATCATTAATTTTCCATCAACTTTTCCGACACGAACTTCTGAAACGGGTCCGTTAAAAGGGATGTCAGAAACTGAAATTGCAGCAGAAGCAGCTAAACATGCTAATGCATCAGGCATTGTATTTTTATCTCCAGAGATCAAAGAGATCAACACTTGTGTGTCAGAGTGATAATCTTCAGGGAATAGTGGGCGTAGGGCACGGTCAACTAATCGGCAAATTAATACTTCATAATCAGATATTCTAGCTTCGCGTTTGAAGAATCCTCCAGGGAAACGACCCGCTGCAGCGAATTTTTCTTGGTAATCAACAGATAATGGTAGAAAATCTGTTCCTTCTTTTGCATCTTTGTTTGAAACGATTGTTGCAAGCAACATCGTATCACCCATTCTTACCACCACAGAACCATCGGCTTGTTTCGCTAATTTTCCTGTTTCTAGTGAAATTTCGCGACCATCCGCTAATTTAAATGTGTGTGTAATTCCAATTTGTGACATAGTTTTTTTGTTTTAATTTATTGTTTTCTTTACCTCTTTATTTATTTTTATTGTTTTGTTTTCCTAATGTTTATATACACAAAAAGCATCATGCTGTTTTGCGTGATGCCTTTTGAAAAAATGTATCTGTATAAATCAACTTATTTTCTTAAGTCAAGTTTTTTAACGATAGCACGATATCTTTCAATGTCGTTAGATTTTAAATAATCTAATAAACTACGTCTTTTTGCAACTAAAGCAATAAGTGATTTTTGTGTTCCAAAATCTTTTTTGTTTGATTTCAAATGTCCAGTTAAGTGGTCAATTCTATGAGAAAACAAAGCGATTTGTCCTTCTGAGTTACCAGTATCTTTTTCAGATTTACCGTGTTTTTTGAATATTTCTTTCTTAATTTCTGTTGTTAAATACATTGTATTTGGTATTTTGTTTTTTAATTTTCGGATTGCAAAGATAAATATTCTTTTTAAATCTGCAATAATTTTCTTTAATTCTTGAACATCTTCAGCAATTGAGCCAATTTTGCTTTCAGCTCTTTACGAATTACTATTTTATCTAAGAATCCGTGTTCCAACACAAATTCAGATGTTTGGAAGCCTTTTGGCAGGTCTTTACCTATGGTTTCTTTTACAACCCTTGGACCTGCAAACCCTATTAATGCTCCTGGTTCAGCAATATTTAAATCACCTAACATAGCATAAGAAGCTGTAACTCCACCAGTTGTAGGGTCAGTTAAGAATGAGATATAAGGAACTTTTGCCTCCGACATCAATGATAATTTAGCAGCTGTTTTAGCCATTTGCATCAATGAAAAGGCAGCTTCCATCATGCGAGCTCCACCAGATTTTGAGATGATCATTAATGGGATCTTCTTTTCGATGCAGTAATCACATGCTCTTGCAATTTTTTCACCTACCACAGATCCCATAGAACCACCAATAAAGCTGAAATCCATACAAGCAATTACAAGGTCTTCGCCCTCTACTTTGCCATGTGCAGTTCGGATAGCATCTTTGAGATGCGTTTTTTTAACCGAATCAACTAATCGATCTGTATATTTTTTTGTGTCTACAAAATCTAAAGGGTCTCCAGCAGTAAGGTTTTCATTAAGTTCTTTGAATTCATTGTTATCGAAAATAATTTCGAAGTATTCTGCAGAACCGATCTTCTCATGATAAGCGCATTCTTCGTTCGGGCATACATACTTATTTAAAGCATGTTCTGTTGTATTTGTTATTTTTTTACATGAGGGGCATTTGTACCATAAACCTTCAGGAGTTTCTTTTTTCTCCATCGTAGATGTTGTGATACCCTTTTTTATTCGTTTAAACCAACTCATTTTTTTAATTTAAAAATTTAAAAATTAAAAGATTTGAAGAACAGCGTGTTGGGATATTTCCCAATGCCGCATTATCAAATTGTCATTATAGCCTACGCAATAGTAATCGTCTTATCTAAGTATACTTCTTGAATGGTATTTAGCAATTCTATTCCTTCTTTTAAAGGCTTTTGAAAAGCTTTGCGGCCAGATATTAATCCTTGACCACCTGCACGTTTGTTGATAACAGCAGTCATTACAGCTTCTGCAAGATCAGATGCGCCTTTCGATTCTCCTCCTGAATTGATTAATCCCATTCTTCCCATGTAGCAATTGGCTACCTGATAACGGTTTAGATCGATGGGGTGATCAGTTGTTAATTCAGAGTATACTTTTGGATGTGTTTTTCCATAATTCAAGGCTGTATATCCACCATTTTTGTCGGATAATTTTTGCTTAATGATATCTGCCTGGATTGTTACTCCGATATGGTTTGCTTGTGAAGATAAGTCAGTAGCTGTGCTATAATCAATTCCATCTTTTTTAAATGCATTGTTACGGGTGTAGCACCATAAAATAGTTGCCATTCCTAATTCATGAGCGCGGGCAAATGCTTTTGCAACTTCAACAATCTGGCGACCTGATTCAGGTGAACCAAAATAAATGGTTGCACCTACAGCAACAGCACCCATATTCCAAGCTTCTTCAACTGTTCCAAACATGATCTGGTCATATTTGTTTGGGTAACTCAAAAATTCGTTGTGATTTAATTTTACGATAAAAGGAATCTTGTGAGCGTATTTCCGGGATACTGAAGCTAAAACACCGAAAGTAGAAGCCACTGCATTACAGCCTCCTTCCACCGCTAGTTTAACAATATTTTCAGAATCAAAATAGATTGGGTTGGGAGCAAAGGATGCGCCAGCACTGTGTTCGATACCTTGGTCTACAGGTAATATACTCATATAACCGGTTTCGGAAAGTCGACCATGATTATATAATTGGTTTAAACTGCGTAATACCTGTGGACTGCGATTTGACTGAACAAAAAAGCGGTCAACAAAATCAGCACTTGGCAGATGAATGTTTTCTTTGGGAATGGTTTTACAATTGTGATTCAGTAGGCTATCAGCATTAGCACCTAACAATTCTTCAATTCTCTTGTTTGCCATCGTGTAAATGTTTTTGTTTTTTTTATCTGTTTTTAGCATTGCCAACTGATTAGCAATCTGCAAAACAAATTATGGTTTATAAATTTTGGAAGACAAATCTACTAATTTTTAGTTATTGGTGAAAGGAAATGTCTGAAAGCAGAAAAATCTGATATTAGAAAGGGTATCCAATACCAATATTAAAGGTAGTAAATCCGTATTTTCTATTGCCGTTAGTTTCTTTGTATTGGGCTTTCCAGTGGGCATCAAAAAGGTTTTGAATCACCCATCGGTTATTTTCACTGAATTTAGGGTCACGTATCTTTAAACCCAGGTCGAAACGGATAATAAAAAAGCTGAAATCTGCTCTTAATCCAATACCCGAGCCTAGTGCAATTTCTTTGTAAAAACGATCCAGTTGAAATTCACCACTCGGACGGGCTACATCCTTTCTACTTAACCAGGTATTTCCTCCATCAATAAATAATGCCCCTTTCAGCATTTTTAAAAGCTTAAATCGATATTCGACATTTCCTTCAATTTGGGCATCCCCAACCTGGCCGAATGAGTTGGTGGCATCATCGTAAAATGAGCCGGGGCCTAAAGTACGGGCTTGCCATGCGCGAATACCATTCGCCCCTCCGCTATAAAAACTTCGTTCAAAGGGCAAGGTCGGGAAATTGATTAGCGGTTTTCCGATTCCTGCCGCAACTCTGAAAACAACTTTGTTGATTTCGTTTGAATTAAAATAATAGCGGAAATCACCATCAATCCTCAGATATTGAGAGTAAACCACATCAAATAATTTATAGTGGCCATCTGCATCTTTAGCGAAAGTATTTTCATGCATGGAGTTGACAAGATCATAAAAGCCTCTTAATAAATTTCCGGAAGATTCTGCATTCACCCTAAAATAGATGAAATTCTTTTCCTTTTTAATATCTTGTTCATTAAATGTAAACGAATACCGTGTACTTGTTGAAAGGTGATTGCTGAAGCTGTTTAACAGATAGAGGTTGTGGACATTGTTTTGAAGTGTATATAAAAAGTCAGATGACAAATTAACCTTTACAAAATTGATCACTAGCGGACTGATGGTATGTCTTTTTTTAGCGGTTTCTTTCCAAGTGTATGCAAATGAAAGATTGGAAATATATCTTGTATAAGCCGATCGACTTTGATAATTTAATGAACTGGTGAATGTGGTTTTCGGATTTGATTTTTTTGATTCATTTACATGGAAAGGAATCATAAAACGAGGAATATACAGGTTGGCTTCCGGACCAAATTCAATGGTGTTAAATTGGGTTACAGTATTAAGGTCTGCTGTTCCTGTAGCAGATCGTTGAGCTTCAATACCCCCTTTTAAGCGAAGTTCAAAAACTTCTGCTCCTTTTAAAAGATTTCGATTCTGATAAACTAGACTTCCAGAAATCCCTAAGTTACCTGATTTGTTTGTTCCTTCTGTTTCAATAGTAACAGATTGTTTGGCTATGGGACTTAATTGAATATGACAATCTAAATACCCATTCGCTGCAGGTGTAAAACTTATATTAATCGTTTTAAATGCTTTTAATTCAGAAAGGCGTTTGTAAGTATCCTCAATATTTTTTAACTGATATAATTCTCCTTTGTGAAGGAAAATAGAATTTAATAATACGCGAGTTTTGTATTGTAATTTGTTTGAATGAATAATAAAATTGTCATCTACCTTCAGTGTATCTTTTACAGAAATTGCATCAACTTTTTTTGATACAAAATCTGGCTGTATATAAATGTTATTGATATAAAATCGCTGATGAGGTCTTTCAACAATAGAGTCGGAATTATCTGAATATTTATAAGCGTAGTTTTTTATCCCGAGTGTTATGTTAACTTTTCTGTTTCCAATTGTGCTGTCAATTTCATAATAAACATAATCCTTGTTGAAGAGCCAATATCCATTGTTGTTAAGCTCTGAAGTAATCCGTTCCCGTTCTAATTGCATTTCATCTACATCGTAATTTTTGCCATGACGAAGCAAGCAGTTGGTTGTGTCTGAGGTCACATAATAGTTTAATAGTTCGTCAGGTATTTTATAGTCAACCAGATTTATTTTATAAGGTGCTGCAGCTTTGATCAAATAATAAACGGAAGCTTTTTTTCTTTTACCATAATAAACGGAATCCTTGACTGAGCTAACAAAAAAACCTTTATTATTCATAAATAATTTTATTTGCTTAGCCGATTTTTGTGCAAGCAAGGTGTCATAAATAACAGGAGGTTCACTAACATTCAACAGCCATTCACCAAATAATTGTCTGTCGTTTTTTTTAGGTTTTTTGCCTTTAGCAATTCTTCGGTTATTTTTATCCTCAGCTTTTTTATCTTGAAGAATCCTTTTTTCTCTGATCTTGTCTTCGTTTGCTAAGTTGTGCAGCCAAAGATGAAAGCGGAATACCAATAAGATCTTACGGTTTGGTTTTTGTTTGATATACGACTCAAATTCGCTTTTATCGATCTTCGTGTCCTTGTCAATGATATGATTTTTTTGAAGCAGGAATTCGTCCTTCACTAATTTGCGCGTAGGGTTACAAGCAAAAAACACCAACGGAAGCAGGGCAATAAGAAGGAACTGTATGTTTTTATGCTTTCTGTTCACAGTATAATGTTAATTGCATAGTAGTAAAGGTTACTAAATTACTACATTTGTGCTTACAAAAAATAGTTAAGTTTTATGCTTTCTAAAAATCAGATCAAATTTGTTAATTCTTTGAAACAGAAAAAGTTCAGAGAAGAGCATAATTTATTTATTGCCGAAGGTGCAAAGATTGTCCCTGAACTATTAAACTCGCCAATTGTTGTCAAGCAACTATTTGCAACATCTGAGTTTTTAAGAAGTCATTCCATCTCAAATTTGATAGAGCGTTACGAGATAAAAGAATCGGAATTAGAAAGGATTTCAGCTCTTTCTTCAGCTAATGAAGTGCTTGCTGTTTGTGAGATTCCTAAATACGAATTAAATTCAGATGATTTAAAAGGCAAGCTAACACTGGTTTTGGATGACATTAAAGATCCTGGCAATCTAGGTACGATTATTCGAATAGCGGATTGGTTTGGTATCGAAAACATTATTTGCAGCCATGAAACAGTCGATTCATTTAATCCTAAGGTGGTGCAGGCTTCAATGGGATCTATTTCTAGAATAAAAGTTTACGATTTAGATCTAATAGAATTTCTGCAACAAAAAACAACCGATCCCCAACAACCAATTTATGGCGCATTATTGGAAGGTAATAATATTTATTCAGAAAAGCTGTCTGCTGAAGGGCTTATTGTGATTGGGAATGAGTCGAAAGGGATTTCAGAAGAAATTCAAAAGTTGATTACCAATAAAATTAGTATCCCTGCATTTTCTCATTATAAATCGGGTAGTGGTGAGGCTGAGTCGCTGAATGCAGCTATTGCGACTTCCATTATTTGTTCTGAATTTCGGAGAAGATAAATTACTCGTTCAAAATATTTAGAGCAGTACAGGCATATAACGCAGCCGTTTCCGTGCGTAAACGACTTACTCCCAAACTTATTTCTGTAAAACCGTTTTCCAGAGCATATTTCACTTCTTCAACAGAGAAATCACCCTCTGGACCAATCAACACCATTGCATTTTTTTCTTTTGAATATGCAGTTTTCAAATGTGTAAGAGAGGTTTTATAGCAATGTGCAATAAATTTTTGACACTTAAAATCGTTGGTTCCAGCGATGAATTTTTTATAATCCTTCATCTCATTTATTTTTGGAAGATATGCTTTCAGACTTTGTTTCGCTGCTGCAACAACTACTTTCTGCAATCGTTCTGCCTTGACAATCGAACGTTCACTGTTGCTGCAATTGAGCAATGAAATTTCATCAATTCCAATTTCTGTGGCTTTTTCAACGAACCATTCCAACCGATCCATGTTTTTAGTAGGAGCAATGGCAATGTGGAGATTCCAATTCCGTTTCCCAACTTCCATTTTTGTTTCGATAATGGATACTGAGCAGCGTTTGGGGTTGTCATCTATAATCTCTGCTTCATACCAACCACCAACACCATCAATTAGTTGTATTTTGTCGCCAACCTTCAATCTTAATACACGAATGGCATGTTTGCTCTCTTCTTCGTTTAAAGAGTATGTATTGGATGAAATATCGGGTGTGTAGAATAAATGCATATTGACTTCTGAGATACAAATGTAAAGAAATCCTTCTAATGGCGATACGCCATAATCCTCCTAGCTCTCTTTTAAGTAGAAAAAATAAATGTGCCACCTTTCGGGTGGCACATTTATAAATAATTTAATAGTGCGTTGTTTTTTTTAAACCGGCTCAAGCAGGAATTAAGCGTTTGCAGCAGCCTTAGGTGCTGCAGCCATTATTTCTTCGTTAGCTGCGCTTGCATATTGTTCAAAATTTTTGATGAAGGATGCGGCTAATTTGTTGGCCGTTGCATCATATGAATCTTTATCTTTCCAAGTGTTGCGAGGATTTAAGATGTCTGCAGGTACATCAGCGCATTCTGTTGGCATTTGCAATCCGAAGATTGGCAATGTTTCATATTTGATGTTATCCAATTTACCAGTTAAAGCAGCAGTAATCATAGAACGTGTGTAAGATAATTTCATACGGCTACCAACACCAAATGCTCCGCCAGACCAACCTGTATTAACCAACCAAACATTTACTTTGTTTTCCTTTAATTTTTTTCCTAATAACTCGGCATATTTAGTTGGATGTAAAGGCAAGAATACTTTTCCAAAACAGGCAGAAAAAGTTAAGGTTGGCTCCGTAATTCCCATTTCGGTTCCAGCAACTTTAGCAGTGTATCCTGAAATGAAGTGATACATTGCTTGTCCGGGTGTTAACTTGGAAATAGGAGGTAATACGCCATAAGCATCACATGTTAAAAAGAATATGTTTTTTGGAATATTTCCTACAGATGGCTCCACAGCATTGTTGATGAAGTTAATCGGGTAACTAACGCGTGTATTTTCTGTTTTAGAAATATTACTGAAATCAACAGTTGAAGTGTTTTCGAAGAATTCAATGTTTTCTAACAACGAACCGAATTTCACAGCACCAAATATTTCAGGCTCTTTTTCTTTTGTTAAATCAACACATTTCGCGTAGCAACCTCCTTCGAAGTTAAACACTCCTTTGTCGCTCCAGCCGTGCTCATCATCACCAATTAACCCTCTGTTTTCATCAGCTGATAATGTTGTTTTTCCTGTTCCTGAAAGACCGAAGAAAATAGCGGTATCGCCATCTTTTCCAATGTTAGCAGAGCAGTGCATTGATAAAACACCTTTTTCGTGTGGTAAAATATAATTCAACAAAGAAAAAATTCCTTTTTTAATTTCTCCTGTATAAGCTGAACCACCAATTAAAATAACCTTTTTGGTCATATTTAAGATGGTGAAGTTGTGTTGTCTAGTTCCGTCAATTGCAGGGTTTGCTTTGAAACCCGGAGCGCAAACGATTGTCCATTCAGGATTAAAGTTCATGATTTCATCATGAGTAGGACGCAAGAATAAGTTGTTTGCAAATAAGTTCGACCAAGGATATTCTGTAACAACACGAATGTTTAAACGGTATTTAGCATCAGCACATGCGTATGAGTCACGCACATAAACTTCTTTTCCCGACAAGTAAGCGCAAACGCGATTGTAAAGTGCATCAAATTTATTCGCATCAAATTTAAAGTTGACATCGCTCCACCAAATTGAATTCTTTGTTTTTGCGTCTTCTACAATAAATTTGTCTTTGGGTGATCGACCCGTAAATTCCCCTGTATCAACTGCTAATGCTCCAGTATCTGTTAATACACCTTCACCTCTTACTAAAGTTTCTTCAACAAGTTCTGCTGCGTTTAAATTCCAATATGCCGCAAGAACATTCTCTAAGCCTAAACTTGCAACGCTTGCACTTTTAGCTTTAATTCCAAATTCGTTCATTTCTGATTTTTTAGTTTAATAGTTTTTTTAAAAATGAAAGTATAAAATTAAGAAAATTAGGCTAAAAAGCTGTTAAAGCAGGTTGAAATTAGTTTTTTAAACAAATAATATTTTTTTGAAAAAACAATGTTAATATTTTTGTTTTCAGGTAGTTACATAGGTTGTGTGTAGCCGTTTATTAAACTTTCCTGTTGATAAATAATAAGTTTTAAACAGACAAACAGTTCAGATTTCAATACAAGTTGTACAAACCTCTGTATTTCTTCATAGCATAATCCATAAAGTATTTAAACTTTAATCTGTCACCGGTAATAGAAAGACATAGTTCCTCAGCAAAGTGGCAGATTTGTTTCTTGATCCCAATTTAAAACAGCTGAAGCATAGTGCACATGAGCCATTTTTTTCGAATCCAATTTTTTTTATAGCATGCTTTTTCTTTCGATTATTTCTTTTTTAATCCTGCAAAAGCCATTAAAATCCAACCAGTAATAAAGAACAATCCACCGATAGGTGTGATTGGTCCCAGCCAGCCAGTAACTGTTAGACCGATCAATCCAGCAGTTGCCAAAAGATACAAAGAGCCTGAAAATAAAACTATACCTGCCATGAAACAGTATCCTGCTTTATGGATCATTTTGTAGTCAAATTTTTCTGAGAAGAGAGCAACAGCCAGTAATACTACACTGTGATACATTTGATAACGGGCTGCTGTCTCGAACGTCAAAAGGTTCGCATCAGTAATTAGACCAGTTTCAATTTTTGATTTAAGGAAATGTGCAGCCATAGCACCCAGTGCGACGGATATTGCTCCCGAAAATCCGCTAAATATTAAAAATTGTTTTTTCATGGAGCAAAGGTAAAAAAAAAGCATCCCAAAATGATTTGGAACGCTTTTTTAAAAATGTATTTTTAGAAGTTAATACCCTTTTACATTAATGACTTTGAGTGTATTGGTTTAACTCATCAATAGATGATTCAAATGTGAAGGCGTCATTTAGTTTGTAGTAGTTTCCTCTGTCAAGATTATGTGTCCATGCAAATTTTGCAAGGTCCAAACGGCTTTCCTCAAAGCTCATTAATAACATCAGTTCCTTTATTTGAGAACACAAAAGACAATTACTTCCAACAATCTGTTTAGCAATCGTTAATTTACTATCATCAAAACCTTTTGACGCAATCGATTTTTTTGCACTTTCAAAATCACTTTGACTCATTGGATAAGGGCACCCATACACTCCGCTATAACCCGGAAGTACATATGCATTGTTATTATTCACTGAGCTCGTATTGCTGCCAGTTGTAGTGCTATATGTAGTTGTTGATGTGCTATTTGTTGTTCCAGTAGTATTGCCCATTGTTGGATCAGTTACATTGATATTGATACCAACTCCAAGTCCAACGCCATTCATATTTATGCCAACAGAACTACCGCCAATAGTCGCATTTGTTGCTACAGTACTAGTTGTTGTGGTGGTGGTTGTATTTACATTCGTAGAATTAATATTGGTGTTAACTGTATTTCCGGATGTTGATGTATTTGTATTTATAGAAGTAACATCAACAGGACTGTATCCGACAATTATTTGCTGAGGAGCCACAGCAGAAGATGCAGAAATGGGAGCAGCACTTTGAAACCTTAATTTGTATTTCCCCTTCACATTTTTAACTGAATAAGTGTACTCCGTATTTTGTGTCGGATTTCCACCATCCATTAAAAAGGCGTTCTGATCAAGATCAGGTAACTTATTAGCAAAAATTACTTTTACTTTATAATTCGGTGCATTCAAACCAGTTACTTTTACATTAGTTTCAGGTGTTCCGTTCTGACGAATCCCATTTAATATCACTGTGAACTTTAAACCATCCTGTGAAAAGATCACTAGATTGTTGTTTTGAGAATAACCGCACATTATAATACTTAATGTAAGCAGAAGGGTAGTAAATGTTGTTTTCATGTTTTTAAACGTATAATGTTAGTTGACTTGGTTTTCAAATTCTATGCCATAGAAAAAAACAAATATAATAATTTGTTCTATATCACTTTAAGATTTGTTCTAGAAGATGCCTAGAAACAAAGAAGGGGAGAAAAAACGAAAGCAATTTTTTTTTATTAAATTGATTGTATCATGATTTAGTATATTCGCAGTCTAATTTGTTAATTTCCTATGAAAAATATTCTTGTAATAGGTGCAGGGCGTTCTGCTTCATCATTGATAAAGTATTTACTTGATAATTCATCAAAAGAGAATTGGAATATAACTGTTGGCGATGTGGCAATCGATCTTGTTAAACAAAAAACAGCAAACCATCCAAATTCGAGAGCCATTGCATTTGATATTACTAACGACAAACAAAGAGAAGAAGAAATTAAGCGAGCAGATTTGGTTATTTCCATGTTGCCTGCTTCTATGCATATGAATGTTGCACGTGATTGTGTTCGATTCAAAAAACATCTTGCTACTGCTTCATATGTTTCTAAAGAGATTATGGAATTGGATGCAGAAGCGAGATCAGAAGGAATCATCCTTTTGAATGAAAGCGGCTTGGACCCTGGTATTGATCACGCTTCGGCTATGAAGGTGATTGATCATATTCATGAACAAGGAGGGGAGTTAACATCTTTTCAATCGTTTTGTGGTGGTTTAGTCGCACCAGAATGCAACGACAATCCATGGGGATATAAATTTTCATGGAATCCTCGTAACGTAATATTGGCAGGGCAAGGAACTGCGCAGTTTATTGAAAACGGGGAATATAAATACATCCCATACAATCGATTGTTCACTCAGATTTGTACAATTGAAGTATTTGGTCATGGTAAATTTGATGCATACGCTAACCGTGATTCCTTGTCGTACCGTAAGTTTTATGGTATCGAGAATATTCCAACTATGTTGCGCGGAACATTGCGTATGCCCGGCTACTGCCAAGCATGGAATGTGTTTGTGAAGTTGGGATTAACAGACGACTCTTATAAAATCGAAGCTTCCGACACCTTAACCTATAAACAATTGCTTGAATCTTTTTTGCCTGTTGGAAAACAATCTACAAAAGAAAAATTGACAACATTCATGGGGGCTGAAATGAATGAAGAAGTGATGAACAAAATCGAATGGTTAGGTGTATTTGAAGATAAGAAAATCAAAGCAAAAAATGCTACTCCAGCTCAGATATTGCAAGATCTTCTTGAAGAAAAATGGTTGTTGAAAGAACATGACAAAGATATGATTGTCATGCAACATCAATTTGAATATACACTAAATGGTCAAGCAAAAAAAATAACCTCTTCACTAGTTGTTAAAGGCGACGATCAAACATATACCGCTATGGCAAAAACAGTAGGACTTCCTTTGGCTATCGCAGCAAAATTGATCTTACAAGGAAAAATCTCAGCAAGAGGTGTTATTATTCCTACGATAAAAGAAATTTACTTACCAGTATTAAATGAGCTAGAGAATTACGGTGTAAAATTCGAAGAAAAGGAAAGTTAATTCTATTTTTTTCTAGTGGATGATGCGTGTGTTTTGGGAGTCAAAGTTTAAAAACTTAAATAATAATCTTTTGTCAATTCCTTATATGCATCGGTATAGGAATGTCGTTCATCTTTTTCAATAGTAAGAGAATCTTCAGAAAAAGCACGTTGTGTAAATTCAAATCGCATCATCACACGTTTTTCGGGTTTATCCGTCCGCGTAATGATTCTGGTGAGTTTTGTTAAATACAATTTATTGTCTTCTGCCATCTGACGAAAGGTTTCACTTTCTTTTGTAGGAAGTATCACATAAAATTTTCCAGTACTATTTAATAATTTCAAAACCCCGTCCAAAAGATGATCAAACGGAAGAAGATCTGTGTGGCGAGCGTTGGTACGCGACTCCTCCATTGCTTTCGATGAATCAACAAAATAAGGAGGATTACTCACTATCAGATCATATTTGTGATCGCTCTCCTTTGTGAATTGCTGAAGTGAAATATGATGAACATCAATACGGTCTTTCCAGGCACAATCATTTACATTTTCTGATGCTTGAATAAAAGCATTGGTATCAATATCAATAGCATCAATGCGGGCGCCCGATTTTTGTGCCAGCATCAGTGAAATGATGCCTGTACCGGTGCCAATATCTAAAATAGTTTTTGCATTGGAAGCGTTTACCCAAGAGCCTAATAAAACAGCATCAGTGCCTACTTTCATAGCGCACTTATCTTGTACAATTTTGAACTGTTTAAAAACGAATGTTTGATTCGACATAAAGGAGTAAAAAACGTGCGACTAACTCAACATTTACTCTAACCTTACTATAAAGTTAATTTTTTTTTTGGAATTGCAATCTTTTAACATTTTAATTAGAGGTCGCCTGTATCCGTTTCTTTTTCGGATTCATCCTCCTCTTTGTCTGAGATATAAATATCGATCAAGCCTTCTGGAGCATCAAGCTCAAGTCTTCTTTGTTCGCGGTTTATTGCAACAATAAAATCTTCCTTTGCTGGAACAAGAATCTCTTGATCGCCTCGCATGATACTAAATATGGCTTGCTGGGGAAAGTCTAAGACCTCTTTTACAATTCCTATTTCACCAAAACGCTTGTCGACAGCTGTGAAACCGGGTAATTCATGGAAATAGAATTTCTTTCCTTTTAAAGATGGTAAAAAGCTTAATGGTAGGAAGAGCCCTGTTTTTACAAGTTCTTCCGCTTTGGTAATGGTGTCTATTCCTTCAATGGAAACAGTTGCATTGTTACCTTTTACTTGAATTTTTTTTATGAAGAAGGGGACAAGTGAATTATTAAGTTCTACAAATACAGATTCTAACTTATTGTACCTAGAAGGATTGTCCACGTCCAATACAAATGCAAGTTCACCATGATTTCCAACTCTTCGGGCAATGTATCCTAAATTAAAACATTCGTTTTTGGTCATAATTCCTTATTGTAAATTCTTAATAATCTTTAGGTGTTCGTAATGTTGGCGACCATGCCAAGCGTACAACGCAAGCATTTCATCCAATTTGAATTCTTTATTGTATTCGGGGTGAATGTATTTCCGTTGTAGGTCAATGTCAGTCAATGATTTTAATAAGATCGACATGCGTTGATGAACCCCTTCAATGATGTTCAAAGAGGTTTGAATAGGAGTGTTTTTACCATCTTCCAGATTTGCCCAAAGGTCTTGTTGATATGGTTTTATTGTGGGTGAATCTTCTGTTAGGGCTAATTTTAATCGGATCATAGCATTCATATGACTGTCTGCAATATGGTTAATGATCTGTTTTGCATTCCAACCATCCGGACGATAACTATTTTCTAATTGTTCCGGACGAAGTGAATGAACGAGTGTATTTAATTCGCTGGGGAATTTTTCAATGATGGCGATGTGTTTTTGATTATCGGCTGAAGTGTATGTCTTTCCGTATTCAAATTTTCCTTGAGGATATTTTAAGTGTTCCATCTTTTCATGTTTAATAAAAAAGGCATTCTTCAAAGAAGAATGCCTTTTAAAATATACGTTTCATTACCTATGCTTCAGCTTGTGGAGCATCTGCTTCTGGTGTAGCAACTTCTTCAACAACAGGAGCTACTTCTTCAGCTGGTGGAGGAGTGTTCTTAGCAATGATTTTTGCAGCTTTGGCATCTTTTGCAGTAACTTCAGCAGCCATACGATTTTTGTAAGCATCTTTTTTAGCATTTGCTAATTTGTCAACTTTCGTAACTACTTTGTTTTCTTTTTCAGTAAGCCATTTAGCGTATTTTGCATCTGCTTGTTCTTGTGTCAGAGCACCTTTCGTAACTCCACCTTGTAAGTGATTTCTGTACATTACACCTTTGTATGAAAGGATTGCACGACAAGTATCAGTCGGTTGAGCTCCATTGTTGATCCAAGCTAGCGCTTTGTCGCTGTCAAGGTTAATAGTAGCAGGATTTGTAGTTGGGTTGTACGTACCAATTTTCTCAATAAACTTTCCGTCTCGAGGTGCACGACCATCCGCAATTACAATGTGGAAAAAAGCAGAAGCTTTTTTACCTTGGCGTTGTAATCTAATTTTTACTGGCATTTGTTTTTGATTTTAATGATTAATAAATGTCCCGTTTTTATTTTTGGGAAGGCGAAAGTACGTATTTTTCATTAATTGACAAACATTTTACTTGCTTTTTTGAGCATTTTAGTCATAAGTAATCTTTTAAAAGGGTTTTGCCACATAGATAATTGAACTTTTGTGTTTGAATTACTTGCCATTTTCCAACAGTTACAGCAGGCTTCATGCGCGAAGATGCGTTTTAATATAAATTTTTAGATTTCCTTTTTATTTTTTATAAATGTGGTTTAATATTTTTTTATTGAGATGAAATTTTTCTTCTATTGACAATGAAAATAGGCTGATGAAAAGCATTTTTTTATAGCTAAAAATTTCATTAGACGAGAATTATTCGTAATTTTGTAAAAAAATTAACAATAACTTAATACAATGTCTATAACTGCAGTAAATTCTATTTTAGTTCCTATTGATTCTTCTGAGCAAACAATCATTGCTTTAAGCCAAACATACAATCTTGCGAGATTAACAAATTCAAAGATAATATTATTGAGTGTTGATGAAGGGAGTCATCCTTTCTCACAAAATAAATTAGATGAATTAGCAAAAGAAGCTGCTGCAAAATCGGAACAACCGGTTGAAATAATGGTTCGTAAAGGAAATGTTTACGAAGAAATCAATAAAGTTGCGGATGTTTTGAACCCTCTTTTTGTAATGATCGGATTATCATCAAAGATTTCTTTAAGTAAGATCATAGGTAAGAACGCATTCAAAATGGTGCGTGAATCAAAGCACCCTGTTATCAGTATTCGTGGTAAAGTTCACCGCGACGGTTGCAATACCATCTTGTTGCCGCTTGACTTAACAAAAGAAACCCGTGAGAAGGTAAATAAAGCCATTGAATTAGCTAAAATATTTAATGCAGAAATTCGTGTGATCTCCATCCTGACTATAAAAGATGAAGAAGCAGAAAACAAACTGGTTTCGTATTCTAACCAGGTTTGGAAATTCATTAAAGATCAGGATGTACGTTGTACTATCAAAACCCTCAGAGGTGATGATATTCCTAAGATGGTTATGGACTACGGTCATGAAGTTGGTGCCGATTTGATACTGATTATGACCAAAGCAGAATTAAGCATAAAAGAATTCTTCATCGGAACAGTAGCTCAGAGTATCATCAACGAAAGCGACATTCCTGTATTGAGTTTCCGTCCTATGGAAAGAAAAGATACAACCGTATTTAATCCTTACTAGGAATTACACATCGTATTCTTTATTCAAAACCTCCTTGCGAAATCTTGGAGGTTTTTTTTTGCAAAATACGGATCAAGAATAAAATCAGCACTTTTCCAATCTTATTAACACTGGCAGAAAATTACTCTTTAATTGAGTAAATTTACAATCTCGTTTTATGAATAAATGTAACATTATTATGAAATAGTAACGAGTAAACGAAACAACAATGAATTTCTCCCACTTACACGTACATACACAATTTTCTTTGTTGGATGGTGCAGCAGATATTTCATCGCTTTATAAAAAAGCAGTGAATGATAATATGCGTGCGCTTGCCATTACCGACCATGGTAACATGTTTGGTGTTTTTAAATTTGTTGCTGAAGCAGCTAAACACAATACGCCAGAAAATCCAAATAAGATTAAACCAATAGTTGGTTGTGAATTTTATGTGGTAGAAAATCGTCACAAACGCCAATTTACAAAGGATGATAAAGACGTTCGATATCACCAATTGCTATTAGCGAAAGATGCAGAAGGCTACAAAAATCTTGTGAAACTTTGTTCTGCAGGTTACATGGAGGGTTTGTACGGAAAATACCCGCGTATTGATAAAGAGCTCGTATTGCAATACCACAAAGGATTGATTGCAACAACATGTTGTTTGGGTGCTTCTGTGCCCAGAACCATTTTAAAGCATGGCGAAGAAGCTGGTGAAAAAGAGTTCAAATGGTGGTTGGATATTTTTGGTGAGGATTATTACATCGAGTTGCAACGACATGACATTCCCGATCAAAATCTGGTAAATGAGATATTGGTGAAATGGTCTAAGAAATACAATGTTAAAATGATCGCATCCAACGATTCGCATTATGTGGATCAGCAGGATTCCAATGCACACGATATTTTATTGTGTATCAATACCGGTGAAAAGCAGAGTACGCCTATTATGAAGGATTTCGGAGATGATGATTCATCTTCTTCTAAAGGAAAACGTTTTGCGTTTTATAACGACCAATTTTATTTTAAAACGACTTCAGAAATGACACAATTGTTCAGTGATCTGCCTGAAGCAATTGACAATACAAATGAAATCGTTGATAAGATAGTTCCGCTGAAACTGAAGCAGGACATTATGTTACCGAATTTTCAGATACCGACAACTTTTTTAACCCAGGATGATTATTTACACCATTTAACATTTACCGGTGCGAAAGAGCGCTATCGCGATATTACACCAGAAGTAGAAGAGCGTTTGAATTTTGAGTTGAATACCATTCGCATCATGGGCTTTGCAGGGTACTTTTTAATTGTGGCAGATTTCATTAAAGCAGGTCGCGATATTGGCGTGTTCATTGGTCCTGGGCGTGGTTCCGCTGCAGGCTCTGCCGTAGCGTATTGTATTGGTATAACGAATATTGATCCTATTAAATACAACTTACTATTCGAACGTTTTCTGAATCCCGACCGTAAGTCAATGCCCGATATTGATACGGATTTTGATGATGAAGGTCGTCAGAAAGTAATTGATTATGTGGTTGATAAATACGGGAAAAATCAGGTTGCACAAATTGTTACTTATGGCACAATGGCTGCAAAGATGAGTATCAAAGATGTTGCACGTGTTATGGATCTTCCGTTGCAGGATTCTAATATGCTTGCCAAATTGGTTCCCGACAAACCAGGGATTGAGCTGAAAAGAGTATTAAAAGCTCCAATGACGGGCGAAGCAAGTCTTGAAACAAAGGAAGGCTTAACAAAAGAAGATTTAGAAGATGTAAAAAAGTTACGTGCTATTCTTGCCGGAAAGGATTTGCAGGCAAATGTATTAAGAGAAGCATTAATATTGGAAGGATCTGTGCGCGGCACTGGAATTCATGCTTCCGCTATTATCATCGCTCCGAAGGATCTGACAGATATTGTTCCTGTTTCTGCTTCGAAAGAAACCGAATTGTTGATTACACAATATGATGGCAGGGTGATCGAAGATGCCGGTGTTATAAAGATGGATTTTCTTGGTTTGAAAACCTTGACCATCATGCGTGATGCACTTCGTTTGATAAAAGAAAATCATGGTATTGATATTGTGATCGATGATGTTCCACTGGATGATGCTAAAACATTTGAGCTCTATCAGAATGGAGATACCAATGGTACTTTCCAGTTTGAAAGTGCTGGTATGCAAAAACATTTAATCAATTTAAAACCCGATAAATTTGCCGATCTGATTGCAATGAATGCATTGTATCGCCCGGGTCCGATCGAATACATTCCCAATTTTATTGCGCGTAAAAATGGCAAAGAGCCAATTACGTATGACCTTCCAGAGATGGAAGAATTCCTTGCAGATACTTATGGTATTACTGTTTATCAGGAGCAGGTGATGTTGCTTTCTCAGAAGCTGGCAGGCTTTTCTAAAGGTGATGCCGATGTGTTGCGAAAAGCGATGGGTAAGAAAGATCGCTATACACTGGATAAAATGAAAGGCCAGTTTATGGAAGGCGCTACTGCTAAAGGTTTGCCAAAAGATAAATTGGAAAAGATTTGGACCGATTGGGAAAAGTTTGCTCAGTATGCCTTCAACAAATCTCACTCTACGTGTTATGCCTTTGTGGCATTTCAGACTGCCTATTTAAAAGCGCATTATCCGGGTGAATACATGTCTTCCGTTTTAACGCACAACTTAAGTAATATCGATAAGATCACCTTCTTCATGGATGAATGCAAGCGCATGGGTGTTCCTGTTCTTGGTCCTGATGTAAATGAAAGTCAATATCAATTTGCAGTAAATAAAAATGGACAGATTCGATTTGGAATGGGTGCTGTAAAAGGAGTAGGCGAGGCAGCTGTTATGTCTATTGTTCAGGAACGCAATGAAAACGGTCCATACAAAAGTATTTTCGATTTCGTAAGAAGAATAAATCTTCGTTCTGCAAACAAAAAGACGTTTGAAAGCTTAGCCTATGCAGGTGGTTTGGATTCATTTGATATTCACCGTGCGACCTATTTTTTTACAGAAGGAAATGATAATGGAAATTTTTTAGAGCGGGTGATCCGTTATGGAACGTCGCATCAAGATGGAGTGAATTCATCTCAGGTATCCTTATTTGGAGAAGACAGTGCTATTGATATGCCTGAGCCTAAAATCCCGGTATGTGAGGCCTGGAATAATTTGGAGCAGCTGAAAAATGAAAAAGAGGTTGTCGGATTCTTTATATCCGGACATCCATTGGATACGTATAAATTAGAAATGGATAAATTCTGTTTTCATAATTTGTCAGATATAAAAAGAATAGAAGAAAATAAAAATAAAGATCTTGTTTTTGGAGGTATCGTGACAAACGTTCACAATGGCGTAACAAAGACTGGCAATCCTTGGGGTAAGATTACGATTGAGGATTATCAAGAATCTTCTGAATTAGCCTTTTTTGGAGAAGATTACGTGAAATTTAAACCATATATGGTTAATGGTTTGTTTTTGTATGTAAAAGGTAAGATCTCTGAGCGTTTCAGGAATTCAGGAAATTTTGAGTTTAAAGTAAGTAATATTCAGTTGCTGTCCGAATTACGCGATAAACTTGCAAGAAGTATCACCCTGACTGTTAATTTGAATGAGTTAAATGAAGACTTTATCTTAAAGGTGAATGAGATCATTGCAAAGAATATTGAAGTACAGCCGAAAAACTGCACACTTCAGTTTAAAATCTTTGATCCTGAAGAAAACATTGCAGTGGTCATGCCTTCAAAAAAAATCAAGGTAAATCCCAACAATGAGCTTTTAGATCTGCTAAGTGACTATGGACTAGAGTATAAGTTGAATTAAAAGACAAACAGTGTCAGTCTGTCACAAAAAACAAATTGGCAAATCGTTTGTCATTATGGACTTACAATTCTATCTTTATGGTTCAATTGAAATAAAAATTTAGTATTTATAATTCACAATTTAATTTTAAAAAAAATGGCAATAGAAATCACAGATGCTAACTTTGAAGAGTTAGTAGCAAAGTCAACTAAACCAGTATTATTGGATTTTTGGGCTGAATGGTGCGGACCATGTAGAATGGTTGGACCGGTAGTTGAAGAACTTTCAAAAGACTATGGCGATACAGCAGTTGTTGGTAAAGTAAATGTTGACAACAATGCAAATATCTCTGCTATGTTTGGTATTCGTAATATCCCTACTATCCTTTTCTTTAAAGGAGGACAAGTGGTAGATAAACAAGTAGGAGCAGTTCCCAAAGCAGTATTAGACGCTAAATTAAAAGCGTTACTTTAATCCTTAAAACGTTGCACTAAAAACAGTATACAAGAAAAGTATACTGTTTTTGTTTTTTGTCACCTTTATTATTATTCATTTGGAAACGATCAATCAGCAACCCTTACAGCCTTTTACTCATTTAGAGTTGATTGCGAAACAAGTGGTGGAAGGTTTTATCACCGGTCTACACAAGAGCCCTTTCCACGGCTTTAGTGTTGAGTTTGCAGAACATCGTTTGTATAATAAAGGAGAATCGACAAAGCATATCGATTGGAAATTATTTGGTCGCACCGAAAAATTATTTATCAAACGATACGAGGAGGAAACCAATCTTCGTTGCCAGTTGATTATTGACGATTCGTCATCCATGTATTTCCCTATTCCTGATGGCAAAAGTGTAAAGCAGAATAAAATAACATTCTCCGTTTACGCTGCTGCTGCAATGATCGAGCTTTTAAAGCGACAGCGTGATGCTGTTGGTTTAAGTATTTTTTCGGAAACGTTGGAGCTTCATACACCAGCCAAGTCGAGCTCACTTCATCATAAAATGTTGTATCATGAATTGGAGAAAATGATACAGCCACATGATGTAAAGGTGCATAAAGAGACATCTGCTATTCAGGCGTTGCATCAGATAGCGGACAATATTCACAGACGTTCGTTGGTGATGATCTTTAGTGATATGATGGATTCAAAAGCGAATCTACCTGCCGGACAAGCAGGTTCCGAAGAATTGTTCTCTGCGCTTCAGCATCTAAAACACAACAAGCATGAAGTGATCTTATTTCATGTGGTGGATAAACAAAAGGAGCTTGAGTTTGATTTTGAAAATCGTCCATATCGTTTTATAGACATGGAGACAGCAGAAGAAGTGAAATTAAATCCGAATGAAGTAAAAGAAAATTATTTAACGCAAATGGCTGCTTATAAAAAGGAATTAATGCTTAAGTGCGGTCAATATAAAATAGAATTTGTAGAGGCAGATATTCATGAAGGGTTTGAACAAGTGCTGATGCCATATCTTATCAAAAGAAACAAGTTGATATAATGCTAATCGATTGTTAGCAGCTGCTCAAAAAATCCTCCTATTTGTTTTTCTTTATCAATGAAATGAATTTCGTAGATCCAGTGTCTTGGTTTGCCGAATTTGTCTGGTGTATTCATCGGAAGAATGTTGTCGGGGTGAATGTAATTTTTGATTTCTTCACCTAATAATTGTTCGTGTGGAAAATTCCCGATCAGATGTCCACAATGTTCGTTTCCGTAGCTCCATCCGTATTCTTTAGCCAACGCACATGTAAAGGAATACAATTCTGAACCCGTAATTCCAGGATGACTTTTAAAATAATTTTTTCCGGTCTCAAATGCCTCTTTTACATCTTTTTTTAATTTAATTTTAGCAGGATCATCACCTAAAACAATGGTGTCGCCAATATCTGCTTCCCAATCTTCGAAAACGGGACCTAAATCGAAAAACAAAATATCATCTTTCTGAAATGTTAAATTTTCCGGATTCTCTTTGTAAGGGAATAAGGTGTTCTTTCCGGAGCGGACAATACGTTTGTGCCAGAATTTTTTTATGCCGAAAAGTTCTTTTGCTAATTGATAGATATTCTCATTGAGCTCTTTCTCGGTTTGACCAGCGGTAATAAAGCCTTTTTGCTCAGCAACAGAAATCAGTTGCCATGCTTTTAACTGTGCGTCTTTAAGTTTTAAAATAATGTCATCCATAGATTACAAATATAAGATTGGATTGTAATTAATTCGTTTATTTCCGAAAAATGGAAAGAATTGTTTCGAGAAAGAATGGTAATCAACTTAGAAATTGTAATATGCTCGCAATGCAATCGCATGCTGCCATTTTAATGTTGAATTCGAAACAATTTTTATTCCTTCTAGCGAGGGATTGTAAACTAGCTGGATGGTATAATCATCATTTGCAGAAAGGTTAAGCCCGATACCTGCATAAGCTCCTAATCCAAATCCAACAGGCTTTCTAGTGTAGTTCGCCTGAACTCCTTGATTATCATAAAAAGCAGTAAGGTCGATCTTTAAATTGTTTATCAATATCTGGTTGGAAGAAAATCTTGCATACGTCATATTCATTCCGCCTTCCACTAAAAAATTAAGATTTTCATTGTTCCCAAGGATCCTGCAATAGCCTAATTGTGTCATTAAGCGTTGTTCTCCTCCTATGATTCCGAATGTCTGAATACTATTGTTGATCTGTGTTGAGCCGGGAGGAGGAAGTGTGCTGATGGTGAAATTTCCGTTGACAGTTAGTTTTGCAAAATTCATATTTAATTCGATTGCGTTTACTTTATCAACTGAATATCGACCGTTGATGCCGAATATAAATGCTGGTCGATAATGCATATTAATAGGCATATCGTCTTTTGTAAAATTCCATTCTCCATGATTCACATTCAATGCTACAGCTATTTGGTCGGTTCCATAACCGTTATATCCACCATATTCCATGATGATTTTTTCATACATGTAACTGGTTTCAAAAGAGCTGTTTCGTATTCCATCTATATTATAGCCATATCCATCATAAGCGCTTGCTGTGTATTTATTAGCGAAATAGGCTCCTACATACATTCCAATTTTCCAGTGTTTTTGCTTGCCAGCTGATTCAGTGTTATCACTATCCGTATTGTCTTGAGAAATACCAATGCTACTGTTTAGGAGTAAAAAGAAAGAAATGAAAATTTTCAAACGACGCAGCATAATTTTTTTTATAGGTGTAACAAAGTTAAAACTATTTTTTCTTTAATGGAACAAGTAAATATTCTAATCCATTCATTTTGATTTCAAGCATAGTTTGAAGCAACATTCCAAGTTTTCCTTCTGGAAATCCTTTTCGCTGAAACCATTCGAGGTAGGAGACGGGAAGATTACATAAAAGTTGTCCTTTGAATTTTCCAAATGGCATTTGCATGGATACGAGATGAAGCAATAATTGAGGATCCGCTTTGTTATCAGTCATTAAATTTTAATATTAAAAAAGTTGTTCCCTCTATATATTTTTATTTTTGAAATGAGCGATGCTCCAATACAATATTTTTGATAATACCTAATTCTTCATTCTGCTATTGCCGTTTTTTTTAATCTAACGCATCTGCTAAATAAAATAGGAACGTGAAAGCGAATAATTTTTTTCTGAGCGCTTCATTTCAGACCCAAGCAAAGATAAGGAATTCAACAATAATTCGTGTTAATCCTATAGTATTGCCATCTTCTTTTCCATTTTATCAAAAATCTATTATCTTTGGCAACCTAAAGAAAAATTGATTTTTTTAGATATTCTAAAATCTCTGAACCCATGAAAAAACTTTTAGTTACATTTTCAATGTTAGTATTCACATGCGCTTTGAATGCTCAAGAAAACCTTACTCCTGAAGGACTTCTTCAGATGGGTAAATTAAGTGCTACTGGTATAACAAAAGATGGTAAATCTGTTGTTTACACTGTTCGTACATATAACATTGCCGACAATAAAAAAACAACACAGGTATTTATTCAACCTATTGTTGGTGGAAAAGCTGTTGAAAATGCAAATGCAAACGACCTTGTTCCAAGTGATCGAATTTCAGCCGATGGAAAAATGAGTATCTCATCCAACGAAGTAAAGGTGAAAAAGATTTTTGGTAAAGATGTTTATTCAGATCTCACCAAATCGGATGTAATGATTTATGACGACTTAAACTACCGTCACTGGGATACTTGGGAAGACGGATCATTCGGACATGTTTTTATCAATACAATGAATGGTTCTAAAGTTTCTGACAGTATCGATATTATGGCAAAAGAGCCATATGATTGTCCTCAAAAGCCATCCGGTGGCGACGAAGATTTTATCTGGAGCCCTGATGGTAAACAGGTCATATATGTTACAAAAAAGAAATTTGGTAAAGAGTACGCTGTAAGTACAAATACAGATATTTATTCTTACGATATTGCTACAAAGCAAACAACAAATTTGTCGGAAGGTATGATGGGGTATGATGTCAATCCAGCTTTTTCAAAAGCAGGAAAACTGGCTTGGTTAAGCATGGCAAGAGATGGATATGAATCAGATAAAAATGACATCATCATCAATGCGCCGACAGGAAGAGTAAACATCACAAAAGATTGGGATGGTACTGTAAGCAGTTTTTCATGGAGCACAGATGGGAAATTGATTTATTTCCTTGCAGATATTGACGGGACGGTTCAGCTGTTCTCTGTGAACGATCCTATTGAAACAAAGAAACCTGCTCTCGTAAAACAGATTTCCAGAGGAAATTTTGATGTGCAATCAATCGTAGGACAATCAGGTTTAAAAATGGTAGTGACCAGAACTGATTGGAATCATGCAGCGGAGTTGTATACCGTTGATCTTATGTCAGGAATGATGGTACAGTTATCTCATGTAAATGATGAGAAGTACAAAAAGATTAACATGAGTAAATTTGAAAAACGTTATGTGAAAACTACTGATGGAGAGCAAATGATGGAATGGGTGATTTATCCTCCTAATTTCGATCCTAAGAAAAAATACCCTACACTTCTTTATTGTCAAGGCGGACCGCAATCAGGCCTTACTCAATTTTATTCGTACCGTTGGAATTTTCAACTCATGGCTGCGAATGGATATATTGTTGTAGCACCAAACAGAAGAGGTATGCCAGGTCATGGAGTGAAATGGAACGAAGAGATCTCTAAAGATTATGGTGGGCAAAACATGCAGGATTATTTATCCGCTATCGATGATTTTTCAAAACAACCTTTCTGCGATAAAGCTCGTTTAGGTTGTATCGGAGCAAGCTACGGTGGTTTCTCTGTATACTATTTAGCAGGTATCCATGAAAAACGTTTTAAAACATTCATTGCGCATGATGGTATTTTCGATTGGAGAGCAATGTACGGTACAACAGAAGAGTTGTGGTTTGTGAATTGGGATTTGGGTGGTGCATATTGGGATAAGGATAATGATGCTGCACAAAAATCGTATGATGAATTCAATCCTGTGAACAACGTGAAAAAATGGGATACACCAATCTTAATTATTCAAGGTGGAAAAGATTTTCGTGTGCCTATCGAACAAGGATTAGGAGCTTTCCAGACAGCACAGTTGCAAGGTATTAAAAGTAAATTGCTTTATTTCCCAAATGAAAATCACTGGGTGTTGAAAGATCAGAATGGTCTTGTTTGGCAACGTGAATTTTATAAATGGTTGAAAGAAACATTATAAAAAAATAAAAAAATTCTGCAGTAATGCAGAATTTTTTTTTGAGGATAAGAGTTCAATTTTTTCGGTTCTTTTATTGTTCTGTTATTTCCTCAAGCTACAATTTTGTTTTTTCTGAAGTCAAACTAGTTATAATAAAACAATTCTTTCATATAGCAGCGAAGGAATAAATAGGAATCTTACCATTCAAATTCTCTTTGCTTGTTTTGAGTGTCAGATTAATCATTAATTTTAATCACAAATAAAAAGCCTTATGAACAACTATTCGATAGCAATACACGGTGGAGCAGGAACGATTCTTCCATCAACCATGACAGCAGAAAAAGAAACTGCTTATAAAAAAGGATTGGAAGATGCCATTCTTGCTGGAGAAGAAATCCTAAAAGCTGGAGGAACTTCTTTGGATGCTGTCGAATCTGCGATCAGAATTTTGGAAGATAATCCCTTGTTCAATGCAGGAAAAGGTGCGGTGTTTACAAATAATGGAACACATGAATTAGATTCCTCTATTATGAATGGAAAAGATTTAATGGCAGGTGCTGTAGCAGGTTTATCGAATATAAAAAATCCGATCTCACTGGCTCGTGCTGTAATGGAACAGTCGGAGCATGTAATGCTGACAGGGAAAGGTGCGATGGACTTTGCTAAAAAAGTAAATGCAGCCATAGAACCTGACGATTATTTTTTTGTTCAGATGCGTTACGATCAATTGCAACAAGCAAAAGAATCGAACACAATGATCTTGGATCATACAGAAGATAAAATTGAAAATGGTGAAAAAAAATTCGGAACAGTAGGTTGTGTGGCATTGGATGTTCATGGCAACTTAGCAGGCGGTACGTCAACCGGAGGCATGACCAATAAAAAGTTTGGAAGAGTGGGAGACAGCTCTATTATTGGTGCTGGAACGTATGCGAATAATAAAACTTGTGCCATCTCTTGTACCGGTCATGGTGAGCTATTCATGCGTTCGGTGGTAGCATACGATATTTCCTGTCTGATGGAATACAAAGGATTATCCTTAAAAGAAGCCTGCGATTTGGTGGTGATGGATAAACTAGTAAAGATTGGTGGTGAAGGCGGATTGATTGCCTTGGATGCAAAAGGAAATATTGAATTATCTTTTAATTCAGAAGGAATGTACCGTGCAAGTAAAAAACAAAATGAAGCACTCTATATAGGAATCTATAAATAATAGATGCTTAGCAGCCTTCTACTACTTTTCCATCTTTGTATTCTAAGGTGAATACAATCTTTCCCGCTACAATCGTCACCCATTTGCCTTGTTTGACACCGTTAGGGTCGGTGTAATTCACAGCATTCGTAGGATAAGTAACAATATTTCTGGTCCACCTTGATAAGGAATCAGCCGTTTTTACTTCAGCAGGACTCGCTTTTGTAGCTAGTGTTTCTGTTTCTGCAGATGGGTGATGACACGCCAACAGAAATAAAAATAGTGGAGATAAGCAGATTTTTTTCATACCCTAAATTTATAATAAAAAATTTGCAGTTCCAATTTTATTAACAAAAAGTATGATGGCGGAGGTTGCATTGTGTCGTAGCGATATTCCTAGCTCCATAAAAAAATAGCTACAAAAAAACGAAGAACTACTTTCCAATAGTTCTTCGGATTAAAAAGTTGCTCATTAAATACTATGCATTTTCTTTTTTCTTACCGGCATGTAATGATAAATTTTTAGTCTTCAAATCAAAATGATCACCGTAAGACATCACATGAACCGTTAAATTGTCAATAGAAACAGGTTCTCCCATTTCTACATCTGTAATGTTTGTATGACGCATATTTGTTCCATCTACGAGTATAACAAGACCTGAACCGATGGCTTCCATGTTAATTCCATTTGTAATTAATAGGCCGGTATCTTCTCCTAAACCGATTCCTACATTGATCGGATTGCTTGCGCAGGCATATAATAAACGACCAATACGGCCGCGTTCTACAAAGTGCGTATCAATAATTACGTTATTAATGAACCCCAATCCTCCGGTTATTTTTACTTCACCTTTTAATAAAGCACCGTGACTACTTCCTTGGTAGATCATGTTGTTGGAGCTGGCTGCAGCACCTGCAGATGTTCCGGAGATGATAAAGTTTTCGTTCTCGTATCGATCTAATAATAAATGATGAAATGTAGTGCCGCCAAAAATAGAAGTAAGGCGCAATTGATCTCCGCCTGTGAACATTACTACATCTGCATTTTGCAAGCGTTCAATATTTTTAGGGTCGTTTGCTTCTTCACGTGTTTTAATATCCAGCACAGCAACATTCAACATGTTTAATTGTTTGAAGGCTTCAATGTATTCTTCCCCAACCTCAACAGGAATACTACTTGCCGTTGTAATAATTTCTACGCGAGATGCAATGCCTTTATCTGCTTCAACGCTGATACGTTTTAAAATTCCTTTTTCAAAAAACTTTAAACTCTTCGGAAGGTTATCCGGTGAAGGAAAAAAACTGCCTTTATCAACTGATCCTCCTATTATTATTAATTTTCCTTTTGGTGCGCTCATGGTAGATATTTTGAATTACAAAACTATCTTTATTCTGTTATAAACTGAATTTTTTGTAAAGAGATTATACCATTATTTTAAACAATCTGTTGTTTATTTAGAAAACATGCCTTACATTTAAAAAATACATTATAAAAACTCTCAGTACTAGCTTATTGTCGTCTATGAAAATAATTGAAATAAAAGTGATGCGCGGGCCTAATTTCTGGTCCATTAATAGAAAAAAATTAATTGTTATGAAGTTGGACATCGAAGGCTTGGAAGAGCTTCCTACCAATAAAATCGATGGTTTCGACAAACGTATCGAGCAGTTAATGCCTAGTTTATTTACACATCGTTGTTCCGAAGGAAAAGAAGGGGGGCTGTTTAGCCGTATTCAAGAAGGTACATGGATGGGACATGTGATTGAACACATTGCTTTAGAGTTGCAAAGTTTGGCAGGCATGGAATGCGGTTACGGAAGAACAAGAAGCACAGGTACTGTGGGTGTATATCATGTGGTATTTTCTTATATGGAAGAAGCGGTTGGTATTTATGCCGCAAAAGTTGCAGTTAAAATAGCGGAAGCGTTGATTGCGAATGAACCCTACGACATCGATAACGACATCCGTCACATGCGCGAGTTACGCGAGAGTGTTCGTTTTGGTCCAAGTACCGGATCTATTGTTGATGAAGCCATAGCGCGTGATATTCCTTTTATCAGGATCAATGGTGAATCGCTGGTGCAGCTAGGTTATGGAAAAAATCAAGTGCGTTTCAGAGCAACCATGACCGACAGAACAAGTTCTATTGCGGTGGATCTGGCTAGTAATAAGGATGAAACAAAACGCATGTTGAAAGATGCAGCTATTCCAGTTGCAAAAGGAGTATGTATATCCAACCCGAACGACTTGGAAGATGCCGTGAAAAATGTGGGGTTCCCTTTGGTGTTTAAACCACTTGACGGAAATCACGGCAAAGGTGCTTCCATAAATGTAAAGACCATGGAAGAAGCTATTGCGGCTTTTGAACATGCTAAAAAATATTCAAGAAGGATTATTATTGAGAAATTTATTACAGGTTTCGATTTCAGAATTCTTGTCATCAACAATCGTTTTATAGCAGCCGCTTTGCGTGAGCCCGCGCATGTGATTGGCGATGGCAAATCAACTATCCAACAATTAATAGACAAAGAAAATTTAGACCCTCGCAGAGGGTATGGTCATGAAAATGTTTTGACCGAAATAAGCATCGATCATGAAACGATGGAGCAGCTTGCTAAAAGCGGTTATACGCTTGAAACAAAATTAAAGAAAGATGAACTGTGTTATTTAAAAGGCACAGCTAATCTAAGTACTGGTGGAACATCGACCGATATTACCGACATTGTTCATCCTCACAATATCTTTATCTGCGAACGTATCTCACGTGTTATCGGATTAGATATCTGTGGTATCGACATCATGGCATCGAATTTAAGTGAGCCATTAGAAGCTACAGGTGGTGTGGTGTTGGAAGTAAATGCCGCTCCTGGTTTCCGCATGCATCTTGCTCCTGCAAAAGGATTGCCGCGTAACGTTGCTGCTCCTGTCATTGATATGTTGTATCCAACTGGAAAGTCATGTCGCATACCAATCATTGCAATCACAGGAACTAATGGTAAAACAACAACTACTCGTTTGATTTCTCACATTGTAAAAAATAATGGATTTAAAGTAGGCTTCACTACCAGTGATGGTATTTATGTCGGTAATTCCATGTTGACAAAAGGAGATACTACCGGACCGGTGAGTGCAGAGTTTATCTTAAAAGATCCTACCGTAGAATTTGCTGTATTGGAAACTGCACGTGGCGGGATTCTTCGCTCTGGTTTAGGCTTTGGCAGATGTGATGTTGCGGTTGTGACCAACATCCAAGAAGATCACATGGGGCTTTCTGATATTCATACGTTGAAAGACATGGCCAAAGTAAAAGGCGTTGTGGTAAGAAGTGTTAAGCGAGATGGCTATGCGGTGATTAATGCCGATAATATTCATTGTGTGAGCATTGGACAAGAGGCAGATTGCAATGTGGCGTATTTTACTATGGATGAAAACAATCCTGTTGTCATTGAACATTGTAAAAAGGGCGGTATTGCTGCCATCTATGAGAATGGGTTTATCACCATTAAAAAAGGCGATTGGAAATTTAGAGTGCAAAAAGTAGCCAATGTGCCTTTGACTTTTGGTGGACGTGTTTCCTTCATGATTCAGAATGTATTGGCGGCTACCTTAGCAACGTATGTTTATGGATTTGCAACAGAAGATATCGCTTCGAGTTTGGAAACATTCATACCATCGGCTGCACAAACACCGGGACGAATGAACATTTTCGATTTCAAAGATTACAAAGTGATGATCGATTTTGCTCATAATCCAGATGGTTTTCAGGGCATCAAAGAATTTTTAACCACTATCGATTCTTCTTCTAAGATAGGTATCATTACCGGAACAGGAGATAGACGTGATGATGATATTCGTGCGATGGGAAGAATCTCAGCAGAGATGTTCGATCACATCATCATTCGTCAGGATAAATTTTTGAGAGGGCGACAAGCAGATGATATTGTTAAGCTGTTGGTAGAAGGAATTCATCAGGTGGATACAAAAAAATCCTACGAATATGTGCCGAAAGAAATTGAAGCCTTGAATCACGCATTCAGCATAGCAAAACAAGGTTCTTTCATTGTTGCCTTAAGCGATGTAATTGATAACGCGATAGAAGTGGTGCATTCGTATTTGGATAAAGAGAGACAACAATAAGGGAGCTATCTATTTTATTTAATTACTCCTACTTTTGTCGCTCACACAAAACACTAATTATGTCAATCAGTACTCAGTTAAAAGAAAGAAATTCAGCACTATGTGAATTATGCAATGCAGATTCTGCAACACATGCATATACCGTTAGTCCTAAAAACGATGATTTTATTGCTAACCAGGTAGCATTATGCGATACCTGTGTTGCCGCATTAGAAAAAACAGATGCAGGGTTTCATTGGCGTTGTTTAGAAGGTAGTATATGGAATCCGGAGCCGAGTGTACAAGCGTTGAGCTACCGTTTATTGTATCAATACAAATCGGAAGATTGGGCGAACAACTTAATTAACTCGGTTGATTTGGATGAAAATGTGATTCAATGGGCAATGACTGCTTTTGAAGTAGCAGCAGTTCATACCGATGCTTTTGGAAACAAATTGGAAAGTGGCGACACAGTAGTGTTAACAGAGCAGTTGAATGTGAAAGGAACTAGTTTCACAGCATCTAAAGGAACAGTGGTAAAGAAAATTAAATTGGTACACGACAATGTAGATCAGATAGAAGGGAAGATCAATGATCAAACAATTGTTATTCTTACAAAGTTTGTGAAGAAATCCTTGTAGTCAAGAAATCTCTAATCACGAATAACCAATTCGTCTATTTATTTTTTGCTATTGTTTAAGATAAAAGGCACTCGATGAATCCCTAAAACTAAAAAACCTAGTAAATCTTTAGATTTACTAGGTTTTTTAGTTTTTTGCGGACCGGACGGGACTCGAACCCGCGACCTCTGCCGTGACAGGGCAGCATTCTAACCAGCTGAACTACCGATCCTACAACAACCCTTTAAAAATTACTTTTTTCAGAATTGGACTGCAAAAATAGCTGAATTTTTCATTCAAGCAAACATTATCTTTAAAAAAAGCATATTTTTTGCTTCTTCCCTTGAAAATCAAATAATTATTGATTTCTAAACTCTTTGAAACTATTGAAAATTCATCTCAAATCAATTTATTTGGCTGACTAATAATGTTCAACCCTGCCTTTCATTGAGTTTTACAAAATGGAAATAATGATGTATTTTTGGTCAAAAAATTTAAACTATGAGCATTATAGTAGTTATTATAGGAATTGTTTTCGGGAGCATCCTAACCCTTGTTACACTTATTTTTGGAATACTGGCTTTATCTGGAGGAAAAACAAAGAACGGATTGATGTGGGGCCTTGGTTTCATTTTTTCTATGACTTTTTTGATCATCTCTATTTATACCTTTGTTAAACGAGTTGGTAATCGCATGAAAGATGAAGTTGCCTATTCTCAGCAGAATATGTTGAGCAATGGCGATAGCGATAACAATGGGTTTTACCAAGAACAACGTCAGAATTTTTTGGATACGCTTCAGAAATATACCAGAGAAAGCGTAAAGGTGCCAACCGATTTTTATAGCAACGAAAGTGCAAAATTAAATAAAGACGAATATACAACCACCTTGCCTTTCGTATATCCGCTCTCTTTTAGATATCATGTTGGTAGTACTTTAGGTGATGTGATCAGCGATATCAGCGACAGCACGTTCCTTAAAAATGTTTCGATCATGGCTTTCGATGAGAATTTTATGATCGCAAAAATTGATAATAAGAACGATGAGGAGCAATTAAAATCAGGGCATACAGAAACAGAATATGTTTTATTCGACTTGCGTACCCGTGAATATTTACCCTTTCCCAATGAAATAAAATTAATGGAAACGGCTGATAAGATTGGATATGCAGGCAGTCCTCAAATGAATTTCCTTTCTGATTATTACAAAGGTTGGATCGACAACATGGGCCTTGATCAATAAACTATTTTCCTCCGCCTTTCATTCTGCTGAAGCAGAAGTAAAAAAAACTGCGAAGCTTGATCGCAAGGTGATGCTCATTTGTATCACTGTGGCCTTTTCCCTTACTATGATCAAGTACCTGGGCGATTATAATTTCGTATTCGCTTTTCTTAAAAATTGCGGCTTCAATGATTTTTCCGACACCTTTAAAAACGTGATGACCATCAACGCCAATGCTGAATTGTATCGACTAATTTATTGGGCAGGCAATGTCATCTTCTTTTATGTGATCCCGCCATTCCTCCTCATTAAATTTGTATTCAAAGAAAATTTCGCAGCCTACGGTTTAAGTTTAAAAGGTGCTTTCAAAGATTACAAAGTATATGCGATTATGTTATGTGTGATGATCCCATTGGTATTGTTCTTCTCCCGCACAGAAAGCTTTCAGGCGCGTTATCCTTTCTACGATATGAAAGAGGGTGAATCTGTTTACCCTAATTTATTGATATGGGAAGTAGTGTATTTCATTCAGTTCTTTGCACTGGAATTTTTTTTTAGAGGATTTATGCTTCACGGCACCAAACAGCAGTTCGGATATTATTCTGTTTTTGTGATGACCATTCCGTATTGCATGATTCATTTCGGAAAGCCTTTGCCGGAAACAATTGCCGCTATTGTTGCTGGAATTGTTTTAGGAACATTGAGCTTGAAAAGCAGAAGCATCTGGTTAGGTGTGGCGATTCATTTTAGCGTTGCCATTACAATGGATGTTTGTTCTCTTTGGCAGAAAGGATTGTTGTAATAAATTTTTAGTTCGCATATTTCTGAACGAAAGAGAAAGAAATGTATGGAGAACTACTCTGTTTCTGCAATCGCAACAAGTATCTTCTCCAGCTTCACTTTCATTTGGGTAGGCGTGCAGTCGTAATTATTCGCTAGCAAAGAAAAGCAAAGCAGTTCTCCTTTTTTATTTTTCACATAACCTGCATACCCTCTTGCGCGGGTAATGTAACCTGTTTTTGCATGCATGTTGTTTTCTGCACAGGTGCCTTGGCACAAGTTAGTCATTGAACCCGATTTGCCGGCAACAGGTAACGATTCATAAAACGCTTTGTAATTTTTGTCTTGTGTCATCAAGCGCAAGATCTGCGTTTCTGTCTTGGTTGTGATCACATTCGCGCGTGCTAAGCCACAGCCATCATTCATGAAAAATCCGCTAACATCAACACCTTTGCTCTTCCAGAAATTGGTGAGAATCATTGTTCCTTCGGTCTCACTTCCAAATCCTGTTCGTTTGTAACAGATGTATTTCAATAAATGTTCAGCATATAAATTCAGACTCTTTAAATTGGTCCAGTAAACAATTTTATCGAGCGAAGGAGAGTAGTTGGTGAAGAATGTTTTTTTAGCGGGAATGGTATATGTACTCAGCTCTTTTAAGGTTCTTACTGTATTTGCTTTTCCGGTGATGGTAATGTTGTTAGCTTTTAATGCTTCTTCCAATGATTGCGCACAAAAAAGTGCAGGGTCAGGAATAGAGCCCTCTACTTCATAATTGTTTTTGTTGGCAGGAATAGTTCCTTCTGCCATGCGGTAGTTGGAATAAATAGAACCATAAATAAAAGCATTGTCATCACTACCACCTGAAGTAACATTATTGTTGATTTGCATTCCCGGAATAGTTGGAATTGTATTATTGATGGTTGTCTTACTGCCTGCTGCACCTGATTTAAATAAGAGCGTGTATTTATTATCGTGATAGGTTAGTCCGCAAGCCCCCGCTCCAAAATAATTCCCCATGTCGCCCCAGATCCATTGTGAAGGAACCAGGTTGTCTTCAAATACGCTAGCATCACCAATCACAGCACCGTCTATTTTTTTAATGCCACGTGATTTTAAAAGCAAAGCCCACTTCTCAACGATGCTTGTGCTGTCTTTTTTATCTCTGAAAAATTCTGATTCTAATGAAGGGTCGCCACCACCGGTGATGTATAGGTTGCCTTTTAGAATTCCATTAATAGAATCAAAAACACCATCGTATTGAATCTTGGTTTCGAATCTGAAATTACTACCAAGGATAGAAAGTGCTGCACCTGTTGTAACAATTTTCATCGTGCTTGCAGGAACAACACTAATAGCACTGTTGTATTCAACGATGGCCGAATCTTTTTTTGTGTTCATTACACAAACGCTCCATACCGCATGTTTTAGTGCATCATCTTTTTTAAGATTATCGATGGCAGCATTCAGCTTGTTTTTTTGTGAATAGCAAAAGCCGATCTGAAAAAGAAGTAACAAAAATAGTGACGATCGTTTTATCATTCCGATGAACTTAGCCTTTAAAAATAGTTTTTCCTCCGGTATATAATTTATCAATTTCGGAAGCCAGTTTTTCATCCTTTGAGGTAACACTATCGCCTTCATCGTGGGTGTACAAAGCAATTGATACTTTATTATAAGTATTGGTCCATTCGGGATGGTGATTCATTTTTTCAGCAACCAATGCTACTTTACTCATAAAGCCAAATGCTTCAATGAAGTTTGTAAATTCAAAATCACGCTTCAATTTGTTGTTTTCTTCTTTCCACATGTTGTTGCTTATTAATGGATGTATTTATAAATTGTAAATTCTTTTTCTTCCTGAAAGCTTATTCAATGAAGAAAGATGTCGTCATCGGATCTCTACTACTATTAAAGTCATCCTTCTCATCGAAACCGGTTGTCCTTTTTTCTCCTTTATTTCAATGCTTTAAACGTATGTCTTAACACAGCATAAAAAAATACTTAGATAAAGTTAAAAATAATTCGCTTATGAAATCCCTTAATCTTTTTTCATCCTCAGGATGCGTCTGTATTTTTTTGATGCATGGGACGTGTTTTCCGGAATTCAAAGAAAAAAGTATTTAAAATGTATGTGGCGTGTTTGATGCTGACATAAATCATGTGTTTAAATGATTTCCATCATTACCCCTCTTTTGCATTACCTGTAAATTTGTTTCGGAAAGATGTAATACTGTTTAAAAATTACTAGAATAGTTTTACAGCATCATAAAACAAACCTCTAATAAAAACAATATGACAACAACAGCATCAAAAACGAAACACATCGACGATTTACATTTCGATCATCAATTATGGACTTCACAGGCTAAATTTTATGCTGATGAATTAAAGATCTATCAAAAAAGATTAGCAGAAGTAGCTTCTAAAAATACAGCTGCTGAAGTGAGGAAACAAGTAGAGCATTTTCAAAATCAATTCATTATTCAAAAAGAGCAATTAGACATTTTGAATCATGAAGTGAATGTGCACGAACAATGGTTAGCGAAATATGCGAAAATGCACCCCGTTGCAGTTGATCATGTTCTTTTCGGGGATCATAAAACAATGCATGAGAAAATGGAACGCTTTCCGATTCTTTACATTGAATTAAAAAATGAATTCAAAAAATTCTTGGCTACTTGGATGTAGTTAAAGGATTTGTTCTAGCTTGAGCGTACTCATTTCTTGCCTTATCAAACTCCGCGATTAACTGTTCGCGTTCGTTTATGAGTTTAGAGATAAGTACGCTTTTGTTATAAAACTTACTTAGCAACAACCACTTGTTCCTAATCTTACTTACTACCTGATAATACCAATATCCGAAGATGCCTGATAGCGGCAAACTCAAGGCATAAAGAAGTGTATATGCTTCACTATTTGTAAACTTCCAGAAGCACGAAATTTGCACAGAGTAAAAAATGATGAACAGGAACATTCCACTTATCATAGCAATGGGGCCTCTGAATTCAATTGATTTACTTGCCTTCTTTGCAATCAGACTTGGGATCTCAAATGGTAAAATATTGTTTATTAATCCATATACATAAAATGGAAAACCCAAAATTATAGTGGCAACAGCTTTTAAATTACCGGTCATAAAATTCCTGTTCTTCGTGCTTCTTGCGATATCAATATCGTTAATACCTACATTCGATAGATTTGTAAAATATTCTTCTATTCGAGTACCCAAACTTTTAACATGTTCTGGTTGTGTTTGTTTGAAATACAGAACACTTTCCACAATGTTTTTTGTCAAGGTAAAATCGGCAAACAGATCGTCTCTCGAAAAGCCATTATCCTTTGTCAGTTTGTATTTATACAATGTTTCAATGTTCTTTACTAATTCATCTGTCTTATCATCTTCTATAGCAATGATCAACATCTCCAATCGTTTTCTAATCTCTTCTGTTAAGTTTTCAGCAGCTTTAAAATTATCGGATTCATACACTTTTTTATAATCGGAAACGTGGATAGGGTTATCAATATTGATAAAAAGGTCTTTGTTGAATTGGTGAGGATTGGCATAATTCAATCCGATGGTGATGATGGATGAATTCAGTTTAAAATCATTTTTCGCTTCTGCACCCAGCACAATTCGTGAGGCACCTGTTTTTATAGGTCTTAGCTTGCGCTCGGTAATACTGATTCCTTCAGGGAACATTAAGATGGCTCCCCCTTTTTCTAAATGCTCAAAACATTTTTTAAATGTATCCTGATTCTTACTCATTTGAGAAGGATCATCTTGTTTTCTGTAAACGGGGATCATCCTTAATTTTGGAAAGAACCATTTCGCGAATCCTGATTTGAATAATTCTCCTTTTGCTAGAAAATAGACTTGTCGGTCTAATAAAGAAGCAATAACAATAGGGTCTAGGAAAGTACTGGGGTGATTTGCCAAAACGAGTATTGGTCCTTTTTTAGGGATAGCTTCTTTATTCTTGATGCTAATTGAGCGGAAGAAGATCCGTATCGTTGTGCGCATTAATATTTTTAGAAAAGAGTATAGCATTGTTGGTGTTTGTTAGTGCAATATAATTAAATTTAGAATAGCCTATCTGGCTATAAAAGCTATCATAAGAAAAAGAAGCTACCGCTTTGGGTTTGTTTAATTGGAAAGCTAAAAAAATATTTTCTTATCAATGGAAATAATAAATCTAAAATAATTCTAAATTAGAATCATTACTTTTGTTCATGCTTTCACAACGACAATTATTTTTAAATCATATCGCTCAAACTTCTGAAACACCTTTGTCTTTGGAAATAGAAAAGGCTGAAGGTGTTTATTTAGTTGATACTTCCGGCAAAAAATACCTCGATCTTATTTCAGGAATCTCTGTCAGTAATGTCGGTCACCGCCACCCCAAAGTGGTGCAAGCTATCAAAGATCAAGTAGATAAATATATGCATCTAATGGTGTATGGCGAATACATTCAAAGTCCACAAGTACAGTTAGCAAAAGCTTTGGCAGAGCATCTTCCATC